>Ga0315298_1000282_pt1 | contig 101649 bp, 98 predicted proteins | sample WHS_1_MG_FD_203077 | JGI IMG/M metagenome (GOLD analysis project Ga0315298, IMG submission 203077) | Extremophilic microbial mat communities from Washburn Hot Springs, YNP, Wyoming, USA - WHS_1_MG | ecosystem: Environmental > Aquatic > Thermal springs > Hot (42-90C) | place: USA: Wyoming...
AAGGGATGGCGTGGCAAGCAGATGGCGTGGTGGTCATTTATGAGTCTATGGGTAGTCACCTTCTGCTTTCTTGGCGTCAACCTCTTCCTTTCCGGATTGCATTCCTATGGCAAACTGTAACTAAACTTCATAATCACATGACCATGCAATCAACGCCGGGGTGCGGCGCAGTCTGATTTTGGAAAGGCGGTTGCACCGTCACTAGCGAACCCGGAGCATCCCATCCTGATCGGGAAAGTCGGGTTTGCTGCAAAAAAGTCCTTGCATACATGTATAAAAGTCATTATGGTGTCCTACTGGACAAGTCGTCCGAATTTAACGTAATGTTAGGAAGTTCTTAAACATGGCAACTGGTACAGTAAAGTGGTTCAACGACAGTAAAGGTTTTGGTTTCATCACGCCGGAAGATGGCAAGGAGGATGTGTTTGTGCATCATTCTGCTATCCAGGGCAGCGGCTTTAAGACTCTGGCGGAAGGCGCGCGCGTAACGTTTAATAGCGTTCGCGGCCCGAAAGGCATGCAGGCTGAGGACGTGCGCGAGGCATAATCCTTTTTCGGATGATCGCCACAGGGCGCCGCTCTTTTGCGGCGCTTTTTTATGCTGTCATGTGTCTGTTATGGCCTGGGTGGGGTGCGATGATGTCTGTCGTCGTCTTGCGTCAGAGCATAGAGGTATGAGGCAATTATCCCGAGCATGCCACCAATCACCACGCCAGCGATTAAATACTCTAAAGATTGCTGTGCGTAAGGCTGTGCGAGGCGCTCAAGACCGTGAAGGTTTTTTCCGTCTGTCATGACGATGCTGAAAGGTAGTTGCCCGATAAGCGGGACCGCTGGACGGAGAAGATAAGCCACACCTCCGCCCAGTGCGGCAAAAATGACTATAAACATGCTTCTTATTCCGATACCTTCAAAAAAGCTGTTGTGACGACGGTTAGTCATAAAAATTTTGCCAGTCAACAATAATCATCGGTGATCCTCACTCTAGCGGTTAATCGATAGGCGGACAAGAGCCTGCTGCGTGACCGGCCTCAACGCATTGCTTTTTTGCCAACATTGCCTATCTACAGGAAGAACAGCCCATCAGGGGTTTGGTTTCATGATCCGTAGGGCCTTTCGTAACCGATCCTTCTTAAGGAAGGTCAGCGTGCCTTTCATTCATCTGCTGTCCGCTTTTGCCAAACGGCCGGAGCGCTCCATCCATAGTTTTTTTGTTGGTATTACCCTATTGATCGTAGGATTTCTCGTATCCAATACGATAAATGCCAGAAATGCCGCCCATGCTGTGTTGCATGGCAAAGCCGCAGAGGCGGGGCATGTTGTCGCAGACGGGGTGGCACTGCAAATCCGTGCCCATTTTCATGATTTGATGTTTCTTCGGGATAGCTTCCTCCAAAAGGGATCTGGAACGCTGATCCCCAGCGCCAAAGCGCTGGCCGTTTTTACGGCTTTTCGCCAAACACATCCGGCCATCATCGCCATCAATATTCAGAATCCCGCCGGCCATCTCATCGTCTGGTCGAGTCAAAAGCCGTCTTCCCATCCCATCATTGCTTCGGACAAGGTATTTCATGCGCTGCAAGACGATCCGAATCAATCTCTGGGGACACCATTCTTTGACACGCGGGATCAGACCTGGGTACTGCCCCTGCGCGAACGCTTCAGGGATAACGAAGGCCGCGTGCTGGGTTTTATCGGATCGCCATTTCTCCTGTCAAGAATGAGCAGCATTCAGATCCCTCCGATGATTCAGGGGGTGGTCCTGAGTCTTTCCGACGGCAAGGCGATATCCCTCTGGAAGGATGGACACTGGTTCCCGCCGGGCCTGCCCCTGCCCCGCCCCGTAGATGAAATAACAACGCCTATACCGGGCTTGCCATGGATTGTGCGCACGCAATGGGATGCGGCAACGCTGGCTCATCTCTTCTGGGAGAACGAATGGCCCTATCTGCTGCTCACCTTTTTGTTGCTCCTGATCACCGCAGCCACGGATACAGCCACCCAAATCGCCTATGCCCGTATCCGTCAACTACATGAATACCAGAAGGCGGCGCTCCATATTCAACAATCGCTCATCAACCTCAAGGATGCAGAGGAGATGTATCGGCTGGTGGTGGACACCATCGTCGTAAAGATCAAAGCCATCAGCGCCTATGTGGCTCTTCCCGAGCCCGGTGCGAAATGGCTGCGCATCACCGCTGCCCGTGCCGATGATTCTGACCTGCAGAAGTCCCTGGCGCAGATGAAGATTCCCCTGGATTCCACCCATTTGCCCTATGGCAATTTGCTCCCGGCGCGTTGTTTCCGCGAGAAAGTATCGTTAGGGCCACTGGATCCCCAGGAACATGCGGCGATGGCAGAGGTCAATGGCATCCCCGCGCCGCGCCGCGTGCGTAGCGTTATGGCTTATCCTATCTTCTTATCCGATAGCCCGGATCCATTTGCCTTGCTTATGATCGAAAGTGATACCCGGCACCACTTTACCCCCGCCCTGCAAAATCTCCTCGCACAGATGGTTCAATCCGTGGGCGCCGCCCTCACGCAATCCAGGCACCACCAGCAACTGCAGCAACTCGCCCATTTCAGTGTGCTGCTTTCCAGTGCCAATGAAGCCATCGCCCATATGGAGAACGAAGCGGATCTGCTGCAAACTCTCTGCGCACTGACCGTCCAGCACACAAATATACGGCTGGCATGGATTGCTCGACCCGGTGAACGGGGTGTTTTTAAAAGCCTTGCCGCTGCCGGGGCGGTGGACTATCTGGAGGACATCTGCATTTCAGTGTCCGCAGAATCTCCCGAAGGGCAAGGTCCTGTAGGCCAGTCATGGCGCGATCAACAAGCGGTTTATAATGTGTCATTTACCAAAAGCCCGCACATGCATCCCTGGGTGCAACGCGCTCAAGCCTTTGGGATGGGGGCGAGCGCATCGCTACCCATTTACCGGGGTGGCAAGCTGTGGGCTGTCCTGGCGGTATATCGTGGCGAAGAACGCATTTTTGAGGCTGACCTCCGGAAGATTCTCGAAGATTTAGCCAAGGATGTGGGCTACGGCTTGGATCGTCTGGATATCCTCCGCAAGGAACGGGAAGCCAACGCTTTCAACGAAGTGCTACTGAATGTACAAACTTCTGGCATCAACGTGATGCGCTATCCAGAACGGATAATCGAACGGATCAATGCACGGATGCTGGAGATGTTCGGGGTCGCTTCTATGGAGGATGTGGTAGGCCACCCGATACGGGAGTTTTTTTCAGAAGAAGAAATCTATGCGGGGATGAATGCATCCACGCAAACCGTGCTGAAAGAGGGGCATGGCACAATCAGAGATGTACCCTACCGCCGCATGGATGGATGTGTCATCTATATGGATCTTTCCGGTCAACGACTGGACGAACCGGATGGCGTGGAACGTATCCTCTGGACCTGTGTGGACGTGACGGAGCGCCATCAGTTGATGGGTGAACTGGCACAGCAAGCGCTCTTCGATATGCTCACCGGCCTGCCTAATCGCCGTGCTCTGGATGCGGAACTGGAAAAGGCCATGGCCCGCGCCGATCGCCATGAATACCTTTTAGGCGTCGTCATGATGGATCTCGACGGTTTCAAGCTCGTCAACGATACCTATGGCCACGAGACCGGTGATCTGGTCTTGCGGAGCGTCGGTCAGCATTTGCGGGAAGGCGTACGCCGCACGGACTTTGTGGCTCGTCTGGGCGGTGATGAGTTCGTTTTGCTTCTGGAAGATTGCATCTCCATAGAGGAAATCAACATCACCCTGGAGAAGATCGGGGGGGTGGTCCGACAACCCATCGATCTTCCTGACGGAAACAAGGCAGAGATCGATCTCAGCGCCGGGATGTCCATCTACCCTACCGATGATGGTATCAATAATCCGGACACGCTTCTCCGCTACGCCGACCAGGCGCTCTATAAGTGTAAGAGTCACAAGACGGATCGCTTGCATTTCTGGACCCTCTATGGGGAACCGGTGCCACTGCGGCTGAACGCTGTCCAAAAACAGTTGCGAAACGGTGAACTGCTCGTCCATTACCAACCCGTCCTCGACACCCATTCTCACCAGATCGTGGGGGTGGAGGCATTGGCGCGACTACGGAACGAGGATGGGCGAATTCTTCATCCGGGAGAGTTCCTGCCACTGCTCACGGCCGAGGACGTTACCGATCTCAGCTGGATGGTCCTTACCCAGGCATTGACCGATCTGGCCGGGCTGGATGCTCTGGGATGGTCGCTCTGGGTATCCTTTAACGTAGCCCAGGAATCTTTCGACGACCGCTGCGTCCGCTGTCTGGCAGGCGTTATGGGAGCCAGCGGCATTGATCCTTCCCGGATTACGCTGGAAATCCTAGGAGACAGCAATTTCCTGGGGCGTAATGCTGCGTTATCTGTTTTGCACGACATCAAGGATCTGGGTATTCGTCTCGCTCTGGATGATGTGGGCAGCGCTTGTTTCTCTCTGCTGCGTCTTAAGGCGTTGCCCATTGATGAAATCAAGCTGGATCAGGGCTTCATCCGCTTGCTGGAGGAGCGGCCTCAGGATTTGGATTTTATTGCCTCTATCCGGGATTTGGCGGTCGGCATGGGAGTGGACCTGGTGGTGGAGGGGGTTGAAACGGATGAAATTCTGGATGCGATATCGGTCATGGGCATCCGATTATTGCAAGGCTATGCTATCGCCAAGCCCATGCCCGTGACGCAATTGCGGGAATTTCTCGTCCAGCGTCCATTCTATCATCGACAGCACCCGACCAGCTTGCTCGGACTTTATGCCAAACAGGTATCCGACCAAGGGGCTTTGAAAAAGGTGATCCTCGATAATCCGCTGTTGATCAATAGTGATGAACTGGCAGAGGCTTCTCGCTGTGTCATGGATGAACATATGCGGCGTTTGGGTCTTGCGGAAAACTCGCTCTTGTTTGGACTGCATTGGGAGGTCCATCGCGCTATCGCATCGTTGTTGAAAGCCCCCGTTATCGGAGACTGGGAAAGGGTGAAACAGACGCAAAAAGCGTTTGCGGATGGATTGCTGGAAGCCTTCCAGAAAACAAAATGTTGATATGGGCTGCGGGGAATCTGCATAATTTAAAGAGTCCCGCCGCGTCTTTGCTCTGCTACATCAGAATGATGTCGTATTGTTCCTGCGTATAGGTCGCTTCTGCCTGCACCTTGATGGGCCGGCCGATGAACTCCTCCAGTGCCGCGAGGCTGGTGCTTTCTTCGTCCAACAGCTTCTCCATCACCTGCGGAGAGGCCAGGACCACGAAGCGCTCCGCCGGATAAGCGCGGGTTTCACGGACGATCTCGCGGAGAATTTCGTAGCAGATGGTTTCTGCGGTTTTCATGAAACCGCGGCCATGACAGTAGGGGCAGGGTTCGCAAAGGGTCTGGCGCAGACTTTCGCGGGTGCGTTTGCGGGTCATTTCCACCAGGCCCAGAGATGAGATCTGGGTGATGTTACAGCGGGTACGGTCGCTCTGGATGGCCTTTTCCAGTGCGCGCTGGACGCGGCGTTTGTGCTCTTCGTCTTCCATGTCGATGAAGTCGATGATGATCATGCCGCCGATGTTGCGCAGCCGCATCTGCCGGGCGATGGCGGCGGCGGCTTCCAGATTGGTCTTGAAGATGGTTTCTTCCTGATTGCGCCGCCCTACGAAGCCGCCGGTGTTGACGTCCACCGTGGTCAGCGCCTCGGTCTGGTCGATGATGAGGTAGGCACCGGACTTGAGGGTAACCCGGCTTTGCAGGGCGCGCTCAATTTCGTCCTCGACGTTATAAAGATCGAAGAGCGGACGCTCACCGCTGTAGTGTTCAATGCGATCAGCCACTTCCGGGATGACGCCCTGACAAAAGGCCAGAGCGGCATCGACGGTTTCCCGCGAATCAATGCGTACCCGTTGGATGTTGTCGGACATCACATCACGCATCATGCGCATGGCGAGGTTGAGGTCGCTGTGAATCTGGCCGGGGGCCGGGCTGCGCTCCAGCCGGGCGCGGATGGAGTCCCACAGGCGCCGGAGAAAATCGATATCTCCGGCGAAATCGTTTTCTTCTACGCCTTCCGCGAGGGTGCGGATGATGTAGCCGCCGGCCTCTTCGGGCGGGATCGCGGATTTGAGCTGCTCCTTGAGCCGGAAACGTTCTTCAGGCGATTCAATGCGGGTGGAGACGCCGATGCGCGGCACAAAGGGCATGTAAACCAGATAACGTCCTGGCAGCGTGATGCGGGTAGAGAGGCGCGCGCCTTTGCTACCGAGGGGGTCCTTGATGACCTGCACCAACACTTCTTGTCCTTCGTGGAGCAGGGCACAGACGTTGCGAACCTCGTGGTGACCAGCACGGGTTTCGATGTCCGTCTCGCCTTGTACCTCATCGCTGTCATCTTGAATGTCTGTAGCGTGAAGAAAGGCGGTGCGTTCCAGGCCGACATCGACGAAAGCGGCCTGCATGCCGGGCAGGACGCGGCGGACGATGCCTTTATAGATATTGCCCACCAGACCGCGATGACCGCTGCGCTCGACCTGGAGCTCCTGGAGGACGCCGTTATCCACCAGCGCGACGCGGATTTCCTGGGGGGTGACGTTGATCAGCAGTTCTTCGCTCATGGGTATCCTGAGAGGTAAGGGGTGGAGAGGCCGCAAGCGGCAAGCATCTCAGTCGTTTCGAAAAGGGGCAGGCCCATGACGCCGCTATAGGATCCTTGCAAGCCGCTGACAAAGACCGCGCCGATGCCCTGAATGGCATAAGCCCCGGCCTTGTCAACCGGCTCGCCGGTATCCCAGTAGGCGCGCATCTCCGTGCTGGCAAGAGGGCGTAAGCGCACGGCGCTGCTGCACAGGCGCAGCGCCACCTGGTCCCGGTGGAGCACAGCGACAGCCGTATGCACCTGATGCCAGAGGCCACCGAGTGCTGCATACATTTGCATGGCTTCCGCGAAGTTGCCGGGCTTGCCGAAGGTGCGATCCCCTAGCGCCACGACGGTGTCTGCCGCCAGGATGATGGCTTCCGGGTTGGTCTGAGCCGCAGCGAGTGCCTTGCTATGGGCCAGGCGTTGAGCGAGGGCAGTCGGAGTCTCGCCGGGTCGCGGGGTTTCATCCACGTCGGTGGCCAAAACCTCCGGCGCATAGCCCAACTGCTGGAGCAGGGCCAGGCGGCGCGGTGAGGCCGAGGCGAGAATCAGGCGGGTCACGGAGTCGGGCTGGCGTTCACCAACAACAGTTCGGCGGTCCCCGAACTGAGGCCGAGGCCGGTGGCCAGTGCCAGCACCGTACCGGGGATACCATCATGGCGCAGGGTGCGGAGAATGGTTTCGGCGCGTTGGGTGGCGACATTGGCGCCCAGGGGTTGAGGGGCTACCCGCACGAGTATTTCACTGGCCGTCGTCTGCTTGAGGATGCCGGAAATAGCCTGTAAACGCTGTTTGCCGCTGGTGGAAAGCCGGGCGTCGCTGCTGAACAAGCTGTTTACCGGCATGGTGACATGTACCCCGTCGCTGGCGGCTCGAACCTGGGCGTATACCGTCAGTGCCTTGCTATAGCCGGGCTGCGTCGTGAGCGGGGTGGCGGTGACGCCTGGGATGGGCATGGCACCCTGCTGCTGCTGGATTTCGGCTTGCAGGTGCTGGATTCGGGCACCGCTCATGGTTTTACTCGCCAGTTGTTCGCGCAGCTTGCCGTATTCGTTCTGTAGCGCCTGGTACTGGCGGGTCAACGACTGCACTTGGTGTCGCAGGCCGTTGAACCGGTCTTGTTCTGTCACCTGTTGACGTTGTTCGCTAAGACCGGCGAGGCGCGCGTTGAAAATGGCGCGATCGACCTGGAAAAGCACAGGGTTGACCTGATCGCGGGTCATCATCCGCAGGCTGCTGTGCAGGCCGGACAGGGTGGCGGGAGGTATGGGCGGGCCACTGCGCTGGGCCTTTTCCAGTCGCTGGAGGGCTTGCTGCAAGGCCTGCGAAGTGGCGATATCGGCCACCGCTATACCGGGCAGCGCAAGGAGCAGGGCGACGGCGATGAAGTGACGGGCGCGCATCATGAAGCCTCCTTGGCGATTTGTGCTTTGGTGGCGTCAATTTGCTGGTGGGTCGTGGCAATCTGACTCTGCAAATTGCCAATCTGACTTTGCAGCGCCGCTCGCTGACTGTTCGGGGCCGCATTCAGGCGGGTCTGGATGTTGTCAAGCAGAACCCTGGCGAGCAGGGTCTGACGCTCGGCATATACACGATCGCCGCGCGCCACGGCTTCCCGCGCGGCGTTCAGTGCTTTCTGTACCGGCGCCAGTTGCCGCGCATTGACCGCGGGCGAGAGGGCGAGGATGCGCTCCCGGCCCGCCTGTACGGCAACGGCGTCGGAGACGCTCTGTTGCGGGCTGACCTGCACCATCTGCGCGCAGGCGCTGAGGCCCAGACCCAGGGCCAGTGCCATCCCCAGGCGGGGATAGAGACTTCGGTTCCATAGCGTGTTCACGTCAGCGTCACTCCTCTCCGCCACGATGGTAAGGTAATCGGGCCTGAATGCTCCAGGCTCGGTATAGTTGTTCAGCCAGTACGACGCGCACCACCGGGTGCGCGAGGGTCAAGGGCGACAAGGACCAGCGCCAGTCCGGTTGCAGGGCCGGATCAAGGCCATCGGGGCCGCCGATCCATAGTGCCACATCGCGCCCGCCGGCGAACCAGGTGTCGATGCGCTGCGCTAAGGCCTCGCTGTCCAGACGCTTGCCGGCCACCTCCAGCGCCACCCGTTCGGCACCGTCTGGGGTGGCCGCCAGAATCCGTTCGCCTTCTTCGCGCCGCCAGCGTGCCGGGTCCCCGCTGCGTCCGCGTCGCGCCAGCGGCAGTGCGCGCCATTCGACGCGCAATTGCGGAGGCATCCGTGCCGTGTATTCGGCGACGCCCGTCTCTACCCATGTTGGCATTTTACTGCCGATGGCCAGCACCCAGAGGCGCATCGCGGATCAGCGCCCCTCGTTTTGGCCACGCATCTGCGGAAGCTCTCCCCAGAGCCGTTCCAACTGGTAAAAATCGCGCACTTCCGGGCGCATCACATGGACGACGACGTCACCGAGATCTACCAGCGCCCAGTCGCCCACGGTGAGACCTTCCTTGCCTATAGGTTTTACACCCTCTTCGCGCATGCGTGCCATCACGGCGTCGGCCAGCGCCCGCAGGTGGCGGTCGGATGTGCCGGAGGCAATGATCAGATAGTCGGTGATGTCGGTTTGCTTGCGGACATCAATGCTCTTGATATCGAGCGCTTTGTGTTCATCCAGAACGGAGATGGCCAGGTCGCGGAGGGTTTCTGCTGTCGCCAAGTGTCATGATCCTTTGTGTTGGGTTACGGGCTATGGTAGAGCCCTTCGGCGTCAATATAATCCAATACTTCGTCCGGTAACAGGAAACGCGGACTTTGATGATTGGCGAGCAGGCTGCGGATACTGGTAGCGGAGATCTCCAGCGCGGTGACCGTGTGAAACAAAATACGCCCGGCCGACGTCTGGCGCAGGGTACCGACATCTTCACAGCGGCGCTGATAAAGAGCCTGGCGCAGGGCTTCCGGTAATTCGGCGGCAGGCCAGCCGGGGCGCCCGGTAACAATGAGGTGGGTGAGATCCAGAATACGCTGCCAGTGGTGCCAGGTGTCGAAGCGCAGGAAGGCATCCATGCCGATGACCATGGCGAGTAGCGCATCCGGGCGCTGCTGGCGCAGGGCGGTGAGGGTGTCAACGGTGTAGGACGGTCCTTCCCGCTCCACTTCCCAGGAACTGACCGTGAAGTGCGGATGGTGGGCGACGGCGATGCGGGTCATGACCAGACGATGGCGGGCATTGGCCCAGGGGCTTTGACGGTGAGGCGGGTGCCCGGCCGGGATCAGCATCACCTGCGCAACGCCGAGAGCCTGCCGCACCTCTTCCACGGCACGCAGGTGCCCGTAATGGATGGGGTCGAAGGTGCCGCCGAGGATGATCAGATCATCATGTGTGGAACTGTGCATAAGCGGAATATAACCAAGAGCTGCCTGTGGGGGAAGTTGCCCGGTATTGAAGTGGGCCAGTCTTGCGGAGATCAGGGTGTGCAGCCATCCGCGCTCACATTGCCATCGAGCGAACTGATCAGCGCGGGCAGTGCATGCATGGCAATGCCATGTTCCAGGGTCATCTGCGGGCCGGCTTTATCCTTTGTTGCGTTGGTGTCAGATGAATTCTTCCGACAGAAAAGCAGGGCTGGTGTCGCTTCTTCACCGCTGGCCTGCAGCAACGCGGTGTTGGTGTGGATGGCCGCTATGTCCAGTGGAGGGATCTGCGCCAAGGGCTGGGTGCCGCCTTCCTCGGTATTCTCGTTAAATCCCTTCTCGTTATTCGCCCAGGCGACTGCCGGGTCTTTGGCGGCGAGAATCGTGGCCGCCTTGGCAACGCTGGAGTCTTTCAGAAAACCGACCGGGATTAATTTTACCCGGAGCTGCCCGTCGGCGACGGGTTTTTGCAAGGCTTTCCAGAGCAGATGGCAGTAGATACAGTTGGGATCCATAAACACCACGATCAGCGGGCCTGTATGGCCTATCGTGAAGCCCGGCGCCTTCATGGCTGCCGGGGCGATATGCTCGGCAGGGACCTTCCTGGGTTGGCCCAGATACTTTTTTGTGGCCATTTGGGTGATATCGTGGCCCTTATCGTTCACCACCGGGCCGAGCAGGAGGTAGCGGTTGGACAACATCCAGAGTATGCCCTGCTGATGCTGGCTGTTCTCGGCGATGATGCCGGTAAGCTTTTGGGTGGGGCCGGGAAAGACCTTGACCACATGGGCCTGGCCATGGAAGTTGCTTTGCACCAGATGCTCCGCAGATTCGAGATTCGGGCTGGTTGCACAACCGGCGAGCACCAGCGGGCTGAAAAGCAGTGCCGCTAAACGCAGCCCTGCGGTTTTTCTGAATGCAATGCGCCTTTTTGTTCCGTGGCGCCGATCTTCATCTGTCATGCCCGCTCTCCTCAATTTTTGCAAAACGAATCCCGCCAGAGCGTAAATACTAGCAAATGCGCTGGAATCTGGCACATCAGCCTGCTGCCGTTTGGTTTGCTGAAAATTTGTCGCTATGCTCAGGGCAATGCCCGCTCCGGTCAGGAGCGATGGGCGCTCATGGAGTGCATGTCATGGCTTTAACGATTCCTGCTCCCGACCGGGAGGATCTCGCCGCCGATATACCTGGTATGGCGGTACTGGCGGGGGGCTGCTTCTGGTGCGTGGAAGCGGTGTATCTGGATCTTGCCGGGGTGACGCGGGTGCTGTCTGGTTATACGGGCGGCGCGGCGGAGGCGGCGAATTACCGGGCGGTGTGCGGTGGCGCAACAGGTCACGCTGAGGCGGTGGAGATTCACTACGATCCGACGTTACTATCCTTTGGCCGCTTGTTGCAGGTTTTTTTTGCGGTAGCCCACGATCCGACGCAGCACAACCGGCAGGGAAATGATGTGGGGACACAGTACCGCTCCGCGATATTTACTCTGAACGATGCGCAGGCGGTGCTGGCGCGGGATTATGTGGCGCAATTGAACCAGGCGGGTGTTTTTGAGGCGCCCATCGCCACCGAAATCACGCCCTTGACGCATTTTTATCCCGCCGAAGACACGCATCAGGATTACGCTCGCCGACATCCCGATCAACCCTATATTTGTGCGGTGGCGCTGCCGAAAGTGGAAAAGCTGCGCGCGCGTTTTCCGCAGTTGTTGCGCAAAAATTAATGGAGATTATGGCAATGACCTGTTCATCCGCTGGTTTTGATCTGACTCCGATTGACGCCGGGAAGCGCGCAGAAATGGCGAGGGGATTGTCTGCCGAGGTGCGTCACGTGCTTTTTGAGCATGGTACGGAGCCGCCCTTCTGCGGCGGACTGCTGCATGAAAAGGGTGATGGGACTTTTGTTTGCGCGTTATGCAGCCTGCCGCTGTTTCGTTCTACAGCCAAGTTTGAGTCGGGGACCGGCTGGCCGAGTTTCCGAGAACCCTATGCGCCCGACCACCTCCGCGAGATTCGTGATGCCAGTCACGGTATGATCCGCACGGAAATCCGCTGCGCCCGTTGTGATAGCCATCTGGGGCATGTATTTCCAGATGGGCCGGCGCCGACGGGGCTGCGCTATTGCCTGAATTCGGCGGCGCTGCGCTTTGAAAGGGCCGCGTAGTTCCCAAGATGGAAAGGGCGGCGAATGTCGTTATTGAGCGACGGAAGAGCCAGGTGTCGCAACCCCTCTACACAGGATCAATAAACGATGGATTTTAATCCCATGCTATCGACGATTTTCATTTCGTGTGCTGCCACAGATTATTTTCTTTTTGTTGCCCTAGAGCGACGAAAATACGGTTCAGTATGGTCAACTATTGGACTGCCGGCGCGAAAAACAACCGATAGCGGCTGTGGCACGATAACTGCTGTATTACATGCATATGGTTTAGGAAAACCGCCAAATCATGGAGTTTTATCGTGTTTAAAGATGCTGATGCCGTTAACATTTCCAGATCACCGCTACTTCGTGGTGAGGTCCCGCATATCACACCCGCTCTGACGCAGCGCTACCTGGACCATCTGGCGTTGACACCCGCACAGCGGCGTTGGGTGGAAGAGGAAATTACACAGGCGCCAAGCGGCGCGGGAAATGGTAACGCATTCATTGCACTGCAGGCTGCGCTCGGGTCCCTCGCGGAGGGGGATGAACTTCATGCGAGACTGGCGCTCTCATTGCCCGCCACGCGTCACGCCGAGTATCCTGCGGCATGGTTGCGCCGTCAGCAGATTCCGGTGATGCACCGTTCATCGATGGCCTCAAAACCGTTTCTGCGTTCTCCGCAAGACGCGTTGCGGCATTTTCTCAACGCCACCTTTGTAACTCCGGTACGTCGTACCTCTGTACGCGGTAAAAGGATGGTCAGAGCTGCCGTCGTATGGGGCATTATCCTGATGGGTGGTTTGACCGCCCCGGCATTTGCACATGCCCACGGGGATCGCTTCCAGATCAATCCCAGCTACACAACGCAACAGTTGACGAACAACGGGGACTGAAGCATGACGGCTCGCGCCGCATGCTCCTAAGACTTCTTGCTGCGCTGCAGCAGATAGGTCCAGGTGTCGCTGAGGGTGTGGTCACGCGATTCCAGAAAGACGCGAACGTTGGTTGGATGATTCGCTGGCGGCAGGATCTGAGCCCGCCACTGCCACTGATGATTGGTCGGATCGAAGCGTACCGCGGAATGGATTAAACGAGTGCCTGCCCCCACGGAAACATGCGCCTGCACGGGGGTGTTCGCCGGGAGTCGGCCTAAACCGCCACCCGCGAAATCTACCACAATACGGCGGCTACCACCGCTGTGCGGCACGGTCCCGAAATAGGTTGCGACGGGGTGACCCCCTGGTGGCAGATCGGCGGCGTCACGCAAAAAATCCAGGCGATAGCTAACGGAAAGGGCCTGTCCCGGTTGCGGTGGATGCCGAGGTACCCAAAACGTCACGATGTTGTCAAGATTGCGGTTATTGGTAGGTAATTCCACCAGCTCTACCTGCCCCTTTCCCCAATTGTTCAAAGGCTGAATCCAGACACTCGGCCGCTTCTGGTATTGCGTGTAGATCCCCTCATAACTGGTGAATCGCCGATCCTGCTGAAACAAACCAAAGCCCCGCGGATGCGCCAAGGTGTACCGTGTGACTTGCGTATACAGTGGATTGTTCAATGGTCGGGTAATCCACTCACCATCACCGTTGGCCATGATGAGATCACTGGAATCATGTTGTTGCGGATGCCAGTCACCGGCGCGAATGCCGCGTCCACGGCCATGCCAGAACATGCTGGACAACGGCGCGATTTCCAACTGACGGATCTTCTTGCGCGGATACAGGACCGCGTGGACGCGGATTTGCGTGCTCTTGCCGGGGGTGACTTCAAAGCGATAGGCGCCGGTTATCAACGGGCTGTTGAGTAGCGCATAAATCGTCAGATGATGCACGCCAGGCCTTGGGCGCTGTAACCAGAATTCCTGGAAATACGGAAAGATTTCACCGGAGGGCAACGCAGTGTCAATCCCAAGCCCACGTGCCGAGGTGCCATAAACCGCATCTTTGTTCACCGCCCGAAAATAGCTCGCGCCGAGAAAAGACAGAAATTCATCGTGCTGCTGCGCATATCCAGTATCTTTAACAAGAAAACCCGCATAACCTCCATTTTTGGGGATATGGACCTTTTTCGCCAGCGCGCCTTCGACGGAAAAAGTCTTCGAATCGTAGTGAATGGGATACGCCTGACCGTTGCGAATCACATTGATGCGCACGGGATGAACAAAGGTGCCGCCCAACGGGTAAAATAAGATTTCGAAGGGAAGGCCGTCGTGTTTCCACAGTGGATGAGTATCGAGTATATGCCCATACGCCTGCGGACTTAGTTGGCGCAGGCTTTTACTGGCCTCCACCGGGCGCGGGTGCCAGGCGCTCTGCGCGAGATCATGAGCGTCATGCACTACCTGACTGAAAGCGAATGGTGTTGCTGCAGCAGCATCTGGAGCAACGGCGGCGAGCAGCGCTCCACAACACAGGGGAAGCACGATGAAACGGATATTGAATTTTGATTTGCATATGGTCATGCAGATTAATCCAGCAAGTTATATGCCACCAGGCGTAGGTCACTAATTTTCCGTAGAAATGACTTAAATGAGGCTATGGGCGCGCAGCCATTTTCGTCGCTTGGGAACAACAAAATAAATGATCCGCACGCAATCGCAGTAAATTCTTATATATTGGAGTTCACTTAATAATTAGCGTGTTCCAGAGGGAAAGAAGAGAAGTTTGGTCGTTATGTGTGGATGTCGCTTGTTGGCGACGGGTGACGGGTGACGGTGGGCGGGCATTTGCAGATAAACGTATGCCCGTGGAAAACTCTGCCACGGCGTCAGGAGAATAACCATTAAGCTTTGGTCTGAGCGCGTCGCCGGCATGAATTGTCATAAAAAAGTCATGTAATTTTCATGCTAATGTCACATAAGCGAGTTATCCTAGTCGGAGCCGCAATCTAGCCCCGCATAAGGAGAACTGCATGAGTCAGTCCACGGGCACGCACGTAGTCCAACTCCGTGCCATCGACACCCCCGCTCAACATTGCTTGGTGAGCTTCTTCCATCTGCGCGTCGCGTGCACGGTGCGCATGGAGTTTTCGCTATGTTTTTAATTTTATTAAACAGCGCTGTTGTGCACGCGGTACACGTGCTACGTGCGGCGATGTTTGCGCAGACGCGACCCTCCCCGCCGATGATACGGACCGGATCACCACACAGTCCACGAATCCTGCTGCTGGTCAATGCACGGACCAACGGTAAAACGGTCATTTCCGTTGAAGTGGCTCTGGAGCGCGCCGGTGGTCAAGTAATACGGAGCACGGAGCGCTCTAAAGTGGAGCAGCTGGTGCGGCGCTGGGATCCTGAAGTCTTGGTTCTACTCGGATGGTCTGCCACAACAAGTGATTGGATGCGGCACCTGCAACGCGCGCCGCGTGAGAGCGATCTGCCTTTCCTGGTGGTCGGCAATAGTGCGGAGGAAGACCATGAAGAAACACACGCTGTAGCAGCTCTGGAAGTAGGGGCACAGGCGTATATCCCTGCCAGTATGGGGCCGGAAATCTTAACGGCCCAAGTCTGCGGTCTCCTCAAGAAACTGCGCACACAAGCGCCTGCCCGGGTGGTTAAAGCGGAAAACATCTGCATCGATCTGGTGGCGCTGCGGGTCTGGATATTGGGACAGGAAATTCATCTGCCGCGACGGCTTTTTTATCTGCTGTACTATTTCGCCACGCATCCGGACGAAGTCGTTTCCAACGATCAGATCGCCGACATCCTGTGGGAGGGTAAGGGCACTTATCTCGCTCCCAACACCCTGGTGGTCAAGATTTATCGTTTACGCAAGATTCTGGAAAGTGTGGGGGCCAAAAGCTGGCTGGAAACAGTGCACAGTTTCGGATACCGATTTTCACCACCAAGGAATACGTAAAACGTCATAAGAATGTCATGACAACGTCATAAAATCAGCACCTCAGTGACACATGGGTGCAATATTCGGCTGTTAGCATGAGGCTATTCACAGGAGGCAAAAGACCTCCACTTTTGATGTCGCCGGATACATCCCGGCCATATAAAGAGGTAGCCGCATGAACGCCGTAATACAAAGCCCGGCACACCCGTTGGTGTGTGCCGGAGCAGGACACATTTTTATTGTCCACGCCTTGCTTGATCGATTGTCTGCCCATACCGGGTTGACCTTTCGGATCACTCCTCAGCACCAATCTTTCTTCCTCCGCGCGCCGCTTCGGCGCTGTTCCTTTCTGATATTTCAGGAGTCTTATTGATGAATATCGCTTACCTCATCCACCTCGCCAATTACTCCGACGGTGTGCTTTATGTGCTGGCGGGCCTTCTTGTGCTTGCCCTTGGCGTTATTGTCGACCGGTTCTGGTATCTGCGTCGCACCATCCTGCGCGGCACCGTTTTTGTGCAGGAGCTCGCCCAGCACGGACGCTTGGACCGCAGTGCCCTGCAAACCCTCGCGGATGCCGCAGGCGATTTGCCGGAGGCGGCGCTCTTGCAAACGGCGGCGAGCCACTCTGGACACGTGCAGGGCGATCCACTTGCCAGTCGCCTGGAGGAGAGCATCCTGGTCATGGCGCCGCAACTGGATCGTCGCCTATGGGTGTTGGACACCATCATCACCCTGGCACCACTGCTGGGACTTTTTGGCACCATCATCGGTATGTTTCACGCCTTCTCCGTATTGGCCGCACCAGGACACGCACCGGCGGCGGTGACGGGCGGGGTGGCGGATGCCCTGGTCGCCACCGCCACCGGTCTCTTCATTGCCATGACCGGCCTGGTGGCTTTCAACGCCTTCAACAATCAGGTGCGGCAAATTCTGCTGCAGTTGGATTCGGTAAAGACCATGCTGCTCAACCGCATGGACGGACACCCGATCACCGACGGCGCGGGGAATATCCAGACCGCGATGCCGAAGATGGCAGCGACCGTGGCGAGGGCGGGCTGATGGAACGGCGCTATTTCGAACAGAGGAAGGGCCGGGTCGAGATCATCCCGATGATCGACATCATGCTCTTTCTGCTGGTGTTCTTCATCATGATCACGTTACAGATGATCCCGGACAAGGGGCTGAACTTGCAGTTGCCCGCCTCCAGTCAGGCGAAGCTGCTGCCGCATCCGCATTACACCATCAACATCGAGAAAGATGGGACGGTGGCGGTCAAGGGGCAGCACTATGATCTTGCCGGTCTCAGGCAACTGCTCACCCGTGACGGCAACCCCGGCAAGACCCAGATCACCATCGCCGCCGATAAAGCCGTACCGTTTCAAGACTTTGTTCACGTCATGGACGCCTGCCAGAAGGCCGGGGTCAGTGATATTGGTATTGCCGCAAAAACCGCGAAATAACTTCCTCAAAACTAGACAGGAGCATAGCCGTGAAATCCGACCACCATCACCATCCGATTTACAGTGCCCTGCTCGCTGCCGGTTTATGCAGCCTTTCAGGCATCGCATTTGCCGCTGGCGTAACCGCTCCAGCCACCTCGTCCAGCGTCAACGTCGGAGAGGTGTCCTCTAGCACGGGCGCCCTGGATACGCTGGGCCATCTCCCCACCAAAAAACAGGTGTTTAATTCCACTCAATCGGTCAAAGTAATCAGCAAGCGCCAGATGGCCACGGCGGGTCCTGCGGGTGGCGCCGCCCAGGCGCTCGCCGTGGCGCCGGGAATCAATGCCGTAACCGACGGCCCAAGTGGCGCGCCGCGCTCATCGATCAGCATCAACGGCATGAAGACCGGCTGGGGCAACATCGCGGGCAATGCGAATGACGGCACGGTCATGGTCACCTTCGACGGTGTGCCCATGATTGATCCCGCCTACGGCGTCTGGCAAGCCTCAGAGTTGCCGCAGATGTCCATGATCAAGGGCATTACCGCCACCTACGGCCCAGGTTATCCGCTGAATCGCTGGTATAATAATATCGGCGGGTCCATCAACTTTGCGCCGCTGCAACCCACCAAAAAGGCCGGAGCATCCATAGGCATGTACTATGGAAGTTTCGGTTCCAAGGGTATCCACTTCAATATTCGCACTGGCGAGCACGATGGTTGGTCAGGGATCATAGCGGGAGGGGTCGGTAGTAGCGGAAATTATTTGAATGGGTATGGCTTCAACAATCCTGGAAACAACTATGCGTATTACGGGAAGATACGCAAAACGTTTAATGGTGGCCACATCAGCTTCGGGGGTTATGTCTCTCGATCGGTAGCTTACCGGTCTGTACCCATTCCGGTCGCTGCGAACCCTAACGTCACGATCTATGGGGTCAATCCTAATACAGGGAATGTCAATCCGGGGCCAATATATAGTCAACAGACCACTGGATTTTATACGACCTTACCATATTCCGTTTACTGGAAAGAAGCCTTTATAAAAACCTATCTGATTTATTCCAGATTCGAGCAGCATCTTTCACGCAGTATGGAAATTCATAATCTGTTATGGTATCGGTATGGAAATCGCCAACATCTGCACTATAACAATCTTGGCCAAAGCCCAAATGTTTTGAACCAGTATTACAATGCCTCCAGCTATACTTATGGAGACAAGCTCTACCTCACGGTAAATGCGCCGTACAATCACATTGCGTTCGGTGGTTACTTTCTGAATTCTAAATATAATTCCCTGCTGGATTTCTATAATCAGAATCAGGTGGCAACATATAACTCGTTCAGCCCAAATGCCGGGAATAACGTGACCATGAATGGCGCGCCGGTGTACAACAGTTTCTCTCTGCCCAGCGCGTTCCACAGTTCATATCTCTATATGACGGATCTTGCAGCCTTTGTTCAGGACGTCATCCGTCCCTTCCACAACCTGCGCATTACCCCTGGGGTGCGTGTGGTTTCATTTCAAACCAACTTCGTCAACAACACCGCCGCCCAGTTCCCCACGAGTGTGGCCAATATGATCGGTCATAATGGCGATTATCAACCGAACTCGTCAACGAATTTCACGGAGTTCGAGCCCTCGATCGGTGTCAACTATAAGGTGACGCCTAATATTGCGCTGTATGGCAACTATGCCACGGGCTATAAGGCACCGGCCGGCGCTACCGGAACTTATGCCCATGAGTTAACCTCCACTTTGCAGCCGCAGAAGTCGACACAGTATCAACTCGGTGTAAAAGCATATGTCGAAAACTATGGGCTGTTGCATCGGGCGGTCTTCAATGCGAATTACTACCACCTGGATGACACCAACGAAATCATCCCGATCCCGGTGGTGAACCACCTTTACTCGCGCTTCGCCTCCGGTTCATCAGTATTCAGCGGCGTCAATCTGTCGATGCAGGATAATCCGCTGTACAATCTGTACCTGTTTTCCAACGTGAGCTTCGAAAAGGCTGCTTACGCAAGCTATACTACAGGCCATGGGGTGTCCTACGCCGGACTTCCGGTTTCCAATGTGCCGGCGCAGACCGCCAACATTGGTGCCTACTACCAGATTTATAATTCGGGTATCCTTTATGAACCGAGAATTTGGTGGCAGTACACTGGCGTGCAGGATATTTACAATAACAACACCGGAGCCCCCACCCGTCAGAAATTGCCCAGTTTTGGTATATTCAATGCCTCACTGAAGGTTAAGGTATCCAAAAGATATCTGTTTGCCGGCATGCATGATGCCTCCGTGAATTTGACCGTCCTCAACCTTCTCAATAAGCAGTACAACAATTACGAGTACATTTCCGGTGGCGGCTATTACGGGGTATCCGGTCAACTCCTGGGGGAACCAGGTATGCCACGTGCGGTTTATGTCAGTGTAAACGCTTCATTTTAGCATAACCACGTAATACAGCCAGCCGGGGCGAAGGAATATTTCGCCCCGGATTTTGGCTGTCATATCGTCATATTATAGTCATTGTAGCGTAATATGAGTGTCATAATTCTCCTGTAGTATTTTGTTTGTTGCATGAGCAACATGGTGGCATCACATGAATTTTATGCGAGCATCTTTTTACACAGGAGCCAAAAATGAGTCAGCGGTTTTTTATTAACCCGTTATTGTTCGCAATGTGTACTGCGGGGGTTTGTACATTGAGTACCATAACAACGGCTTTTGGTGCCGACACGGTGCCTGGAGGTAACGTTTATCAGGTGCAAAATGCGAGCAGTAAATCCACCAGTGTTGGTGAAGTGAGCGCTTCAGCAAACGCGCTTTCTGATTCGGCCAAAGCGCTAGCCAGCACCGATGGTAAGCTGACGAAAAAGAAAATATTCAAATCCACCCAATCTCAGGCGGTACTCGGAAAGCGTGAAATCAAAGGGGTCGGGCCCGCCGCAGGATCTGCACAAGCGCTCTCTCTGGCACCCGGTATTGCTGTCCGTGGCTATGGTGGCATCGCATCGACCGCGCGTTATGAAATCGCCGTGCGCGGCGTGAAGGTCGGTTGGTCATCGGTGAATGGCGACGTCGAGCGCAATGGCTTGACGGTGCTGTTTGACGGGATCCCCATGAACAATTTGATTTCACACAATGGTGGTTGGGATTCCAACGAAATTCCGATCCTACAGATGATCCATGGCATCAACGTGACCTATGGTCCCGGAAATCCCGCCGGGCGATGGTTCGACAGTATCGGCGGTACCATCAACTTCATACCGCTGCAGCCATCTGTAAAACCAAGTGCTGAAATAGGCACCTCATTCGGAAGTAACGGCACGCTCGGCTACAACTTCGATCTCAAAACGGGGATGTATGATGGTTGGTCCGCTGTTCTGGCCGGAGGTTATACGAAAAACAACACCTTCCGTACGGGTTCGTTCAGGGCCCCAGCCCAGTCCTTTGCCTATTTTGGTAAGGCGGTGAAGACCTTCAGGCGTGGCACCTTCAGCCTCGGCGGTTATGTGGATAGCTCGCGCGAGTTCAGGCCTAATTTTATCCCGGTGACCCCCATACAGGGCATCACTACCCAAGGTCTGAACGCCAATGCGCCTTTGTATAGTCAGCAGACCAGTGGATATTACGCATCACTGCCGGAGTCCATCTGGTTTAAGCAGTTGAAGGTACAAGACTACATGCTGTATTCCAAGCTGAATCTCCACCTCAGTAAAGACGTTACGCTACATGAGTTGGCGTGGTATCGCCATGGCCACCGGGTGCATTATCGCATTAATAATTATATACCAGGGAATAGCGCGAACTCCGAGTATTACAATCCGACATCAGACACCTATGGAGACAAGCTGTATTTTGACTGGCATCTGCCGATGAATCTCCTGAAAGCAGGTGGGTCATGGATTCACCAACAATTCACCACGCCCTATGCAGGATACAACACGCTTCTCGGCACCAGTCCGTCGTTTCCCAGTCAGTACAATAGTGATGTGCTGTATAACAACTATTTGACGGGCTTTATTCAAGACACGATCACGCCGTTTTCCGGCTTCAAGATTACGCCGGGCATTGCCGCAGTCCAGTACCAGACCCAAATGTATAATAACGGGAACCAGGTATTCACCAATCTTCCTGCCGGCGCTCAGAATCAGACGCTGATCAATAGCTCTGCGGACACCATATCTGGCCTTGAACCTTCGGTCGGCGTCCGTTTTGCTCCGGTGAAGTGGGGTTCCGTATATGCCAGTTATGCCCAGTCTTATCAAAATCCCACGGACAATAATTTTGGGGCCTATAACAGCCACGGCGGCGGCATTGACTTCAATAGCTTGAAGCCGGTAAAAAGTACGGATTATGAAGTGGGAGCCAAGTTTATGGTGCATAACTGGATGATGCTTCATAATTTCACATTCAACATCAACTACTACTATGATCATTTGGCCAATGAGACCATAGCGACTTATCTGAGTAACATCGCCCAAACCAAATTTGCATCGGCGAACGCGGTGGTGAATGGCGTAAATGTCGCGATTGCCGACAATCCCTCCTGGAACTGGCACCTGTTCGCTAATCTGGCATTCAACCATTCGTACTATGCCTCATACACTCCGCAGGGTGGGGGTACGACGTTGCATGGCGCCAATGTATCTTATAGCCCGGACCTTACCATGAGCGCGGGTATTGATTATCGGTACTACTATCATGGTTTTCTATTCTCCCCCCAGTTTGTGGACCAGTATACGAGTTCACAGTATCTCTTTAACAACGTGACCGGTGCGCCATCGCATCAGAAGCAGCCGGGATACAACGTCTCCAACCTTAGCCTTGGGATAAAAACAACCCGTTTGAATCAATACGTACCGACTCTGAAAGGCGTGAAGCTCTCTGTGGGGATATACAATCTTTTTGGCGCACGGTATAACCCCATTGAGTACATTACCAGTGGCGGGTATTTCGGCGGTAACAGTACTGGTGCCATTCTGGCTGATCCGGGCGCTCCCCGGCAGTATTTTATGACAGTATCGGCCAAATTCTAAGTTATTTTAATGCACTGCGTCCGGTGACGCGGTGCATTTTTACAAATTATGGTGCCATAATTTAGCAGATGGTTTTAACAATTCAGCAATATGAAAAAACGGTTTGATGATTGCAACGTGCGACGTCATCTGTTAAGATTTGATCTGTAAATAATCAGATCAATTATATAGTTTATATCATAAAGTTACGGAGTTTTTATGTCTGAAAGTGTTCAAGATTGGCCAAGAAGTACGCGATGGATACATGTGGGATTTGCACTGGTGGTGACTTTTCTGCTGTTCAGTGAGCTCGACATGAAGGCCATATGGAAAAAATTTGGCGAGCTTCCATTCCGGCACTTATTGTTTCATGCCCACATGTGGGTTGGCATGTTCGCCACGATCATCGTTATCGCATTCTGGACCCAGGTTTTCTATAACAAAAGCATACGTTCACACCTTTTCCCGTACAGTGGCGAGTATTTGGAAAATATATGCAGAGATATAAAAGGGCTGGCGGATAGAAGGTTGCCACCCAGTGGAATGCGTGGCGGCTTACCGGGCATGATACATGGTCTCGGTTTGCTTGCCGTGACCGGTATGGCCCTCTTAGGGTTTATCATGTTTTTCTTGATCCCAAATTACGGAGTGGCGGCCCCCATAAGTTTCTACCAGATTCCCAAGAAACTGCATGATTTTCTTTCGTCATTTGTCTGGTTGTACTGGTGGGGTCATATCGGCATGGCCACGCTTCATGCCGCAAAATCTCCAGCCATTCTGCGCATATTCAGACCATAGTAGGTTTCCCCAGGAATGCTCCGGTAGTCGCCGGCCCTGGGGACGGTATATTTGAGTAGCGTGATTTCTCTGCGGCTGTGGGGATGTATTCAGATACAGAGTTCGGCCCGGCTTTTTCGCCGGGCCGAACTCGTCGTGTCATAAGGTAAAATTACTGGGTGTCCGCTTAAGCTGCCTAATGGTCGCGGCGATGATAATCTCGATGCTCATACTGCCGATCTTCTCTGTGTCGCTCACCATCTCTGTATCGGCGCTGATCATGGGATCTATAGTCTGAACGTTGGCCATAGTAGGCCTGCGGGGTCATATAGTAACCAGGAGCATAATTCTGGTCGTCAGCAAGCGCGCTTTGGGCAACGAAGAATGTGAGCCCCAAGAGCAATAACGGTGTTGTAACTAGATGTTTTTTCATAGGATTCCGTATGTTGAAGAAAAGAGGCGTTAACAATGTCAGGCTGCCACTATTTAACGCATTGCACAGGACGGGTTGTAATCTCAGTCATCTCCACCGTGATGCCACCCGCCGCGCCCTTCCCCGTAATGGCCGCCATAATAGCCTCCATACGGCGGAGCCACTATACAGCCAGAAAGCATGGATGCGCCAACAAAAAATAATGCCGTTACATAAATTAACCGCCTATAGCGCTTCATGGTACCCATAAAATTCCCTCCATACAATGACTGAAAAAGTCGCATTGTGACGCTTTCTGCTAATAAAGCGTTCAGCAGTTCGCTTCATCCACGCGCCTGCCATGGCCCAATAAAACAATTAAGCAGGTGGAATGTCAAGTTGTTAATTGGCCTTGCTGCAAGCTGTGATAATAGTCGATTCTTATGGTTGCTGGCGAAACGCAGCGGACCCTGAGGATTTTTGTTGAGGACAGTCCATTGGGAGTTAAATTTATCAATACGCCAGATTCCTGGCGACAAATCCAGCGTTTTTGGCGTCTTGCCCGACAATATTGCGAAATAATGCCGGTGACGTTCAATGTCTGGCGTTGCGCAAAGCCGCATGTAGCCCGCTCATGCGCCGCGTCTGGCGTTGAATGGCGTTTTCCAGGCGCGCACGGGGAGCGATGAGGGTGAAGCATGTGCGGGCCCGGGTGATGGCCGTGTAGAGCAGTTCGCGGCTGAGCACCGGGCTGTCTTCCGGCGGGAGGACGAGTACGGTGTGGGCGAACTCGGAGCCCTGCGCCTTGTGGACGGTCATGGCCCAGGCGCTTTCACTGTGGTTGAGACGGCTGGGCAGGATGGCGCGGGGCGGGCCGTCGCTGTTGGGAAAATAGACGCGCATACGCCTATCCGGGTCGGGCAGGGCGATGCCGATATCGCCATTGCTGAGACCGAGGCCGGGGTCGTTGCGGGTGACGAGGGTGGGGCGACCGACATACCAAAGGCCGTGGCTCTGCAAGATGCCCTGGCGTTGCAGATGGTCTTCAATGGCGCGGTTGATGCCGGTGACGCCCCAAGGGCCTTGGCGCAAGGCGCAGAGGATGCGGAAATCGGCATAGTCCTTGAGGATGGCCTTGACCCACGCGCCATGTTGTTGCGGGTCTTTTGGCGGCGGCTGCCCCGCCGCTTGCCAGACGCGGCCATGGGCGGTCTCGGTGCCGGCGAGATTCAGTATCTGGTGGATGGTGGGGGCGGATTGCCAGGCGAGAGTGCTGGTCTGCGCGCTTTGCAGGATGCGGATGGCGGTTTCGGGGTGACCGCCGTGGACGGCATCCGCCAAAGCGCCGATTTCGGCGTTGAAGCGGTGACTGCGTTGCAGGCGGACGATGCTTGATGCAAGGAGGCTGGTGCTGCTGTCGTTGGGCTGCGGTGTGGCACCACAACTGGCCTGCAGATAGTGGCAGGTCTCGGCATCGTACATACCGCTGCCTTGGCAGATCTCGGCCAGCACGGCGCCCGCTTCGACGGAGGCGAGCTGGTCCTGGTCGCCGAGGAGGATGAGGCGGGCCGTGGGCGGCAGAGCGCGGAGCAGGGCGGCCATCATCTCTTGATGGATCATGGAGGCTTCGTCCACCACCAGTACGTCGAGTTCGAGGGGATTGGCGGCATGGTGGTGAAAGCGACGACTTTCGGGACGGGCGCCGAGCAGGCTATGCAGGGTACGCGCCGGACGCAGGCGGGCGAAGGCGGCGGCCATATCGGATCTCGGACCCAATTGCGGAAGGGTGTTGACGGCGCTCAGCAGAGATTCGTCGATGCGCACGGCGGCCTTGCCGGTGGGGGCGGCGAGGACGATGCGCAGGGGGGTGCTGCTGGTCGCCATGAGCAAGGCCATGAAGCGGGCTGCGGTGTAGGTTTTGCCGGTGCCGGGGCCGCCGGTGATGATGCCGAAGTGGCTGCGCAAGGCGAGGGCGCAGGCGATTTTTTGCCAGGGGAGTTCATCGCCGGGTTCGTCAGGTGCCGGGAAAAGCTGCTCCAGCCAGGGTCTTAAGACCTCGGGGTTGACGGTATCGGCGACGCGCTGTTGGGCACGCTGGCGCAGCGTTTCGGCGATGAATTGCTGATCGCGCCAGTAGCGGCGCAAATAAAGGCGGGCGGCGCTGAGGACCAGGGGTGTTTCTGCGCTGTTTGCCGGGTCGGATGTGTTGCGCTCGGTGATCTGCACGCACAGGCTCTGGGCGAGGGTTTCTGTCCATGCGGCGGCGTGGGGCCAGTCACCGAGCGCGGTCGCCAGCGTGGCGAGCTCCGGCGCGGGCCAGTCCAGGAGGCGTTCGGGCGCGCTGAGGAGGTCATCTAGCGCGACGCAGGTGTGCCCCTCCCCTTCGAGGCGCGCCAGGAGGGCGCCAGCCAGGGGCAGGAGGGCCGGGGCCTGCGGGTCCAGGCGGATGAGGAACTGCGCAAAGGCGAGGTCGAGGGGGCGTAGCCAGCCTTCCTCAGTCCAGGTGCGGAGTTGGTCCATCATGGTTGAGGTCATGGGCTTACTCATGGCTGGGCTATACGCTGCGGCAGGCCGAACAGGCCGTCGAGGGCGTCGAGCAGGGCGAGATCGGCGGGAAGATGGAGCATGCCTTGCTCCGGTCCTCGCAGTCCGCGCAGGAAAAAGAAAAGGGTACCGCCGAGCTGCGTTGCGGGCCGGTAGCTGTTGCCCATGCGTTGGCGCAGCAGACGGTGCAGGGCCAGTTGATAGAGGCTGGATTGCAACTCATAGCGATGGCCGAGAGTGGCGTCGCGCAGGGCTTCGGCGTGGTACTCCGCATCGCCGCCGCCGAGGACGTTGGATTTGTAGTCGAGGACGTAATAGCGTCCGGCATGGCTGAAAACCAGATCCATGAAGCCGCGCATCATGCCGTGGATGACGCGCTGGGGGAGTTTGGGGCGCTCTGCGCCGGGAAAAATGTGCTGTTTGCAGAGCCTGTCCAGGTCATCGCTGCGCAGGGCGTCGCTGGGAAACCAGAAGGCCATTTCGCTTTGATAATCCGTAAGGTCGTGGAGGGTTGTCGGCAGGGGGGCGAGAGGGCTGTGGACGATGGCTTGCAGCCATTCGGCGGTTTCCTCGGCCCAATTGCTCAGGTCGGCCTGAGTACAGGCCTTGTGCAATCGTTCGGCAAAGAGGTCCTGACCGGTTTGGGCAAAGCCGTTCTGGGCGAGGTGTTGCAGTTGGTCGTGGAGAAAGCTGCCGGCATTCCTGCCTTGCGGGTAGCGATGCCAGGGAGCGCCGGTCCGCGCGCGCCGGGGTGTCGGTGGCGCCGATGGGTCGACCGCGAGATCGCGCACCAGATGGGAGAAGCTGGCGACGCCCCAGTGCTTCTCGAAGCTGGCGGTATATTCCGCAGGCGGATCAAGGGTGTTGTTGCAGTGCTGCACGGCCAGCGTCGTGGGGATGTCGTTCGCGAGCGTCTCGACGCGGATTTCGGGGGAAAGTCGGGCGCAGTCTTCGAGCAAGGTGGCGAGATCACGGGCGGGGCGTTCGCTGCCCAGCAGGTGGGCGATGGCGCTGTTTGCAAAAATCGGCGTTCCCGCGTTCTTGGGTGCCGCGAGACCCAGCCAGAGGGCGTGTTCGGCGCGGCTGAGGGCGACGTAGAGGAGGCGGAGATCTTCCTGCAGTCGTGCCCTTTCCGCGGCTGCCGTGTCGCCGCTTTCCCAGCGGATGGCGGGTTGCCCTTCGGCGCTGTGCGTGACGGTGAACGGACTGGCCCTGGCCGCTTTGCTAGTGGCGATGAAGGGCAGGAATACCAGCGGATATTGCAGGCCTTTGGCGGCGTGGATGGTGACTACGCGCAACAGCTCGGCATCGCTTTCCAGGCGCAGGATGTGGGCGCCGCTCTGATCACTCCCGGCCGCGATGGCTTCGCGCAGATGGCGAATGAGGGCTTCGGGGCCGTCGAGGGTGGCGCTCGCCTGTTGCAGGAGTTCGCCGAGGTGGAGCAGGTTGGTGAGGCGGCGTTCGCCCTCGGGCTGCGTCAACAAGCGGGCGGCGATACCGAACTGGTGGATGCCGTGGTGGAGCATGGCCAGCACGCCCTGCCGCCGCCATTGCCGGGACAGGTCCTGGAATTGCTCCAGTTGCGCCTCCCAGGCGGCTTCGTCCTGATTAAAGGCATCCAGGGCGCTCAGGGTCTGTCTCAGCAGCGGCAGGGCGAGGGCGACGCGCAGGCGGCGGGCATCTTCGGGTTCGGCGACGGCTTCCAGCCAGAGGAACAGTTCGCGGGCTTCCTCACTGGCATAGACGGAATCCTGCGCCGAGAGAAAGACGCTGCGTAACTGACGGCGGTTGAGGGCCTGACGGATGCTGGCGGCTTCATGGCGGTCGCGGACGAGGATGGCGATGTCTTTGGGCTGGACAGGCTTTGGATCTTTTCCATCTGCGGCGAAGCCCGCGCTTGGGTCGGCGAGCAGGGTGGCGATGCATTCCGCTGTCTGCTCGCTCAGCAGCGCCTTGTAATGGTCCTTGGTGAGTGACTCCGTTGCCGCCCAGAAGGTGAGCGCCGGGGCGGGCTGTCCGGCTGTTTGCCAGTGTTTTTCGTGACCATGGGCCTGCACCGGCTGATAGGGGAGCGGGTTGTCGGCGCCCGGCGCCGCATGGGCAAAAGCGCCTTGAGGGTCGTCGTGTTCGGCGGCGGTATAGAGGGTATTAAGGGCGCTGACCAGTGCGTGGCTGGAGCGATAATTGATGCCGAGCGCGTAGTGGCGGCCCTCGGTCAGGCGACGGGCTTGCAAATAACTGTCGATGTCGGCGCCGCGAAAGGCGTAGATGGACTGTTTGGGGTCACCGATGAGCAGAAGCAGGGTGTCGGGGTCGTTGTCGGCGGCATGGTAGATGTCGTCGAAGACCTGATATTGCAGGGCGGAGGTATCCTGAAACTCGTCGATGAGGGCGGCGGGGTATTTCTGCCGCAGGCGGGCGGCGAGTGCCGGTCCTTGAGTTTTGTCGTGCAGTACCCCGGCGAGGCGTTGCTGATAATCGGTAAAGCTGACCTGCCCGCTCCGGGCCTTGAGCTGGCTCAGCCGGGCGTTGATCCAGGCGGCGGCGTGGCTGCGAATTTCGCCGTACAGTTGGGTGAATTGTTGAGCGATGGCCTCTAATTCACTGAGCAGGGTATCCAGTAGCTCGGCAGCGGGGTGAACGACGAGAGGCGGCTTGTTCTTGCAATAGTCGGGCAGTTTGCTGGCAGAAAGGCGTTGACATTTGTCCGGTTCGTCGGGGATCAGTATATCGGAATGGTCAGCCCAATCACGCAATGCGGCGAGGGTTCGGGTGACAATAGCCGCGCTTAGGCTATTACCATTCAATGGATTGTTCGCTTTGGGACCGTTTACGAGCCCTAACAACCATTCCGCAAAAGCATCATGTTCCGCCGCCCATTGCGCCTTGAGGGCGGCGAGCCGCCGCCGGGGCGCGGTGACGGCAGCGGGCAGCCAGTCCGCCAGCGTAGATTTGGGGGCAGGCAGGGGCGGATCGAGTCTGCACAGGGTTTCTGTTTCTTGCCGGACTTTATCGGGGCTGGAAAAGAGTTGGATGACCTCACTGAGGGCGGGTTCGCTCAGCGGGTAGATTTCCTGCCGCCAGAAGTCGCGCACGGCGTCGTCGCGCAGATCCGTTTCATCCAGGAGCAGCGTTTCGCGGAAATCGCTGCCGGTGGCAAAGGTGTGCTCGCGCAGGGTGCGCTGGCACCAGGCGTCGATGGTGAAAATGGCGCTGTCATCCATGGCGTCGGCAGCGAGGACCAGTTGGTGCGCGGCTTGGGCGCGGGTCTTGGGGCTGGAGTAGTCGGCCAACAGCGTTTCGAGAAAGGGGTCCGGCGGTGTCGCGTGGTCTGAACCGAGGAAATATCGGGCGGCACTTTGCAGGCGGTCGCGAATACGCTCCTTGAGCTCCTGGGTGGCGGCACGGGTGAAGGTCATCACCAGGATATCTTCGGGCAGGAGGGCGCGTGCGAAGCGCTCACCCTCTGCGCCGTGTCCAAGGATCAGGCGCAGATAGAGGGCGGCGATGGTCCAGGTTTTGCCGGTACCGGCGCTGGCCTCGATGAGGCGGCTGCCGTGCAGGGGCAGGTGCAGGGGGTCGAGGATCGTGGTCATGGGTGCGCCCGCCATTCCAGGGTTTCCAGCCAGTCGGCGAAGGGGCGGTAGAGGGCTTCGGCATAGTCAGCGAAGCCGCGCTGCCGGGACCCAATGCGGGCGCTGCTGAGGGTGGCGAAGTCGGGGTAATCGCGGAACAGGCTGAGGTCTTTCTGGACTTCGCCGGGCAGGCGGTCACTGCCGTCGTAAATCAGAGCCGGATTTTTACCCTGCAGGCTGACGAGGGCGGTTTTGAGGGTGACCGGCAGGGGTTGGCAAAGACCTTCCTGCCAGAGATCCAGCAGATCGTCCAGTGCGGCAATGGCATCCAGTCGCAGCGGCGCGGCGCGGATAAGCCCATCCCGGCCCACAAAAATGCCAGCGCAGCGCAGGCCGACGGCGCTGGCCAGCAATTGCTGGAGCCAGAGGGCTGCGAGTTTATCCCCTTCCGGTTTTTTGCTGTCTTTATTCAGCAGGCGGCTGGCGCGGAGCTGGATGCAGGCGCGGTCTCCCGCGTTGTTTTGGTGCAGGGCAGGTAACCAGTCCTCCAGCAATATCTGGCCGTGGGCATGGGTAATAGCCCGTCGTTGTGGCGCCGCAGTCCACTCCGCGCTGACCCCCCGCCAGGCGGTAAGGATGGGGGTGACGTCGTCGAGCAGCGCGGTCGCGGTTCTCGCCGCCATGCCGGCGAGGGGATACCGACCACTGCGCCGCTGTGCCCGCACCCTTTCGGCAATGCGGTCAGGGCCGTTTCTTTCCGCGGCGCTGAGCAGGTCTTCGAGCAGGTGATAGGTTTCAAGGCCGTTGAGGGTGAAGGGTTCGTCGTCCTCTTCCGCTAGGTCTTCTTCGTTGAAGTCCGTGCGCAGGCGTTGCCGGTAAAAGGCGCGTGCGGGCCGGCGGAAAAACTCCAGCAGTTCGCGGATGCTGCGGGGGGCGGGCTCGGCAGGCTTGGGGAGCGCGGTGTCTTCCGCGGCGCTGTGCGGAGATGGATACCACTCGCGGGCCCAGGTGCGTAGTCCAGGTTTGCCGAGCAGATATTCCAGGCTGAAGGGCTGTAAGGGATGCGCGAAAGTGCGTTTTTCCAGGGACAGCGGCCAGCCATCGCGAATGGCATCCCGCAACTGCGCTACCAGCAGAGAGGGCGCCCTATCGTGGTTGTTGCGCTGATCTTTTCCGGCCCAACTGATGTAGAGCTCCTGTCGGGCGGCAAGGAGGGCTTCCAGCATCAGGTAGCGATCGTCATCGCGGCGGGAGCGGTCGCCGGGGCGGGCCATGCCGGGCAGGGCCATGAGATCGAAGTCCAGGCGGGGACTACGCCGGGGGTAGTCGCCCTCGTTCATGCCGAGCAGGCAGACCAGCGGGTAGGGCACCGCGCGCATAGGCAGGAGGGTGCAAAAGGTGACGCCACCGCCGAGAAAACTGCGCCCTAAATCCGGGGCATCCAGCATTTCCAGCCAGGCGCCGCGAAACACGGCGAGGGGGAGTACTTCGTTAAAATCTGCCGCCGCGCAATCCGCCTGCCATTGACGCAGGACCTCTTCCAGGTTTTGCAGGAGGACTTCGTCGTCGTCATCGCTGGCGCTGAAAAAGTCCGTGAGCAGGGCGCGAGCCGCTTCGCCCCAGTGCTCCGGTATCAGGGACTCAGCCAAAACATGCTGCCAGTGCTCCAGCCTCTTCAGCAATTGACTGAGGGGGCCGAGGAGCGCGGCGTCCAGCCCGCCCACCTCGCCGTAGGCCTCGATGTCGGCGAAATGGCTGTCGTCGCCGTTGGCATAACCGAGACAGAGGCGTTGCAGGGCAAATTCGCCGCTGTTCTGGGGACCGCAATGGGGCAGGCCCAGGGCGGCGCGTTGTTCCGCCGAGAGGCCCCAGCGCCAGCCGGCGCCTGCCAGCCAGTGCTGCACGATGGGCAGGTCTTCCAGTTCCAGAGCAAAGCGGCGGCGCAGGGCGGGGCAGTTGAGGAGATCGCGGATTTCGCTTTGCCGGCAGCGCTGTTCGGGCAAATGCAGCAGCCAGTCCAAGGCCTGGAGCAAGGACTGTTCGTCGCGGGCTTGCAAGTCGACGATGTGGTAGGGAATGTAACGCTTATCCTTCCGATCATACTGGTCGAAGGTGGCGCGGATGAGGGGTGCAAAACTACCGATCTCCGGCACCATGACGATCACGTCGCGGGGCTGTAGCTTGCCGGTGGCGAAGCGGTCCAGCAGTTGATCGTGGAGAATTTGCACCTCGCGCAGGGCGCTGTGGGCGATATGGAAGACCACGGAGTGATCGTTATCGTCCAGCGCGGTGCAGGTTTCCGGCCTGATGCCCTCCAGATCACGGATTTGCACCTGCAACTGGCGCAGGAGGGGGCCGCCCTGATCTTCGCTGAAGAGGTCGATGCGCGGGATGTCCATCCGTTGCCGCAGCACTGCCGTTTCATCGAACTGGTCCAGCAGATTGAGAAAATCCCGGCCCTGACGACCCCAGGCCGCGAGCAGGGGATTGCTTTCCACATGCAGATCTGCGGACGCAACGGCCGACAGATCACGGTCGTTGCGCAACGCCTGGCGACGGCGTTCGCGCCGCAGCAATTCGCGTCCCGAGACGATATCGGCCCAGTGATAGCGGCAGGGGTTGGGTACCGCGAGAATCACCTGCATCTGCTGCCCGAGCGCGGCCAGCGCCGTCAGGCTCTGCTCCGGCAGAGTGGCCGCCCCGAAGAGAATAACGCGGCGGGGCAACGGTGTAGCGGGGGGATGCCCGGCGTTCAGAGCCGCGAGAAACTGGTCATGCACCTGCGCCCGACCCAGTGCCTGAGCCTGTTCGCGGCATTGCAGGTCGTGCCGCAACGCCGACCAGAGCCGGGGTTGCCAGCGCTGGTCGGTGGGCAAGGCCATACGTTCGCCATCGCCACGGCGCAGGGACGACTGGTCGGCGGCCCAGTCCGCCAGCCAGTCGCCACGATAGACCTGGTACTGGTCGAAGAGGTCGGCGATTTGGGCGGCCATTTGCCAGCGCCGTTCCAATGCACCGCCAGGTCGTTGCGATTGCCCCAGAAAATGCCGCAGAGGGGCGAAATCGGGTTGGGGCAGCAATTCCGGCAAGAGCCGCATCAGTCGCCAGGTGAGGGGGGCCTTGTCCAGCGGCGAGCGGGCCGAGACGATGCCGGTGCCCAGCACCCGTCCATAGCTTTCCCAGAGAAAACGCCCCGGCAGGGCGACGCGCACCGCCGCACAGATGCCCTCATGGGCCGCCAGGGTCCATTGCAGCCACTCGGCGATGCCGTTGCTCTGGACGAGAAAGATTTCCTCTTCCAGCGGCCGCAACGGGTGCTCGCGCAGCCACTCCAGGACCGCATCGCTGAGCCATTCCAGGCGGTCGCCGTGGAGGACGATAAAGCCCGGTTCGATTTCCGGGTGGCTCATGGAGGCGTAGGTATAGTGCCGAGAATGGCCCCTGCGGACCGCATCCGTTGCAGAAAAACGCGAATGCTTGCCTCCAGGCTGCGCAGGTCCGTCGCTTGCTCCAACAGGCCGCACTCCTGCCACTGGGCGAAAAGGGTGGCACCGGGCATGGGCGTTTCGCGCAGTGTAGCGAAAAGGCGGAGACCAAGGGCGTCCAGCACGATCATCTGCACGACATCCTCCGCATCACGATAGAGAAAGAGGGGGCTGGGCTCCGGTGCGAGCCCCGGCGCCGTGGTGAAGGACGGATCGAGAATCAGCCGTTGCACCGGGTAACGGTATTGTAGCAGGGCATGCACCGGATTCAGAATGGCGGTGCTGGTCCAGGGGTCGCCGTCGGGGTCGCATTGGGGAGGCAGATCGGTCTCGGCGATACCCAGGGTAAGCTCCAGCCATTCCAGATGGGCGAGTTCGAGGGCATAGGGGAGCGTTGCCGCAAGGTCTGCCTGCCGGGCAGACAGGTACGCGAGAAATTCGTCGGGTATCTGCCGGAAAAAGGGGCTGCGACAGGCGTGTTCGGCGATGAAGGCGTCTCGCCACGCCAGCCACTGCGCCTCACCCATCGCCCGTATCCAGAGGGGGAAGCAGGCTTGCAGAGCCGCCGCAAAATTGCCGACGAGCAGTTCGCGGTATAATTCCGCCGCCTGGAAATCGAAGTCCGCGGGGCAGTTCTGATCCGCGGGCGCGCGCAAATGCGCGGCGAGGGCCGTGGTCAGCGCCCGGTCACTGCCGGATTCAGGCTGCGCCACGAGCTTCCTGCACTGGGCGCACATTCTGGAGTTCCTCCAGGAGCCGGGGCAGGGGAGGAATCTGGTTATCCCATTCCAGCAGGGTGGGCAGGGGGCCGAAGATCTGTTCACTGCGGCGCAGCAGATCCCAGACCGGCGCCTCGACCGCCGCATCGTGGGTGTCGATGAGCCAGCCCTGTGGGTGCCGGGCATGGCCGGCAAGGTGCTGATAGACGATACGTCCGGCGGGTAACGCACGCAGAAAATCCGCCGCGTCGTAGTGGTGGTTGACGCTGTTGACGTAGAGGTTGTTGAGATCAAGGAGCAGGCGGCAATCCGCCTCTTCCAGCACGGCCAGCAAAAACTCCAGCTCGGTGAGCGCGCTATGGCGGAATCCGCCGTAGTAGGCGGTGTTTTCGATGATCAGCGGCATTTTCAGGAAGTCCTGCGCCTGACGGATGCGCCCCGCCACATGTCGTACCATCTCTTCGGTGAGGGGCAGGGGCAGCAGATCGTAAAGTTGGCCGTGGTCCGCACAGTAGGCGAGATGTTCGCTGTAATGGTGGATGCCATGCTCCGTCATAAAGCCCTGAACGGCCTCCAGCAGCGCCATGTCCAGCGGCGCTGGTCCGCCAATGGAGAGAGACAGCCCGTGGCAGATGAAGGGATGCTTTTCGGTCAGGGTACGGAGTTGGGTTGCCGGGCGGCCACCGAAATTAATCCAGTTCTCCGGGGCCAGTTCAAAAAAATCCACGCCGTGCTCCGGGGTGGCAAGGAGTTGCGGCAGGAATTCGCGGCGCAGGCCCAAACCAACCGCCTTATTGGCGGGTGTGTGGGGATTGCTGCTCAAAGCAGATAGCCTGGATACAGGCTATTATTGCTGTTTCATGTGACTCTTGACGTGTTCGCCTTCTTTGGTTTTCATGCCGCCTTTGGAACAGTTTCCTTCCTGGGAGCCCTTGCCCATCTTCTGGGAGCAGTTGCCTTCGCTTTTGGTGGCGGTGCTCATGGCGACGGGCTGTGCAGTCGCCATGCGCATGGTCGCGGCGTCTGCCGAAGTGGCAAGCAAAGGGAGCGTGCCGAGGGTCACGGCAAAAGCAGAGCTAAGGGCGAACGAACGGGCAAAATTAGGTTGTTTCATGGCTATTTCCTTCTGTTACCTGAACGTAGTATGTAGAGGTCGTTCAGCTCTTGCAAGGATTCCCCTTCTGACGCTGGCTCAGTAAGGGCGTTCGCGCGCTGCGGGCTGATCTTTGAAGCGGCGATGCACCCACCAGTATTGTTCGGGGGCTTTGCGAATGGCGGTTTCCATGCAGTCGTTCATGACGGTGGCGTCGGCCACGGCGTCGCCGCTGGGAAAAGTGTCGGGCAGCGGCACAAATTCAATTCTGAACCCCGACCCTTGCGGCAAACGATAGGCAAACATGCCGAAGACGGGTACGCGGTCACGCGCCGCCAGCCGCCCCAGCACCGGGGTCGTGCACGCGGGATACCCAAAAAATGGCGCAAACACTCCCTCTCGCGGATCAACATTCTGGTCGGTGAGGATGCCGATAATTTCCTTTTTTTTGAGGACCCGGAATAAGGGGCGGATGCCACGTTCCTTGTTGAGCTGCCGTGCCCCGCTGCGTTCGCGACAGTGCCGCATCAGGGCATCCATGCAGGGATTCCGTAACGCCCGGTACATACCGGTAATCGGCCAGCGCTGTCCGGTATAGAGGACGGCCGCCTCCCAGGGGCCGAGGTGCGCGGTAAACAGAATGACCCCATGCCCCAGCGCGAGGGCGTGATCGACAGCCTCCGCGCCTTCCACCGCGCGCACCATGTTTAGTGCCCCAAGTAAGGGCCGCGCCCAGATCGGTCCCAATTCCAGGGTTGTGCGCCCGAGTTCACAAAAATTTTGTCGGCGTAATTGCTGACGTCTGGCGAGCGACCAGTCAGGAAAAGCAATCTTCAGATTGATGTCCACCACCCTGCGTATCTTGGGGAGCGCTGCCATGGCGATCAGCCCCAATCCGCCGCCGCAACGTGAACGCCATGTATCCGGCCACCGGGCGGTCCACTGCAATAACCACTTTACGATGAACGTGCCCAGTCGCTGCCCTCGCGTTCCTGCGTCCTTTATAAATCCCCCCAATCCGGAGCGGCCCGGCGGAAGCTGTCCTCCTGGTACTGATAGCGCCGTTCCCAGGGGCGCGGAGTTAATGCCTCCCTGGTCTGTTTGATCGCCAGTACCTGATGCAGAGCCGACCAGTTGCGCCAGAAGGCATAGGCGCAGCCCGCCATGTAGATGGCCCAGATGCGATAGCGCTTGTCCCCGATCATGGCGATGGCTTCTGCTTTGCGGGCTTCCAGGCGTTGCACCCAATGGATGAGGGTCTGGGCGTAGTGGGGGCGCAGGTTCTCTACATCCAGAATCTCCAGATCCTGCCCCGCCATTTCCCATACCAGGCGCCACAAATGAGGGATCTCGCCGTCGGGGAAGACGTATTTATCCATGAAATCGCTACCGGAATGATGTCCGTCTTCGTCATCCTGCTGACCGGCGGTGATGCCATGATTCATCACCCAGCCGCCCTCCCTGAGCACCCGGTTGATCACCTGGAAATACTCGCCTAGCTTGGCGCGACCGACGTGCTCAAACATCCCTATCGAAGAGACCTTGTCGAAATAATCCCGTTCGGGAATGTCGCGGTAATCCTGCAGGCGAATTTCTACGCGGTCGGCCAAGCCCTTGCGTTCCATGTGTTCCTTGGCGTAGGCAAACTGCTGCTCGCTGAGGGTGACGCCCACGCCCCGGATTCCGTAATGCGTCGCGGCCCAGGTCAACAGGCCACCCCAGCCGCAGCCGATATCGAGGAGCTTTTCGCCGGGCTGCAAATGGAGTTTGCGGCAGATATGATCCAGCTTCTGCTCCTGCGCGGTGCCGATATCTTCGGTGCCGGTTTTGAAATAGCCACACGAGTAGACCATGTTGTGGTCCAGCCAGAGCTTGTAAAAATCATTGGAGACATCGTAGTGGTAGTGAATCGCCTCGGCATCCTGGGATTTGCTGTGGGCGGCGTGATGTTTGCGAAAAATACCACCTCTGGGCTTTTTGGCGGGGAAGACATCGCCCAGCCCCTCTGCCACCGCAAGAATATCCTGATAGCGGCCATCAAGGCCGATGGTACCTTCCACATACCCCTCGCCGATCACATCCAGCGCGCTGCCCATGAGCAGGCGCGAGAGGATCTTGGCGGAACGCAGGTGCATAGTGACGAGGGGTTGCTCGTCGAAGGTATATTCATGGCCATCCCAGAAGAGGACGCGCAGCGGCAACGGCTTTCCCTTGAGGCCTTTTTTGATGTGGTCCAAGAAGTTAGTGCGTAGATCTTTCACGTTGAGACTCCCGTTCTTTTACAATGAATGGCAGAAACACTCGGTCATATGCGCAAATATCCGCCTTGGGTTGAGTATAGAACACCCTTAACCGCAATCAGCTTCCCAGCGCAGAATATGGCCCGGCGGCACCAATTCCCGCAGATGCGGCAGTACGGCATCCACCGTTTCCGGCTCATCAAAAAACTCCAGCACCAGCGGCAGATGCACATTCAGGCGCAGTATATCGTCGGCATGCATGACTCCTTTGCTGCCAAAGCCCGCGACACCGCGAAAGGCGGTGACACCATGCACCTTGTACTGATCGTGGAGCATGCGGAAGATTTCCTCCATGAGATTATGTCCGTCATGTTTATCGCCTTCTTTAATATAAATACGCACTACAGATACCGTAGTCATGCTTCACCTCTCAGATGCTGCGGGAAACCCAGGCCCCGACAAAAGCGGCACCGACGCACAGAAACAGCGATGTAAACATATAGAGCAGGCCCTTGATGGCCTCGCCATTTTCAAAAAGCACCAGCGTTTCCAGGGAGAATGTCGAAAAGGTGGTGTAAGCACCCAGTCCGCCGGTGAGTATCCCGGTGCGTAATTCAGGGCTCACAGAAATACGTTCCAAAGTCTCAAAAAACAGGAAACCCATGATAAAACAGCCCAGCACATTGATGCTCAGGGTTGCCCAGGGAAAGCCTCGGCCGAACACCGCCTGCACCAGCAAGGTCTGCCCATAACGCGCCCAGGCGCCGAGTACGGCAAACAGCGCAATGAAGCCGAATGTGGCGAACATTTTTACTCCTTATAAATAAAAAACACTGCCCAGAATGATGATCGGCATCAAGAATCCGCCGAGGGTCGGGATCAGGCCGTCACCGAGGATATCCCCCATATCGGACAGAAGCGGCGGGAAATTGGTCGGGATCGGAATCAGCGTCGGCACGATGAGCATGGCGGTAAAAGCCGCCATCGGCGCCGAGAAAAACACCCAGGAAGCGGATTTCGGTAATATCCCAATAGGGGGCTGGGAAATGGAAGGACCCGGTTCGCGCTGAAAAAGCACCGTCAAGACTTGTCCACCCTGTAGGACGATATCGCCGAGCATGCCTTCCCCTTATATGCTTTCCATGACTTTCCACCCCCGACCTTGCGATCAGGATCAGTAGCAGTCATCAGCCTGATAAAGGCGGTTATCGGGTGGACTCCATCACCACATGCTTTAATTCATGGTAGTTTGGCGCGTTATGGAGGTCAAGATGTTTCCTGCCGTGCGCTGATGCGGAGGAGCGCGATATCCGTGTGACTGTAGATTTCGTATCGTATCATGATGGTTTGCTGCTGATAGGCGGCGGGCACCGCGGCGCGAACGGCATGCACATCACCGGCCGGACAAACCAGATAAAGCGGCTCCGGGCCGAGGATCGCAGGTAACTCCGCCAATGCCTGCAGATGACGGATGGGCATGTTGCCACGCCCGGCATAAAACAGGAAGCTCGGCTGAAACCACTGCCAGGAGGCGAGCCGGTAGGGCTGCGGACCCTGTAGGGCGGCAATGCGTTGCCCCATCGCCCGTGCGGGTTTCACGGCGTTAAGGGGTGGGGTGATGACGAAAACCAGCAGCGCCGTCAGCGTCACACCGCCGACAGCCAGGGTGGCTCCAGCCTGCGGCCAGCGTTGCCGCCGAAGCAGCACGAGGGCGACCGCTGCCGCCAGCATATAAGGTATCCCGATCTCCACCATGCCCGGTAGCTGCGGTTCGCGCAAAGGCACCACCCAGGCGGCGAAGACACTCAGTGCCAACCCGATGAGGAACAGCACCCCGAGAGAGATCGTCATTCCCCAGCGCGCGGGGGACGTGGCGGCAACGCGGACTTTCTCAAAATAAGCGGCCAGCAGAATGAAGAGCGGCGGGTAGGCTTCCCAGACATAATTGGGGAGCTTGGTTGCAGACAGGGTAAAAAAGCCGATCCACGCCGTCGCCCAGACCAGCAGAAAAAGCGTCTTCGGCTGGCTGCGTAAAAAGTGCTGGCGGGAAAGCCAGATATCCCGAAAAACCTGCGGTAAAAAGACCGACCAGGGCAGCATCCCGAGAAAAGTACTGATCGGATAATACACCCAGGGGCCGCGGTGCCCCTGCATGCTGTCATCAAAGCGACCGATATTCTGCTTGAAGATGAAGGCGCGATCCCAGGCCCAGTGGGTTTCGACGCCCACGGCAAGATACCAGGGCAGCATGATGACCAGAAAAAGCGGTATCCCCCAGTCCAGCCGACCTTCCCGCCAGAGAAAGGACAGCTCCCGGCGCAGCAACAAAAACAGCACGATGATCAGACCCGGCAGCAGGAATCCGATGGGGCCCTTATCCAGGGTGGCGAAGGCCATGGCGGCATAGGCGATGAGCAGTTCGCGGCTGCGGATATCCGGGAACAGGTATCCGCGCAGATAACTCAGCAGGGCAACGGTGACCGTCAGAATGAGGAGGGGGTCCGGCGTGGCGCCGCGAAAAATCACCGTGCTGTGCAGCGCCGTGGCCGTCAGCAGGCCGCCGATCAACGCGATGTTTTCACCGTACAGACGCCGCAGGGCCATAATCAGATAGAGGATCAGCAAGGCCCCGACGACAACGGAGCCCATCCGTAAACCCCAGGAGTTCAAGCCCAGCACCTTGACGCCGGTCCACATGAGCCAGTAATTGAGTGCCGGCTTGTCAGGCATCAGCCGCGCATTGAAGGTCGGGACCACCAGATTGTGCTGGGCAATCTGGTCCTTCAGCGACTGGGCATAGATGGGTTCGTCAATGTTCCAAAGGCTGGTGTTGCCAACACCGCAGCCGAAGAACAGCAGTGCCAGCAGAAAAGCCACGAATGCCTTCAGTCCAAAGAATCGGCTGGCGGCACTATTCCGGGAGAACATGATCGGCTCCCGGTGGGGTTACACTGGCTTCGTATAAGTCGCTAAGCATTGTAATCCAGATAATCGACCAGCCCCGCCCTATTCAGCGAGCGCTGGCAGGGTAGACACGAAGGCGGAAGCGGCCGGATGATACGAATTTGAACTGCAATGATGGGTGCCCAGGGCTTTGTTGCGGATGAACGCGGCCAGTCTAACCTGTTGTCGCATCGACCTCAATCTGCGTATCCCAAGTCGCCGCGTCAAATGCAGCGGACCGGCGCCAGAATGCCGCATTTAAAATTTTTGCACGCGCTATTCATCGTTGGTGGTCTCCCGTGCATCCGCTGGCTGATAGGTGGTGTACCAGTGGTTTTCCAGAATCACCTTGAGGAGCTGCTGGGTGCTTTGCGCCCAGGTGAGATAGGGCATGTCGGCGGAGCGAGGGGCTTGGCCCTCGGCGTGGAGCTTGAGCCAGTGGCGGAGGCTGTCGGCCAAGGCGGCGCTATCGGTGTTGGGGAAGTAAAAGGCGAAATCGCCCGCCACCTCATGAAAAACCGGGATATCACGGGCGATGACGGGCAGGCCGTAATGGGCCGCTTCGATGAGAGGCAGACCGAAGCCTTCGGCGAAGGAGGCGGCCAGTAAGGCCGTCGATTGGGCGTAAAGCTGCATGAGCAGGGCATCGCTGGCCTTTTCCAGCCAGAACAGTTGCTTGTTGCGCTGGGGATGGCGGCGCAGACGACGGACCAGATCGTGGCTGCGCCAGCCTTCCTTACCGACGATGACGAGGTTGATGTCCGTGCCATCTTTCCAGAGTGCTTCCAGCGCATCGAGTGCCGGGGCGTGGCCTTTGCGCGGTTCTACGGTGCCGACCATGAGGAGGGTGGGTCGCTCGCGTAGCACCGCGAGTATGGACGCCTCGTCCTGGCTGGTACCTTCGGTGGGTTTGCTGGATGCCAGATCGGCGCCCAGGTGGAAATAACCGATGGGGAGAGGCTCCTGCCGCGCATTGGGGTGTTGCTGTAACCATTCTTTTACTTCGTCTGCGACGGAGTGGGAGTCGCAGATAATGGCGTCAGCAGTGGTGAGAACACCATTAAACCAGTCGCCAAAAGCCAACCTGTAGGCTCCCGGCATCGTATCAAGCTTTACGGCAAACAGATCGTAGATAGTAAATACTATGCGCAGCCCTTGATCGTGTAGCAACTGTAATGTGGTAAAAGGAAAGGTGAGATAAAGATCGGTACTCAACAAAATGTCGCTCGGTGTGATTCTTACGGGATTGTCCGGTAGTTCAGGTTTGTTCCGCCCAAGTACCTTGGCAGTATAATTATGCGCGTAAAATAGATCGCCATTGGCATCGGCCCGCACTGCATGCAACCGATAACCCATTGGCGGATGGTTTAGCATTTCGAGCAACAATGCTCGCACGACCCGTTGAATGCCCGTGTGGATGTCTCTTATGGCTAATTCGGAAACATCGAAAAGTAATTTTGGCACATAGCCCTCAGGTGGCTTCACCTGGCCGATTTGGCGCGTTTGTGACCTGGTGATAGGCTGTTTTGTTGATTTCTTGAGCCGATATGCTAAGACTCGAACTTCTTCTTCCAGTCCTGGGAACGGGCGTAACAGATTCCGAACGATGGCGATCGCTCTTTGGTTGTAAAGGATACTACGCATTTTGCGCCGTAGGTATTTTTTGAGTACTGTTGTCATTTTATTTTAGTCGAATGATCCGGTTTTTTTGCAATGACCGCATAGTTGAAATAAGCTCGTGTAGGATCGCTGGATTCGGAGAGGCTGAATGCCAGCGGGTTGGTATAGATAACCTGTGCATCTACAAATCCATGCCACTGAAGCATGAATACCAATAAATCAGATGGTACAGGGCGCTGGTGAGTGGGATCGGTATAAAATGAATGAAATGCCAATGGGTGTTTGATGTTTATGGTTTCAATGAGCACTGCGCCGCCCGGCATGAGCTTTTCAAATATTATCGACAGCAAAGGGGGTATTCCGTCTGGAGAGATATGCTCAATAACCTCCAGCAGTGAAATACCAGAGTATTTTTTTCTGCTTTCTTTTAAGTGGCTTTCGGCACTGTCACAAAACACTGATAGCCCTCTTCGTGTGGCGCGCTCGACTTCCTGGATATCCTGGTCAATGCCCTCGGCGGGAATATGGTTTTGGTTCAGGTAGTAGATAAACTCCCCTGCACCACAGCCTATATCGAGAAACTGCCCTTCTGGCAGTGCTCTGAGAAGTGGAAGGTAGGAAGCATATTGTTCGTTGAGCCCGGATTCGTAGTTCTGGTCCCAGATTTCACTAAAATAGCTATAGAAATTATGACTATTTCTTTCAGTAAGAGGTAGGTTGCCAATGCGTGCTATGGCACGATCCAGAAAAGGTGCTGCGGATTCGGTATGACTGAAGGGTAATGGATAGGTACTACGACCGAATATCGCTGCCATATACTTCAGTGGCTTGAATAAAGGCGTTTTACGAAGTGCCGATTTGAGGTGTTTTTTCCAAGAGGTCACTTAGGGCTCCCACACAGGCTTTGCAGAACGGTGCCGCCAGGCATGGATACGATGCTTTATCGGTTTTGGCAGCAGGAAGAAGGACAGTGCAATGGCGACAAGTAACGTGATGAGCCCGCCAGGAATGTACACAAAAAGTGGGTTTTGGGTAAGGGCCATTATGGTGGCTATCGCAACGGGTAACAGGGTGATCCCTGAAGCAATGCCATAGGTGCGCGTAGTACCTGTAGCTACGAAACAGAAAGCAGCATCTGCGGTACTGCGTATGACCCATGCCAACGCCGCGCCCATGATACCCCATAGATCCACCAGCCACCAAAGCAATGCAAGGAAAGGGAGCAACTCCGCAAGATAGAATCTGGCCATCAGGTCTGGTCGGCCCTGGGCTGGCATCCAGTTATGGGGCAGATAGGCAGGGCCATTAATCCATATCCCGACGAGTAGTACGATGGCCACCGGCGCGGCGCGTCTGGTAAGGTCGGAGCCAATCCAAAGATTGAAGAAGGGGTAAATCAGCAGGATGCCCAAAACGATAAAAGGGGTCTGGATGGCCACCAACCCGCGAATACCGTCGTTCAGGATCTGTTGCGCGTTCTCGCTGTTTCCACCACGGGCGAAGCGCGGGAAAAGTGCGGTGCTGAGGGCCGCGGGCAGATAAGTGAAACGCTGGGTGAGGTTGTAAGGCACCGTATAGGCGGTCACGGCGGCAGCACCCAGCATCGTACCGATAAAAAACCGGTCCACGATGGTCAGTAAAGGTGTTACCAGCCCGGATACGCTGACCCATCCTCCAAAGCGCAACAGCGGCCCGATTTCTGGCCGGTGTATGTGGGGTAGCCCATAAAAGGGGAGCGCGCGGGCCGTGGTCGCAATCATCACGGCGACGCCGAGCAGGCGTCCGGCGAGGGCGGCGGCCAGCAGAACGGGCATGGAGCTGTGGCCAAGCATGGCGGCGGCCAGGGGCAGGATTTGCAGACCGATGACGCCGGTCATCTGACTGAGATTGAGAGCGACGAAGGATTGCCGGGCTTCTAATGCGCCCGCGAGCACTGAGATGACGGCGGTGAGCGGGACGATGGCGGCTAGCCAGGGGACGGCGTTTTCCATTTCCGGGCGGAGTTCGGCGGGGATGCGGAAGATGGCGGCGAAGAGCCATTGCCCAAGAAAATATAGAAGGATCGCGCCGATGATCCCCATGCCGGTGGAGAGGAGAAAGGCTGTCCAGAAGGTGTGATTGCGATCTTGGACATTGTCCTGACGGGCTACCCGTTGTGCGACGGCGCGACCCAGGCCGAGATCGAACGCGCCGAAATAGCCGAGGAAGGTGAAGGCGAGCAGGAGGACGCCGTAGCGGATTTCTCCAATCTGGTGCAGGTAGAGGGGGACCGTAGCGAGACCGACGACGGTAGGCACCAGCAGGCCAAGAAGGTTGATGAGTGTTGATCGCCCGATGCTGGGTCCGTGTTTGGGGTCTTCCGATGCCTTGGGCGGTGGGAGGCCGGTGGTGTGGGCATGCGCCAGGACGACTGGCTCCGGAGTGTGATTCATAGGGCCATGCTTGTTTCGTGGGAGATGCTTGGTATCCTTCGACAATCTAGCGCGAAAGGGATCGCCCGTCGAGGCTGTGGAGGGCCGCATTGCTATTATCTCCGGCTACAGGCTACAATTCCGTAAATTTTTGCGGAGGTTAATAGTATGCGTTCTGATCTTCTGAAGGTGGTTGTTGCTGTGGCCGGGGTACTGACGCTGGCGGGATGTGCGCACAATGTGGGGAGCGGGGCTCCGACTAACGCCGGAGCGGTGGCTCCCGCCCACTCCGCAGCCACGGCCGGCTATGCCGGTGAAGGCATCAATGGCCAGAACCTCAATGCCAACGGTCCCATCGGCGGGGGCAACAGTGGCCTGACCGCCGCTGAATTGGCCGCCTTGCCGCAGCATTTGCGGGTGCATTTTGAATTCAATAGTGGCTCTATGGATGCGCAGGCCCAGCAGATTGCCACCCAGAATGCGCAATTCATGGTCGCTCATCCCCATATTCAGGTCCGTCTGGAGGGGAATACCGATGATCGCGGTACCCAGGAGTACAATCTGGCCCTCGGTGAACAGCGCGCCGAGACCGTGAAACAGTTCCTGGAATCCCAGGGCGTCAGCGTGGCACGGGTCAGCACCGTTAGCTTTGGCAAGGACAATCCCTTGTGTACCACGAACGACTCTGCCTGCTGGGCAAAAAATCGTCGTGTGGACTTCGTTTACAGCGGTGGCTATAAGGGCTGAACGCCAAGGAGAGTTTGCTGATGAAGCGCTGGCATCTTTTTCCCGTCCTTTCCTTACTATGCCTGAGCCCCTTTGCACAGGCCGAGTCAACCGGCGAGAAAGTGCTGCAGTTGCAACAGCAGATGGCGGTCATGCAGGGCGAACTGAGCAGCCTGGTGGCGGTTCAGCAGGCCAGCAAAGGCAGCCAGAGCGCGCTGGCTGACCTCCTCGCCCGGACCCAGCGTCTGGAACAGGAGGTCCGCGATCTGCGCGGCGAACTGGACACCAAAACCCACGCCCTGCAGACTCAGCAGCAGGCATTGACCGCACAACTGGCGAATCTGACTTCTGCTACAACCAGTACCAGCAGCACGGCTATCACCGCCAGTAACGCGGCGCTTATCAATTCCGCTGCGGTCATTGCCAGCGCCGCAAGTAACACCTCGGCGCCCACGATCCAAGGTTTGGGGCAGTCTGATTACCAGCAGGCTTTCGATCTGCTGCGCCAAGGCCGGTACGGCTCCGCCGTAACCGCTCTGCAGGGCTTCATCCAGAGGCATCCGCAAAGCAGTCTGGTTCCCGATGCGTATTACTGGTTGGGGCAGGCGCAATATGTGCTGGGCCAGAATGACGCGGCGCTGAAAAGTCTTGATACCGTGCAGACCCGCTTCTCCCAAAGCAGCAAGGCGCCGGAAGCCATGTTGCGCATGGCGGAAATCTATCAGGCCATCGGCCAGTCCGGCAAAGCCCGCGTCGTCCTCGACAAGATCATCAAGCGATACTCGAGCACGCCATCGGCACAGAAAGCTGAGGCGCAGTTGCAGGCATTACCCGCCCAAAAGTGATGGAGGGGCGGCTCCGCATCACGGAAATTTTCCACAGCCTGCAAGGGGAAACCCGCAGTGTCGGGCGCCCCGCGACTTTTGTGCGCCTCACGGGCTGCCCCTTGCGTTGCCATTATTGCGATACGGCCTACGCGTTTCATGGCGGCGAATGGCAGCAAATTGCCGGGATTTTGGAGGCCGTTCGCGCTGGCGGCAATCGCTTGGTGGTGGTGACGGGTGGCGAACCGCTGGCACAGGCCGATGTGCTGCCGCTGATGACGCAGCTTTGCGATGCGGGCTATGAAGTCTTTCTGGAAACCAGCGGCGCTCTTTCCGTGGCGGGGGTGGACGCCCGGGTGGTGAAGGTGCTCGACCTCAAAAGCCCTGACTCCGGGGAGTGCGAACGCAATCTCTGGGAAAATCTGCCCTTGCTTAACCCGCAGGACCAGATTAAATTCGTGCTTTGCAGTCGCGCCGATTACGATTGGGCCAAAGATGTACTCGCGCGGGAGGCATTGGCGGAGCGCTGTGAAATACTCTTTTCTCCCAGCCATGGTGCGCTTGCCTTGCGCGATCTCGCCGAATGGATACTCGCTGACCATCTGCCGGTACGCTTGCAGATTCAGTTGCACAAACTGATCTGGGGCGATCTGCCCGGACATTGACCATGCCAACGCCTGCCGTCGTACTCCTCTCCGGCGGACTGGATTCCGCCACCGTGCTGGCGCTCATGCGCCGGGACGGCTTTGCAGTCCACGCCATCTCTTTTGATTATGGGCAACGCCATAAGGAAGAATTGCACTACGCGGGATTGCTGGCACAGGCCATGGGCGCCGCCAGCCATCGGGTGGTCAATATTGATCTGGCGGCCTTTGGCGGCTCCGCACTCACCGATCCGGAAATCAGCGTCCCCGAGACCGGATTGACGCCGGGCATACCCATCACGTATGTGCCGGCGCGCAACACCGTCTTTCTGGCGTTGGCGCTGGCGTTGGCGGAAGTGCTGCGAGCCAGAGATATCTTTCTGGGAGTGAACAGCCAGGATTACAGCGGTTATCCGGACTGTCGCCCCGAATTCGTACAGGCTTTTGAGGCGCTGGCGCAGGTGGCCACCCGTCTCGGGGACGAAGCCCGCGGACCACGTATTCATGCGCCCCTGCAGTTTCTCAACAAGAGCGAGATCATTCGTCTCGGCAGCCGTTTGGGTGTGGATTACGGCATGACCCGCTCCTGCTACCAGCTCGATGCCGAAGGTCGGTCCTGTGGTCGCTGTGACAGTTGCCGTCTGCGTCGGGAAGGCTTTCAAAAGGCGGGGATTGCCGATCCCACGCCTTATCAGGGTTCCTGAGCGCCGCGTCGGTTAATGGGACCAGGCCGGCTGGCTATCCTCCCCCGCATTACTGTGCAGAATGGCCATGGTCTTGCCGTCCAGACTGACCTCCGCCAGCACTTTGTGCCCGCCGCGCTGGGTGCCGTAGAGGATCATCTGGCCGTTACCGGCGAAGCTCGGATGATCGCAATTGCCCTGGGCATCCAGCACGCGCACACCGCTGCCATCCGGCTTCATCACGGCGAGGGCATAGACGCCAGCGGTGCGGTGAATGAAGGCGATCGCATTGCCGGCGGGCGAATAGACCGGACCGGCATTGTAGTTGCCGTCGTAGCTCAGGCGATGCACGCCGCCGCCGCTCGCATTCATTTCATAGATCTGCGGACCACCGGCGCGGTCGGAGACAAATATGATCCGACTGCCGTCCGCTGACCAGGTCGGGGAAGTATTGATAGCGTCATCGTTGGTGAGCTTGCGGCGCTGTCCGGTGCGCAAATTCGCCACGTAGAGTTCCGTATGGCCGCCGGAGGAGCGGGCATACGCCAATTCTTCGCCGTTGGGCGAAAAAGCCGGAGCACTGACAATCTCGCCGCCGGGGGCGATGGACTGGCGCCGTCCGGTAGCCAGATCCTGCACATAAATCACGGCCCGGGCGTTGGCGTAGGTCGTATAGGCCAGGCGGTGATTATCCGGCGACCAGACCGGTGAAAACACCGGCATGATACCGCGCACGATGGGGTGCGGATTCCAGCCATCGGACTCCGCCACCAGCAGTTCGTAATTTTCGCCGGTCTGCCGGACATAGGCGATCCGGCTGGCGAAGGGGCCGGGTTTGCCGGTAAAGGCCTGGTAGATGACATCCGCGACGTGGTGCGCGGTCATGTGCAATTCAGCGGCGGAGCAGGTGAAACGTTTGGCGACGAGTTCCTGCCCCGTGCTGACGTTGTAGACATAGACATTGACCACATACCCGCCGTTCAGCGGTTCCACAGAACCCACGGCAAGGCCGGTGGCGCCCACCGTTGTCCAGTCGGCCGCCTTCACGCCGCTGGGCGAGCGCGGGTCGCCGGGGTAGCCCGCCGGGTCAATGACCCGGAACAAGCCGCTGTGGCGCAGGTCATTACGGACCACATCGGCGACGGTTGGCTGCCCGGCTATGCCCGGACCAAAGGAAGGAATGGCGATAGGCAGAGCCGAGGCAACACTTTTGGTGATTTGCACCGTGAGCGCTGCCTGGGCGGGAAGTGCAACAGTCCATGTTATAAGCGATAGCAGCCAAATAAATATTAACTTTTTAGCCATTGCTGAGCTCCTTAGCGCTGAAGACGATATTCACGACTTTAAATTCCGAGTAAGACAACCCAATGGGTGGTGGAAACGGTGCCGCCGCTTCAATCGCAGCAATCACAGCTGAATCAAATTGCGCATTTCCACTGGACTGGGTAATTGCCGGGTCGCCTTCCAGCTGCCCTTGCGGTGAAAGCTTAATTCTTACCTGACAATGAAGGTTGGGCGCAAAAACGGGCTGCCAATGTCTCTTCACGCGTTCTGCAATTTCGCTACCGAAAATAGCGGACAATCGCTGATTTTCCGCCGCCTGCTTAGCCAGCGCCGCCGCCATGTTGGCCTCGGCCTGCAGTTTGGCCCTGGCTTCCATCCGTTGCTGCAGTGCCTTGGCCCGCGCCGCCTCTGCGGCCTTGGCCTGTTGCTTGGCGAGTTGCTGCTTCAGCGCCGCAGCGCGTTGTGCGGCAGCCGCTTTTTGCGCCGCCTGTTTTTCGGCGGCGGCCTTTTCTGCCGCCGCTTTCTGCGCGGCGGCTTTGGCGGCCGCCCGTTGCGCAGCTTTCTCATGCGCTGCGCGCGCCGCCAGTTCCTCAGCCCGCTTCTCGGCGGCCTGTTTTTCGGCGGTGATCTGCGCGGTCTTCTGCTCCGCGGCCTTTTCTTGCGCCGCTTTTTCTGCGGCCTTCTGCGCGGCGCTGGGTGGCGGTGGAGTGGATGGCTTGGGTTTTGGCACTGGCACCGGTTTTGGTGCAGGCGGTGGTACCGGCGCGGGCTTCGGTTGCGGCGCCGGTGCCGCAACCGGGGGCATGCCGCTGCTCAGTTGCGCCTGCATCGGGGTGTCTCCGGCACTCGGCACCTCCATATGAAAACTCCAGAACAAGGCCGCCAATATCGCGCTATTGAGCGCGATGGCCAGTGCCAGCGGCCAGAACGATTTGCGTTCTTTCAATGGCCCTCCTGGCGGGTCAGCAGGCCGACATGGGAAATACCCGCCTCCTGCAAACGCGCCATGACCGCCATGACCTTGCCGTAATCCACATGCGCATCACCGCCCACCAGCACTTGCACCTGATCATGGCTGGCGGCGGCAATGTGCCGCACCATCGTCGCGAGGTCATCCAGGGCAACGGCGCTGTGACTCTGCTTGTACTGCACCGAGATAGCACCCTGCCTGGTCACCGAAATCAGTACCGGCGGTGTTTTATCCGATACCGGCTTGGTCACGCCCTTGGGCAGGTTGACATTCACCCCCTGGGTCAGCAGCGGCGCGGAAAGCATGAATATCACCAGCAGCACGAGGGTCACGTCGATGTAGGGGACGACGTTCATCTCCGCCATAAGGCGCCGTCGTTTCATGGCTGCGTCTCAGGCACCTGCCGATGCAGGATGTTGGTGAATTCGTCCATGAAAACCTCGTACTGCGCATCCAGCTTGTCCAGTTGATGGACATAGCGGTTATACGCCGCGGTTGCCGGGATGGCGGCGAACAGACCTGCCGCGGTGGCGATAAGGGCTTCGGCGACGGGGGGCGCCACCGTCGCCAGAGTGGCCTGCCCCGCAACGCCAATGGCCATGAAAGCCGTCATGATGCCCCAGACGGTGCCGAGAAGGCCGATAAAGGGACTGACGGAGGATACGGAGGCGAGGAAGGCCAGATTATTTTCCAGGCGTCCCACTTCGCGCATCTGGGCAACCCGCATGGCGCGCCGCGCGGCATCCAGGGCGTCACTGGGACGGATTTTATTGCGCTGGCGCTGGAATTCTTCATAACCGGCGCAGAAAATGCTGCCCGCGCCCGTCTCCAGGTTGCTGCTTCCGGAAACATGCTGATAGATCTGGCTCATCTCCCCACCGCTCCAGAAGCGCTTCTCGAAGCGTGCCAGGGCCTTGTGCGCGCTGCTAAAGACGGCAAACTTCTGGAAGATGATCGTCCAGGAGGCAACGGACGCGATGAGCAAGATGATGAGAATAACCTGTACGACGCCGCTGGCATGCGTCACCAGATGGGTCATGGAGAGGGATTGGGTGGTATCGGCGACGATATTGGGATCCATAAAATCTCACGGCTGAACAGAAAGAGGGATGGCCTGCAATAATACCGCAGGAATAACGTGGGGACGAAAACCGGCGGCATCGAGGCAGACCACCTCCACTTCTCCGCTACAGAGTATCCTGTCCCCAACCGAGGCGACTTGATAAAAACCCATGCGCACGGGGCTTTTGCTCACGACTTTGGTTTCCAGCCGGAGCAGGTCATTGAAACGGGCCGGAGCGCGGAAGTCCAGGCGGACGCGGCGCACCGCAAAAATGATCCCTGCATCCTGCTCCAGTACATCCAGTTCATAACCCCGTTCGCGCAGCATTTCGGTGCGGGCGCGCTCCATGAAGCGTAAGTAGTTGGCATGATACACCACCCCGCCATGATCCGTATCTTCATAATAAACGCGAACGTGGAAAGTGCTGACGGGATCGTTAGCCGGCATCGAAAAGTCCTCCGGGTTCCTTGGGGGCCGTCAGGTCGAGGGCGAGGTAGCTGAGTTCCGTCGCGCAGCGTCCGCGCGGGGTGCGAATCAGATAACCGCGCTGAATCAGAAAGGGTTCCAGCACATCTTCGATGGTGCCGCGCTCCTCGCCAATGGCTGCCGCCAGACTCTCCACCCCTACCGGCCCGCCCGCAAAGCGCCCTATGACGGCCTGGAGCAACTTGCGATCCTGGCCATCAAAACCGTGCTGGTCCACCTCCATGAGGGTCAGGGCGGCCTGCGCCGTCGCCACATCAATTTCACCGTTACCGCGTACCTGGGCATAGTCCCGCACCCGGCGCAGCAGGCGGTTGGCGATGCGCGGCGTGCCGCGCGCGCGCCGGGCGATCTCCTGCGCACCCTCCAGGGCTTGCGGCGTGCCGAGAATCTGGGCGGAACGGGTGACGATCTGCGTCAATTCGGCGTCACTGTAGAATTCCAGATGAAAACTGATGCCGAAGCGATCTCTTAACGGCGAGGTCAGCAGTCCGGCACGGGTGGTGGCGCCAATCAGGGTGAAGGGGGGCAGGCTGATTTTGATGGAGCGCGCCGCGGGTCCTTCGCCGATGAGAATGTCGAGTTCGTAGTCTTCCAGCGCCGGGTAGAGGATTTCCTCCACCACCGGACTGAGACGGTGAATCTCGTCGACAAAGAGCACGTCGTGGGGCTGGAGGTTGGTGAGGATGGCGGCCAGATCACCCGGCTTGTCGAGCACCGGGCCAGAAGTGACCTTGAGGCCCGCACCCATCTCCTGGGCGATGATATGGGCCAGGGTGGTTTTGCCGAGGCCGGGTGGTCCGAAGAGCAGCACATGATCCAGTGCTTCGCTGCGACCTTTCGCCGCGTCAATATACAGACCCAGAGATTCACGCAGTTTGGCTTGCCCGAGGTACTCCGCCAGCCGACGCGGACGCAGGGCATGATCCACCGCATCATTGTGGGCTTCCTGGGGGTCGAGAGGGCCTCTATCCATCATTTTGGTCTGACCATTGGCGCACTGGTGGGTTCCAAAAAATCAATGACGTGACAAATTTTGCAGCGACTGACGGATAAGGTCTTCCAAACCCAGGCCTTCCGCCAGACCGGCTATGGCCTGGCTCGCCTGCGCAGGCTTATAACCTAAAGTCAGCAGTGCCGCAATGGCTTCCTGACGGGGGTCGCCGCCAGCGGTGCTGCCCACAGGTCCCGGCGCGATGCCACCCATCTTGTCACGCAGTTCCACCACCAGCCGTTCGGCGGTTTTCGGGCCGATGCCGGGGATGGCGGTGAGTTGCGCGGTGTTGCCCTCGGCCACGGCCTGACTGAGCCGCTCCGCGGACAGACCGGAAAGGCAGGCCAGCGCCACCTTGCCACCGATGCCGTTGACCCGGATCAGCAGGCGAAACGTGTCGCGCTCCGCTACCGTCATGAAACCATAGAGTAAATGAGCATCCTCGCGAATGGTGAGGTGGGTATGCACGGTCAGCGCTGCACCCTCGGCGGGCATTTGATAAAAGCCGGACAGGGGCATCTCCAGTTCATAGCCGACTCCCTGCACGTCGAGCCAGAGCCAGGGCGGACGCCGCTGCAAGATGGTGCCGGTAAGCGAGGTGATCATGACGGGTGGTTCCTTCGGTCGTGATGCGGTTCAGCGACTGACAGCCAACTGCCAGCGTTGCCGGGTGCTGGCATGGTGGGCATGACAAATGGCACAAGCCAGGGCATCGGCAGCATCGGCCTGTGGGTTTTCGTTCAGCTTGAGGAGCCAGCGGACCATACTCTGCACCTGTTCCTTGGCTGCATGACCACCTCCGACGGCGGCTTTTTTGATCTGCAGCGCCGTGTATTCATGTACGGGCAACCCGGCTTCGAGCAAAGCGACCAGCGCCGCCCCGCGCGCCTGCCCCAGTTTGAGGGCCGAGTCGGCGTTGCGCGCCATGAACACCTGCTCGATGGCCGCCACATTCGGTTGCGTGTCGCCGATGACCTGCTTCAGTCCGCGGTAGATGGCGCCGATGCGTTCCAGAAAGGGCTGCCCGGACACATTCAAACAACCATGGGCGACATGCCGGAGCTGGCCAGACGCGTCAGACTCAATAATGCCGTAACCGGTGCGCAAAGAACCGGGATCAATACCGATGATCCGCACCGCCGCCTTGGACAGGGATGCAGGCGACGCCCCGACATTCAGCATGGCCGCAGACTCCGCCAAAAGCGCCGTCGCGGGTTCAGGGTGCCGCTTCCAGACGGGCCATTTCCTCGTCACTGATCTCGTAGTTGGCATAGACGTTCTGCACGTCGTCATTTTCTTCGAGGAAGTCGATGAGCCGCAGCAGTTTCTCCGCCTCCTCGCCGCTGACCTCGATCGTATTCTCCGGGATCATCGTCATTTCGCTTTCTTCCGGCTTGAGCCCCGCCGCTTCCAGGGCCAGAACCACGCTGTGAAGATCCGATGGGGCCGTATAAACGGCGATTCGCTCGCCTTCATTGACCACATCTTCAGCACCTGCTTCCAGTGCCGCTTCCAGAATCCGGTCTTCATCAGCATCCGCCGGGAAAACAATCAGGCCAAGCTTTTTAAATTGATAAGCCACCGAGCCTGCGGTGCCCATATTGCCGCCGCGCTTGGAAAATATGTGACGCACTTCAGCAACGGTACGCACCTTGTTGTCGGTCATCGTTTCGATCAGGATAGCGACCCCACCGGGGCCATAACCCTCATAGGTGACTTCTTCGTAGTCCACGCCTTCCAGCTCGCCGGTGCCGCGCTTGACCGCCCGCTCGATGGTGTCTTTGGTCATATTGGCCCCGTAGGCCTTGTCCAGGGCAAGACGCAAGCGGGAATTGCTGGCCGGATCACCGCCGCCCGCCCGCGCCGCCACCGTGATTTCGCGGATGAGGCGGGTGAAAATCTTGCCGCGCTTGGCGTCCTTCAGCGCCTTCTTGAATTTGATGGTGGACCACTTGCTATGCCCGGACATGACCGACTCCCTGTTCTATCACTGGATTATCCTGCCAAAATATCGCCCATGGTACCGCAAAGGCGGGGATGCCGTCATGCGAGGGTGGCGATGGCGCTCATGGTGGCGCCGAGCACTTCGGCGGCATCGGCGTCACGGTGAAAATGCAGGGGCACGCCATAACGCAGCAAGGGCCGCTGCCGGTGCAGCCAGGTGGCGAGGTCAGAGCGGCCTTGCCGTGCGCCACTGATATGGGCGGGCACCACTGGCGCGGCGCTTTCCCGCACCAGCCAGGCCAGACCTTTCTGGGTCTGACGGCGGTTGATCCCGCCTTCGGGAAATATGCCCAGCACCCGTCCGTCTTCCAATAACCGGCGCGCCTGGAGGAGGGCACCCACGTCACGGCGGTCGCGACGTACGGGGATGCTGTAGGTCTGCTCCAGCAGGCGGCGCATCCAGGCCTTGTCGTAATATTCCTGCGCGACCAGAAAGGAAATCATCCGGCTGTTGCTGGCTACCAGGAACAAAGGATCGAGCACGGAGACGTGGTTGCAGGCGAGGATGGCCGGCCCGGTTGCGGGAATGCTGCTGAGCTCCCAGCGGCCTCCTTGATAAAAGCGGGTATAGCCGTAAAGCAGGGCATGCAGGCCGCGCTGGGTAAAGGACCATTCCGTTGCCTGATCGGCCGCCGCAGACGATAGCCCCATGCTGTCCGTCAGGAAACGGCGAGCATGCGTTTGAGTGCCACGCGGGCTTGGGCGGCGGTCTCGGGGTCTACCTGAATCCGGTTGACGACCTGGCCCGCAAGGAGACTTTCCAGCGAGCGCGCCAGTTGCTCCGGATCAATGCGGAACATGGTGGAACACATGCAGACCATGGGCGACATGAACTCCACCGTCTTGCCCTCCACGCGCACCTCGTTGGCGAGGCGGGTGACCAGATTGATTTCAGTGCCCACCAGCCATTCGCTGCCGGGTGGCGAAGCCTTGACCGTGCGCAGGATGAAGTCCGTGGAGCCGACGGCGTCGGACCGCTGGCAGACTTCAAAAGACGCTTCCGGATGGGCGATCACCTGCCCCTGCGGGTGTTCGTGCCGCCAGCGTTCGATATGGGCCGGCTGAAACATCTGGTGGACGGCGCAGTGCCCTTTCCAGAGCAGAACTTTGGCACGGCGGATTTCCTCGGGCGTGAGGCCGCCGAGGGGTTGGCTGGGGTCCCAGACCGGCATGTCGCGCAGCGGAATGCCCAATTGATGTCCGGTCCAGCGTCCCAGATGCTGATCGGGGAAGAACAGGGCCTTGGGACGTTGCTGGAAAGACCAGTCGAGCACTTTGCGGGCATTGGAGGAGGTGCAGACCGTGCCGCCGTGGACGCCGCAAAAGGCCTTGAGCGCAGCCGAAGAGTTCACGTAGGTGACGGGGGTGACCTCCCGCTCCACATCGATCACCGTCGCCAGTTCTTCCCAGGCACGCTGCACCTGCGGCATATCGGCCATGTCGGCCATGGAACAACCGGCATTGAGGTCGGGCAGGATGCTCGCCTGTTCCGGGCGGCTGAGAATGTCGGCCACTTCCGCCATGAAGTGAACGCCGCAGAAGACGATGAACTCGGCCTCCTGCTCGGCGGCGGCACGGGAGAGTTGCAGGGAGTCGCCATGAAAGTCGGCATGACGGTAGACTTCCTCGCGCTGATAATGGTGACCGAGGATGACCGCACGCTTGCCCAGCGCGGCCTTGGCCCGCTGAATCCGTGCATCGAGCTCCAACCCATCGCTGCGTCGGAGTCCCTGAATCATCACCGTTTCCACACCCATAACCGACCCTCTCAGGCGCTATCGCGCGTGCAAAAATATCCGATTACGTTACGAAGCCGCCCGCTGCCCGTCAAGCGGTGTCCATTTCAGGGGTTTTGTACGTCGGCGCCGACGCCGGGACGCAGGCGGATACCCAACTCCTGAAGCTGCCTGTCGGCCACGGTGCCGGGGGCTTCGGTGAGCAGGCAGCCGGCCTTTTGCGTCTTGGGGAAGGCGATCACATCACGGATAGTCTCGGCACCACACAGGAGCATGACCAGCCGGTCCAGTCCGAAAGCCAGGCCCCCATGGGGCGGCGCGCCATAATGCAGGGCGTCGAGGAGGAAGCCGAATTTATCCCGCGCCTCTTTCGCACCAATGCCGAGGGCGGCAAAAACCTTTTCCTGCACCGCCTCCTGATGGATGCGGATACTGCCGCCGCCCACCTCATTGCCGTTGAGCACCAGATCGTAGGCCCGCGCCAGGGCGTTGCCGGGATCCTGGCTGAGGGTTTCCAGGTGTTCCGTCTGCGGCGCGGTAAAAGGATGGTGCGTGGAAGTCCAGCGCTCTTCCTTGTCGTCATAGTCGAACATGGGGAAGTCGGTGATCCAGACCGGACACCATTCGCCTGCCAGCAAGCCCAGATCAGCGGCCAGACGGTTGCGCAGATTGCCGAGGGCTTCGTTGACGATTTTGGCCGTATCGGCACCGAAAAAGAGGATGTCGCCCGCCGTCGCGCCGCAGCGCCGGAGGATTTCCCGCAAGACATTTTCCGGCAGGAACTTGACGATGGGGGATTGCAGACCTTCGTTACCCTGATCCAGGGCATTCACCTTGATCCAGGCCAGACCCTTGGCACCGTAGATCGCGGTGAACTGGGTGTAGGCATCGATCTGCGCGCGGCTGATCTGGGCGCCACCGGGTACCCGCAGGCAGGCCACCCGCCCATGCGGACGTTCGGCGGCTTCCCGGAACACTTTGAAGTCCACGGCGCGCATGAGGTCGGTGAGTTCGGTGAGTTCCAGCGGATTGCGCAGATCGGGGCGGTCCACACCGAAACGGTGCATGGAGTCTGCGTAGGTCATGCGCGGGAAGGGGTCGGGGAGCCGTACCCCCAGCACCTCGGCGAAAAGCCCGCGCATCATGGGTTCGGCAATCCCCATAACGGCCGCTTCATCGACAAAGGAGGCCTCGATATCGATCTGGGTGAACTCCGGCTGACGATCGGCCCGCAAGTCTTCGTCGCGGAAGCACTTGGTGATCTGGTAATAGCGGTCCAGTCCCGCCACCATCAGAAGCTGCTTGAAGAGTTGCGGACTCTGGGGCAGCGCAAAAAAGTGTCCAGGCTGGGTGCGCGAGGGCACCAGATAGTCACGAGCGCCTTCGGGGGTGGAGCGGGTGAGGACGGGAGTTTCCACATCGATAAAGCCAGCGGCATCCAGGTAGCCGCGCACAAAACGGGTCACCTGATGGCGCAGCCGCAAGCGATTGAGCATTTCCGGGCGGCGCAGGTCCAGATAGCGGTATTTGAGCCGCAGATTCTCGGCGATGTCTTCCTCATCCAGCGGGAAAGGAACCGGCTCGGATCGGTTGAGAATGCTGATGCGCGCTGCGGCCAACTCCACTTTGCCACTGTGCATCTGGGGATTCTCGGTGCCCGCGGGACGGGCGCGCAGAACACCTTCCACCTGCAACACGAATTCACTGCGGCACTCATTGGCGGCCGCGAAGGCGTCCACCTGATCCGGATCGGCGACGATCTGGACCAAGCCTTCGCGGTCCCGCAGGTCAATAAAGATGACGCCGCCGTGATCGCGCCGCCGCTGCGCCCAGCCGCAGAGGGTGACCGTTTGGCCAATCAAGCCTTCGTGAATGCCGTTACAATAGTGTGTCCGCATGCTGCATCCCGTATGAATCAACAAGAAAAGGGCCACCCGACCGGGAAGCCCGCGCACAATCTAGCCTTGTCGCGTGCGCTACGTCAATGACAGGCGCAGCCCCCAGCGGGGCAGGAAGGCGCGGCGGCGGCTTCCTGCTTGCTCTCACCGGCTTTGTTGCTGCCCCCCTTGAAATCGGTCTGGTACCAGCCAGAACCCTTCAGGGCGAAGCCCCCGGCGCTGAGTTGCCGCTCCAGTCCCGGTTTGCCGCAGTGGGGGCAGTCGGTCAGACGGGAATCACTCATGCGCTGCTCGGCGCTCAGATGGTGCCCGCAGTCCTTGCATACATACTCGTAAGTTGGCATCGTATCGACTCCGTATTGGGTTGTAACTTCTAAAAAAGATGCCTATTAAATACGTCTTCACGCCGCAATTTTCAAGGGCCTTGCATTGGAACCGATCCGATAAGGGGGGCACGGATGCCCATCGCTACTGAACTGCACAGCGCATTGCAGACGCTCATCGCACTGCTCGCCATCCTCAATCCCATTGGCGCCATTCCGATTTTCATCGCCCTGACCGGCGACGAGGATGCGCAACAGCAGATTGCCACGGCCAAGCTGACCTCCCGTGCTGTAGCTGTCGTGCTGCTGACGTCCGCCTTTCTTGGTGAATATATGCTGAAATTCTTCGGGATCAGCATCGCCGCCTTTCAGGTGGCTGGCGGCATGGTGCTGATGATGCTGGCCTTTAACATGTTGCAGGCCAAGTCCAGCCGCTATCGGCATACCCCGGAGGAAGCTGCCGAGGGGATGCAGAAAGATGCCGTTGCCGTCGTACCCTTGGCCATTCCGTTGTTGGCGGGTCCGGGTACCATGATCACCGTGATTATTGCCCATCACAAAAATGCGTCGTGGCTGGCCAGCGGCCTGCTGATCGTCGATATATTGCTGATCGCCGGGGTGGCCTATGCGGCGCTGCGCCTGGCGGAGCCCCTGTCACGTCGGCTGGGGGTGACCGGCATCAATATTTCTACCCGCATTTTCGGGCTGGTGCTCGCCGCCATTGCCGTGACCTTTATCGCCAATGGTCTGGCGGCCTTATTCCCTGGGCTGGTGCATATCGGCACTTCCTGAGCGCGATGCCATCCGGCTTTGGGATCTCAGGACATGATGGCACTGCCTTTGTTGTCGTTCAGTGCCTTGTTTTCCGCAATGATCATGGCGCGGTAATGCCCCAGTATGTGCAGATAGCGCCTGACGCCGGTCACCCAGAGGGTGGTCCCCGAAATCAGAGAGATGTAGCCGATGGTGGACCAGATGTCGGGACCAAAAAAACGGATAAAGGTCAGGCCGGCAAGAACCAGGGTCAATGACGTCCGGGTGTACGCCAGAAACGTCCGTTCGTTGGCCAATACGGTCCTGTCCAGGGCCAGCCAGTCCCGCAGAATGAATTCGCGCGGGTTAAACTTGTAGTAAGGCATGTTGTTCAAATTCAGTCATCCTTCGTTTACACAGCGCATGTGCACCTTCTGGACCTCACCTTTCCGCAGATCAGCCCATCCTGACGGATAAGCATACTGCAGGCGCCTATACCGGTTAAACTGCATGTCTACTTATGTGGACTTCATTACATTTAATTATAATTAGTACACGGAAAAAGAATATCATTGGGCACATTGCCCGTGCTGCGTGCCATCCCAGGCTGGAAGAACTTCTTCATGCGGGCGCGTAAGATACCGGCAGTCGTGCTCTGAAGGGTAGCCCTTTTCGGTGATGCACAAAAGCCATCAGTCCCGGCCCGAAAACGCATTTTCTCGAGACGCGGCAATCATCTAATATGTACCGTGTCCCCACTGCTCTAGGTATCCACTTGGCCGTTCGCTCCGTTTCTCCCGCCGTCCCCGCCTTTTGCGGGATGGATAGCGTGCTGTTACTGCTCGGCCTGAGCAGCGGCCTGCTGCTGGCCTCGTGGAGCCTCGCCTGGTCCATCCCGATGCTGCCGTACATCGCCGGCGCCTACAGCACCAGCCTCGACCACGCGATCTGGTCACTGACTTTTTACCTACTGGCCTGGGCGCTCGCGGTGGTACCCGCGACCTGGCTCTACCAGCGTTTCGGTGAGCTGCGGATGTTTCAGATCTCCCTCATCCTGTTGATGGTGGCCACCCTGCCTGATGTCTTCAGCGACCATTTCGACTTGTTTCTGGGCGGCAGGTTTCTGCAGGGCGCGGCGGCGGGTTTTCTGACGCCCCTGACCCGACGACTGCTGATTCGCTATGCGCCGTTGCGTTGGCAAAAGACGGCGGCCGATCTCAGCATCGTCAATCTGGTGCTGCCCCTGCTTGCCGGGCCCTCGCTGGCGGGTTGGATCGCCTACACCTGGGATTGGCGGGCCGCGGCGGTGTTGACCTTTCCCGTGGGTTTACTGGCGCTGGGCATGGTCTCCGCTCTGTTACGCGACGATCCCGGAGAACGCCTGCGCCAACCCTTCGACTGGATCGGGCTGCTGCTGCTCGCCGCCTGGAGCACCATCTTCCAGATCGTGCTCAACCGGGGTGAAGACTGGAACTGGTGGGATGCCCCCGCCATCCGCTGGTTGACCGCGCTGGGCGCCGTGCTCCTCGTGGCCTTTTTCCTCTGGGAAAGGGATCAACCGCACCCCTGCCTGGATCTCCGCCTCCTGCGGCGACGGAATTACGTGCTGGCGCTGCCGGCGCTGGTTTTCGGGTGGGGACTGCTGTTGGGCGGGAATGGTCTTTTTGTCTCGGCCCTCATCAGTCATGCCAACTATTCAGCTTTCTGGGCGGGCGTGGTGTTGCTGCCCATGGCCCTCGGCGGCGTGCCACTGATCGCGGTGATGGGACCCGTCTCGCGCCGGGTGAGTCCGCGCTGGCTGGCAACCATCTGCTTTGGATTTGTCGCCATTTATGGATTCACCACACGGCTCAACCTGCATAGCAACCTGCGCAGTCTGCTCCTCAGCCATTTGATCGAAGGCATCGCCATCGGGTTTTATCTGGTGCCCCTGAGCTTGATCATGTTTTCACGGCTGCCCCAGAGCCGTCTATCCGCTGCGGCCACCCTGCAGAACTTTGTGCGGATTCTCGGCGGCGCTTATCTGTCCAGCGCTTTTTCGGCACTGTGGATGCGTCATGGCGACACCTTCAGGGCGCATCTGGCCTGGCAGTCCCCCACTTTGCCCTTGCAAAGCCTGCGGGAGCACTGGCCGGTAAGCGGTCCCGCCGCGCAGGCCCTGTCCATCCAGCACCTGACCACCCAGAGTGCCGTACTATCCATGCAATCCATGCTCTGGCTCTGGGGCTGGATGGCGCTGGTTGTGCTTGCCCTCGTATGGCTCACCAAAGGGCCATATCGCCGCCGGGCCGGGCAGGTCCGGCGGGTCACCATCGAACAGCAGATCATGGAAAGCGCCGGTTTTGACGCGGAACCGGGTCGGCAGGAGGATGTGGAACGTGCACCGTAAACGCTGGATCGCCGCATGCGTGGCCCTCGGTGTCGTGGCCCTCGGCGGCTGCGCGCCGACCATTCGTGCCCCGAACCCCGCGGATGTCAAGGCGCCGGCCTGGGCGAAGAGCGTGCAGAGGCTGGACGGCGCCCAGGCATTACCCACCGGTGCGTGGCCGCAACAGGACTGGTGGACGGGGCTGGCCAGCGCCGGGCTCGATCAACTCATTACCCGTGCCCTGAGCCCGGCCAACCCGCGTCTGGCAGAGGCCGTCGATACGGTCCAGTGGGCGGCATCGATCAGCACCTGGCGGGCTGCGGCCCTCGGTCCGCAGCTTTCCGGGCAGGCGGCCGTCACACCTTTGCAGTTCAGCGGCAACAGTCCGCTGGGGGCGCTCGGTCTGGGCAACAAACTCTATGACAGCGGCGATGTCGGACTCGGTTTTACGCAGGCGCTCGATTTCTGGGGCAAATATGCGGACCATCTCAAGGCGGCGCTGGGTGAACAACGCGCCGCCGAAGCGCGGCTGGCAGATACCCGCCGCCTGCTCGCCGCCGCCGTCGTCCATGCCTATCTGCGCTGGGCGGAAGCCGAACAGCAGCTCGCCAGCACCCGGCGTTTGCAGCACCTCTACCAGCAGCGGCAGGCATTGTTGCGAACCCGGCGGCATCTCGGCCTCGGGACCGACCTGTCCATTGCCGACCTGTCTTTGCAGCTCCAGCAGAATACCGCCCGCCTGGCCCGCTGGCAGCAACGGGCGGCTGCCGCACGCTTCGCCGTGGCAGAGCTTGCGGCGATTGCACCGGATGCCCTACCGCTCCGGCCGGTGGCGCCCGCGTCCGCAGTAATCCCCACCCTGCCCTCACACCTGAGTCTGGACCTTCTTGCCCACCGTCCCGGCGTACAGGCGGCACGCGCGCTGGCGTTGGCCAGCGTCCAGCAGACCAAAGCCGCCCGCGCCGCCTTTTATCCGAATATTTCCTTCTCGGCTCTGCTGGGCATGAACAGCGCCCACATCGCCACGCTCCTGAACCCGGCGAGCTTTGCGTACAGCTTTGGACCGGCCTTGCGGTTACCGATTTTCACCAGCGGCGCCCTGACTGGCCGTTTCCACGGCGCCGAGGCGCAGCAGGCCAAGGCGGTGGCTGTTTACCAGGAAAGCATCCTGCAATCGGTCCAGCAGGTACTGACGGCGCTGTCGGGATACCAGCACAGTCGGCAGGTGTGGCAAGCCGAGACGGTCGGCACCGGCGCCACCCAGAAGCAGGAAAAACTGACCGCCACTGCCCAGGCGTTGGGCCTCAGTGACCGCGCGGCGGTGCTGCAGCGGCAGATCACCCTCATCCATCAGCAAATGGCCCAGCGCCTTGCCCATTATGCGGCACTACAGGCCTGGGCTCAGTTGGAAACCGCATTGGGAGGCGGCTATGATCAGTCTGGACAACACCCCTGACAACGCGAGTAAGGCCGGGGCAGACCAGAGGCGGCGCAACCTCTGGATACTGGCTGGCGTCGTCCTGCTCGGTCTGCTGGTCTACGGCCTCTGGTGGTTGCTGATCGGACAAAAGCGGCTGGAGGTAGACGATGCCTATGTCGAGGGCAACCTTTACGCGGTGGATGCGCGCACGACCGGAACCGTCGCCGCGATTCCCGCCTACGACACCATGCGGGTGGAGGCAGGCTCCCCCCTGGTGATGCTCCGCGGAGACCGAGCTGGTCGCAAGCTGCAACAGGCGGAAGCACAACTGGCGCAGGCCCGGCAAAAAGCGCTGGCGCTGGTCCACGAAATTCAGGCCAGTCGCAGCAAGAAGGCGGCTCTGCGGGCCAGCCTGAACAGTGCACAGCAGAAGGCCTGGCGCCTACGGGCGTCGGCCAGCGCCGGTGCGAGCGAGGATATGGCCGCCATCGCGGCGGTCGACGCGGTGCGGCGCCTGCAAGCCGAAATCGGCGCCGAATCGGCGCATAGCGCAGCCCTCAGCGCGCGGCTCGGAACCGCCGGCCCGGCGGGAAACCCCGCCGTGCGTGCGGCGACGCAGGCCCTGGCCCTGGCCCACCTGAACTGGACACGACGCATCATCCGGGCCCCGGTCACCGGCATCGTCGCGCAGCAGGCGGTGCAGCCCGGACAGTGGGTAAACGCGGGCCAGCGCCTGTTCACCGTGGTGCCATTGCAGCAGGTATGGGTCACTGCCAACATCAAGGAAACCCGTCTGGCGGGAGTGCGTCCCGGTGCGGCGGTGACGCTGCATTCCAATCTCTATGGTAACGCCGTCACCTATCACGGCTGGGTGGTGGGACTGGGAGGGGGCTCCGGCGCCGTCTTCGCGGTGCTGCCGCCGGAGAATGCCAGCGGCAACTGGATCAAGTTCACCCAGCGGGTACCGGTGCGCATCGCCGTCGATCCGGGGGACCTGATCCGACACCCGCTGCGTCCCGGCCTGACCATGACGGTACGGATCGCACTGCATGGCCCGTGGATACGGCGGCCGGTACCGGACTGGTTCCTGCGTTCCGCAGCCGCTTCACGCCCGTCTCCCTGACCGGCCCCCGCATAGAGTCCACATCAAGCCCTGATTTGCGCTACACTAGGCCAATTCCGCCTTTCGGCGGTCTGAACCCACTCTCTGGATGGAAAACGGCATGGCGCAATACGTTTTTACGATGAATCACCTCAGCAAGATCGTGCCGCCCAAGCGCGTTCTGCTCAAGGACATCTCCTTGTCCTTTTTCCCCGGTGCCAAAATCGGCGTGCTCGGCATGAATGGTGCCGGCAAGTCCACCCTCATAAAGATCATGGCGGGTGTCGACAAGGAGTTTGAAGGCGAGGCGCAGCCCATGCCTGGTCTCAAAATCGGTTATCTGTCGCAGGAACCGCAGGTCGATCCGAACAAGACGGTGCGTCAGGTAGTGGAGGAGGGTCTCGGTGACATCCTCGGCGCGCAACAGGAACTGGAAGCGGTCTATGCCGCCTACGCCGAGCCTGATGCGGATTTTGACGTTCTCGCCGCCGAGCAGGCGCGCCTGGAGGCCATTGTTGCCGCCAGTGATGGGCATCAGGCCGAGCAACAGATGGAGGTGGCTGCCGACGCCTTGCGTCTCGCCCCCTGGGATGCTCTGGTCGGCCCCTTGTCCGGTGGTGAAAAGCGCCGTATTGCGCTCTGCCGCCTGCTCATCAGCCGTCCCGACATGCTCCTCCTCGACGAGCCTACCAACCATCTGGACGCCGAATCCGTAGACTGGTTGGAGCAGTATTTGCAGCGCTTCTCCGGTACCGTGGTTGCCGTTACCCATGACCGTTACTTTCTTGATAATGCCGCCGAGTGGATTTTGGAACTGGACCGCGGCCGCGGCTTCCCTTACAAAGGCAATTACTCCGCCTGGCTGGAGCAGAAGGAAAAGCGCCTGGAACAGGAGGCCCGCGCCGAGGTCTCGCGCCTCAAAGCCATGCAACACGAGTTGGAATGGGTGCGGCAGAACGCCAAAGGCGGGCAGAGCAAAAGTAAGGCCCGTATGGCCCGCTTTGAAGAACTGAGTTCCTACGAATACCAGACCCGCAATGAAACGCAGGAGATTTTCATCCCGGTGGCGGAACGTCTCGGCAACGAGGTGATTGAATTCCGTGATGTGACCAAGGGCTTCGGCGACAAACTGCTTTTTGAACATCTCAGCTTCAAAGTGCCGCCGGGCGCCATTGTCGGTGTTATTGGCCCCAATGGTGCCGGCAAGTCAACGTTTTTCCGAATGATTGTGGGCCAGGAAAGCCCGGATAGCGGCGCCGTCGTCCTCGGCTCTACCGTCAAGTTGGCCTATGTGGATCAGTCCCGCGATGCGCTCGCCGCCAAAAACAATGTCTGGGAAGAAATCTCCGGTGGGCTGGACATCCTCACCGTCGGCAAATTTGAGATCCAATCCCGCGCCTATTGCGGCCGCTTCAACTTCAAGGGCGCCGACCAGCAAAAACTGGTGGGACAGCTCTCGGGCGGTGAGCGTGGCCGCCTGCATCTGGCCAAGACCCTTATCGCCGGCGGCAACGTCCTGCTCCTCGATGAGCCCTCCAACGACCTCGATGTGGAAACCCTGCGCGCGCTGGAAGACGCCCTGCTGGAATTCGCGGGCAGCATCATGGTCATCTCCCATGACCGCTGGTTCCTCGACCGCATCGCCACCCACATCATCGCTTTTGAAGGGGATGCCCATGTGGAGTTTTTTGCGGGCAACTACCATGAATATGAGGCAGACAAAAAACGCCGCCTGGGTGAGGAGGGCGCCCGGCCCCATCGTCTGCGTTATAAGCCCATCGTGCGCTAAGGCTTTTTATCTCGTCGTCGCCGGGTCCCGAAAATGCGGCCCGGTGCCTTGACTTTCGTGCAGCATCTCCTTATCTTCTCAGCCCTTAAGAATTATCCGCAGGAAGTGTCTCATGAAGCGTACTTTTCAGCCCAGCGTTGTTCATCGCAAGCGGACCCACGGTTTCCGTGCCCGCATGGCCACCAAATCCGGTCGCCTTGTGCTCAAGCGGCGCCGTGCCAAGGGCCGTCAGCGTCTCTGCCCGTAAGCCGATGAATCCGGCGCTGGCGCATCCTCATCGTTTTACCCGCGAGGATCGTCTCCGCCAGAAGGCGGCCATCCAGCGCACCCTCAAGCAGGGACGCAAAAAGGTCTTCCCAGAATTGGTGATCTACGCCCTGCGTAACGAACTGCGACACCCCCGTCTGGGTTTGGCAGTAAGCCGCAAGGTGGGTAATGCCGTGGTCCGCAACCGTATCAAGCGACGCTTGCGCGAAGCTTTCCGGCAGCAGCCGGTGCGCACGCAAGGGCGTGACGTGCTGGTGGTAGCGCGGGCGGGTGCCCGGCAACTCAGCATGCGGGCCATGGGTGTCTACTTCCAGCAGATGCTGGAGAGGGTATGAGTGTGCGGCACGTGGCCGTCGTTGTCGTGCGCGGCTATCAGTACGTCATCAGCCCCATACTTGGACACCACTGCCGTTTTTACCCAACCTGCTCCGAATACACTTGTCAGGCCATTGAACGCTATGGCATCGCCAAAGGTTCCTGGTTAGGCATCAAACGCATCAGCCGTTGCCATCCCTGGCACTCCGGTGGTGTCGATCCCGTTCCTTAAACGCCTTGGGGCCTCATGGATAATCAGAAGACCATCCTCGCTGTCGCGCTTGCCGTAGTCGTCTTCCTGCTGTTTCAGGCCTGGCAGGCGCAGAATGCGCCGAAACCGGTTACGCCGACTGCCGTCCGCCAAAGCGTCACGACCCCGAGCACGTCAACATCCGCTGTGGCTACCTCAGCAGCGACAGTGGCTGTGCCGACGGTCACGCCGGTCAGTACGGGCCTCCAGTTGGCGACAGGACCCACGGTGTCTTTCCAGACGCAGGTGTTCACTGGCCAGATCGACCTGAATGGCGGCGATATCCAACAGCTTGGCCTGCTCCGTTATCCGCAGGCGGTGGGGAATCCCGCACCCTATCCCATCCTCGACAAGGCGGCGGCTAAGCTCACTGTGCAGCAGAGCGGCTTCGTCAACAGCGATGGACAGACCCTGGTTGCCCAGTTCGCCGTTCCTGCCGTTCGGCGGGCCGACGGCCAGCCTATCACCCTCATCGGCAAAGCCGGCCCCCTGAGCGTCAAAAAAACATGGACATTTCAGCCCGACAGCTACGTGGTGGAAGAGCACATCACCATCACCAATAGCGGGTCCACGGCGTGGAATGGCAGCTATTTTGACCAGATCCTGCGCAATGACCGCGCTGAAAGTCACATGTTCATGTCTATTTTCACCGGCGCGGTGCTTATGCACCAGGGCAACTTCAGCGAAGTGAGTTTCGGCGATATCCACGATCATCCGGAGTTGAAGTCCGGCCCCGGCTGGGCGGGGATGATGGACCACTACTTCCTCACGGCCATTGTGCCTGCCCAGGATGCGCAATCCCAGATTTATGCGCGCCCGTCAGGTACCAATTATGTCGCCGGGGTGAACACCCCGCTACCGACCCTGGCACCGGGCCAGAGCACCACCATCACCCAGCAGCTTTTCCTCGGGCCGAAGCAGCAGCAAACCCTGGTCGCCATGGGTAACGGCCTGGAGCAGACCGTGGACTACGGTTGGTTCGCCATCATCGCCGAGCCCATGCATGTGGTGCTGACCTGGTTCCATGGGCTGGTCGGCAACTGGGGCCTGGCGATCATCCTGTTGGTCATAGTGGTCAAGTTCATCTTCTTCTACCCTTCGGCCATCAGTTACCGCTCCATGGCCAATATGCGCAAGTTGCAGCCCAAGCTGGAGAAACTGAAGAAGGAGGTCGGGGATGACCGCCAGAAGCTGGGCGCAGCCATGATGGCGTTGTACCGCAGCGAGAAGGTCAACCCTATGGCGGGCTGTCTACCCATTGTACTGCAGATGCCTTTTTTCATCGCCCTGTACTGGGTGTTGGTGGAGAGCGTTTCGCTACGGCAAGCGCCCTTTATCCTCTGGATTCATGATCTGGCCATACCCGATCCTTACTACATCCTGCCCCTGCTCATGGGCGTGTCCATGTTCTTCCAGCAGCGCCTCAATCCAGCGCCGGTGGACCCCATGCAGAAGCGCATCATGTCGGCACTGCCGGTGATCTTCGCGGTATTCTTCTCCTTTTTCCCGGCGGGTCTGGTACTGTACTGGCTGACCAACAACGTGGTTTCCATCGGCCAGCAATACCTGATCACCCGCCATATCATGGCGGCCAAGGACTAGGGTGGAGCCTCCCGTGTTGAGTTAGAGCCTTGGCCTATCAGCAGGGAGACACGATTGTGGCGATTGCCACGCCGCCGGGGGAAGGCGGCGTCGGTATTTTGCGCCTCTCTGGATCGCAGGCCCTGGCCATCGCGACGGTGCTCTGCGGCGGAGCAAAGGTAAAAGCACTGATGCCCCGGCATGCCCATTTTCGCCGCTTTCACGCCCGCGACAGCAGCGTGATTGATCATGGCATCGCCCTCTATTTTCCCGCCCCCCACAGCTACACCGGTGAAACCGTCGTGGAATTGCAGGGCCATGGCAGCCCGCTGGCCCTCGCCAGCCTGCTCACCGAGGCCATCGCTCTGGGCGCGCGGCCGGCGCGTGCCGGCGAGTTCAGTGAACGGGCCTTTCTCAATGGTCGTCTTGATCTTGCCCAGGCCGAAGCGGTTGCCGACCTCATCCACGCCCGCAGCGACGCCCAGGCACGCGCCGCGGCGGCGAGCCTGGAGGGTGCCTTCTCGCAGGCGGTCGATGGCATCCATGGCCAGCTCCTGCAACTTCTCGCCCTCGCCGAGGCCGGCCTGGATTTCAGTGAGGAAGACCTTGGCGATGCCCACGAACTGGCTATTGCCGATGGCCTGATGCGGCTGGAAGGCCAGATCGCGCATCTGCTCAAGCAAGCACAGCAAGGCGCCCAACTCGCCCGCGGCGGTCGCGTAGTGCTCGCCGGACGACCCAACGTCGGCAAATCCAGCCTGATGAACGCCCTCGCCCGCCGCGCATCGGCCATCGTCACCGCCATCCCCGGTACCACCCGCGACCTGCTCCGCGAAGAAATCGTCCTCGACGGCCTGCCGGTGGAGCTTATCGATACTGCCGGGTTGCGCGCGGCCACGGATGCCGTGGAGGCGGAAGGTATCGCCCGTGCCCGCCATATATTGCACAGCGCGCAATTGATCCTGTTGGTGGCAGACGCGAGCGCGGGATGGCAGGTGGAGGATGAGGCCATCCTGCGTGACCTGCCGGAAGGACCGCGCCTGATCCTCTGGAACAAGCTGGATCTGGTTTCCGCCCCGCCCCTCACCCCCGTCGGTGAGCAGAGTATCGCCCTCTCTGCCCAAACTGGCGTCGGCCTCGATATTTTGCGGCGCAGCTTGATGGAGGCCCTCGGTATGCAGGGCGACAGTTGTCCCTTCAGCGCCCGCCGTCGCCATGTCGAGGCGCTGGAGCATTGTCTGCAGGACATTCACGCCGCGCGCGATATGCATCGCCTGGGGGGCTCCCCTGAATTGGTCGCGCAGTCTCTGCGTGAAGCCGCTGTGGCATTGGCCAGTATCACCGGTCATATTGATGTGGAAGACATTCTCGGCGAGATTTTTTCGCGCTTTTGTATCGGGAAGTGAGGCGGAATAGCGAAAATATCCGGCATGACCGGGAAGCGCCAGTCAGAGCAAATAAGATCTTTATATAAATCAGAAAAAACTTAACTTGTTTGAAAATGAGCGCTACCCTAACGGAATGGGTTCCATATTCTCGACAGGAAATAAAATACTGGCAGGCTTTAGCCTGGCCGTTTTAGCGCTTGTTCTGGTGGGAGCGCTGGCCTTTCGCGCCGCGACCGGCTATGTCCGGGCTTCTTACCGGGTGGAGCATATCCAGACGGTACTACAGAGCCTTGAACGCTGCTGGGCGCTGATCAATGAGGCGGAAACTGCGCAGCGCGGCTATCTCCTTACCGGCAATTCGTTCTATCTTCAGGAACGTCAGGCGGCAATCCAGCGCTTTCAGACGACACTGGATGATTTGCCGAACGAGGTGACGGACAACCCACTCGAAGAGCATCGGGCGGTGGCGCTACGGCAGCGGTCACAGAGACGCTTGCAGCTTCTTGATAATGTTCTTGACGCTTACGAAAAACAGGGTCTTCCGGCGGCCCAGGCGATGCTTCGTGCGGGCGAAGGGATCGCCGAAATGGCGGCGGTGCATGATCTGGTCGAGAAGATGCGTGCGACCGAAAGCGGTCTGCTCAGGAAGCGCACCGGAGCGGCCCAAGAGGCGGGCGAGGCAACGTTATGGGCTATCGGAATCACGATTGTCCTGCTGATCGCACTGCTTACCGGGCTCTTTTGGCAAATAAGAAAGGAGGGGCGTGAACGTCGCGCAGCGCAAGGAGAGCTGGAAGAATCCCTGTGCATTGAAAGCAGTCAAGGACAAATTCTTGCCCTCTTTAGTGGTTCCGATTTTGGGTTGACGGAGATCCTTCAACAAGTTCTGAGCATCCTGGCGGAGAATCATCCCTTCCCGGTCTCTGCATTTTATCGCTATGACGAATGGCAAGGCCACTTTGTTCTGGCCGCACACCGGGGCACCGATAGACAACTGGCAAGCGGTTTTCAGCGTGGAGAGGGTGTCCTGGGCGAAGCGGCCATGTCGGACCATCCGCAACGCTTGAGGCAACCCGATGACAACTCCGGGTTTCTGGTGGACGCTGGGATCTGCCAGTTTCGAGCTGCAGAGATCGCCATGGTGCCGATCCGTTATCAGGAGCAGCAATTCGGGGTGCTGGTGGTGGCTTCGCTAGAAGCCCTAAGCGAGAGAAAAATCGCCTTCCTGGATAAGCTTTCCCTGGAGATAGGCGCGGCCCTCAACCACATCGCTCAGAAAGAAAACCAGCAAATCATGGCTGTTGAATTGCGTAAACAAAGCGAAGCATTGCTGGAAAGGAACCAGTTGTTGCGCCTGGCGGATCAGGCCAAGTCTGATTTTCTGGCCAACATGTCTCATGAGTTGCGTACCCCTCTCAATGCCGTTATTGGTTTTTCCGAGTTGTTGAAGGACGGCATCATGGGTGATCTCAGTCCCGAACAAAAAGATGCCACCAGGGATATTTTTGAAAGCGGCCAACATCTCCTTTCTCTCATCAACGATATCCTGGACCTCTCCAAAGTGGAGGCAGGTATGATGAAGCTGGAGTTGGAAGCGACGAACCTTCACGATTTGTTTCAGGGTTCTTTGGGTATTGTCCGGGAAAAGGCAGTCGCCCACCAGATTCGGCTTGACCTCGAAATGGAACCAGACTTTCCCCCCGTTTACCTGGATGCGCGCAAGACCAAGCAGATTTTGTACAATCTACTGTCCAACGCCGTGAAATTTACTCCCGATGGAGGTCAGGTAACGCTCTGCGGGCGTAGCAGAAGCGATTTGTCCGGCCCTGAATATGCCGCCTATCCCGACTGGTTGGAAATCAGCGTAACCGATACGGGCATCGGTATTGCGGAAAAAGATCAGGAACGGCTTTTTAAGCCCTTCGTCCAGGCTGACAGCGGTTTGGATCGCCGCTACGAAGGTACCGGCCTCGGTCTTTCCCTCGTCAAACGTCTGGCGGAGCTGCACGGTGGGCGAGTGAGCATGGAAAGTACGCTTGGGGAGGGTTCCACTTTTCATGTCTGGCTTCCCTGGCGAGAGGAGGCCGTTCTTGCGGAGGCGGATTCCGCAAAGGCGGTTTCCGCCCCTGAAACAAATCACTCCGCTTTGGTGATAGAGCATGACGACGCCACAGCGACCCTCCTGGAAGGTTACCTGAGGGATGACGGATTTCGCGTGCGTCGGGCTCGCGACCCTGTTAGCGCTTTGGATATGGCATGTGAAGAACGTCCAGATCTCATCATTCTGGAGATGAATCCGCCAGGCAGGGACGGCTGGGATTTTTTAGCGGCCCAGCACCGGGATGCGCGTCTGGCTACCATCCCGTTGGTAATTACCAGTACGGATTCAGAGCAGGGTTCAGGCTTTTTCCTCGGGAGCGTTCAAATACTGCAGAAACCCATTGAAATTGAACGGCTGGAAAAAATCCTGCAAAAACTCGGTTTTGTGGTGACGAGGCAGAATCGTCCCGTGATCCTGGTGGTCGATGACGATGCGCGGGCGGTGGCGGTCATTAATCGCCAGTTGAGCAATGGCGGTTACGAGGTCATCAGTGCTTATGGCGGGCGGGATGCCGTGACCATGGCAGAACATCTTCATCCCGATCTGATTTTGCTGGATTTGATGATGCCGGAATTCAGCGGTTTTGACGTAGTGGACGCGCTACAGCAAAACCCAAGCATGGCGGCCATCCCGGTTTTGGTTTTGACGGCCAAAATAATTACGCCAGAGGATCGCCGTCGCCTGAATGGACATATCCTGAAAATTATGGAGAAGGCGAGTTTCAGGCGCGATCAATTCCTCGGAGAGGTGCGTCGCGCACTGAACACCGCCCATTCTCACCCAGGGGAAGATATTGCCTAAGCGAATTTTGATCGTTGAAGACAATATGATCAACTACAAGCTTGCAGGTATTGTCTTGCGCAAGGCCGGTTATGAGATTCTGCACGCGGGCGACGCAGAACAAGGTATTGTCATCGCTCGTGCCGAGTATCCCGACCTCGTTCTCATGGACATTCATCTGCCGGGCATGGATGGACTTACAGCGATCCGCATCCTGAAGGAAGATCCCGCGACGCGGAGGATCCCTATCATAGCCCTGACGGCCTTGGCCATGAAGGGGGATGAGGAAAGCATTTTTGCCGCTGGCTGCGATGCCTATCTGAGTAAGCCGATAGGTCATCAGACGCTTATATGAAGTTGTGGGCCGTTTTCTGTAGCCGCAGAGGGGAAGCCGATGCCTGAACAGCGATCCATGATTCTGATAGTAGATGATGAAGGGAGTAGCCGTCGTCTGCTCACGGCCTTATTGCAGAATGATGGTTATGAGACGCTGGCGGCATCCAGCGCTCAGGAGGCGTTGGCGCGGCTTCAGGATCGCCGACCGGATTTGATACTCACCGACGGTATGATGCCTCAGATCAGCGGCTTTGAACTGGCGGCACGGCTCAAGGCGGACTCCCGCTATGCCAATTTACCCATCATCATCGTCACGGCCTTCGACGACCGCAAAACGCGTTTGCATGCCTTGGAGGCCGGGGTGGATGATTTCCTCGGCAAGCCGATAGACCGGGCGGAGTTGCGCGTGCGGGTGCGTAATATTCTGCGGCTCAAGGAATACAGTGATCGCATCCGACGCAATAATGAGACTTTGGAAATCACCGTTCGGCAGCGCACGGCCCAGCTGCACGATAGCTATTTGCAGACGATCAATGTTCTTCTGCGCGCCGCCGAGAAAAAGGACGAAGAAACCGGCGCCCATATTCAGCGCATCGCCTATTACTGCAAGGAGTTGGCACAACAACTGGGCATGGGGACAGATTTTGCCGATCTCATTTTTGTGGCGAGTCCTATGCACGATGTAGGAAAGATCGGGATTCCCGATCCTATTCTGCTGAAACCCGGTCCTCTGGATGCCGCTGAATGGGTCATTATGCGTACGCACACCACACTCGGCGCCAATATTATTGGCCAACACAATGTCTCCCCAGAATTACAGATGGGATGGGAAATCGCTCTGGGCCATCACGAACGATGGGACGGAAGTGGCTATCCTTTCGGCAGAAAAGGCGACGAGATCCCGTTATCAGCGAGGATGATGGTATTGGCGGACATTTATGATGCCTTACGAAGTCGGCGTCCTTATAAGGAACCGCTGGATCATGAAAGAGCGGTGGATATTATCTTAAAAGGAGATGGACGAGTTAAGCCGGAGCATTTCGATCCTGATATTTTGGCGGCGTTTCCGCGCGCGGCCTCCACTTTTGCGGAGTGTTACGCCGCATTAACCGATTGTGACATGCCTAATGTGTAACCCATGAGTGCGGTCAAAGCATACCGTGTGCAAAACCGATGGCCACCATGATCAGCATGATCACGATGTAGATACGCAAACCCCAGAAGGCTATCTGAATACCTCCCCGAATCGGGGCGCGGGTCATGGGCCTGGGTTCCTGATGGATCTCCTCTTCCAGAAACGCCAGGAACTCCGGGGTCGCCTCGGAACGAAAGTCTTCTTTGGGATGCATGCAACGCTCCTCAGGGGGATGGGAAGACGACGGTATAGCCATAAACGGCATTGGCCAGAATTAGGAAACCAACGATGGTGAAAGCTGAATAATTCTGCCAGCGCCGATTCACATAGCTCCCCATGATCTCGCGATCATTCAGCAGCATGAGCAGAAATAGCATCGCCGCCGGCATGAATATGGATGCAATCACCTGCACGGTGAGGTTCAAAAACCCCAGGGGGATGTGGGGAATCAGGACCACCATAGCCGCCATGCCGGCGCTCAAAATGCCGGACAGATAAAAGGGCAAGGCCCGTTGTGGCTTGAGGTTCAGGCTCCGGGGGAGCTTGAGCGCTTCGCCCACCGCCCAGGAAGTGCTCGCCGTAATGGCGATGGCGGCGATCAGCCCGGACTCGACGAGGCCCAGAGCGAACAGCGCGGTTCCGACACTGCCCAGGCTACTCTGTCGTAACAGGTGGAGGATCGCCTGTATGTCGAACTGGGCGGCATTGGTGTGCCCATACGCCAGGGTACCCGTCAAGATGACGATGGTGATGGCGATAATCCCCATGGAAAGGCTTCCGAAGGCGGTATCGGCTTGACCGCTGGGGATGTCATTGACCGTCAGCCCCTTATCAACAACCGAGGATTGTTGAAAAAAAAGCATCCACGGAGCGATCGTCGTTCCGAGATTGGCGAGTATGACATAGGTAAAGGCGCCGACCGCCGTCCCCACCGGAATGTGCCAGTTGCCCACCGCCGCGATAACCTGGCCCCAGTCGGGGTGCGCGGCGATGGCCAGGGGCACAAAAACGATATTGCCTGCGGCGATCCACAACGCCAGCCGCTCCCAGGTATGGTAATGCAAAAAAATCATGGTCGCGGCGACAAATATCCAGGCCAGCATGACCGAAAGGGCCGGCGGCACGGAGAACACGCTCATGCCCACACGGATACCGATAAACTCCGTTACCAGCGTCAGAATGTTCGCCACCGTCAGATCCAGCAGAGAAAACACTCCCCAAAAAGCGCCATAACGCCCCCAGATCATCTCGGCGTGACCGCGATGCGTCACCGCGCCAAGACGCACGGTCATCTCCTGCACCACATAGGCCACCGGGATCATGAGCAATAGGAAGGGGATAAAAAAACCGATGCCGTACATCGCCCCCGTCTGGGCATAGGTGATGACGCCGCCGGCATCGTTGTCTGCGATCATCACCAGGATACCTGGCCCGATCAGACTCAGAAACAGCAGTAGTCGCCGCCACCAGGAGGGATGATGGCGGAGCTGATAAATCCGCCAGCGATCCTGGATGCGCTCCCGCACCTCCTCGGGTAATCGCTGCAATACATCCGCTTCGCTGGGTCTGGCGTGCAGTTCGGGTGTGGTCGACATCAGCTCCCTCCTGAATAACATGTAAAAACAGCCACAACCAGGCCGCCCCGCATCCGGTGCCCTGAGTCGTCCCTAATGCCACGACGTGACTGTCCAGGCGGTTGCCGTTGGTACAAAATAAGCGGCACTTTTGTATGCCGGCATGGTCGGTCAGGTCAAGCGAAATATCACCCTTAAAAAGGACGAAATCCATGAGCGAATCTTTGCACACGCACGCCCCGCACGAAGAGGCTATTCATGAGGCCGCAGAACCAGCCACCCACAAGCCCACTCTGGGTCAGTGGGTGGCTATTTTTACAGCGCTGCTTGCTACGCTTGGCGCCGTTGTCGGTTATCAGGGGACGCATCTGATGAACGAGGTGCTGCTGGCCAAGAATGAAGCCGTGTTGGAGAAAGCTAAGGCAACGGACCAGTGGAATTACTACCAGGCCATTAGCACCAAAGAACATCTGATGCAGCTGGCTGTGGATCTGACACCGGCGAAACAGGCAGCGCCTTACCAGAAGAAAATCCTCAAGTATAAGGCCCAAAAAAAGAGTGTTCAGGCCGAAGCCCAACATCTGGAGCAACTTTCCAGCGCGGCCAACGGTCGCTCGGAACGATTGAACAGGCCGCATAACGACATGGCCATTGCGATGATTTTTTTACAAATCGCCATTTCACTGGCTTCCATCACGGCGCTGACCGGAAGGATTTGGCTTTTTGGAATGGCTATTCTCAGTGCTCTGAGCGGCGTCGGGCTTTGGGTTATGGCCTTGAGCCTGGCATGACATGGTTGCTCTTAAAACAGCAGCCGGTTGTGCTTCAAGAGTTGGATCGTTTTATTTGGTGGCGCTTCAGGGACTCGAACCCCGGACACGCGGATTATGATTCCGCTGCTCTAACCAGCTGAGCTAAAGCGCCGTGAGGCGCAAATTAAAGCGTTAACCTGTGTCGCTGTCAAGGGTAGCGGTGCGACTTGTCGCCCATTCATCGTCAGCGCAGCAGCCGACGGCTGAGCAGGCGCCATGCAAATCCATAGGCCAACAGGGTGTACAACAGCAAAACGCCAGCATGGTACAGCGCTTCGTGGGGCAGATGCCCGGTCAGCAGTGGTCGCAGCAGGGCCACCGCATGGGTCAGGGGCAGCACCTGTGCGAGTTGCTGGGCAAGGGGCGGCAGCGAATGGAGGGGATAGAAAACGCCACAAAAGAGAAACATGGGCGTCACCGCCAGGGTGAAATAATACATGAAGAAATCATAACTGCGCGCCAGTGCCGTCATGACCAGCGCCAGCCCGCCAAAGCTCAGTCCCGCCAGCAGAATGACCGGCAACGCCAGTAACACCCAGGGGCCTTGTATGGCGCCAAAAAAGCTGGCGACGATGACGATGGCCACGGCACTGATCAAGCCTTTCACGGCGCACCAAAGCACTTCGCCAGCGAGAATGTCGCTGACCCGCAAGGGCGTGGCCAGCATGGCCGCGTAAGTGCGTTGAGCGTTCATCCGGGTAAAAGCGGAGTAAAGCCCTTCGAAGCTGGCCGTATTCATCACGCTGCTGGCGACAATGCCGGAGGCGATAAAGGTAATGTAGGGCATCCCGTCCATACGCCCGACGAAGTGCCCCAGACCATACCCCAGCGCCAGCAGGTAAAGCAGCGGGTCGCCAAAGTTGCCGAGCAGGCTTGGCGCCAGCAGTTTGCGCCAGACACCGAAGTTGCGCTGCAAGACGGCCAGTGCCCCGGCTCCCGGCAAGGCGTCGCGTATCGGCATCATTCGGTTTCCTCTCGCAAATCGCGTCCCGTCAGGTGCAGAAATACATCCTCCAGGCTGGCGGGACGCTGCAACCAGCGATAGGCCGGATCCTCCACGAAGTGCGCCAGTAGCGGGCTCAGATCCGTCCCATAGCAGATCAGGGTATCGCCTACGCGCTCACTGAGGCTCACCCACTGGCGATGCAGATCCTGCGGGTCCGGCAGCGCACCGTCCACCCGGCGCAACTCGACGACGCCCGCCGGGATATTGGTGGTGATCAGGCCGCGCGGACTGTCTTCCGCCAGAATCCGGCCATGGTCGATGATTCCGACCCGGTCTGCCAGACGCTCCGCTTCGTCCATATAGTGTGTGGTCAGCAGCAGGGTGGTGCCCTGCCGCCGTAGCTCGCGCAGACGCTGCCAGATGAGATGACGGGCCTGGGGGTCGAGGCCGGTGGTGGGTTCGTCCAGCAGCAGCAATTTGGGGGCGTTAATCAGGGCGCGGGCGATGGTCAGGCGGCGTTGCATTCCGCCGGACAGCGAGTGGATCGGTTGCGCGGCATAGCCGCTGAGGGCCATAAACTCCAGCAATTCGGTGCTGCGCTGGCGGATCAGCGCTTTCGGCAGGCCGAAGTAGCGACCGTAGGTCCAGAGGTTTTCCTGCACGGTAAAATCGGGATCCAGGTTATCCGTTTGCGGCACCACCCCCATGTCTGCCCGCGCCGCACGCCCCATTTCTGCGAGCACCCGACCACCGAGGCGAATTTCTCCGCCATCGGTGGGTGTCAGTCCCTGGATCGCCCGCACCGTGGTGCTCTTGCCCGCCCCATTGGGACCGACCAAGGCAAAACACTCTCCGGCGGCAACGGCGAAGTCTACCCCGCGCAGCACCTCGCGTCTGCCATAACGCTTATGCAGCGCCCGTAGTTCAAGAAAGGCCGGATTCACGACAGGGGTCACCGACTCCTATCTCGGTTACTTCGTTATTGAGGGATTGTAACAGCGCCGCTTGCATGGCGTTGAACTGACCATGAAAGAAGTGGTCTGCGGGAAGCAAAATCTTCCGGGGCTGAACGGGCAGGGTATCGACCCAGTTTGCTACTCTGGCGGCGGGGACCAGTTCGTCCTGTTCGCCTTGAATCAGGGTCCACGAACAGGTCGGTGTCGGTAATGAACCGAAATCAAAGAGATTAACGGGCGGGGCAACGGTCAGAAGATGGCTGATACGGGGATGACTGTGCACGCTGCGATAGGCCACATAGGCTCCGAAGGAGAATCCGGCCAGCCAGATATCGAAGCCGGGGCGACGCTCTTGCACCCAGTCGAGCACCGCCAGACAATCTTCGGTTTCGCCGCGACCATCATCATAGACGCCGGTACTCTCTCCCACTCCGCGAAAATTGAAACGCAGCGAGGGGATGCCCAGTTGATTGCAGGTTTTACTCAGACAATGCACAACCTTGTTGTTCAAGGTGCCGCCATAAAGCGGATGCGGATGAAGGATGATCGCCACCACGCCGCGCGTCTCTTTATCAGGGCACGCAGTGATACCCTCCAGCACACCCGCCGGGCCCGGAATGACGACGTGTTGGTCTACACATTCCAGGCCTGCGAGTTCGCCGCCATCGTAGAGGTGCCTGCGATCAATGGGCAGCATCAGATTCGCAGCCTTTCGACAGGTACGCCGTCGCGCAGATGGGAGTCGACGATTTCGCGCACATCGTCGGCGTCTACATAAGTGTACCAGACGGCATCGGGGTAAACGACGGCAACCGGCCCCTCGCTACACCGCCCCAGACAGCCGCAACGGTTCACGCGAACCTGGTTTCCGCCATGGATACCGAGGGCTTTGGCGTGCTTCTTGGCCATGTGAAACATCTCTTCGGCGAGGCCACTGTTATTGCAGGCCTGCTCGCCATTGTCGCGCTGATTTAGGCAAAGAAACATATGCCGTTGATAAAAAGCACCTTCCATAAGCGTTGACCCCCTCTTCATTCAAGGACATTATAGCAAAATTAGCCTTTACGGACAGCGTGTGGAGATGCCATGTTCAGCGATCAAGTCATCGCCAATATCGATAATGCCTTGCGTACCCTGACCGGACAGCAGATCGGCAGTGATCGGCCGTATCCGGCCAGGGACGTTCCCGACGCACTCCTGCGTCCCTGGGAGCGACAGCGGGCCGGACGCATGATGCGGGTCAACCATGCGGGTGAGATCATGGCACAGGCACTTTATACGGGTCAGGCGACGGGTACGAATGACCCTGCCCTGCGTGAGCAGTTACAGCAGGCCCGTATGGAGGAGGAGGATCACCTGCGCTGGTGTGAAACGCGTCTGCGGGAACTCAACAGTCGTCCAAGCCTGCTCGCCCCGCTCTGGTACAGCGCGGGCTGGAGCATGGGCTTTCTGGCTGCCCGTCGCGGGCGCGCCAGCAATCTCGGCTTGGTCGTCGCGGTGGAAAATCAGGTGGAAGAGCATCTCAACAGCCATTTGGATGAACTCCCCGCCGATGATGAGCGCAGCCGCGCCATTGTGGCGCAGATGCGGGACGACGAAGTCGGGCACGCCGAAAAAGCGGAGGCGCTGGGCGCCGGAAAACTCCCCATGCCGGTACGTATGGCTATGGGGGTTTTTTCCAAGGTCCTGACGCGGGGGGCGCTCTGGATTTGACGGTTTAGGAGAGGTCTTTGCTGGGTGTCCGGACTGGGCGCATGTTCAACTCCGTACCCGGCAGGTAAATGCGGTAGTGTCCGGCACGTACGGCCTCGGCCATGCTGCCAATGGTTTGCTTGCTGAGCAGACCGACCACCTCGGCCTTGAGTGGTTTCCATTGCGTGTGCACGGGGCAGGCCGTTTCATCGGCGCAAGCCTTGAGGCCGAGCACGCAGCCTTGACCAAAAGGCTGTCCTTCGACAATTTCCACCACTTCCAGGATATTCAGTTGCTCTGCGCCGGAACGCATAACAAAACCGCCGCCGCGCCCCTTGAAGGAGTCCAGCACCCCGCGTTTGGCGAGATCTTGCAGAATTTTCGCCAGATATTGGGCGGGAACGTGCAGATAATCGGAGATGTCCCGGCTCAGTACCGATTCTCCGGGCGGTTGGGCGGCCAGATAAATCAGTGCCTGCAAGGCATATTCGCTGGTTTTACTTAGTAGCATAACGGCATCCTCAGCCTTCTTCTCGAACTTCATAGTCATGGGTGATCACCGCGGTTTTGCCCAGCATGATGCTGGCCGAGCAATATTTTTCCGCAGACAGGCCGATGGCGTGGGCTACCCGCTTGGGGTCGAGCGCCTTGCCGGATATCACAAAATGCAGATGGATCTCGGTGAATACTTTAGGGTCTTGATCCGCGCGCCGGGCACTTATTTCCACGACACAGTCGCGGATATCTTGCCGGGATTTCTGGAGAATCATGACCACATCAATACTGGAGCAGCCGCCCAGACCCATCAACAGGAGTTCCATGGGGCGCGGCCCGAGATTGCGCCCGCCAATCTCAACGGAGCCGTCCATGACCAGGGCGTGACCACTATCGGCTTCAGCGACAAAGCTCATCTGCTCAGGACCCATCCACTGTACGCGTGCCTTCACGAACCACTCCCTATTCCCGGAAATCACAGATTCCCATTTAATGACAATCAACTAGCCGTGTAAACCGCGTTTAATCAAAAAAACAGACGTTCCAGCGCCTCTCCCGGCTGTGCGGCGCGCATAAACGCTTCGCCGACGAGAAAAGCACCCACCCCCGCTGCGCGCAACGCCGCCACATCTTCACGGCAGTGAATGCCGCTTTCGGTGACCACTATCCGTCCTTCGGGGATCTCCGACAGCAGTTGCAGCGTGGTTTCAATCGTGGTGACAAAGCGCCGCAGGTCCCGATTATTGATGCCGATCAGGGGCGTGCGCAACTTCAATGCCCGCTGTAACTCGGTCACATCATGCACCTCCACCAGTACCGCCAGATCGAGGCTCTGCGCGGTGGCTTCCAGTCCCTGTAGCTCGGCATCGCTCAGGGCCGCGACGATGAGCAGGATGGCATCGGCCCCGATGGCGCGTGCCTCCCAGACCTGATAGGGATCAATACAGAAATCCTTGCGCAATACCGGCAGTGTGCAGGCCTCGCGGGCGGCAGTCAGATAGAGGTCGGCACCCTGGAAATAGTGCGCATCGGTCAGGACCGACAGGCAGGCCGCCCCATGGGTCGCGTAATCCCGGGCAATGGTCACCGGGTTGAAGTCCTCGCGAATAACTCCCGCCGACGGCGACGCCTTCTTGATTTCGGCGATCACGGCGGCTTGTCCTCGGGTTATTTTGGCCTGAATGGCGCCGATGAAGTCACGGGGCGGAGCCGTCGTCAGGGCCACCGCCGATTGCAGCTCCGTGAGGCCCAGGCGAGCTTTGCGCCCAGCCAACTCTTCGCGTTTGCGGGCAATAATTTCTTTGAGTATGTCGGCCATCGTCTATCCCTGTGGAGTTTTACCCAGTAAGGCCTGCCACTTGTCCCAGGCGGCGCCGGATTCCAGCACGTCCCGTGCCAAAACCACACCAACGGCCATGTCGGGAACTACGTCTGCTGCATACAGGGCAGCTCCAGCGTTCAGCAGAACCACGTCGCGACGGGGTCCCGGCTGATTCCGTAGCACCTCCTCGGCCGCCGCCAGCGCCGCCGCCACACTGTCGATCTGTAAAGCGGCCAACGGTGCCCGCGCTATGCCAAAATCCTCCGGCTGAATCCGACTGCGGCTGATCACGCCGTCTTTTAACTCGGCGATATCCGTGGGTTCCGAAAGGCTGATTTCATCCAGACCATCGTGACCATGGACGACCAGCACATGGCGCGATCCCAGTTCACGCGAGGCTTCCGCCAGAGGAATCAGCCAGCGCTCGGCATAAACGCCGAGCACCTGATGCGGTGCTCCCGCCGGATTGCTCAGTGGTCCCATGAGGTTGAACAGGGTGCGGATGGCGAGTTCCTTGCGCGGGCCGACGGCGTGGCGCATGGCGCCATGGTGCGCCGGCGCGAAAAGGAAGCCGATGCCGATGCGCTCAATGCTTTTGGCGACATCTTCGGGGCTCATGTCCATGGGCAGACCGGCGGCTTCCAGCACATCGGCGCTGCCGCTGCGGCTGAGCATGGAACGGTTGCCGTGCTTGGCCACCCGTGCCCCGCCGGCCGCCGCCACCACGGCAGACACCGTCGATATGTTGAAGGTGCTCAGGGCATCGCCGCCGGTGCCACAGGTGTCCAGCAAGTGATCGGTGGAGACCTGTACGCGCGTCATGCAGGCGCGCAGGGCCTGGGTGGCACCGACCAGTTCCTCGACTCGCTGCCCTTTCATGCGCAGGCCCATGAGCAGGGCGCCGATTTGTGCGGGCGTCCAGTCCCCGGCCATGATGCCGGCGAAGACCGTTTCCGCCTCTGTGCGCGACAAGTCCTGCCCCGCCACGATTTGCTCCAGTATGTCCCGGACGATCATCGCGCGCCTCCTTGCAGAAAGTGTTGCAGCAAGGTCTTGCCGTGCTCGCTGAGAATGGATTCGGGGTGAAACTGTACACCCTCCACATCCAGGCTGCGGTGGCGCAAGCCCATGATTTCTCCTTCCGCGGTCCAGGCCGTCACCTCCAGCGCCGCGGGCAGTGAGTCGCGCTCGACGATCAGGGAGTGATAACGGGTGGCGGCGAAAGGGTCCGGCAAATCCCGGAATATCCCCTGGCCCTGGTGAAAAATGGGCGAGGTTTTGCCGTGCATCACCTGCGCCGCGCGGACGACCTTGCCGCCGAAGGCCTGGCCGATGGCCTGATGCCCGAGACAGACCCCCAGCAAAGGGATTTTCCCGGCGAAATGATGGATGACGTCCAGCGAGATGCCCGCTTCGTTGGGCGTGCAGGGTCCGGGGGAGATGCAGATGCGGCTGGGAGCCAGTTTTTCAATGGTCGCCACGTCGATGGCATCATTGCGCTCGACCCGCACTTCCGCCCCCAGTTCGCCGAAGTATTGCACCAGGTTGTAGGTGAAGCTGTCGTAGTTATCAATCATGAGCAACATGATCTGCCCTCCCTTCGGGGTCGAGGCCGTTTTCGGCCAGTGCTACGGCGCGGAACATGGCGCGGCGTTTGTTCATGGTTTCTTCCCACTCCGCCGCGGGCTCCGAGTCGGCGACAATGCCGCCGCCCGCCTGGATATGCAGCATGCCATCCTTGATGACGGCGGTGCGAATGGCGATGCAGGTGTCCATGTTGCCATTCCAGCCCCAGTAGCCCACCGCTCCGGCATAGACGCCGCGCGCTACCGGCTCCAGCTCGCGGATGATTTCCATGGCGCGAATCTTGGGCGCACCGGAGACCGTCCCGGCCGGGAAGGTCGCTCGCAAAGCATCCATGGCGTCCAGCTCCGGGCGCAATCGTCCCGTGACCTGCGAGACAATGTGCATGACATGGGAGTAGCGCTCAATACCGAACGAATCGGTCAACTGCACCGAGCCGGTATCGGCGATACGCCCCACATCGTTGCGCGCCAGGTCGATGAGCATGAGGTGTTCGGCGCGCTCCTTGGGGTCGGCGAGGAGTTCCTGCTCCAGCGCCTCGTCTTCGGCGCGGGTCTTGCCGCGCGGGCGGGTGCCGGCGATGGGGCGCACCGTGACCTGATCATCTTCGACGCGCACCAGTATCTCCGGTGATGAGCCCACCAGATGGGTATCACCCAGGTCCACATAAAACATGTAGGGGGAAGGGTTGACGCCGCGCAGGGCGCGATAGAGATCCAGGGGGTGCGCCGTCAGCGGTGTGGACAAACGCTGTGAGGGCACCACCTGCATGACATCCCCGGCGCCGATATAGGCCTTGATGGTGCGCACCGCCGCCATATAACCCTCGCGGCTGAAGCTGGCGCTGAAATCTTCTTCGCGGACGTGTCGGGTGCGCACCGGCGGCAGGGGCGGCAACGCCGACTCGCGCAGCCGCTGCTGGAGTTGCTGCAGGCGGGCGGCGCCGCGCTCCCAGGCATCAGGCTGGGTGGGGTCGACATGCACCAGCAAACGGAGGGTGCCGCGCAGGTTGTCGAAGATCAGCAGTTCGTCGGCCACCAGCAACTGTATCTCCGGCAGCTCCAGCGGGTCGGGCAAGGGCGCGCTGCGGGCGAGGCGGGGCTCGATAGTGCGAACGATGTCGTAGCCGAAATAGCCGACCAAGCCACCGCTGAAGCGGTCACCGACATCTTCCACCGGTGCCACCCGAAAGCGTTTGCGGAAGCTGCTGATCCAATCGAGGGGATCGGTCGGCGTCGCCCGCTCGGTCTCGACGCCGTTCACATGCACGGTGATGACACCCTTGGTGACCCGCAATATCTGCTGGGCCGGAAGGCCAATGATGGAATAACGGCCCCATTTTTCGCCGCCCTGCACAGATTCCAGCAGGTAGGCATAGGGACCATCGACCAGTTTGAGATAGGCTGATAAGGGGGTGTCGAGGTCGGCGATGACCTCACGGGAAAGGGGTATACGGTTGTAGCCCTGGCGCGCCAAAGCCTCAAAGGTTGCTTTTGGAATCACGGATCACCTCGTTAGAGCGATGGAAAAGAAGTCACTGCCTTTCAGCAGCAACGCCATCGCCTCTCACAACCCAGAGTTTTCCGCATGCTACCTCTGATTCCTCGCAAAGCTACGCCAGAATATCCAATAATTCGCTCATGTTGTCCAGTACCGCGTCGGGTTCCAGGCAATGGACTGGCTCGTCGCCGTTATAACCGTAGGTCACGCAGGCAATGGGCATGCCCGCCGCCCGCGCCGCCTGCGCGTCGTTACGCGAATCGCCGACCAACAGGCAGTTTTCCACCGGCTGATGAAAGTGTTCAGCCGTATGGGTCAGGGGTAATGGATCGGGTTTCTTGCGCGGCAGACTGTCGCCGGACAAGACCAGCCCGAAGAAATCGTACAGGTCCAGTTGCTGGAGCAGCGGCAGGGTGAAGGCCGCCGCCTTGTTGGTGATGCACACCAGTTCGCGGCCCTGTATTTGTAAGGCTTCCAGCGTGCTGCGGACACCCGGGTAGAGCACGCTGTGGTCCAGCAGATGCTCCCCGTAGTACTGGCTGAAATCGACCATCGCCGCATCCAGTTCCGCTTCGCTGGGATCGCTGTGGATCGCCAGCGCGCGACGCATCAGTTCACGGACGCCGTTACCGATGAAGCCACGAATGACCGGCATTTCGGCAGGCGCACGCCCGAGTTTTTGCAGCACATGGTTGGCCGCACCGGCCAGGTCCGGTGCGGTATCAATCAGCGTGCCGTCCAGATCGAGCAGGACGACGCGCGCTGTAAATGGCCGGGTGTTCAGCTTCACCATCGTTCAGCCCGCCAGCGCTTTGCGGAAAGCGGCTATGGTCGCGGCGTAGTCGGGCGTGTTGTAGATGGCGCTGCCCGCCACGAAGACGTCGGCGCCGGCGTCGGCGACCCGCCGCACGTTATCCACCTTGACACCACCGTCCACCTCCAGCTCGATGGCCTTGCCCGTGGCCTCGATGCGTTTGCGGATCGCCTCGATCTTGCGCAGGGTGTACTCGATGAAGCTCTGCCCACCGAAACCGGGATTGACGCTCATCACCAGCACCAGGTCGAGGTTTTCCAGCACATAGTCCAGCACGTTGAGCGGTGTGGCCGGATTGAGGGAGACACCCGCCTTACAGCCCAGGCTGTGGATCAACTGAATGGTCCGGTCCAGATGCAGCGTCGCCTCAGGATGCACCGTAATGATGTCAGCGCCGGCTTTGGCGAAGTCGGGAATGATGCTGTCCACCGGCGAGATCATGAGATGCACGTCCAAGGGTTTTTGGGTGTGCGGCTTGATGGCTGCCGCCACCAATGGTCCGATGGTCAGATTGGGGACGAAATGGTTGTCCATGACGTCTATATGGATGTAGTCGGCACCCGCCTCGTCAACGGCGCGCACTTCCTCACCCAGTCGGGCGAAATCCGCCGAAAGGATGGAGGGAGAAATCTTGAACTGGGTCATTTTGCCTCCAAAACAGGGCGAGAGCGCCATGCGCTCTCGCCAGCCAACAGATCAATAGCGTGTTTTAAACGCCGGTAACGCGGGGTTCGAGCTCGCCCTTGCTGTAGCGCTTGAACATGGTATCCAGCGGGATGACCTTGATCTTGCTGGCCTGCCCGGCACAGCCGAAGGCTTCGAAGCGCTGGCGGCAGATGTCGCGCATGGCATCGATGGAGGCCGTCAGGAACTTGCGGGGGTCGAAGTTCTTGGGGTTTTTGTACAGGCTCTGGCGCACCGCGCCCGTTGCCGCCAAGCGCAGGTCGGTATCAATGTTGACCTTGCGCACGCCGTACTTGATGCCTTCCTGGATTTCTTCTACCGGTACACCATAGGTTTCACCGATATCGCCGCCGAACTCGTGAATAATCTTCAGCCAGTCCTGGGGCACCGAACTGGAGCCGTGCATGACCAGATGGGTATCTGGAATGCGGGCGTGAATTTCCTTGACGCGGTCGATGCGCAGCACCTTGCCGGTCGGCGGCCGGGTGAACTTGTAGGCACCATGGCTGGTGCCGATGGCGATGGCCAGGGCATCGACCTTGGTGGCCTTGACGAAGAGAGCGGCTTCTTCCGGGTCGGTCAGCATCTGATCATGGGTCAGGCAGCCTTCGGCACCGACACCGTCTTCTTCACCCGCGAGGCCGGTTTCCAGGGAGCCGAGGCAGCCCAGTTCGCCTTCGACGGTGACGCCGACGGCATGGGCCATCTCCACAACTCTGGCGGTAACGGTGGCGTTGTAGTCATAGCTGGCGGGGGTTTTGGCATCTTCCAGCAAGGAGCCGTCCATCATCACGCTGGAGAAGCCGGAGCGAATGGCCTGGATACAGACCGCCGGGCTGGCGCCGTGATCCTGGTGAAGGACGACGGGGATGTCCGGATATTCTTCGATGGCGGCGAGAATCAGGTGGCGGAGGAAAGGTTCGCCGGCATATTTACGGGCACCGGCAGAAGCCTGGAGGATAACCGGTGCGTCAACGGCGGCAGCGGCCTCCATGATCGCGCGCACCTGTTCCAGGTTGTTGACGTTGAAAGCAGGAATTCCGTAGCTGTGCTCGGCGGCGTGGTCCAATAACTGGCGCAAGGAAACTAGGGCCATAATGCTTCTCCTAAACGTGAATGAAAATTGGTTGGTATCGGGTAATCGTATAGAGGGACCCCGTAAACTGCAAGCGGGCCCCGGTAACGGTCTAAAAAGAAACAGATTTAAGCACGGTGCGTCACATCTCCGACACGCACCAGCTTGAGGGTGTTGGTACCACCGGAGGCACCCATGGGTTCGCCAATCGTAATGAGGATCAGGTCACCATTGCGAACGACACCGCGTCGTCGCAGTTCGTCTTCTGCCGCCCGCATGACCTGCACCGGATCATCATGGCGACTCTGGGGAAAATTCACCGGATGCACCCCGCGATACAAAGTCACCTTGCGCCGGGTATAAACCTGCGGCGTTAACGCGTAGATCGGCACACGGGGATTGGCACGGGACAACCATAAGGCGGTGGAGCCGCTTTCGGTAAAGGCCGCGATGGCGACGATGGGGGAGCGCATGGTGGCTAAAATCGCGGCAGCCGCGATGGTTTCGTCCATCCGGTCCAGTGGCCGGTCGAGAATCTGTAAGGTATTGTTGATGGGTGCCTGCCGCTCGACCTCGCGGCAAGTTCGATCCATGGCCGCAACGGCCTCCACGGGGAATGCACCGCTTGCCGTTTCCGCAGACAACATCACGGCATCGGTACCGTCGAGCACGGCATTGGCGACGTCGGATACCTCAGCGCGGGTAGGAATGGGCTGATGAATCATGGATTCCATCATCTGTGTCGCCGTAATTGTCAGGCGGTTGTATTTTTGCGCCAGGGCGATAATCCGCTTCTGCACGGGGGGCACCGCAGCGTCGCCGATTTCAACGCCCAGATCACCGCGCGCCACCATGATGACTTCGGAGACCGCGAGAATTTCTTCAATGGCCTCTACCGCCTCGGCCCGCTCGATTTTGGCGACCATTGCCCCATGTCCGCCCGCCTCCCGGAAGAGACGGCGGGCTTCATCCATGTCTGTTGCACTGCGTGGAAAAGAAACCGCCAGATAGTCGGCTTCCAGGCGCGCGGCGGTAATAATGTCAGCCCTGTCCTTGTCGGTCAGCGCCGGCGCGGTCAGTCCGCCACCAGCCCGGTTGATGCCCTTGTTGTTGGACAGTTCACCCCCCTGCACCACCCGGGTGTGAATCTCGTGACCCTGCACCTTTTCTACCCAGAGGACGATCATCCCGTCATTGAGCAGCAGGGTCGCGCCCCGGTCTACATCCCCGACCAGTTGCGGATAGGTCACACCCACCCGCGTCTGATCGCCGAGGGCGCAAGTGGTGTCGAGGATAAAAGGCTCGCCTTCCTTGAGGTGGATTTTGCCTTCGGCAAACTTACCGATACGAATTTTGGGTCCCTGCAAATCGGCTAACACACCGATGGCACGGCCATGGGCGCGCGCCCTTTCCCGTACCATGTCGGCACGCTGGATATGCTCTTCTGCCGTGCCGTGGGAGAAATTGAGGCGGACGACATCGACACCTGCTTCGATCAGGCGATCGATGACCTGCACATCGGAACTGGCAGGACCCAGGGTTGCGACGATTTTCGTCCGGCGTATCAATTGAATTTACCTCTCGCACGTTCTTCCAGCATGGCTACGGCGGGCAAGGTCTTGCCTTCGAGGAATTCCAGAAAGGCACCGCCACCCGTACTGATATAGGAGATTTTGTCTTCAATATTGAACTTGTTGATGGCAGCGACGGTGTCACCGCCTCCGGCAATGGAGAAGGCACTGCTTTCGGCTACGGCGTGGGCAATGGCTTCCGTGCCACCGGCAAAGGCGTCGAACTCAAACACGCCGACCGGGCCATTCCAGACGATGGTGCCTGCTTTACGCAGAATATCGCCCAGGACCTTGGCGGTATCGGGACCAATGTCGAGCACCATGTCATCGGCGGCGATTTCGGCCACGCCGCAAGTCCGTGCCGGGGCCGTTGCCGAAAACGTCTTGGCGACGACCACGTCGGAGGGCAACGGGACGTCGCCACCCTTGGCTTTGGCGGCGGCAATGATGGCTTGGGCATCGGGCACCAGATCCACTTCGCACAGTGACTTGCCCACGGAATGACCGGCGGCGAGGATGAAGGTGTTAGCGATGCCGCCTCCTACCACCAGTTGATCCACCTTGTCCGCCAGGGACTTGAGGATGGTCAGCTTGGTGGAGACCTTGGAGCCGGCGACAATGGCGACCAAAGGACGCTTGGGATTTTGCAGGGCCTTAGCGAGCGCCTCCAGTTCGTTGACCAGCAGCGGGCCGGCGCAGGCGATGGGAGCAAACCTGCCGACGCCGTGGGTGCTGGCCTGGGCACGATGGGCCGTACCAAAAGCATCCATCACATAGATATCGCAGAGCGCGGCCATTTTCCTGGAAAGCGCTTCGTCATCCTGGCCTTCGCCCGCATTGAAGCGGACGTTTTCCAGCACGACCACATCACCGTCCTGCAGCCGGGCGAGGCTATCCCTACCGCCATCCAGCCAATCCCGCACCAAAGGTACCTTGCGGCCCAGCAACTGGCCGAGATGGGCGGCAATGGGGGCCAGGCTGGCCTTTTCGTCAAAAACACCTTCCTTGGGACGCCCCAGATGGGACATCAGCATTACCCGCGCACCGCCGTCCAGCGCGGCGCGAATGGTGGGCAGGCTGGCGCGGATGCGGGTGTCATCGGTAATAGCCCCCGCATCATTCATGGGGACATTGAGATCCTCACGAATCAACACGCGCTTGCCCTTCAAAGGCAAGTCGGTCATGCGCAAAATATTCATGGCGGCTCCTCCTCTCAGCGGGCCTGACCCATCATGGCGAGGGCGGTATCCACCATGCGGTTGGAGAAGCCCCACTCGTTGTCATACCAGGAGCAGACCTTGACCAGTTTGCCCTTGACCTTGGTCAGGGAGGACTCGTAGGTGGAGGAGTGCGGGTTGTGGTTGAAGTCGATGGAGACCAGGGGCTTGTCGTTGTAGCCGTAGACACCCTTGAGCGCGCCCTGGCTGGCCGCTTTCATGGCCGCATGGATTTCGTCGACGGAGACTTCCTTGTTGACGATACAGGTGAGGTCAACGAGGGAGACGTTCTGCGTGGGCACGCGGATGGCGAAGCCGTCCAGCTTGCCCGCCAGCTCCGGCAGTACCAGGCCGATGGCCTTGGCGGCACCGGTGCTGGTGGGGATCATGCTCATGCCAGCAGCGCGGGCACGGCGCAGGTCTTCGTGATAGACGTCGATAATGCGCTGGTCATTGGTCATGGAGTGGATGGTGTTCATGGTCCCCGCCTCGATGCCGGCGAGATCATTGAGGGTCTTGGCCAGCGGCGCCAGACAGTTGGTGGTGCAGGAGCCGTTGGAGACGATGTGGTGCTTGGCCGGGTCGAGCAACTGGTGGTTGACGCCGTACACCACCGTCAGATCCACAGCGTCCTTGGCGGGAGCAGAGATCAAGACTTTCTTGGCGCCGCCCTTGAGGTGCAGGGCTGCCTTCTCGCGGGAGGCGAAGAAGCCTGTGCACTCCAACACGACATCGACACCCAGATCGCCCCAAGGCAGTTTGGAGGGATCACGTTCTGCGAGTACCTTGACACGGTCGTCACCTACCAGCATGTCCCCGCCATCCACGCTTACCGGTAAGAAGAAACGGCCATGGACGGAATCGTACTGTGTTAGATGGGCATTCGTCTCGGGGCTTCCGAGATCGTTAACCGCGACGATCTGGACCTTGCCGGTCCGCTTCGCTTCGTATACCGCCCGCAGGATATTCCGTCCGATACGTCCGTAGCCATTGATACCAATACGCAACGTCATAATGTTAACTCCTTAAATGTTTGGAATAAAAATATTTACAGTGCCTGGAAACGTGCGACGACGTTATCCACCGTGAAGCCGAATTTCTCGAACAGAATCGGCGCCGGGGCCGAGGCGCCAAAGTGATCTATGCCGATGACCGCGCCGTGCAGGCCCACATATTTGTACCAGAGCCCCGTGGTGCCCGCTTCGATAGCGATCCGCCTGGTGATGTTGCTGGGCAGGACACTCTCCTGATACGTCGCATCCTGGGCCGCGAAGATGTCCATGCAGGGCATGGAAACCACGCGCACCGGATGGCCCTGCTCCGCCAGCTTGACCTGTGCCGCCAGCGCCAGCTCCACTTCGGAGCCGGTGGCGATGAGGATACCCTCGGCTTTGCCGCCTTCGGCATCCTTGATCACATAGCCGCCGCGGCGGGCGTTGGCCACGGTTTCGTCGGTATGGGGCAGGGCCGGGAGATTCTGTCGGCTGAGGGCCAGCAGGGATGGTGTCCGCTCCTGCTTGACGGAGGACTCCCAGGCGATGGCGGTTTCCACGGCATCTGCCGGGCGCCAAACATGAAGGTTGGGAATGAGGCGCAGGCTGTTGACCTGCTCAATGGGCTGGTGGGTGGGGCCATCTTCGCCCAGACCGATGGAGTCGTGGGTCATTACGTAGACCACCCGAATACCCATCAGCGCCGCCATACGAATGGCGTTGCGGCTGTAGTCGGAGAAGATCAGGAAAGTACCGCCGAAGGGCAGGAAGCCATTGTAGAGGGCAACGCCGTTCATGATGGCGGACATGCCGAATTCGCGCACACCGTAGTGGATGTAGTTACCCATCAGACGATGCTTGCCGATGTCGATGGCTTCTTTCCAGCGGGTATTGTTGGACGGCGTCAGGTCGGCAGAGCCGCCGAGAAACTCGGGCAGCGTCGCAGCAATACCCTGAATGGTTTTGCCGGAGGCGACGCGGGTAGCGATCTTCGGCGCTTCCTTGCGGAAATCGCTGATGAGCCGGGCGATGGCCTTGTCGAAGTCCGCACTGGCTTTGCCCGACAGGCGACGCACGAATTCGGCGGCTTCTTTCGGGAAAAGGGATTTATATTTGGCAAATTTTTCTTGCCAGGCGCTCTCGGCTGATTCCCCTTTGGCGCGTGCATCGTAGGCATGGTAGATCGCCTCGGGAATCTCGAAGGCCTTGTCGCTCCAACCCAGATTCTGGCGGGTCAGGGCGACTTCCTCCGCACCCAGCGCCGCACCATGGACGTCGTGGGTGCCCGCTTTGTTGGGTGAGCCATGACCAATGACGGTCTTACAGCAAATCAGGGTTGGCTTGGTAGTTTGCTTGCGCGCCTCGACGATGGCTTTTTTGATGGCTTCAGGATCGTGACCGTCCACATGGCGGATGACATGCCAGCCATAGGCCTCGAAGCGCGCCGGGGTGTCATCGCTGAACCAGTCATCCACATGGCCGTCGATGGAGATGTTGTTGTCGTCGTAAAAGCAAATCAGCTTGTTGAGGCCCCAGACGCCAGCTAACGAGCAGACTTCGTGGGAGATGCCTTCCATGAGACAGCCGTCACCGAGAAAGACGTAGGTGTAGTGATTGATGAGCTCATGATCGGGGCGGTTGAATTGCGACGCCAGCATCCGCTCGGCCAATGCCATGCCGACGCCGTTGGCGAGCCCCTGACCCAGCGGGCCGGTGGTCGTCTCGATGCCAGGGGCGTCGCGATATTCCGGGTGACCGGGGGTCTTGCTGTGCCACTGGCGGAAGTTCTCAAGGTCTTCCATGGAGACATCGTAACCGGTGAGATGGAGGAGTGCGTACTGCAACATGGATCCGTGCCCGTTGGATAAAATGAAACGGTCGCGATTGGCCCAGTGGGTGTTAGCCGGGTTGTGGACGAGGAAGTCGTTCCACAGCACTTCGGCAATATCCGCCATGCCCATGGGCATGCCGGGGTGGCCGCATTTGGCCTTTTCTACGGCGTCGATGGTGAGAACGCGGATAGCGTTCGCCAGATCAGTGCGGGTGATGGTCATAAACAACACTCCTTATCAATAAAAATCAGTCGATACGCTGGTGGGTACGGACCCGGCGCAGGATGCCGTCGTGACCGGAAATGACCAGGCTCTCGCTTTCTACGAAATAATGGGAACGGGTTACACCATCGAGGATGTCGCCGGAAGTCAGGCCTGTAGCCACGAACAGCACATCATCGCTGGACACCAGTTCATCGCGGCTCAACCACTGCCCGGCTTTGAGGCCGGCGGCGGCGACGGCTTCGGCTTCGCCAGGTTTCTGCGGCGACAGGCAACCAAACATGTCGGCACCCATGGCACGGGCGGCGCAGGCGGAAATGACGCCTTCCGGGGTGCCGCCTATGCCCATCATGGCATCCACCTTGGTGCCGAGGGCGGCCATGATGCCACCACTGACATCACCGTCCGTCTGTAAGCGCACGGTAGCACCGGCCGCCTGGATCTCGCGGATCATGGCTTCGTGGCGGGGCTTCTTGAGCAGGAAAATGCGCAGCTCGCGGACCTCTTTGCCGAGGGCGCGGGCCAGCTCGTGGAGCTTGTCCTTCATCGGTGCGGCAGGATCAATTTTACCGCGGGCCGGGGCCGGGACAATCAGTTTGTCCATATAATAGGCCGGACCGGGCTGGAACATGCTGCCTTTAGGGGCCGCCGCCAGTACGCAGATAGAGCCGGGCATGCCCTGAGCCAGGAAGGTGGTGCCTTCGACGGGGTCAACCGCAATCTCTACCTCCGGGCCGGTGCCCGAGCCTACCACCTCACCGTTATAGAGCATGGGGGCTTCGTCTTTTTCACCTTCACCGATGATGACCAGGCCACGCATGGGGACCTGGGCAATGGCGGCGCGCATGGCATCCACTGCAGCACCGTCGCCGAGTTCCTTTTCTCCCCGACCGATCCAACTGCTGGCGGCGCGGGCCGCAGATTCAGTAACGGGAAGCAGGGACAACGCGAGATTACCAATGGAGGCCATGGGGTTTTTCCTTCAGAGATGGATTAGTAGAAGACAATAATCGTTTTAGCATAAATCAAAGGGCCGCATTTGGGAACTCGGCGGTGGTTTCCAGCCATCGTCTCCAGCTTTTGTGGAGTTGGGGGTCGAGGGTGGCGAGGATAGAGCGTGGCGGCAGATCATCTTCCCTCAGATCGTCGCCATTAAGTTGCGTGGCCCGCCCGCCCGCTTCATAGAGAATCAGGGCACCCGCAGCGCGATCCCAGAGTTGCTGGGCGCCATGCAGATAGAAATGATAGCGGCCGGCGGCCAGCCAGCACCACTCCAGGACGGAGGCACCGAAGTTGCGCTGACTGTGGAAGGGGCGCTCGTTAATCAGGCGCAGGGCGAGGGGGCGGCTGAGTCTTTTGTAGTCGACGACCCCGACACAGTGTCGAAGCTTCGGTGCTTGACGAGCCGCCAGGGGCACGCCATCCATGTATGCACCCGCACCCTGTGCCGCGGAGAAAAGCTCGGCACGCACTGGGTCGTACACCCAGCCAAGCATGGACCGCCCGCCTTGCAGCAAGGCCAGGGAAATGCCGAATACCGGGACACCGGCGGCAAAGTTGCTCGTGCCGTCGAGGGGGTCCAGACACCAGAGCATATCCGCCTCCTGCAACAGGCGGGCTTGTTCGGCATGGCTCATTTCTTCGCCAAGCAGGGGAATATCGGGGTAACGGGCGGCGAGCATGTCCCGCAAAAAATTCTGGCTATCAATATCGGCGCTGGTGACAATGCTGCCATCGGGTTTACGGCTGGCGCCGACGGTGTGAAAACGGGGTAGAATGAAGCGTTCGGCACTGGTGCGCAGCAGTTTGCCCACCCATTGTTGATCGATTTCTGGTGTCATGGGCGTTGTCTCCGGTACGCGTCTTAGTGCTCAGTCTCTGGGTTTTGGCCCCGACGCAGCTGGGTATCCAGAGCGATCACTTGAGCAGGGTGGCGCCTTTTTTCTGCGGACTTTTTGACGGCGTTGTTCAAGGCCTGATGAAATTCCATGGGCAGGCGGCGCAGGATCTCTTCTCCTTCCGGGCTGAAAAGATCCATCTGGCAGGTCACGCCCTCGTGCAGGTCGTCCCGGGACCGGGTGGCGAAGTGGTGCCAAACGCTGACCGCAATGCGCCCGCCGATGTAGTCGCAGAACACCCACTCCCGCTCCATCAGGATGGCCATGACCGAGACATAGCGCAAGGGGATGAAAACGGGACCTGGGGCGGCATGTTGCAGAATGAGGGCCTGATTGTAAATCCAGGCCGGAACCAGTCCGGACCGTGTCTGCCAGACGGGGGGGCGACGGCAATCGGTGTCTTTGATCATGTGTCACCCACGCCAGCGTCACGATGATATAATCCCACCCGTGTTCTCCTGCTCAATGCCAGACCTCATGCCACGCATTCACTTATACGCCGATTCCAATCTCCCTGAAAGCGGACCTTTTTTGCTTCCCGCCGGGCCCAGCCACCATTTGCTCAAGGTGTTGCGCGCCCGAAATGAGCAGCCGCTTACCTTGTTTAATGGGGATGGCGCTGTTTATCACGCCACTCTGGTCGGGGTGTCTTCAGGGGTGGCGTTGCTGGAGATTGCCGGGCGCCACTTGCAGGTGACGCTCTCGCCCTTGGCTATTCAGGTCTTTTTGCCCCTGACCCGGGGGGAGCGCTGGGATTGGAGTTTGCAGAAGGCGGTAGAACTCGGGGTGCGGCGGATTCAACCGGTGGCCTGCCGCCATGGGGTAGTGCAACTGAGTGAAGCGCGCGAAGGCAAGCGTCTGGCGCGCTGGCGGGACATCATCATTGCCGCCTGTGAGCAAAGTGGCGCCACGACCATTCCTGAGCTGGCCCCGCCGGTCGCTTTGGAGGCGGCATGGGGCGCCGTGCGGGGAGCCGCTTTTGTGCTGGATCCGGGGGAGGGCGAGCGATTTGCTGGCATCGCCCCTCCGGGGCCGGAAATTACCCTGCTCAGTGGCCCTGAGGGTGGGTTGGCAGCGGAGGAGGTGGCCGCCGCGCGGGTCCACGGTTTTCGCTTGTTGCGCATGGGACCACGCATCCTGCGCGCGGAGACCGCCGCCATCGCCGCCATCGCCGTCGCCCAGGCGTTGTGGGGCGACCTTTGAGTCGCCCCCGTCAGATCCAGCCTGTCTTCTTGAAATGTCGATAAAGATAAATGGCGCAACTGGCCATGATGAGCAACGCCAGCGGGTAACCGAATTTCCAGTGTAATTCCGGCATGTACTTAAAGTTCATGCCCCAGATGCCCGTAAAAATGGTGGTGAGCACCAGGATGGCACCCCAGGCGGCGAGCTTTTTGTTGACTTCCCCGTGGTCAATGGTGATGAGGGAGAGATTCACCTGAATGGCGGTGGAAATGGTGTCGCGCATGGAGTCCAACTGGCTGTTGAGCAGCATGATGTGATCATGGACATCGCGGAAGTAGTTTTCGGCATCGCCCACCAGCGCCGGAACCCGACCCCCGTAGAGTTTGCTGAAACCATCGGCCAGGGGCAGGAGGGCGTGACGCAGCACGTTGACCTTGTATTTAATCTCGTAGAGCCGCTCCATGTTTTTGCGGGTTTCCTGATTATGAAACATGGCGGTTTCCAGTTGTTCCAGTTCATCATCCAGGGCATCTACCACGGGGAAGAAGAGATCCACAACGGCGTCCGAAAGGGCATACATCACATAGACAGAGCCATATTTGAGCAGATGCGGTTCCCGTTCCGCGCGCTCGCGCACCCCCAGTAAGGTCTGTTCGCAGTTCTGGCGTACCGAAAGCACGAAATCGGGTCCGACAAAAATGCTGATCTGACCGATATGCACCTTCCCGCCATGGTAGGCAGGCACTTGCAGGTAGACAAAAAGGTGCTCGTCATACTCCTCGACCTTGGGCCGCTGTATCCCGTTAAGGACATCCTCTACAGCCAGTTCATGCAGCCCGAACTGCTCCTGCATGGCGCGCAATTCTTCTTCGTTGGCGTCTTGCAGCGCCACCCAGACAAAGTTATCGGGCTGGTGTAAGTGCGCTGAAATCTCTTCGAGAGGAATATCCGCTTGTTTGCGGCCATCGTTATACACTACGCAGTTGATGAGCATCCGTTCAGTCCTCAGATGGGAATGATCCGCCTTAAAAAACAGGCCGGAGATATAAGCCCTGTTTTCATGATACTACGCATCAGACCTGCGGTTACACCCGTGCCCCGCACAGGTAGGCTCCCTGCCGGAATAGTCAGTTCGCGGTGGTTGACAGGGCGGGCGGCAGGATAGAACATCGAAGCTGATTAATTTTGGGAATCTCAGCATGGAAATTTTATTGGCGAATCCGCGTGGATTTTGCGCCGGAGTCAATCGCGCGATCCAGATCGTCGATCGTGCGTTGGAGCTTTTTGGCGCGCCCATCTATGTGCGGCATGAGGTCGTTCACAACCGTCATGTCGTCGAAGATCTGCGCGCCCGTGGCGCCATTTTTGTCGAAGAGCTGGATGAAGTGCCGGACGCGGCGACGGTGATCTTCAGCGCCCATGGCGTGCCCATCATGGTCCGCCAGAATGCGGCGGCAAGAGGGCTGAGCGTCTTTGATGCCACCTGCCCACTGGTGACCAAGGTGCATATGGAGGTCAAGAAATACAGTCGGGACGGCATGGAGATGGTGCTCATTGGTCACGCCGGACATCCGGAGGTGGAGGGCACCATGGGGCAGGTCGCGGAAGGCATGATGTATCTGGTTTCCAATGTCGCCGATGTGGCGGTTCTGGCGCCCCGCAACCCGGAGCGGCTCGCTTACATTACCCAGACGACCTTGAGCATGGACGACACCGCTGAAGTGATTCTTGCCCTGCGTGCACGCTTCCCGCTGATTGAAGGGCCGAAGAAAGACGATATTTGCTATGCGACCCAGAACCGGCAGGATGCGGTGAAGTTGCTGGCGCCCGGCGTCGATATTCTGCTGGTGGTGGGCGCCCCGAACAGCTCCAACTCCAGCCGCTTGGCGGAATTGGGTACTCGGCTGGGGACACCGACGCATCTCATTGAGGATGCGCAACAGCTGCGCCGTGAATGGTTTGACGGTGTGGAGAAAATCGGCATCAGTGCCGGAGCGTCGGCACCGGAAAGCCTGGTACAGGAGATTATCGACACCCTCCAGAGCTGGGGCGCGCAGATTCCGAAAGAGACGCCTGGTGTAGAGGAGAAAGTCACCTTCAGTCTGCCCTTGGCACTGGTGCAGGCGCAGACGCGGCGGGAAAACGCCTCCTGACACTGGTTGTCCCGCTTCCGGGCGAACTGGTGTACGTTAGCGCCGATCCGGGAGCGGGTCCGTTGTCTCTGTTCCAGTGATCTCATCAGCCTGAAGGATGCGCGGGGCCAGTTCCACGGGTTCTATGGCGGGCATTTCTTTGTTATCCGGCGCGGCCTTGAGGTCACGGAATTTGCGCGCCGAGATCAGTACACGGCCCTCCAGTGATCCGGTCGCTTTGTTGTAAGCTTCTACCGCCTGGCCCAACCCCTTGCCTACCCGCGTCCAGTGACCCGCCAACGTGCTCAGGCGATCATAGAGTTCTTTGCCAAGATCACTGATCGCCCGGGCGTTCTCGGCCAAGGACTCCTGCCGCCAGCCATAGGCCACCGCGCGCAGCAGGGCGATGAGGGTGGTGGGACTGGCGACGATCACCTTCTGCTCCACCCCGTATTCGATGAGTGAAGGGTCTTCCTGGAGGGCGGCGCTGAAAAACACCTCGCCGGGCACAAAAAGGACGACGAACTCCGGGGTCGGCTGGAACTGTTCCCAGTAGGATTTTTTGCTGAGCTGGGTCATGTGGGTGCGTAATTCGCTGGCATGCTTGTGCAGGAAATGAGCGCGCTTTTGTTCATCTTCCGTTTCCATGGCCTCCAGGTAGGCATTCAGAGGCGCCTTGGCATCGACGACGATGCGCTTGCCGCCGGGCAGTCGTACCACGAGATCGGGGCGCTGCTGGCCATTATCGGTGGCAACGCTCTCCTGCTCAGTGAAGTCGCAATAAGCCAGCATGCCGGCCATTTCGACGACGCGCTTGAGCTGCATTTCGCCCCAACGGCCTCGTGCGGCGGGCTGGCGCAGCGCCTTCACCAGCGCGGCGGTCTCCTGATGCAGGCGCGGCAGGTGGTCTTGTACGAGACCGCGAATTTGCTCATTGAGGGCGCTGTAGGCATCGACGCGGGTTTTTTCCATGGCGTCGATGCGGGTGCCCACTTTCTCCAGAGACTCACGGATAGGCTCCACCAGTTGTCCCACGGCCTTCTGGCGGCCCTCCCAATCGGTCTTCGCGTTTTCCTGGAAACGCTCCAGATTCTCCCGCGCCAATTCGAGGAAGGACTGGTTGTTGCGGCGCAGGGCTTCGGCGGAAAGGGACTGGAAGGCATCGCCGAGACGTTGGCGGGCGTCTTCCAGGAGTGCCAGTTTTTCGTTGCCGCGCAGGCGTTCCTGCTCCAGCCGTTCACTGAGTTCCGCCAACTGGCCCTGGAGTGCGGCCAACTCTGTTTGCAGGCGAACGGCATGGTTGCGTTCCGCCACCAAGGCATTTTCGAGCGCCGGGATACGGCGGCTTTCCGCTTCGGCACCGGCTCTATGCTCACTTTCATGGCGGAGGATTTCCTGCTGTTCCTGGGCCTGTTGCCGCAGCGCAGTTATTTCACGCTGCAGGCTGTCCATCTGAGCGGCAGTGGCTTGCTTGCCTTCCCGAAGGGCCTCGCTGATATCGTGTTGGCGCTGGATCATGCTGCGCGCTATCAGTCCAGCCGCAAGCAGTCCGAGCATCATGCCGACGATGAGATACAACAGATTTTCCCAGATCAAAAGCCTGTCCTGAATGTAGGGGAACTGTTTTGAGAATACGCGAAGCGGGGCGTCAAAGCGACGGCATACTAACCTTTAGGAGCTAAATGGGGCCGAGATGCCAGGCGGGTGCCCCTGCCGGGCACCCCCGTTTCAGGATTCCAGTTGCGAGGTGCAGTTGGGACAGCGTGTCGCGGCCAAGGGAATGGCAGAGGCACAGAAAGGGCAGGTTTTGGTGGTCACGGCGGCAGCGGGTTTGGGGTAGAGTTTGTTGATGACCCGCACAATGGAAAAAATAACCAGCGCAATGATAAAAAAACTGATCAGTGAAGTGATAAAGAGGCCGTAATTCACGGTCACGGCCCCCGCCTTCCTGGCGGCCTCCAGAGTCAGGTAGGGGCCGGGAACGGCGCCATTCTTTAACACGATATAGAGGTTTGAAAAATCGACTTTGTTGAGCAACATACCGATAGGTGGCATGATCAGGTTGCTGACTAATGAAGTCACAATGGCGGAAAATGCCGTGCCAATAACAAAGGCTACGGCCAGATCAATGATATTGCCGCGTTGCAAAAATATCTTGAAATCCTTGACGAACGCTTTGAGCATGGTAATCACCTTTGATGAGGGTCGACTATTTCCGTGGCCAGTTGCGTAAAACCCCATTGTCCTCAGCATAACCAATGCGCCTAAATTTGAAAATAACCATCACTTATGAAACGTCATTGATTAACGTCGGCAGAATTGATTGATGGCGCTTTTGCTGTTGTCCATCTGCTGGTGGCCAGACGCCGCGGCGCAGGCCCTTTGGCCATTTTGACAAGTAATAGCCCACCCCTGAGTCAGATCAAAAAAATGTGCCGCCTGAGCTGCTGGGAATGCATAAGCTCCGCTTTGGAGAAGCGGCGCCAGGGCATGGAAATAACGGCTCTCTTCCTGTGCCCATTGGGAGACGGCTTGCCAGCAGGTGGCCTGTTCGTTTGTGGGCATTTGCGCACAACCCGTCGCGTTGCTGCGCGCATGATCCAGCGCCTGCTGCCAGTTGGGGCAGAATTGTTGTGCAGCCTCAGCGCGCTGGGCGGCGACGGCGGCGAGCCGTTGCTGCGCAGTCTCGCTATTGCGATTGGCCAAAGCGGTACCGCGCGCGGCAGCGCTGGCGGTGGCGTTTGATGAGGAAGAAGGTGGCAGGGAAGCGCAGCCCGATAGGGTAAGCGCGAACAAGAGGAAAAGAATTTTTGCGGGCATGATCTAAGACTCTCGGGTAGTTGGTCTTCGCCCGTTATATATCACAAGTTGGCGATATTGCAGAGCCCAGCGCTCAGCGACGCTTAAATCGCTCGGTGAGATGCAGTCTCTGAAGCAGACACCTTACCCCTCCAACGCTCCTTCCACCCCTCAAGGAGTACATAGAATGCCGGCGTCACATAGAGCGTCAGGAACTGCGAGACGATGATGCCGCCCGCCACCGCCACGCCCAGCGGCACCCGCGACTCAGCACCAGCCCCGACGCCAATGGCGATAGGCAGAATACCCAGCACCGCGGCAAGGTTCGTCATCATGATAGGGCGGAAGCGGGTGACACAGGCGTCGACCATGGCATCGACGGCGCTGGCCCCTTCGCGGCGGCGGTGAATGGCGAAGTCCACCATGATGATGCCGTTCTTTTTGACCAGTCCCACCAGCATGATGATGCCGACGAAGCTGAACAGATCGAGTTCCTGATGGAATATCCAGAGGGCCAGCAAGGCGCCAAAACCGGCCAGAGGCAGGGCAGTGAGGATGGTCAGGGGATGGATGAAATCTTCATAGAGAATGGCCAGAATGGCGTAGATCAGAGCCACCGTCGCCAGCAGCAGGAGTGGCAGGCTGGCGGTGGACTGGGAAAAGGCCGCGGCGGACCCACCAAACTCTCCCTGCACATCCGCGGGTAATATCTTTGTCGCTGTGTTCTGCACTGTCCGGGTCGCATCGCCCAGAGAGGTGCCGGGGGCCAGATTGAAAGAAATGGTCACGCTGGGCAGTCCGTTGTAGTGGCTGATACTCAAGGGTCCGACGC
>Ga0315298_1000283_pt1 | contig 101493 bp, 83 predicted proteins | sample WHS_1_MG_FD_203077 | JGI IMG/M metagenome (GOLD analysis project Ga0315298, IMG submission 203077) | Extremophilic microbial mat communities from Washburn Hot Springs, YNP, Wyoming, USA - WHS_1_MG | ecosystem: Environmental > Aquatic > Thermal springs > Hot (42-90C) | place: USA: Wyoming...
GTTGTGATGCTTTTTAAGAGTGTTCGGTTTAGCTGAACAGAAAGTTTGTTTAATGGTTTGGCTTAAAGAACCGTTCAAGGAGACTAAAGTCTCCTGCACAAAGATGTAGATTTCTATGTTCTTTTGATAATTTAATTGCTCTTTACAGCATTGTTCGCTTTTCATTTGAATGAAAAGCGACTCATTGGGTTTGCGTTATTGGGACCTCGGCGCAAGAAGCTCACAGATACAACGACGCAAGATAGAGCCAAGGTAAGGGCACAGCCCTTGACCGGTTCTGAATGCTTGGAAGGAGGAGACTTAACGCCAGGCAGGCTAATCGTCTGCACCGCGTTTCGGCTCAACCTTCTTTCTTTCTGAACCGGTTTTCAAGCCTCAAGGACCATTAGATTCAGGATCGTTTCACAGCAAAACATCTTGCGGTTCGGGCGCAAGCTTGATGGAGGACAACGCTTCCGGTCTTGGGCTTCAACAGTGGAGTAAGCGGAACAGCAGAAGCAGATTAAGGAATGATAGGCAGAAAAGGCAGGCAGGAGTGCCTGCCCCCCCTCTCAAGAGTGCCTGCAGTCCTATATTTGCAAACCTGCTAATTACCAGCCCCCGGCATTGATAGAATTGGTCTTTGACAGGTCGTAACCCTGCACCCAAGGGACAGAGTCCCTTGACCCGATTCCTTTTTCATCAGGCTTTTCAGGCAAACCGAAAAATTGGTTCCTCCATACCGAACAAGCAGGGTCCTAAACCTGCACCCAAGGGTTTTCACCCTTGACCTAAGGGACTTAGTCCCTTAACCCTCTTCTTAAAAGGACACGGTGTCCTTTTAAAGAGTGGGTCAAGGGGCACGCCCCTTGTCAAGGGCATTGCCCTTGCGCGAGCAAGCTCGCTCGCACTTCTTTAGCTCTCAGCCACGGCTGGTGCCGCAGAAGCCCCAAAATTGGGTCAAGGGTCTACGACCCTTGTGGCAAGGGCTATGATCTTGCGACTAATATGGAATTGAGTTTTAGAGAGAAATAGTGGAAAATAATTTTTATAAGGGGAACTTTTGGAAATGGCGATAGTCATAAATAAGTGGAAGCGGAGGCGGAAGCTGAAGCAGAGGTTGCTAGATAAGGATCAGGAACTGATTGGACGGTTTCTGAAGGGAGATGAAGGTGCGTTTAATCGGCTGGTTCTTTCATATCAGAACAAGGTTTATGGTCTTTGTTGCCGGATGATGGGAAATTTTGAGGAGGCAGAAGAGGTTGCTCAGGAGGTTTTCATTACTGTTTATAAATCTCTTGGGGAGTTCCGTGGGGACTCAAGATTTTCCACATGGCTGTATCGGATTACGGTTAATCATTGCAAGAACCGGCTCAAATACCTTGGAAGGCGGAAATACTATCAGAGCGAGTCGTTAGATTGTCCGATAGAGTCTGGGGATGGAGAGATTCGGATGCAGATTGCGGATGAGAACTTGGACCCGATGGAGCAGATGGAGCAGAAGGAGGTTCAGGCACTGGTTCAGAGGAAGTTGGAGGAGCTGGACGATGAGCAGAAAATAGTGTTAATGTTAAGAGACATAGAGGGAATGAGTTATCAGGAGATAGCAGAGATACTGGATTTACGAGAGGGCACGGTTAAGTCCAGGATTCACCGGGCGCGTCTTGAGTTAAAGGGAAAACTTGAAAAGGAGTTTTCGCGATGAGTGAGATTTGCGAAAGGTATCAGGCGCAGTTCAATGAGTTTATAGACCGGGAGCTTGCTCCGGAGGCTTGCGCTGAGCTGGAGAGGCATCTTGAGCAATGCGCTGTATGTCGGAGGGAGTTAAGGATGCTCCGGCTTACTGTGGCGAGTGTTCAAAAGCTATCCAGTCCTCCTGCTCCTCAGGATTTCCTGATTAAGCTAAGGCAGAGAATAGCGAGCGAGCAGAAAGCTGTTAGAGCTGGAATTTTCCAGAGAGCGAATCGGTGGTTGATGTCTCATCCTGCAATGATTGCGGCTGGTTTTGTAGTGGTTTTTACATGTGCGTTTATTCTCGGAAGGCTCTCTCCTAAGGTTTCCATGAATGAAGGCTCGGTGGCGTCTGAGATGGAGCCAGTTCAAGCCTGGGAAGGGGATTTTGAGAGGGTTGCTTTGGTTCAGCCAGTAGCAAGTTCAGGAGCGGTTTATGATATTGCACAGCCAAGCGTTAGCCTGTCTGCGCCGGTTGCTAAGATGCCTGGGTCTCCGTCGTCAGCATCTGGTCTTACCTCGGCATCGGCAATTAACGAGGAAAAGGCATCTGGCAAGGAACAATCTGCGGGTCAGCTGTTCCTTCAAACTCCCACGCAGTTGGTGATCAATCTTCTCCGGAGTGACCCTGAATTTCAGGGCGCGAGGATTTATCCGATTTCGCACGGGGCTCTTGCCCAGACATCTGATTTTGTTTTCCGCATCACTCTCTCTGACCAGAATTTTATTCAGGCGCTGAAATGGGTTGCGGAAAAAAAGGGACTGCCCAAGAGCATTTTAGATGCTCAAAAAGCCTTTGGGTTGGAGATAGAAAAACTACCTAATCCTGTCAAGCCAGAGAACTAATCATATCCGAGTTTTAGTTCTGCTATTTGCGTTTTTTGTTTTGCAGTTTCATCGTCAAACTTTTCCTTTATCTTTTTTGCATTGCGGATTTTTTTAGCTATGATGATTTTACTGGAGGAGAAGTATGGATGTTCCGAATAACTGGCTTCAGATTGCGTATCAATATGGTGTAGGTGGAGTTTTTTTTGCAGTGACTTTATGGCTTTGCTTTTATCAGGGCGGGTCTAAAATTTCTAATCCAGAGGACAGGAAGTCCCTGATTATTCTTTTAGGCGGTTATTTCGGGTATTTGATTTTCAATCTTGCCTGGGCGTATCTGGCGCGGTTCTAAAATATGTTTGGGTAAAACTTTAGTTTTTACCCGGAATAATAAGGGGGTTTAATGGAGCATATTGTGGGGACGAGGCTTGATTATTTTATCATAGTTTTATATTTCATTTTCATTTTTGGCTTCGGGAGCATGTTTGCGGGGCTGACGCGTAACACTCAGGAGTTCTTTTTTGCTGGAAAGCGTTTTAACTGGTGGCTTATAGCAATCAGTTGCATCTCGGTCACGGTTGGGTCTTATAGCTTTATTAAATACTCTGAAGCAGGGTATCTTTATGGTTTAAGCTCAACGCAGTCTTATCTCAATGACTGGTTTTTGATGCCGTTGTTTCTACTTGGCTGGATGCCGATCATTTATTTTTCCAGGGTGACTTCCATTCCTGAATTTTTTGAGCGGAGATTTGACAGAAAGACCAGGCTTGCTGGAGTGCTTGTTCTGATGATTTATATGGTGGGTTACATCGGGATAAACTTTTACACTCTTGGAGTTGCGATGAACGCCCTGCTCGGATGGGATGTTTATAGATCAGCGGTTCTGGTGGCAATAGTTACTGGGCTTTATGTGACTTTTGGAGGACAGGCGGCAGTAATTATGACAGACCTTGTTCAGGGGCTGTTATTGCTTATTGCTGGATTTGTTCTCTTCTTTCTGGGGATACATTATCTTGGCGGATTTGGAAATTTCTGGAACAATCTTCCTTTGAGCCACAGGCTTTTATTTAGCGGGTTTAATGAGCCAGCGGATTTTCCGTTTGTTGGTATTTTCTGGCAGGACGCGATGGCAAATTCTATGGCTTTTTATTTTATGAATCAAGGATTGATTATGCGGTTTCTGTCAGTGAAAAGCGTGAAGGAGGGAAGGAAAGCCGGGTTCTTTGTGGTTCTCGCTTTAATGCCAATGGCGGCGCTTGCGGTTGCAAATGCTGGCTGGCTGGGAAAGGCTATGGTTGGCGCAGGACTTTTGCCATCTGATATTGAGCCTAAAAAGGTTTTTGTGGTGGTATCAAACCTTGTGGCAAGACCTGGAGTTTTTGGCTTGATTATGGCCGCACTCACTGCGGCAATGATGAGCACGGTTGACGCGCTGATCAATGCCGTTTCCGCGGTTTCAATCAATGACATCTACAGGCCGTTCCTGGTTAAGAATCGCTCGGATAAGCATTACCTGAATATGGCAAGGATTTTTTCAATCGGCGCGTCTTTGATTGGTCTGGTTCTGGTTCCAGTTTTTGCCAGGTTTGAAACTATTTATAAGGCGCACGCGACTTTCACTGCGGCTATAACGCCTCCAATGATTGTTGCGATTATTCTCGGGATTCTCTGGAAGGGCTACACTCCGCTTGCGGCTTTTTGCACATTGATTTTCGGGACTCTGGCAATGTTTCTGTCAATCAAATTCCCCATCCTGGTTTATCCGTTTCTACATGGAATGGAGTTAAAGGGAGCTTCTTTTATGAGGGCATTATTTGGCTTGGTTGTCTGCACCATGATCGGGATTCTGGTTAGCTTATTCAGTAAGCCCCGTAAAGAAGAAGAGATCAAGCCGTTGCTGGTTTCCGGGATAGAAAAGGCTAAGGAATGGTTTAAGGGCGGGAAATCCAATGACCAGGAATTTGGAGAAGAGTTATTGCTGGAGTTGGAGGAGGGAGAAAAAAGCCATGCTGAGATTCATCCGGAGGATATGGCTCTGCTCAAGGCTTTATCCGGAGACCTGGTTTATATCCGGGATTCTCGGAGATGGGTTTTGGGCTTGCTTGGCGTGCACGCTAAAATTTCTCCGGGCGCAGAAAAAGGTAAGGTATTCCTTTCGCCAGAGCTTATTAAAGAGGGACAGCTTAGACCTGGTCAGATGGTTAAAGTAGAAAAAATAATGTAAAAATGTAAATGGAAAGAACACGGGTATTTTTAATCAGACACGGAGAGACGCTCTGGAATCAGGAGCAGAGATGTCAGGGTTTCACAGATGTAGAGCTTTCAGAAAAGGGACTGGAACAGGCTCAGAAGCTGGCGAGGTATCTTGCCAAGAATATTTATTTATCCGCTGTGTTTTCCTCGGATCTGCGTCGGGCAAAACAAACCGCGGAGATCATAGCCCAGAAGCAGTTGTTGACGGTTCAGGTTGACCCGCGTTTGCGAGAGCTTAACCAAGGGGAGCTGGAAGGCAGGAACCTGATGAGTATGCTGGCGAACTATCCTGCTTTGCTGGAAAAATGGATGAATAGTCCCAAAGAGGTGGTTATGCCCGGAGGTGAATCCCTTGTTCAGCTTCAGGCACGCGCCTGGGATGCGTTCACTGATATTGTTGAACGGAATCAAGGAGCCAATCTGGTGATTGTGGCTCATAACCTCTGTAATGTGACTATTTTGAGTAAGCTGTTAGAACTAGACTTAAATCTCTTCCGCAGGATCAAACAATACAGCGCGGCATTGAACGAGATTGAGATAGGACCGCACGGACCTGTGATCCTGCGGATGAATGATACTCATTTTCTGGATTAGCTTGATGAATGATTATCCGGTAAGATAGAAACCAATATTACTCAGTCTCCTGGGAGATAACTTCAATGATTTTTCTAACCCGGGGATCAACAATATGATAGCAAACCCTGGCGCCTTCTCTTCTTGCCTGAACAACTCCGCTTCGGCGGAGAAGCGCTAAATGTTGAGAAACCGTTGCCTGAGGCAGACCAAGCTTTTCCTGAATCTTGCTCACATTGCACTCATCCTTGAGCAAGGCGGAAATAATCTGAAGCCGGATCGGATGCGAAATCACCTTTAAGCTCTCGCTAATTTGCTCAAAATCCTGTTTTTTCTTCATTGCTGAAAATTTTACCTGATTCGCGTTTTTTGTCAAACGATAAACTACCGGGGTTTGAAGACTGGAAACCTAAAAAAGTAGCAAAAATCAAAGGGATGATTTTTGGAGTTGCAAGGATTTCCCTTAGCTCCCATAATTTAAAATGCAATTTTGGAAACTGAATGGCAAAATAATTTTCTGTAAAACGCTCATTTGCAATTCAGCTGAATTTCGGATAGAAATTTAGAAATAAAAAGATAGGGGGTTAATCAATGAAGATGATTAGTTTAGCAGGTATAATTATGTGTCTGGTGATTGTGATGGTCTCAGGTTTGGCAATGGCGGCAAGTGTAGAGGAAGTTAATTACAAAGGCTGGAAATGCCTGAAAATGTCCAATGCTGACACAGAGGTTTATCTTGCGCCAGAGATCGGTGGAAGAATTATTCAGTACACATATCAGGGGCATCCATTTCTCTGGGTGAACAAAAAATATGAGGGCAAGGTTTTTCCGATCTCAGAGAACAACAAGCTGGAGAACTGGAAGAGCTATGGAGGGGACAAGGTTTGGCCTGCACCGCAGGGATGGGATGGTCCTCATCAATGGCCTGGACCAGGGGATGAAGTCCTGGACGCGCCTTACAAGGCTGAGATTCTGAAAAAATCTGGAGAATATGTGCGCGTCCGGATGAGCAGTTCTGCTAAAGGTGGATATTCCGGTCTTCAGTTCATCACAGAGGTGACTTTATTTGACAATTCTTCTCGGGTGTATTTTAAGACCACAATGAAGAATGTTAGCAAGAAAGAAACCAACTGGGGCATCTGGCGCGTGACGCAGATGGATTTCTCAGGACCTCCTCCAAAGACCTGGAACGACCAGGCATATCTTGTTATCCCTCTTAATCCCAAGAGCATCTGGCCTGAGAAGTATCATCCGATGTTCGGTCTTGCTGAGAGCTGGAACTGGCAACCGGATTATGAGAAGATGCAAATGATTGTCAGGTATATGAACATTGTTGGAAAAATTGGTATTGACACTTATAATGGCTGGGCATCAATGGTTGATGAAAAGAGCGGATACACTTATGTCCAGAGATGGGAAACTTTTCCAGGGATGCCTTACCCTGATAACAGCACTTTTTATGTCTGGGTAGCTGGCAAAGGGGAATTTATTCATAAGCATAAATTTTACACATTGGAGGACAACCCGGATAATCCGGACGGAAGATTTATAGAGATGGAAATACTTTCTCCGCAGATGAAACTTCAGCCAGGACAGAGCTATAGCTTATATTCCAGCTGGGAGGCTGTGAAAGGAGATTTGAAATCAGTGCCTTTTCTTGATAAAGGCTATTTGCCTCCACCAAAAACTGAATAGAACGCTGATTTGCACTTTTTATAAAATTTTGTGAAAATAGAGCGCAGATTTGCGGGGATAAAAAATAACAAATTGTTTTCAAAGGAGCGGATAATGAAGAAATGGGTTTGGTTGGGTATTTTTAGTTTTCTTTTCAGCTTTGGTCTGGAAGCAAAATTAAGCCGGAATTACGACCCGATTGTTATCAAAGGCAGTCATCTTCCTGCGGTGAAAGATTCTTTAGTTGGAGAACTCAGGCTTTATTCTTATCAAGGCGGGACTTTTCAGCCAATCGTATTTCAAATTGATGAGCGTTATGAGGATATGCTTTACTGGCAATGGACTCGGAGGCGCAGGGAACTGCTCTATGCCTTGAATATAGGAGAGGAAGTCAAAGCTGACCCTGACCCCAAGTTTGACCAGGATGATGAGCTGGCGTTCATGGCGTTTGACCTTGGGGAGCGTGCCCCATCTGGAGCTGTTCCTGCTGGAGCGGATGTGTGTCAGGAGATCAAGGTAGGTGTTCCAGGAGGAAAAGAAGATGGTTATGCATATTTATGTCGGTTCAAGAGCCCTCCTCCTCTCATTGGCAAGCAATATGTGGCAATCGCTGGCGCTAACAATCAATTCATTGGTCAGACCTATCGGCTCGGTTATCAAACCCACGAGCTATTTTTTGACCAGCTTCAATTAGGCTCTGGAGATAAGCTCAGCCCAAATCTGATTGACAGGTTCAAGATCAATGTAGAATGCTTTGGTGCGTATGGCTTGTTAGTTTATCAGTTAACCAATAATGACATCCGGACACATCTGCGCGGATTTAAAGTAGGACCTGTCAGGATAATCAAGGAAATCGTGTCCATCACTGAGCCATGGGCGCATGTTCAGAATCGTCTGCTTCATCATATTTACTTTTACCCGTATCATATGGAGTGGGAGATGGAGACGAGGGGACCAATTGTCTGGGGACCTGTTCATCAATTTATTTATTCTATGTCTCTGGATATGGCTCCTGTTGTTGACGGTGCAAAATTTTACAGCGATAAAAATCCGGTTCCGGTGATTGTGGATGGAGTTTATGATGAGGAAGAGATGAAGATGAATTATGGACCTCAAGAATGGCTGGGAATGAGCACGCAATGGGGAACTATCTATAGCCATCTGGGATTGCCTCTGAAAACCAGAGAAAAGGGCAGACAACTTTATCCGGACCTCTATTATGTTGATATGGAGCAAAAAGTTGATAGACCAGAAACATATCCCGGAATGTTTGGAAAGTTCGGATGGAAGATAAAGGACATACAGGTAACCGGAAGAAAGCCTGTGATCTTCAGGCTAAATTATTTCTTCTCGCCTGAGCCTTATCAGCCTGACACGGAAAAAAATCTAGTAGGTATCTATACCAATTCGCTTCAGGTCCAAACTGATGGCAATTTAGGCACAGCTGTGACTCAGAGCTTGCCTACTCCAGAAGAAAAACGCAAACCTGAAGACCAGCCAATTGCAACAATGGCAACCAAGCAAGAGGTCAAACAGGCTACTTGGTCCATTTTACCCAATTTCTGGATTGACCCTTATAATGTAGGGTACGGCGCAGGCTTGGCTTATTCTGATCAAGACTTCTTGAAAAGCGGAATAGGCTTCAGCATCTCAACAATGATTTCTACAAGAAACTATTATGACTTAAGCGTGGATGTCAACAAATTAACCTTTATTAAGTTTGTAGAAGATTTTGGCATTTCTTTTGGGCTGAAACAATTTCCGAGCCAGTCGTTTTATGGCATTGGTAATGAGACAGACCTTGACCATCAGGTTATATACTGGTGGGTAAGAAACGAGGCGGAATTGAGCTTTAACAAGCATTTTGCCCATCATTATGGAGTCGGGGTACAAGTTTTCTATCGCGACACAACCATCAAGTCAGGACAACAGCCGATTGAAGGCACTCAGGTAGGCAAGCCGAGTTTTGAGGAGCATTATGGATACTGGGATGAACTTTATGAGATGCAACGCTGGGGAGGACCGCTTTATGGAAGGGATGGCGGAATGACTAATGGCTTCAACATATCATTTTATCGCGATATGCGCGATGATACTCAGGTCCCACATCGGGGAGATTATGAAGCCATTAGTATCTATAGAGTTGGACCGGAAATGGGAAGTGATTATGACTATACTAAACTTTCCACTGACCTGAGAGTGTATTTTGAGCCATCCTGGCTACAAGACCTACCTATGGACCACTGGTTCAGCGCAGACCGAACCGCCTGGACCAAATTTTTCGGACCAGAAAAGCATCGGAACATCAGCTTTAGATTCGCGGCTACGCATACATTTGCTGATGAATTTGAATACTATCACCAGACAGTCAAGGATATTCCGTTTTATGAGCTTACAACTTATGGAGGAGGCTCATCCAATCGGGGCTTCTATGGCAATAGATTTATGGACAATGATATGATTATGGCATCCGTTGAATACAGATGGCAATACTGGAGGTTCTGGGATGTTGCTCTGTTCTTTGATGTGGGCAGAGTGATGTATGATATGACTGACTCTGATTGGTTGGAAGACCCTAATCTTCATTACGGATACGGAATCAGCGCACGAGGACATATGCCACCAGGAGTCATAGTTACAATTGAATATGCCTTTAGCCCAGAGTTCCCATCCGGATACTTCAATATGGTGGGGTTTGCCTTCTAAAATTGTCCAGCTAAAAATAGAACAGCTCGTGCACCGAGGATTCGGTCTTGCCAGATTCCAGGGCAAGACCATCTTTATCCCAAGCGTGCTTCCCGGAGAGACCGTAGAAGCTGAAATTCAACGCGAAAAAACCGGATTTGCCTATGCGCGCTTAATCCGAATTATTGAGCCCTCAAGATTCCGCATCAATCCAGAATGCCCTTATTTCCCGGCTTGCGGTGGATGCCAACTCGCGCATATTGACTATTCGCATCAAATTACATTGAAAAAAGAAATTTTGAGAGAATCCCTGCAACGCATCGGGAAATTTTCTTCAACGGAAAAAATTCTCAACCCCCTGCCCTCTTCTTCACCGCTCCGATACCGCACCCGTGTAAAGCTTCATCTTGATGACGGCAAAATTGGATTTAAGGGAACGAATGAGCAAGAGTTGGTCCAGATTGAAGATTGCTTGCTAATTTGTAAGGAATTGAACGCGTCACTTCCAGCGCTAAAACAATTAGCGAGAAAATTGTTCGCAGGGAAAGAGCGAACCATAGAGATGGATTATAACCCGGAGAGTAAAGAAATTTTTGCCTCTATCTCTCTTAAAAGAGAAATGATTTATCAATATCTGAAAGGCAGATTTGAAATGGTGTCTGTGCCCCATAAGGCTTTGCTCAGGCTGGCTTCTTTTGTTCAGGTTAATCCACAACAAAATAAAAACTTACAGCAAATAGTTTCAAGTCTAGCAGAATCTTCAGGCGCTAAAATAGCTCTGGAGCTTTTTGCTGGCTCCGGAAATTTGACTTTTGAAATCGCAAAAAAAATAGACAGCCTGGTCGCAGTTGAAAACAATAGCTATGCCATACAACTGGCAAATTTGAATATGAAGGAATCAGGTATAAAAAATGTGCAATTCCAGGAGCAATCCGCAGAGCGTTATCTAAATTCTGCATTGAAATCCCGGATGAAATTTGACCTTATAATTCTTGACCCGCCAAGAACCGGAGCGCGCAAGGAAGTGGAAAAAATTATTCAATTGAAACCCAAAACTCTCATCTATGTATCTTGCGAGCCTTCAACCCTTGCGCGTGATCTAAAATCGTTTCTCAATGCAGGTTATAAAATTGAAAAGATCATCCCGCTGGATATGTTCCCGCAAACCTATCATATTGAAAGCGTCAGCTTGCTTAGACCGGGCTAAAGTCTTTAGCTTTAACTATTTCCCTACTTCCAATTCTGCTATCTCAGAATTAAGTTTTAGCTTCAGCACAAAAATCCTTTTGTCTGCATCAAAGTTTGAATTCAGTAGCTCTGCGCCTGAGATGATTTTTGCCAACGGCTTGACTTCAGAGCGGAAAGCCAGCTCAAGCTCTTCTCCATTCACTCCAGAGAGCTTCAGATTTAATCTGCCTCCATTCTGTTCAATCCTCTTAAATCTTGCCTTGCTCACAGTCACAAACTTTTCCTTTTCTCCAATCAAACTCGGTGTCTGGCTCTGCTCCGGAACCAGCACATAATAAGCTGACCTGTAAATATCCAGTATTCGCGGAAAAACAATTTTATCTTTTTCTCTCTCTAATTCCTGGCGTGCCCAGTTATAAATTAGATAATTGCCAGGTTTAACCCCGAGTTCCTGTAATGTTATTTCCCTTTGCGTATATTTCTGAGGATAGATATTAAAGCCAGCTACATAATAATAAGTCCCGATACTGGTTGCGCTCTCAGTGATGATTGTGTAGAGAGTGTTGTTCTCAACAAACATCCGGTCAATAGGCATTGCTGGAATATCAGGCTTGAGCAATAAGCCATCAGCTCTGCAGGTTCTCATCAAAAGTGGTTTATTTATAAATCCGATTTTATCCCCGGGACCCACCATCGCCGCACTTAATATGCTGATCAATGTCTCTTCCTCAGGACGCTTCTCATCGCGAATAACCCGCTGACCCGATGAAGAAAGATAAACATCCTTCCAGGGATAAAGACCAACTGCCCAAGCAAGCATAGAAGTCTTGGTAAAAGGAATCCAGTATAACTGCTTGGGCGCTCCTGCAAGATAGTCGTCAGAGGGACGAACCTGAGTGATATTCGGATACTTTACAGCTTGCATAAAAATACCAGGATTTGCCATACAATACTGAATTGTCAAGCCCCGCTTCTCAGCAGATTTGCTCATTGCTGTAAGCCATCTCTCTCCTGCATCAAGGTTCTCACGAAGATACGGAATCATATTCCATTGGGTTGCCAGCCAGTCCTGCTCATAAACCTTTACCCCGTATTTAACCGCCTGATCCATAATCATGTCCCAGAACCTGTCCTCAACTGGAAACGCTGGATTCCGCTGTCCCACACCATCAACAAATTTAAACTCCTTTTTATATTCTGTATCCTTGTCATACCAGCGGTTATGCGCAATCAATGGCAAGCCTAATTTCTTCTGAAAACCTTCCAATCCGTTTGGAAAAAGGTCTGGCATGGCTTCCCATTTGATCGCGCCTCCACCCATCAAATTTTTCACCCAGTCCAGAGTTCCAATCCCTGTCCTTTTTGGACCAGACTTAAAATACCACCAGGAGTCAACCTGAAAATACTTGAATGGAACTCCAAGCCGATCCGCATCTGCCTTAACCGCAAGCAATGTCTCCTCATAATTCATTCCCTTCTCAGTATTGTAGTAATAATAAGCTCCATTATCTGTCCAGTATCCAAGATATGATAGCCCCACATCCGCATAAAGGTCGTCCCGCTTCTGTCCATACCATTGAAGAAGTATGTCTCCCCAGTTAACAAAACTGTTCCGAATCCCTTTGCCAAAATAAAAGATAATCGGATGCTTAAACCCGGCTGGAATAGACTTCAAATCTCCTTCCAGACCTATCTGAAACCTATCCTTTCCTTTCTGCGTAATCATACTCACCATAAAATGATCAGCCGGAGACACTATAACGGTTTCAAATTTATCATTGTAGAACATCACCGGTCCCTGACTCGGAACCAGTGTATCCCTCGGAGGCGCAAAAGCATCATTAGCAAATGAAAGCACACGCGGATATTCCTCTGGCAAATCCAGCTCAATCCCCATTGGAATCAATTCTGTATTCCCCATCTCAGCTGGATTCAGTTCCTTAGATAGTTCAACCCATACAATCAATGCGTTCCAATCAGGCTTCTCTTCAATATACGCCCGGATAAGCCCATCTCTGCAATCCCAGTTGAGCTTCTGGCTCTTGCCACGCTCAGACCTGATAATCAAAGCAGGATTTAGTGTCATAAACCAATCCAGCCTCTCTTTAGCAATCCCGGAAAAACAAAGAAAAATACCAAAAACACAAACCATCCCCCGCAAAATTTTCCTTGTCATTGTTTCCCTCCTGAAAAAATCAGTAGTTTCTTTCTACTACAAAATCCGCCATTGCGTCAAGCGCTAGTTTGGCTGGAGTGTCGGAAAATATAGACAGATTCTTTTTGGCGATGCCAATATACTGTCTGGCTTTTTCCATCGTGTATTCAATCCCGCCCAATTTTTCCACCAACTCCAGCGCCTCTGGAAAGTGCGCCTGACCAAGCTCCGGCTGGGTAAAAATCTGATTCAGACGCTCGCGCTCAGATTCCCTGGCATTCTTAAAAGCCCGAATCAAAGGAAGAGTGGCTTTGCTCTCCAGAAAATCCTTTCCAGGCTGTTTCCCCCACCCAGGCTTCTGATTCTTATAGTCCAGCGCATCATCAACTAATTGAAACGCTATCCCCACATTCAATCCAAAATCCGCTAACGCTTCCTCTTTCTTCCGGTTAACCTCGCCTAAAATCGCTCCGATCTGGCAGGCCGCGCTGATCAAGCTGGCTGTTTTGTCAATGATAGTTGAAAAGTATTCTGCCTCACTAATTTCTATTTTACCGCGCCTTCCAAGCTGGAACGCCTCGCCCTCTGCCATCTGGAGAGCAATGTCATTGAGTAAATTCAAAATCCTGTAATTGCCTAACTGCAAAATCAGGCTAAAAGCCTTAAACAAAAGATAATCCCCCACCAGAACGCTTGCCTGATTCCCCCAGAGAATATTCGCGCTTGGCTTGCCCCTGCGCATATTAGCCTCATCAACCACATCATCGTGAATCAAGGTCGCAGTATGCGCATATTCAATCGCAGCCGCATAATAGATATGGTCCTTGCCCTGATACCCACAGAGCTGGCTGGAAAGTAGTAACAAAGCAGGTCTAAACCGCTTACCTCCACTTTTCAGGATATGGGAGGAAACCTCAAAAATAATACGAGCTTCGCTCCGCACCTCCTGGGATAAGACCTCCTCTACCTGTTGAAGCTCCTCGCTGATTAGCCCCAGTTCAAATTCTTTTTGATAACTTTTCGCTTCTATCATACTTTTAATACATCATACTAATGAGAAAAAAATATAAGTCAATAAAAGAACCCCAGCAGAACTTCCAGCCCCTGCCAGCGTTAAATAAAAACCCCTTCTATTTCAACTGCTCCCGTGTATAGTTAAGTATTCTCCTTGCAACAATCAAGGTGTTGATCTGTCCTGTTCCCTCAAAAATGTCATTGATCTTGCCGTCCCGCATCCATTTCTCCAACAATAGCTTCCGCGAATATCCAAGCGGTCCCATCAATTCCACCGCCTTCTGCGTCACCCAGGTAATGGCTTTGCCTGTTTTCGCCTTGCACATACTGGCTTCCATATTGTTATGAATACCAGCATCTGCCATCCATGCCGCTCTCCAAGTTAAAAGACGGGATGCCTTAACCTGAGCCTCCATCATCATCAAGTCCCGCTCCCGCGCGCTCAGATTGTTCGGCGCAACCCCATACCGAATTTCCACGCCAGCCTCCTTGAAATGCTTTTGAACCTCCTCAACAGCCGCACGCGCAATCCCAAGAGCATTTGCCGCTACCATAGGACGGGTTGCATCAAATGTAGCCATCACATCCCGGAACCCCTTTTTAACCTCTGGGTCCCCTAAGATATTTTCAAATGGAATCCGGCAATCCTCAAAAACAATCGCCGCAGTGTCAGAAGCCCTTATCCCTAGCTTATGCTCTACCTTAGTCACTTTCATCCCGGGAGTGTGATGGTCCACAATAAAAGACTTGATCCCGGCTCTGCCAGCTTTTTTATCAACAGTTGCCCAGACAACTACAAATCCCTCAGAGTCCTCAACCGCGCTTTTCCCAGCAGTCACAAAAATTTTCTCTCCATTTATCACCCATTCATTGCCATCACGAACCGCAGTCGTAGTGATCGCCGCAGAATCTGAGCCACAACCAGGCTCTGTAATAGCCATTGCTCCCCATTTAGGCTTCCCCTCTGTAAAGCGCTTCAGAAACTTCTCCCTTTGCTCAGGAGTCCCAGCCGCCGCCACAGCCGCGCCTCCCAGACCTGGCGATGGAATAGTCAAATATAGCCCAGCATCTCCCCAGCCCAGCTCCTCAGCTACAACCGCCATCTGTATATTGCGCAGACTAATCTTCTTCTCTCCCTCAGGCGCTCCCTCTGCCTTCTTCTCTTTACCTCCTCCAAAAAGCGCGCCGCCCATTCCCTTGGTCGCGTTCCACATCAGGTTAATCCATTCATCAACCTTTTTATGCTCATTCTCATCAGCCCATCTTGCCCATTTGCGCATAATGCCACCAGCCAAGCCGTTGATCATCTTTTTAATCCCTTTAATTCCTTCTGGAAGCTCAAACTCTATCATTTTTCCTTCCTCCTGTTCGTGATGTGGACACTCCTGTCCGCATACCTTAAACCATTGCCATCCCTTCAAAAGCGGCAAACCCTCTTCCATTCCTTAGCCATAACTCAACCGGATGCTCCCGAATATAGCCATGCCCCCCAAGAATCTGAACCCCGCAATCCGTAACCCATACTACCATCTGGTCACCATACATCTTTGCTAAATACGCATCCTTGAATGCATCAGGCTTTTTCGTGTCCAACTCCCAAGCCGCCTCCCAGGCTAAAAGCCTTGTCGCATCAACCTCCCATGCCATCTCCGCAAGCATAAATGCAATTGCCTGCCGACTTGCTATAGGCTCCCCAAACGCAACACGCTCCTTAGCATAATCCCGCGCATACTCAAAGCTCGCACGCGCCACCCCGGTTGACATCGCTGTTAAAGCCACCCGCGACAAACTCGCTATCCGCTTGAAATCGCATCCTCCCTCTCCACCAAGCCTCGCATCCTCAGAAACCTCAAGATTCTCCAGCTTTAGCTCCGCAGTCTCTAACGCCTTGATCCCCATATTCTTCTCCCGCTCCAAAATCTTGAGACCATCAGCCCCTTTTTCCACAATAAAGCCCGCAACATTCTCATAACCAGGCTTGCCTTCAAGCGATGCCCAGATAAGATATAACTCTGCATCAAGCCCAACAGGAACAAGACATTTTGCGCCATTGATAACATAGCCCTTGCCCTTTTTCTCCGCCCTAGTTCTCAGCGCAGATAAATCAAAATCAAAAAACGGCTCAACCAGCGCTGAACTCGCCTTGACATATTTCCCCTGACAGAAACGCGGAAGATATTTGTCCTTTTGTGCTTCAGTCCCAAATTCTAGAACCGGATACGCAAACAGCGCTGGCGCAAGAAGCGCCATAGCCATACTCAAATCCCCCCAGGCAAGCTCCTCGCACATCAAAACCCCGCTCACAGCAGAGCGCTCCATACCAGTCCCTCCATATTTTTCCGGAATCACAGCGTTCACCATTCCTAGCTCCCACCCTGCTTGAAGCACCTGCCCCGGGATGGAATCTGTCTCATCGCATTCTCGCGACCTGGGTCTGAGCTCGTTGACCGCAAAGTCCTTTGCCATATCCTGAATCATCTTCTGGTCCTCGCTGGGCATAAAACAAACCATCTTATTCCTCCTCCTGACTGTTTTCTTGAAAAATTCAATAGCAGATTTACAAAAAAAACGCAAGAAAATTTCAGCAAACTATTCGCTTGAGATAAATGAGCATCTTCTTGCGAGTTTCTTTAACATTTCACTGCCTTTACGCGCTCCATCCCTGTGGTCCCTCGCTCATCGCGTTTATGGAAAATATCCTCCGCCGGTGTTTAAATGACCTCCATATAACTGCGCGCCTGCCCAGATAATCATCCCCGAGTCTGTCCAGACCTCTCTCCTATTACAACGAGACCCAAGCCCCAATATCTTTCCAGACACAAAACAGTTGACACGATCGTCCATATATCAAAATTGCATTTTGATATTTTTTTTGCTAGAACTATAAGCGGGATGAGGAAGCCGAGGGGGAACAAATATGATTTTCCGACACGGATTCTGAGCCGGGCGCAAGCATGGATCAAAGGTCTGCTTTTAACCAGGGGTATAAAATCCTCGGAGCTTCTCTCTTCGGATTTATTCCCTGCGGCTTTTAATCTTGCCCAGGAATTGATGCTGATCCGTTTGATGGAGCTAAACTGGATCATTGACGAGGGATGGCTGAGCGCGCAGACAAACTCCGAGAGCACTCTTTCGGGTTTATGGGAACAACTACAAGAATGGAATGCTCTTCTGGGGATTGAGCTTTTTCAGCCGGAGATGAGCAAGAGATTGGAGTTGAGAGCCTCTGAGATTTCAGGATTTGTTAAGGAGCTTTCGCAAAAACGATTTTTAACTGCGAAAACCCCTCCGGAGATTATCGGCAGTTTGACGGAAAAATCCGGGCTGATTCATCCGGAGCAAGCGGCTTTTTACACGCCTTCTCATCTAGTCCAGATGATGATTGAAGAGAGCTTCAAAGAGTTGGGATGGAATGCCAGGCTGGAGGATAAGGAGTTTATGATTCTGGATCCGAGCTTCGGGTCCGGAAATTTTTTGCTCGGACTATTGCGCAAAATGATCTTTATAGAAGAAGAATACTATGCGCATCGTCCAAGCGGTCTGTTTTATCCGCTGGTTCGTCTCAAGGATTTATCCCGAACCATTGAAGTGGAATTAAAGATAGAACTAGCAAGGAAGCATCTGTTCGGACTGGAGCTTAGCGAGCCGGGCAGGCGGAGCGCTTTGCGAGCCATGGTGCTGGTGCTTTTGCGCGGGAAAAAAATAAATGAGCTTGCTCAAGGACTGCTTAGTTTTTTTCCAAAAAATTTCCCGCTCGGAGATTTCCTGTTAGACCAGCCGGTTCAACAGCAGATAAGTTTATTTGAAACACATCCGGTAAATGAGCTTCAGGTTTTTAGTTTCTCGGATAAAAATTTTCCGCATAGTCTCGCTTTGGAAAAAGGCGGGTTTGAGCTTATCATCGGCAATCCGCCATGGCTCTCGTTAAAAGGCAGACAGGCTCAACATCCATATAGCCCGGAGGTGGTGAACTATCTCGTTGAGCGTTATCAAGCGGATTCATATAGGCCTAACCTGTTTGAGATGTTTATTCGCAGAGCCATTGAGCTTCTGAAGACGAATGGCGTTAACTGCTTTATTGTCCCGGACCGGCTGGCGGAAAATCTTCAATTCCAGCCACTACGCGAATTTATGGCAGGTAATGGAACAATTCTCAGACTGCATTTTCGTGAGCCTTTTCCAGGGATTATCTCAGACACATTGATCTACTGGCTCAGGAAGCAACAAGGAACGCGTTCTGGAAAAATTTTTGTGACCGACGCTCAGGGAGACAATGTAGAAATCAGCGCAAGCCGTTTTATAAAAAAGGGTGTAACGATTTCAAAACCAGTGTCATCTCAGATAGGTTCTCTTTTGGAAAAACTTCGGAGAGAGGCTCGCGGGAAAATTTCTGACTATCTGGATTCAGGTGTTGGCTTGATTGCTCGGCCTGGAACGATTCATCAGGAAAAAACTCATCCGAACGAGCAGGCTCTGCTCAAGGGAGAGAATGTTCAGAGATGGAGGATTTCCGGCAATTATTATTTTGAATATCATCCTCGCAATTTGATCGGTGGCACCACTCGTTTCTCCAAGCTGAGCGCACCTGAACGGATTTTAGTCCGCAAGACCGGGGCGCGCCTGATAGCGGCTCTGGACAAAAGCAAAGCGCTTGTTGAACAATCTGTCTATTTCCTTATTCCGAAGCCTGGGAGGAGAATGAAATATGTTCTGCCATATTTTCTGGCGCTGATTAACAGTGACCTTCTTAATTTTTACTACAGACATGCTCTGGTCACAAATCCAGATAGTGCACCGCAGTTGAAAAAGATTCATCTGGACCAACTGCCAGTGAAACGATTAAACCTTAAGGATGTCTGGGAAAAGGAGATTTACCAGGAGTTGACCGAGCTTGTTGAGAAAATTAGCCAGGAGCAGGATCCGGACAAGGAAAAAAAGCTCACAGAGAGGCTGAATCACCTGGTCTTTGATCTGCACCATCTTAATACAAAAGAGCGCGCGATGATTTCTGGAAAGGAATAAAAATGTTGATCCGTGAGAAGCTGGAAAAACAGGAGCACGAGACGCTTTCAAGATTTGCCGCGTTCAGCGACCAGAGCAAAGGAAGGATTAGACCTGAAGAGCCTTGTGAAATTCGTCCAGCGTTTCAGCGCGACCGGGACCGGATTATTCATTCCAAGCCATTCCGGAGGCTGAAGCACAAGACCCAGGTGTTTTTGGCGCCTGCTGGGGACCATTACCGAACCAGGCTCACGCACACTATTGAAGTGAACCAGATCGCGCGCACTATTGCCCGGGCTCTTTCTCTCAATGAGAGCCTTACTGAGGCGATTGCGCTTGGACACGATTTAGGACACACGCCGTTTGGTCACGCAGGCGAATATGCGCTCAATCAATGTTGCCCCAATGGGTTTAAGCACTGGGAGCAGAGCTTAAGAGTGGTGGATATTCTTGCAAATGACGGCAAAGGATTGAACCTGACATACGAGGTGCGCGATGGCATCTTGAAGCATTCTAAGGGAAAAGAGCATCCGTTTGTTTTTAGGAACGAAGATGCTCCAGAGACTATGGAAGGAAAAATTGTGAGAGCCGCGGACATCATCGCTTATGTTAATCACGATTTAGAGGATGCTCTTCAGGCGGGCTTGGTCTCGCTTGCTGATGTTCCGAAAAATTGTCTTTCCATTCTGGGCGAGCGTCATTCTCAGAGGATTGACAAAATGGTTTCAGACATAATTTATCAAACTCTGGAGGAGAATCAGCCTTGGCTTTCAATGAGTCCGGATGTTCTTAACGCAACCGAGTTGTTGCGCGAATGGCTTTTTGCAAATGTTTATGAGAACCCAATCATTCGCGCCGAGTTTGACAAAGCGGTCAAAGTGGTGTGCGAGCTTTATGAATATCTGGTTAGGCGCCCGGAGAAATTTATTCAAATCTCTGGCAAAAGCGAGCTTCGCTTTCCTGTTGAGCAGGAAATCACTGACTTCATAGCAGGTATGACAGACCGGTATGCGCTATCTCTTTACAATGAACTATTTTTACTCAAGCCTTGGTATTAAACAATTAGAATTGTAATTCATCTCTATCTGGTCTGTATTCAGATTCCTGGCGTTGCTCAAAATAACTATCCCCTTTCCCAGGGAATTCCTTTTCAAGCAATTTTTTCCCGAACAACTTGAGCAAAAGGCCAATCGGAGTGAAAACTAGATAATAGACCAGGATCAGCATCAGCTTGGTATTGAGCCAAGCAAGCGCTAGAAAGGATTTCCGGAGAATTTTCTCAAGCGGAACAAGCATACGCGGATAAATAATAGCGCTCCCTGCGATGAGCGCGGCGATGATGGAAAGTGTCTCCGCGCGAGCAAACATTTCGCGCAAAAACGCGACCAGGGCAAGAACAAAAAACGCGGTTCCCAGTCCCAAGCCAACCTGCTCAGCAGGTCTGGAATCTCCTTCAAACCATTTTTTCGGATTGAGCCAGGATTTGAAAACCGCGTTTTTCAATTTTATTTCTCTGAATTCTGGTCCTGAGCTTCTGGTTCTGTATCTTTAGCCCCCTGCCCTTTTTCATCCTCCGGGAGTTTAATGATTACCTCATCGGAGCGAATCAATCCCAGTTTTTTACGCGCCATCTGCTCCAGATAATTCAAATCATTTTTCAAAAGCTCTATCTGCCTCTCCAAAAAGCTATTCTCCTGAATAAGACTTTGCTTTTCCTTCTCCAACTCCATCCGCTCCCGCTTCAACTCTCTAAGTTTGAGCAAGCCATGCTCACCAAAAATTCCCACTCCAACCATTGCGATAAACGCTCCCACTCCAGCTCCAATCAAAATTACTTTCCTCATCTCCCGGCTTCTCCTTTCGCTTCCGCTGGCTTCGGCTCCGTGGCAATTGCTATTCTCTGAAACCCGAGAGACCTCGCAAGATCAAGGACTGAAACCACCATTCCGTGCCGGGTATCCTTGTCCGCCTGAATCACTACTAAAGAGTTTGCTTTCTGCTCCGCCAAAGCCTTCATGCGCTCACTCAATTCCGAAAAGCTGAGCAGTTGGTCTTCCAGGTAAATCTCGCCAGTCCGGTCAATCACAATCATAATTTTTTGCTGGCTAGCAGTGAGCTCCAGAGAGGTGCCTGCTTTAGGAAGATTGACCTTCATTGCGCCAAGAAAGGCAAAAGTAGTTGCCACTGCAAAATAAATAATCAATTGAAAAACCACATCCACCAGCGGGGTCGGGTCAATGCCAGGATCATCTTGCTCTGCTTGAAAAAATCTCATTTTGAAGTTCCCTGCTCTTGCTCTTTTGTAAAACTTTTGCTTGCCATAGTTAAAAATTCAGTTGCCTTTTCTTCCAGCTCGCCAGCAAGGAAATGCACACGCGCCTGAAAATAATGATAAATCAGCCGAGTCGGTATCGCAATGATCAATCCCGCGGCAGTTGTAAGCAACGCCTCTGCGATTCCGCTCGCAAGCGCGCTCGGATTGCCAGGACCCTGCGCGGAAATCACTCCGAACAGCCGGATCATTCCAGTCACGGTTCCGAGCAAGCCGAGAAGCGTGCTCACGCTTGCGAGTGTTGCGAGTAAAGGAATATACCGATTCATCCTGCTGGCTTCTTTTCTTCCAGCCTCCTCCAGGCTTTCTTTCAAAACATCGCGTGGAGCGTTTTGATTTTGCATTCCTGTGTGCAAAATTCTTCCCAGCGAAGTATTGCTCCGCTCAGTTATCCATTTTGCCTTTTCAAACTCCCCTTTTTCCAAGAGCGACTTAAATTCATCAAACAATCCCGGAGGCAAAATTTTCTTTACCCTGATCAAAAGCGTCCAAAAACGCTCAATCGTAATCGCCACCACAAGGGACGAGCACAAAATAATTGGCAACATAACTGGTCCGCCCTTTGCCAGAAGCGGAAACCGCGCGGTTATATGATACCACCATTCATACATTAGCTTCTCTTATTATTTTACCTGATTTTCCCTTTTGGAGAAATTATGAGCGATTTTGTTCCAGATTCACCATGATTGTTGATTGACTTTTTCCAAAAATTCCGCGTATAATTATGTCAATGCAAATTTCCGGGAATGGCTCATTCGCTTTGCCTGCTGGCATTCTGGGTTTCGGGTTTGTAGAAGAAATTCAAGAGAAGAAAACCTGTCCCCATTGTGAGAAAGAATTATGAAGGAGGACTAAAGATGGGGTTTCGCTTTTTTAGAAGAATAAAAATTGCTCCGGGCTTAAGTCTGAATCTAAGCAAGTCTGGCGGTTCGCTTTCCTTTGGTCCAAGGGGAGCTAAATTTACGATTGGGTCAAGCGGAGCGCGCACCACTTTTGGAATTCCCGGGACCGGACTATTTTACACGAAAAAATTAGGAACCAGCGCTGGGAGAAGGAGCTTCAGCAGAAAGAATTATATAGAGGAATCACTTCCAGTAGTTCCAGCTTCCAGGAAACTGGAGATGAGTTTTTTCAAACGGCTAATTGTTCCGGATGACGAGGAAGCGCTGGTAGATGGGCTTAGGGAAATGACACAAGATAACTATGATAAAGCTCTGGAATATCTGCAACAGGCTCTTCACCTTGCAGATGGTGCGTTTACAGCCGGGTTCCTTTTTTTGAAAAAAGACCATCTTGAACAGGCTGTAGAATGCTTAAATAAAGCATTGAGTATGGAGAATAGCCTGGGCAGGTATTTTGAGAAATATGGCATTATGTTGCAGATAAAACTACCGATTACTAAAGAGATTACTGCTGTTATTGCTCCGAATAAGCGAGGCGTATTGCTGACTTTGGCAGAGGCATATCAGCGATTGAGCAAATTTCAAGATGCTGAGAGCTGTTTACGCGAGCTTCTAAAACTTTTGCCAGAGGACATTCTTGTTAAGCTATCGCTAACCGAGCTCCTGTTGTCTGAATCTCCAGATAAAGATAGATGCAAAGAGGTGGTGCAACTTGCGGAGGGCATAAATAATGAATCAGAAATTCATAGCGCTTTAATACTTTATAAGGCAAAGGCTTTGAGACGGCTTGGGGTTCTGGACCCTGCAAAAGACCTCATCACGCAAGCCTTGCGCAGAGCCAAATCACTGCCAGATGAGCTTGTTTATGCTTTGCGCTATGAGCGAGCTCTGGTTTATGAAGATTTGAACCAAACGAGGAAAGCGCGGTCTGAATTTGAAAAAATTTACGCAGAGAACCCTACTTACGAGGATGTCGCGAAAAAATTAGGGCTTTAATTCAAAAGAGTATTTTAGATATGCCGGCTTTAATTGACAGTCCCAAGACCTGGCATAGAATCTGTTCAAATGAGGCTGAGGACTGAGGGGATTTTGTTAAATAGCAGTCCGGTGGGGGAGTCGGACTTGCTGTTGATTTTTTTCACAGACAGGCTTGGAAAGGTTCAGGTGATTGCCAAAGGCGCTTTGCGGAGCCACAAGAGATTTATGGGGATTCTCTTGAGCTTGAATCATCTGGAGCTGGAGTTGATTCCGACCAGGGTCAGGGAAACCGGTTATTTTCTGAATCTGGCAAGCCTTAAAAAAAGCAGGTTTAGCATTTCCCAAAATCCAGAGAGACTGGGCGCTGGTTATGCTCTGGCTGAACTTATTGAAAAGTCACTGCCGGAGCTATCTCCAGAGCCAATCCTTTATGAGCTATTGGAGAGCGGTCTGGACAGGATTCAATCTGCGAGAAATTTTCGGGAGGAATTGTTTTATTATCTACTCAGGTTTCTTGAGCAGATGGGTTATCTGCCTTCTCTGGATTTTTGTTCGGTTTGCGGAGCCAAGCTTAAATTTGAGGATGCGCATTATTATTTTAGCGTGCGTAAAGGAGGGTATGTGTGCGGGAATTGTCAGAGGAAGCCTGATAAATCTTTGCGAGAAATTTCAGTGGGATTTGCCAAAACATTGAAAGCGCTCAGGAGACTGGCTCCTTCCAAGCCAGCTCAAATTAGACTTTTGGAAAAGGACTACAGGTTCGGGCTTGAACTCTTCAATGATTTTATAACCTGGCAGATAGGCGCTTCTCTGAAAAGCCTTGTGTTTTTGAAACAATTTGAATAATTCAAGCCAGCTAAAAAATAAAAGCAGGGGCACGGAAAACCGCGCCCCTGCTTTATTGGTTATGTTTTTAATATGCGATTTTCCAGTGTGTGAATATAATCTGCTGTGGCTTTAGCTCATCCTTGCCATCATTATCTGGATCAGGTTCCTGGTATCCGATCTGGCGATAGTCAAGAGTTATCCATATTGGGTCCCAGGGATGATAGCAGATTCCTCCGGTTGCCATATACTCACCGTCTCTGTCATAATCCGAGTCCATATTCGGGTCATACTGGTCATATCTTCCGAACAGGTTCAACTTGTCAACCAGCTTGATGTCAAGATAAACAGCGTATCCGCCATATCTAACATCCTTATCCTCGGTCAAAACGCCATCATCTGGTCCTGCAGTTGCGGCAATCATATCAGTTGCGCCAGAGGGCCAAACTCCCCGAACCAGAGGATAAGACCCAGCTGGCATTGTGAGAGTGCCCTGGAGATATTCGCCTGCAATATGGAACCTGCTTAAGAAGTCTATTCCCAGACCAGCCATCATAACATCATCTTTGAAATTATCGTCATCGTTATACCTGTGAGTGGAATAGCCGATGCTGGGATATATCCGGAATGTGTCCGCAGAGCCAAAATCAAAAGTCAGCCTTCCAACATACTCCTTGAATCTGTCCGTCTCTATTCCGCCAAAGCCTTCTCCGTTAAGCACTGCTAGATGATACTTAAAATGGTCATCAAACGCGCTTCCAAGCACTCCGAGACCGAAATCAGCAGTTGAGAAGAATCCCCAGAAGTTGTAAAAAGCTGAGTCAATCATCCGGTATCTTGACAGCTCGTTGTCAATATAGGCTCCCCAGGGCGGGTCTTGAAGCCCGAACCGGACAGTGCTATTGGGCCAGAGGTTCTTGATGTCAACATAGCCATATTTGAGGTAAAGCCTTCTGAACCCGTCCGTATCTGTCTTAACATCGGTGGTGACATTAGTTGATAATCTTTCGTTCCAGTCCGCCTTAAAAGTGAGATAAACACGCGTGATCCGGAACTCGTCAAAACTTTCTGGTCCCTCTGCCTTATAATCTGTGCCATCCAAAACTATGGAGTATTTCCCCTCATCGTTGATATATTGATTAAAATCAGCCAGGATGTACCCGGATACCGAGACTGCCGGTTCCGCAGAAATCATTGTTGCCCACAACAGGAGAACTGGTAGAATGAATCTCGCCTTCTTCATTTTACACCTCCTAAATAATTTTTTAGCGAGACGCGAGAGTATCTCGCCATAACTATTGACAGAGAAATGTATCATTTTTTTTTAAAAATGCAAATTTTAAGTTATGGCGTTAAATCCCAAACGCGTTTTTAGCTAATTATTCCGCGTATGTATTCTCGTGTAAGTTCCTGGTTTGGATTTTCAAAAATCTCCTGCGCGGGTCCGTGCTCAATCAATTCGCCCATATACAGGAATAAAATATAATCCGCAAGCCGTTTTGCCTGGCGAAGAATATGTGTGACAACCACGATGGTATATCTATTTTTCAGCTCAAGAAATTTTTGCTCAATCCTCTGGCTGGATGCTGGGTCAAGCGCTGAAGTTGGCTCATCGCCTAAAATTATTTCTGGCTCAACAGCAAGCCCTCTTGCAAGGCAGAGCCTCTGCTGTTGACCAACTGATAGTCCTGATGCAGGCTCATTCAACCGCTCTTTCACTTCCTCCCACAGGCTTGCCTCCCTCAAATAATGCTCCACGATTTTGTCCAGATCCTTTTTGTTTCGCATCCCGTGAATGCGAGGACCATAAGCGATATTGTCATAAATGGACATTGGAAGCGGATACGGCTTCTGGGAAAGTAGTCCCATTTTTTTTCGCACATCAACCACCTCGGTTTTTGGGTCCAGAATGTTCACGCCATCCACCAGGATTTCTCCAGTGGCATTTACCCCATCCACCAGGTCAATCAAGCGGTTAAAGGATTTCAGCAAAGTGGTTTTCCCGCATCCAGAAGGACCGATGATCACGGTGATTTTTTTGTCCGGGATATCAACCGTGATATTTTTCAGCACATGGTTTTTTCCATAATAAACATTTAAGTTCCGAACCTGAATGTGGCTTTTAAATCCCATTTGTTTATCTCCTATTTCACCACAAAGCTTTTGAATTTTTTGGTCAGGTATCTGGACGCTATGCTTATCAGCATAATTATTATGGTCAGTATCAGGGAGGATGCGTGGGCACGCGCCTGCACCTCTGGAAACGGGGTGCCCAGCTGGTAGAAAATTGCAAGTGGTAAAGTCGCTACAGGGCGGAACAGCGAAAAGGAGACAGAGTCCGTGTAGCCTGCTGTGAAAATAACAGATGCCGCGTCCCCTATTCCTCTTCCGAACGCAATCAAAACCGCTGTGAGCACTCCGGGCAGAGCCTGTCTTGCAACCACCTTTAATGCGGTTTCCAATCTATTAGCGCCCAGAGAATAAGACGCAGAGATAAGCTCAATTGGAACCATCTGCATCACCTCATCCATTGCCCGGCTCATTATGGGAATAATGAGAAGCGCAACCGTGATAATGCCACCGAGAAGCGATGCTCTGAGACCAAAAAAAAGCATAATGCTAAAACCAAATGCGCCATAGACTATTGATGGTATCCCCCAGAGCACATCTAATGAAAAGCGAGTGAACATTGCGAGCCGGGATTTCTTCGTTAGATAAACATTTATATACAAAACTATGGGCAGACTTAAAATCAGGGCAAGCACTGTTGAGCCACTCGCAACAAGCAGTGAGCCAATAATCGCGTTCAGAATTCCGCCTTCTTTACCAAGATAAAAGCCTCCTTTGGGAGCCTGCGTTATCATTGCAAGGTTCATTGCTGGGATGCCTTTGATAGCCACTATGATTAAAATCCAGAATAAACTGGCAAAAATAATAAGCGTGGAAAAAATCATCAAAACCTTGAAAAAGTTTTCCTCTATCTTGCGGAAATCCATTATCTTATGCTCCTTTCAATCCGCGACAAAAACAGCCTTGAAATAATGTTGAAAATAAGCACTACCAGGAGCAGGATAAAGGACGCGAGCAAAAGCGCTGAATCGTATAAAGGAATGGATAGCATCTCGCCATAATTATTTGCGATCAGCGCGGGTAGAGTATAAACCGGCTGGAAAACCGACTTAGGTATGCGAGGCACATTTCCAGCAACCATTAATACCGCCATAGTTTCTCCAAATGCGCGAGACAGCCCAAGCATAAACCCGGCAATTATTCCGGGCAAAGCCTTCCGAATAATCACATACTTGACTGTCTGCCAGCGGGTTGCGCCAAGCGCCAGAGAAGCCTCGCGAATTTCTCTTGGAACATAGCCCATAACTTCAACTGAGATATGGATGATTACAGGAAAGATCATTATGGCGAGCACAATGCCAGCGGCAAGCACACAATAGCCTGTGGAAAAACTTCCAAATAAAGGAGCGATATAGTCTTTTATCACTGGCACAACAACCAGTAAACCCCATACTCCATAAACTACTGAAGGGAGTCCTGCTAGAAGGTCAATCGGGGTTTTAGTCCATTCCCGAATCCTTGCGCCTGCGTATTCAGAAAGATAAATAGAGCTGAGCAAACAGAGTGGAACCGCAATCGCAACCGAGACCAGAGTCACCCAGAGCGTACCAATAATGAACGGAAAAAAGCCAAATTCCCCGCGAGAAGGCGCCCAGACAGTTCCAAACAACAAATCCTGAATAGGCTTTATGAATAAAATCGGTCTGGAACGAAAGTAAAGCGCAAAAATCATCACAAAGAGCAACACGCAGGATAAGCCAGTAAAAACCAGCATAATGCTGGTGGCTATTTTTTCTCTAATTGTTCTCTTTAAGTCCATCCGATATTTATTTTTTCTCTTATATATCCACTATTTATAATCTAATTTTTTAAGCTGTTCTTGAAGAGAGATAAAGGACAGGTTGATATACCCGGTTTCCTGAACATATTTTTGACCATCAGTAAGAACCCATTTTATAAAATCCCTTACCAGGGGCTTTTGCGGATTGCCTTTGCAAACAAAATAAAGCTCGCGCGCAGGAGGAGAAGGATATTTATTTATGGCAATGGCTTTGGTAATTTCCTCAAGAGAGCCATAAAAGTTCTCATCAGGGTCCAGTTTGCCATTGTCATTCAAATCCAGCGGAATAGGTTTTAAGCCTTTGATCGGTTTATGGGTCTTGGAGTCATAAGCGTAATTGATATTGTTAAACCCGATCCCGAACACATCTCTTCTAATAGCCTCAGCTATTCCAGGGTCACCATACACGCCTACCCCGCGTAAATCCTCCTGCTTCTTGCCAAGGTATTTAGCCCAGACCTCTGCGGCGCCGCAAGCGTCTGACCTCGTATAAACATTAATCTGAGCATTATTCTTCGTGCCAGAAACTTGTCCCCAGGTTTTAACCGCCTCTGTTATCCAGATGCCAATGAAAATTTCTTTCTTTACACCCCTTGATTGAATCTCTTTGAACACCGGGTTCATTTCATTCATCACAGGAACAACCGCATCCTTGGTCACTGCCACATACCAGGCGCCCTTGCTGATTTCTTCAGGGTAAATGTCACGGGACACCATCCCAATATCAACCACCTGCGCAAGCGCATCCGCCATCCCCTTGCCAGCCCCTCCAGCAGAAATATCAATTTTCACCCCGGGATTCAGCTTTTGATATTCCTCTGCCCATTTAACCGCCATTGGATAAAGCGCCCAGGCGCCAGAAAGCGTGATAGTCCCCTGCAACGGAGCTTTGTTCTCTGATTTTATCGTAGAATGGAAGCTAAGACCTAATATAATTACTGCCACAAGACTGATTTTTTTCATTTTAATTTCCCCCTTATTTTACTCTTATAAGACTATCATAGCACTCTTTTAAGAGTTTGTCAAGAAAATTTCTTGATATTGTGAAAAAGGGAATAAAAATGGTACCCCCTGGTAAGAATCAAGATAATCAGAATACCATCTTATTTTCTGAAAAAAGGCAGTAGAGTTGGTTTTTATTTCTGAGAATAGCTAACTTGCTTATTGGCAATGCGCTGGCGCTGGCTGATTATCATCAGCCCAAATTATACTTATCCCTGCTTACCTCCTTGAATCACCTGATACTGCTTTTTCTTTTCCTCAATCAGGCGCTCAATCGCGACTGGGAGTTTCTGGGCAAGGATCAAAAGCTCGCCTATGTCAAAAGGCGCATTTTGTTCATGGCCATTGTCGCCATAAAGTATATAAACCACTTTTCCCTTCCAGATGATCGGGATCAGGAACGCGCTATTTGGTCTTGCTCCTCCAAGAGATTCCAGAAATTTCTGGTTTTCCGGATTGGAAATAACAGGTCCCAAATAATGACTTGAAAACTGCACCACGGTTTTGAACAGGCTCGGCTCTGTTAGAGAGATGCACAGCTTTTGAACCTGCTTCAAAGTGATGCCCTCTCCCTGACCATACCATCCAAAAACCTGCTCTCCTCGCACCGTAAACAAAACAGAACGCTTGAAAATACTTTTAGCAAAGCCAATCACAGCCTTTGCCAGCTCGTCCCGGTTCTGCGTTTTTTCCATTAACTCTTTGGTTGCCTGCGCAAAGCTCAATTGCGGTATTTCTGGCTCAAGCTCCGGCGCTACTTCTTCTGCAACCTGCTCCGGCTCCTCAAGATACTGAACCTCTGGCTCCTCCTCCATCGGCTTCAACTCTATTAACTCTTCCAGCTCAACCGGTTCCTCTTCTTCAAGCGGAAACTCCTCTTCTGGAATAACAAGCATCACCTTGAGCGAGGCTTCCAGCTTGACAATGGATTCCAGAATTGTGCGGACTTTATCCTGGGTAAGATTCGCCTCTGACTTGAGAAAATTCGCCAGAGACTTGAGCGGAAGTATAAAATCCTTTAGCTCTGAGAGAACATAATTCTTTAAGAAGTCCTGAATAACCTTAGTGGGGATAACCTCTGTGATTCCTGCCTGAACCAGTTCGCGATAAAGCGCATAAGCCACCTGGCGGAAAGGCTGTTCCGGCTTGGGCTCCCCAGGAGCAGGCGCAGAGGGTTTGACCACTACCCTGGTTACATCAGCTGGCGGAGGAGTTTTGAGCTGGGTTTGCTCAATCGCTGGAGGAGCTGGAATATGAACTGGCGGAGTTTGAGCTAATGGCGGAAAATCAATTCCGGGCACAGCCGGAACAGATTTCAGCGCGGTCATTTCCGGAGCAACCGGAGCCTGCAAAGAAGATTGAGGTTGCCTAGTTCCCTCATCCGCTTTTTGCGACTGATAATAGCTGGAGGTTAGCTGGTCAAATTCTTTTTCGCTTATAAGCTCTGCGTCTGCCTGAGAAGTGATTTTTTTCTTAAGCTCATCCTCTGGCTTGGGCTTCTCAATCTTCTTGGGAGTGATCTTCCCGATCGGCTTTGACATCTTCTTTCTTCGCTCAGCCTCCAGCATCGCGATATTGATGTATCTGAGCTCCCTACCGATGCCATAAAAATTGTTAAGCAATTCAAAAATTCTAACTTCGGGAAGCACGAGTGGGACAATCACCTTGCCCGTGACAAAGCTCATCTCAGAAAGCGCTCCCATCTCGCTCGGATTCGTCATCACCACATACAGCTTCTTGCCCTCCAGCCGAACTGGAACCGCTTGGTATTTTTCCGCCAGCTTCCTCGGCAACATCTTTATAACAGAGGGATGAATTCTGGATAAATCTTCCAGCTTTATGCTCTTAACACGATGCTGGCGTGCCAGATACCGAGCCAGCGTTTCCTCGTCTATTACCCCCATCTCCAGAAGATTAGTCCCAAGCTTGCCACCGAAAATTACCTGATTATAAATCGCTTCCTTTAGCTGTGCCTCAGTAATCAAGCCGTCCTTAACCAGCATCTGTCCAAGTTCCTGCTTCATTTGGCTTTATCTATTTAGCACAATTTGGGAATATAAACAAATTCGGCTAAACCCGCGTGTTTGCCCAAATTTTAATTTTATGCTATAAAAGCCAGAAATCAATTTTAAGGAAGGAATAAGAAATTGCCCAGATTAAGCGTAGTAATTCCGGTATATAATGAACGGGATACGATTCAGGCGGTGCTTGCGCGCGTGCACGCGGTTCCAGTGGACAAGGAGATTATTATTGTAGACGATGCGAGTTCAGACGGGACACGCGAAGTGCTGAAAAAGCTTGAATCCAGTCCTGGAATCAGGGTCTTTTATCACGAGAAGAACCTTGGCAAGGGCGCGGCATTGAGAACAGGTTTTAAGAATTGCCTTGGAGACATTGTGATTATCCAGGATGCTGACTTAGAGTATTTCCCGGAGGAATATCCAGAGCTGATAGAGCCGATTGAGCAAGGCTGGGCAGATGTGGTCTATGGCTCGCGCTTTCTAGGAAGGAAGCATCGGGTGCTTTATTTTCATCACTACCTGGCTAACCGATTCCTGACATTTATAACCAATATCTTTACCAACCTTAACCTGACTGATATGGAGACATGCTACAAGGTCTTCAGACGGGATGTGATCCAGTCAATGGAGTTGAAGCAGGACCGGTTCGGGTTTGAGCCAGAGGTAACGGTGAAGATTGCGCGAAGGAAATTGCGGGTGTTTGAAATCCCGATTTCTTACAACGGCAGAACTTATCTGGAAGGCAAGAAGATCAACTGGAAAGACGGTCTCAAAGCGCTCTGGTGTATTTTTAGATACTCATTATTTAAATAATGAGCTCAGGAAATCCCTAGCACGCGGGCGGAGACAGGATTTTCCTGATTTTCAAATTTCAATTACACGCGCGCTTAAATCTGTAAGGTCAACAATCGCGACAGTTGGCTTTCCTGAAAGATAGCCGCAACATTCCCCGGGATTGATTAGGAGTGGCGGATTTAAATCCAGATGGGCTTGATGCAGATGGCCATAAATAACTATGTCAAAATGCTTTGAACCCCTTAGAGCCTCAAGATAAACTGGCTCGTGCATTAAGGCTATTTTCCGAGAAGAAATCTCAAGCTCTATTGGACCTTTTTTTATCTCGCCAATGCCTTGCGCCATTTTAGAAAGGAACAGCAATTCTCCGTCATTATTCCCGAACACGCCGATAAAGGGGATGCCGAAATCCTTGAACACCTTGAGCACAAACGGGGAGCAATAATCACCGCAATGAAGGAATTTTTCACAGCCCTGGTTTTGAAAAATCTCCAGCGCTTTTTTTATATTTGGAATGTGGTCGTGAGAATCAGAGATAATACCTAACTTCATATACTTATTATAAAAAATTGTTTTTATTCAAAAATATACCTTAGAGGATTAACAGGAACACCGTAAATGCGGACTTCATAATGCAGATGAGGACCAGTAGCTCTGCCAGTTGCGCCCACTGTAGCGATCACCTGTCCTCTTTTCACAGCCTCTCCCTTCTGGACCAGGATTTCAGCGCAGTGCCCGTATCTGGTTGTGATGCCATATCCGTGAGCAATGGTCACCAGGTTTCCATAGCCCTGGTCCCAGCTGGCTTGAATCACTATTCCGCTTGCAGACGCCCGGATCAGAGTTCCAACCGGTGCGGCAATATCTATTCCTTCGTGTATAGCGCGCTCTCCATAAAAAGGACTGAGGCGCTCGCCAAAACCAGATGTGACCCATCCCTGGACAGGCCAGATGCTTGGGGTTGCCATAATCAGCGCCTCATTATCCTCAAGATAAGCGTCCAATTCCTCCAGGCTTAACTCCTGAGTGCCAAGGTTCAAATCCAGTCGGCTCAGCTTTGCCGCGATCTTTTTTATCTGAGAGGCTTGCTCCTGAGGAAGCAGTTGGCTCATTGCCGGTGAATCAGTCTCCGGACCTCCGACCCCAACTTCTGAATTCTGGTTTTGCTCAATGCCGATCGCCAGCCGGATGCGATGGTCAAGCTCATTAATGCGATTAAGCTTATTCTGGACAGAGGTCATCTGCTGACTCAATGCCTTAAATTGAACCTTTAAGTCCTGATTCTCAGCCTCAAGCAATGCCAAATGCTTGCTCTGTCCCAGGCTGACAAAATAAGAGATTCCGAAAAAAAGGAACAGGATTAAACCAGCTCCCCCCAAAATCAGCAGAGCCTTTGCCCTGCGCGAAGTCAATCGTATCCGGTGAACCTTTGCAGTATGGTCCGGAACCAATAAAATGGTGTAATCTTTCAGCTTCAAAACCCTATTTCCCTACTTTCCAAAGTATTGCACAATTTTACAAACCTTGTCAAGTCCCATCCGCCTCTTGCCACTCGCCGATGGTTTTTCGTCATAGCTCTCCAGTGTTTTGGCTTAAAATCCGAATCAGAAGGAGAACGACTTCAGGCGCAATTCCATAGGAGGATTCCTTATGCGCTAGTTAATCATAAACATAAAGGAGCGGTTAAGTCTGAAGCAGATTATGCTCCCCGCGCTGTTCTACTATAACGAAAACCAGCCCTAATATATTGCATACAAAATACTTTACATAATCTCTAGTTGGCTTAAAGCTTGACAAACGCGATTATCGTAGTTATATATTTATTAAGAGGGCAATTGGGAGAGCAGAGGTTGTGTTTGAAAGAGGCGTTTCAATAAGCGGAAGCAGTGGCTGAGGCAGGAGCGGCGCAGAGTGGCTTCATAAGCTGGATCGGAGGGGAAAATGAGTTGCATCTTTTTAAAAGGTGAGAGCCAAAAGTTCTGCACTGCTTATGAAGAGATGATGATTTTGAGCGTGGAGGAGCTGAAGAAGTTTTGCGAGAACCCATATTACCATCTTTGTGCGGTTTATCAGCGTTTTCAAAAGAGCGGAGAAAAAATCCCGATCAAGGAACATAAACAGTATAAATCTTTTGTCGGTGTTTAGAATTAAATTCTATTGAGCAAGCTCCTTTTCCGACGCAACCGCAAATCCATTTTTGATTAATAGCGCGGTGAAAACACCTACTCCACGAATGAGCCTGCCTTTGCTGTAAATGTAATTCACTCCACAGCATGGGCTATTGTCCTTTAGTAAAGCAGTAGTGGCTTGAGAAAGAGAAGCTATTTTCAATGCCTCTCTTGAGCCGTTTATAAATTCGCGCGTAAAATCTCTGCCATCTTTTAAGAGCACTCTTGCTTTTCCAGAAAGGACATCATATCCATCTCCGGCATCTATCTCCGCTGAAGAGCGCGGAATTCCCAGACCAGCTAGTAATTCAGGGCAGACCGGGATCATTATTTTATTTTTCAAATAGTCCAGCGCCCTTACATCGCGCTTGCTTGTGCCGTCATATCTGCAATTGATCCCGACCAGACACGCGCTAACCAGAACTATTTCTTTATCAGCCATTATCTTTTCCGCTTACTATCCTGTATCTTTGAGCACAAGATGATTCCTTATCAACTTGTCATCCTCTTTCCAGAATTTTTCTGCAGGAATTTTTTATCTCCTCCCTGAGCTTTTCCGGCTTCAAAACATCCACCATCTCTCCAAAGCTCATCACCCAGCTTTTGACCTCTTCCATTCCTCTTGCGCAGAAGCGAAGCGTGAGAGACCCGTCCGGATGATTGTGAATTGTCTGGCTCGGATGCCAGATTCGCTCTTTAATCAAATAGCTTATTTGAGGCGCAAACTTCAACTCATACTCTTCTGCTTTCCCGCTACGCATCACCCTAAAACTCTCTGAACTGTATTTCCTAAAATCAAAATCTGATTTCATCTCAAAGGGCTTTTTTGTGGGAAGAGCTTTTTTTATACGGTCAACCAGAAATGTCCTGATCTCCTGATTGAGATGGCAAAACCCGATCAGGTAAAAGCTGTCTCCAAAAATCCAGAGATGATACGGGTCAACCTCCCTTTCTAGTTCACCTCTGTTTGGAGAAAAGTATTCCATCTTCAAAACAGTTTTATCCCGTAAACAGGCAAGGATTGCCTGAATTTGACGCGCCTTTTTCTGATAATTCCTGCGAGTGAATATCTCAACCAAAATATAGCTCTCCAGCTCCCGGAAGTATTCCCGCGCGGATTGTGGCACAACCTCGTCCACCTTTGCCAGAAGTTGTTCAATGGCATCGTGAAAAACAGTTCCTCGCAACTGACTTAAAATCCCCTGGCTCAAATACAGAGCAAGCAATTCGCTTGGACCAAAGCAGAGATGAGAGATAGCTCCTGCAGATTGTGTCAAAAAATACACTGTTCCTTTTTCAGTGCGATCACTTGACACAGGAAACCCGGCATCCTGAAGTGTAATCAGGTCGCGATAAATAGTCCGAACAGAGGTTTTAAATTCAAAAGCCAATTCCTTTGGAGTCATCCCCTGCTTCATCTGCTCCAGCCTTCTCAAAATTTTCCAGTGCCGGAGCATCTGTTCCTGCCTCATCATTCCCTCCTTGGAAAAAATTTTTCACAACATTTTACTTTATTCCTGGAGCCAGTCAAAAAAGGATATTCAGCCTTGACTATTTTTTATTTTTAGAGCCCTGATAAGCCTTTTTGACCCGAATGTCAACAACACTCCTGCTTAATCTGGGAACCAGCCGGTCCAGTATCCTGACTATACGCGTGGCTTTGCCCGGAATGATCTCATATCTTCCTTTTTCAATCCCCAGTAGCGTTTCCTCAGCAACCTGCTCTGCGCTTAAAACCGGGATGGTCTGCGCAAGCAATCTATTCTCGTGGGAGCGACATTTATTTAACGCATCCACCATCGGCGAATCAAATTCCGGAGGGCAGACCAGATGAAACCTGATTTTATGCGGTCGTAGTTCACACCGGAGCGTATGCGTTAATCCAGCAACAGCGTGTTTTGATGAGCAATAAGCTGAATATCCATATACTCCCATCAAGCCAGCCATAGAACAGATATTCACCACCCTGCCCTTTCCTTTTTGCTTAAAATATGGCAGGACAGCCTTGATGCAATGAAGTGTGCCGAAAAAGTTTGTGTCCATTATCTCGTGAAACTTATCCAGGCTCTGCTCTTCAAAACGGCTCTCAGTGATGATGCCAGCAGAATTGATCAGCATATAAGGTATGCCCATTTTTGTAACAATTGCCTGGAAAGTTCTTTCTACTGCCTGAAAATCAGAGACATTGCACGGAAAAATCTCTATCTTCTGCTCCAGAGAAGCGCTCTTTTGCAATTCAGCTTTGACCGAAACGAGCTTTTTCTCGTCTCTTGCAATCAGCGCTAAATGCGCTCCTTTTTTTAAAATCCGCAGTGCCAGCGCCTTGCCCAATCCGCTTGACCCGCCTGTAATGATAACTAATTTTCCCTTGAACATTCTTTATTCTTGGCGCGGACATATTCGTGCCGAAGACGCTCCTGTCCGCTCACCTTATCACTTCGCTGGATATTCCTTTCCAGTGATCTTTTTCCAGAGCTCTCTTCCGTCCTTTTGAGCCACCCGGTTCGCTGTTACCTCGCTCGGCATCAGCGTATTCGCATCCTGCTTCAACGCATATTCCAGATTCTTCAGCGCTTCCTCTTTATCCCCAAAATAGTTGTAATAAAACCTCGCCTTATAAACATAATTGTCCAGATACCTGGGCTCCTCCTTAATCGCGTCATTGATCAACTGCACAGCATCGTTCACATCCCATCTAACCATCTCAACCACTACTTTAGGAACACGAGTTAATATCTCAGACCAGAGCCTTCCAGAAGCGCCAAAATAATAATTAGGATCATGGTCAGTGACCCAATCCGAATGCTTTTTAATAGGCAAAAATCCAGCGGCTTGAGCAAAAATACTGCTGAACTCCAGACTCGCGGCTTTATTCACTGCCCACCAGTAATGACCAGCAGGGGTTTCTTTCAGCGCCAGAGACTTCTCAGCCGCGGCTAATCCCTTAGCATAAATCCCCTCCAGAAATTTCTGCTGTTCCTTGGTTTGCTTGGGAAGTTTATCTCCATAATTCCAGTAATAGCGGGAAATATCAGACAGGATCATATGATTATTCGGGTCTAGCTTATCAGCCTGCTCCATCAATTCTATACAGCGCTTATAAATCTCAGCGCTTGAATCCGAATGGTCCAAAGCCCACGCCTGGTCAATCAATTTCTGCGCCTCTGGATTTTTTGAAATGGGCTTTTGTAAAGGACCAGCTAAAATCTGCGCGCTCATTAAAATGCAGACCATAAAACCAAAAATCAATGCCCACATAAACTTCTTCATTTTCCTCTCCTTTCTAACCTTAATCTCTATCTTATCTTCATACAATCCTTTAATTCCCGGAGTTCTCCGCACAAACTTTTATCTCCATTTATTTTTTAATTATATACCTTCTCCTGATTTTCTCAAAACCAGAATCAGCGCGCAAAAAGTCCTGTTTTCATCCGAGAGCTTGCTTTGAAGAAGGCTTTGATAACTGAAAATTTTAAACCTGAGATTAAGTTCTGGTGGCCAGAGTCGGAATCGAACCGACCACACACGGATTTTCAGTCCGTTGCTCTACCTACTGAGCTATCTGGCCCTCATAAAAATGCAAAATATATTATAAAAAATTTCAAAAAATTGTCAACTCTCCAGCTTTAGGTACCAGGTGAAATACAATATCACGCCCGCAACCAAAGCTGTTCCCAGCCAGAGTCCAGACTGCAGATAAAAGTGCTCCACCAGATACATCGGAGATAAATATAGACCGGTAATGCCAGCGATCGCAATCAAAGTATTAAGCAACAATCGCCATGGCTCCTCTCCAGTCTTTGCTTTTTCTTTCTCATCAATTTGTGCCTGGGTTTTGATCTCTCCCCAGAAACCAAACGGCTTTACCCTGGTGTAAAACGCGAGCAGGGTTTCACGCTCAGTTGGCTTGGTCAGGAGGGAGACCACGATGGATGCTATGAGAGAGCCAGCGCAGATTAGCGGGAAGCTGACATAAACCGGCATTTCTGGCTTAAGCACTGGCAGAAATGAAAGAATTATCCCGCCCATCACTCCAGCGGCATATCCCCATCCATTGATTCTCCACCAGTGCCATCTCAAGACATTAGGCATAATCACTCCCCCTCCCAGCGCCATCATCAGCCATCCCCAGATGCTGGAGATGCTCTCCGCGTTCCAGCCGATTACCATCCCGATAAGCACCACCAAGATAGTGGCAAGATAGCTCATCTGGATAAGGCTTTTTTCAGAGGCGTTCGGACGGATAAATGGTTGCCAGATGTCCCGGACAATATAGGACGCGCCGCTGTTTGCGGTTGCGCTGAATGTTGACATAAATGCGGCAAGCAGTCCAGCAATGATCAATCCGCGCAATCCAACCGGAAGGAATTTATTTAGCACGGTTGGCATTACCAGTTCTGGGTCAGTTACACTGGCTATTCCTGTCAAAGCAAGGATTGTAATACCAGCGACCATTGCCCAGCGCACCACCAGAAAGAATGGCCAAGCCGCGGCTAGTTTAGCCGCGTCCGAAGGGGTGCGCGCGGCAAGATAGCGCTGAAAATCATAAAGCTGACCGGGTCCGCCAGCATTGAGCAGAATCCCTTTCATAACCCAGGCAATAGTAAGGAATCCAAACATTTCATAATAAGCGTTTTGGGTTCCGTGCAGTTCCGCAATACGCCAGACAGGCTTGATGGATTCCCATCCTGGAGGAATGGCTCTGGCAAGAGCCTCTGGAGAAACTTGAGACCAGCCAATATAGGCGATTATGATCGCGGCAATGGTCAGGATGATGGTCTGGATAACATCTGTAAGCACCACACCGAAAAGCCCGCCTAAAACCACATAAAGCGTGGTGAAAGCCAGGATAAAGACTCCCCAGGTTTTATAAGCGTGCTCAGTTAGCAGATGTCTGGCAAAAGGCACTTTATCCGCAAATTGCTCAAGCGGAACATACACATTAGCGAACTTGCCTATACCTTCAAATGCATAGCCAATGAATGCCACTGTGGTGATAACTGCCATTAAAGCATAGACCGCACGCGCAGTCCTGCCAGCTGTTGAGTCCCCGAAGCGTGTGATCATCCATTCCGCGGCTGTGAGAACATTACTGCGCCTTACCCAGACCCCCATATACGCCAAGCCAAATGCTGGCAACATTACTCCCCACATCCAGTGATGCCACCAGGACTTCATCCCCAGAAGATACAGCACAGTAACCATCCACATCGTGCCAGTGACATCAAAGGTTGCAACAGAGCCAGAGATGGCAAGTCCTAGCCACGGAATACGCAGGTCTCCTAAAAAATAGGATTTAAGGTTGCGGGAAGACATCCGGGAGAACATCACCCCTGCGACTAAAACTATTGCGAAGTAAAGAATAATAACTATTCCGTCAATAACTGCCAAGGTTAAGACCTTTTCCGATATTTATTGAACGCTTCAAACATCGCTAAAATGTTTTCAGTCCGAACCTCTGGAAGGATATTATGCACCTGCTGGAAAACAAACCCGCCTCCTGGAGAAAAAATCCTGACCTGCTCCTCAACCTGCGCAGATACCTCCGAAGGAGTTGCGCCTGGTAAAATCGCTCTTGTGTCGCATCCTCCTCCCCAGAAGCATATCCTGTCCCCGTATTTAGCTTTTAACAATCTGGAGTCCATACCTTTAGCGCTGATCTGAACAGGATTGAGCGCATCCACCCCTGCTTCTATTAAATCATTAAGCAAAGGCTCTATGCCTCCGCAACAATGCAACATTACCTTGACATTAGCAAGCTCTTTTGCACGATTCCATAATTTTTTATGATATGGCTTAAAATATCTCTGATACATCTCTCTGGACATAAGAGGACCATTCTGACCTCCAAGGTCATCCCCGAAAAGTATTATGTCTATATAAGGACCAACAGCACAAAGCCACTTTTCAAGATTAGCAAGATACATCTCACATAGAACCTCGGAGAGGCGTAAACACGCATCTGGATAAAGCGCCATATAAGTAAGATAATTAGCCATTCCAAAAAGGAATTGAGGCGCCTCAAACATATTCCCGCCAAATAGACCTATGATGGCGCGGTCTGTTGATTCACGCAGGGATTTTGCGGCCTCAGAAAGCTGTTTAAGACCTTCATCATCCAGCTTAATATGTCCACCTGGAGCAGGCACTCCAGTCCACATAGATTTTTCAAAAACCTCTGGAACGCGAGAAAAATCTTCATTCTGAAAATCGCAATTCAATAGCGGGAAGAATATCTGCTCAAAAAAAGCCGAGCCACGCTTTTGAACCGCAAGGTCAATGCCATCCTCAAGAACAATATAATAATCCTCGCCCCGCTTCTCAATATTTATATAAGCTGGAATTTTGCAAGCAGTGCCATCTGGCAATACCCAGTCCTGCCAATCAGAATCATCTGTCAAAAACGCTCTTCCGAGTTCAATACAATCCACTCCCAGTAAATCAAGAACAGGCTTCTCAACTATGGCAAGCTGTTGAACAAAATCATACACATATATGTTTCCGCTCTTGATGCCCAGAGCCTTCTTCAGCCTCGCGTATGCCATTGCATTTATCCCGGAAGACCTGTGCCCTCCAAAATCCAGAGGCACCATGTCCGGCTCTTTATGCTCTATTGCACAAATAACTCTTTCTCTTGAGTTCATTGTCTTATTTTCCCTGAAAAAATAGTCCTGCAAAACTTTGCATACTTTTCTTAACCTGTCAAGGCAACTCTGGTTTTTCTATACATTTAATCAGAATAAAATAAACATAATGGACAAAATCAGCAAACATATCAGTTTAATTCCGGGATTGAATCTGGGGAAATATCCTTACTGTCATTCGCTTTTGATTGAGGATGAGACCACTGTAATTATTGACCCTGCATCTGACCCGGAGTTTCTCAAAAGCCTTGCGCAAGACAAAAAAGTGGATGTTATCATCTTAAGCCACTATCACGAGGACCATTTCTGGTTCAGCTATGTTTTTCCAGAAGCAGAGCTCTGGATTCAGGAACAGGATGCTCCAGCAATGGAAAGCCTGGACCGTCTTCTGGACGAATATCAAATGTATGGAGAGCGCAGAGAGATGTGGCGTAAAATTCTTAAGGAGCATTATCATTATGAGCCTCGTGCAGTATCGCGAAAATTAAAGGAAGGAGAAAAAATCAGTCTGGGAAAAACCGAAATGGTTGTGCTTCATACGCCCGGTCACACGCCCGGTCATTCCTGCTTTGAGTTCCCAGATGAAAAGGTCATTTACCTTGCGGATATAGACCTGACAAAATTTGGTCCCTATTATGGCGACAGAGGCTCTGACATTGACCAGACAATTCAATCAGTGAAAAGGGTTGCTGGAATCAAAGACCGAACCTTTATTGTGAGCCACGAGCACGCGATTTATCATGGCGCTATTGCAAAAGAAGCAGAGCGCTATCTAGCAGTGATTGAGCAAAGAGAAAATCAGCTTTGCGAGATTTTAAGGAAGCCGAAAACTATTGAGGAAATAGTTGCCGAAAGGATCATTTATAAAAAACCAAGAGAGCCTAAAGACTTCTACGAGTTTGGAGAACAGCAGATGATAAGCAAACATCTTGAGAGATTGCTCAGGACTGAGAGAGTAATAATTGAAAACGACCATTACCAGCTTAAACAATGACCAGCTAGGCTGGCTCATAAACATTTTGTCTTATTGAGTAAGACAGAAATAATGCTAAAATAAATTAAATGAGAATAACGATTTTAGGCTCAGGAACGAGCGTGGGAGTGCCAGTTGCTGGATGTCACTGCAATGTATGCTATTCCAAAGACCGGAGAAACAAACGCACGCGCACCTCAGTTCTGGTATCCATACACGGCAGAAATATCCTGATTGACACGCCTCCAGACCTACATCAGCAGGTGATTGATAACAAAATTGAAAAAATAGACGCGGTTCTCTACACGCACGACCATGCAGACCATATCTTTGGTCTGGATGAACTCCGGATTTTTAATTTCCAGCAGGAAGCTCCTATCCCGATTTATGGCAGTAAGAAGACCATTTCCCGGATCAAAAAAATTTTTGACTATATCTGGGACAACAAGGCGCCGACCGGAGGGGGCAAGCCATTGATCCATGCACATTTCATCAAAGCCGAGTTGGACATATTCGGGATAAAAATTCAGCCAGTGGAAATCCTTCACGGGGACCAAACCATTCTGGGATTCCGTATTATGGACTTTGCGTATTTAACAGATTGTTCTCAAATCCCGGAAAAAAGCCGGAGCTTGCTTATGAACCTGGATGTATTGATACTGGGTGCGCTCAGGTTCAGACCTCACTCAACGCATCTCTCTTTTTCCCAGGCGTTAGCCGAGATAAAAAGATTCAAACCCAAGCGTGCCATTCTCACTCATTTGAGCCATTCCTTTGACGCCACAGAAGAGGACTACTTCGCTTCCAATAATGTGGAATTAGCTTATGATGGAATGACGATTGAGATTTAGGGCAAAAGATGCGCAAAATTTTAATCATAGATGGCGATTATGAATTTACCAGAATGGTGATCTCCTTTCTGGAGAGCCTCAAGTTTGAGGTTGCTGGCGCAAATAATCTTCAGGAGGCTAGAGCGGAAATAGAAAGGTTCTCTCCAGACCTGGTCCTGCTCAGCCGGGAACTGATCGGAGAATCCGGAAGCCTTGTTCCAGATGGCTTGGACCTTCTTAAGGAGATGAAAACCCATCATCGCTGGAAAAAAATCCCGGTGATATTTTTGGTCAGCGAGGCGAGCGAGAGCGATCTTGAAAAACTGCGCCGTCTCAAACATAAAGCTGATGATTATGCGCGCAAGCCTTTGGAGGACAACGATCTTCTGAGGCGGATAGAGAACTTAATCGGGTTTGATCCAGAAGAAACCAATTCCACATTACGGATGGAGATGGCGAAAATTTCAGAGTCAAAAGCAGATTCTGGGTCTGGAAAGACTGGTCTCCAGAGTGTTGCGGAAAAGGAGTTAAGGGAGCTATTTAGCAGGATGGGCGAAGAGCTGATTGAGCCGGAGCAGGAGATAGATTTTGCGCTCAATGTGGATGAATTATCAAAAGAGCAGTTGAAGAACGAGCTGGAATTTATTCAGACCCAGGTTCGGGACAAGGCGAAGCAGGACCAGAGGTTAAGGGAGAAATGGAAGAAGAGCATAGAGGCTTTGCGGGAAAAGATGCTAAGGCTGGAGCAGGACAAGGAGGGTATGGAGGAAGAGCTGGATGCGCTGAGGAACGAGATGGAGAGACTGAGACGAAAAAATCAGGAATTGCTTGCTCTTCTCAATCGGGCGCAGAATTTTATTCAGAGTATAGAACAGCTTAAGGACAGGCTGAATCAGGAGACCGAGGCGCTTCACGATTTTCTGCATGACCTGGAGCGGATTCGGCAGAAATAAAAACTGCGCTTGAACAATGGGTTAATCAAAGTAAAATAGGAATCTAAGAAAATGGACAAGGAGAATAAAATGTCAAACTGGTTCAAACTATTGATCATTATATCTGCGATTCTGGTTTTCGGACCGCAGTGCAAGAAGAGCAAGGATGAGAACACCTATTATCGGATCGGCAACAGCGAGATCACGCGGGACGATGTTGATAAGTTCTGGATGAGCCTGCCAGACCAGATGAAGATTGACTATATGGATAAGAAAGGCAGGCAGGAGCTTTTAAACAAGCTGGTTGACCTGGAGTTGTTGTATCAGGAAGCATTAAGACAGAAGCTGGACCAGGACCCTATGATCAAGTTTGAACTGGAAAGGACTCGCAAGAATATCCTGATTGAAAAACTGATGCAAAAGGCAATTAGCCCGGACGACATCTATATTTACTATCAGAACAATTTTGCTCGTCTGGACGCTATTACATTTTCCTCCCAAGCCCAAGCAAACGCAACATACCAGCTTCTCAATAAAGGCGCTGATTTTAAGAGCCTAAAAGCCAGTATCAATCCATCGCAAAAAGACAAGGAACTCGGATACATTAGCCGGGACGATTTGATTGAGCAATATGGAACCGAGGCAAGCTCTGAAGTGTTCAGTCCGGGCAGGAAGACCAAATTTACTCCGGTGGTTAAAACATCTCAGGGATGGGCAATTTTTTATGTGCTGGAAGAGCCAGGCAGTCTGGACCCCAGAGGAGAAAATCTGGTGATGGATAAAATTATAGCTGTGAAGCAGGAAGAGGTTTTTCGCGGGATGATCAATGACCTGAGAAACCGTATCCCTATAAAAGCCAATCAGGAAAACATAGACGCTTTTCTAAAAGTAGGAGAGGACTGGGAGAAAAAGCAGATGGAGCAGAATAAAGAGCAAACTCCTGCTGAATCCATTAAAACCGAGCCGGGAAATACCGCGCCAGTTCCAGGCGAGACAGTTAAGCCTCTGACAGGAACAACTTCTGAATAAACTATGCGCAAAAAAACGCTCTTAATCTGTCTGGCTTTTCTAGTTCTGCTTTTGAGCGCGTGTAAAGGCTGGGAGAAGAAAAAAGAGGTAATCGCATGGGTCAGTGGCGAGCCAATTTATCTAGTGGACTATCAGGAGAATCTGGAAAGGAACTGGAAATCTGGACAGGACTCAGGAGCCAGCGAGCTCAGCTTTCAACTAAAGCTAAAATGCCTGGAGCAGATGATTGAGCAAAAATTGATTCTGAAAGAGGCGCATAGGCTGGGAATAAACACCACCGAACAGGAGTTAAATTCCGAGCTTGAGAAGTTGATAGACCTGAATAACCCCGAGGTTCAGCAGAGCCTAGAGGAAAAAGGGATAAACTGGAAAAAATGGAAAGAGCAGATAAGACAGGACATACTGATCCGCAAAACCATTGACACGGTTTTTAAGCATCAGATTTATTTTTCAGAAAAGGAACTCAGAGACTATTATGAAAAGCATTTGCCAGAGTTGCGACTTCCAGAGAGCGCACGCGTGAGACAGATACTTCTGATGGATGAAGCAGAGGCACGCGAGGTTTTGAAGCAGTTGCAAGCAGGAGCGGATTTCAAGGAGATGGCTCGCAAACACTCAAAAAATCTGGAAGCTGAAAACGGCGGAGACCTGGGATGGGTTACCCGTGGACATCTGCCGGATGTACTGGATGAGTTTATTTTTTCATCAAATCCGGGAACTCTTTCGGGTTTGATTAAATCACAGTTTGGCTATCATATCTTATTGGTTGAGGAGCGCAGTCCTGCAAGGGAGCCTTCGTTTGAGGAAGCCAAAGAGAGAATTGAGAAAATGCTTACAGAGGAGAGAAAAAAGACTCTTTATCAGAGATGGATTCAGTATCTATGGAAAAGCAACAAGATCAGCATCAATTATCAGTTGCTTTGAATTTTCGGAGGGAAGATAAATGATCAGGAGAATAATTTATTCCGCGATACCAGCTCTGCTGATGTTATCCGCGTCTATTCAAGCAGAGATAGTGGACAGAATCGTGGCAGTGGTCGGGAATCAGGTAATCACGATGAGCGAGTTGGAAAAGGCTTATAATAAGGATGAGCTCGGTCTATTAAAATCCAATAGTCAGATTTCCAGACAGGAATATCTGGAAAAAATGATAGAAAAAATGCTCATTGACCAGGAAGTAAAACGCCAGGGAATAACAGTCAGTGTTCTGGAAGTGGAGCAAGCTATTGAAAAAAAGCGCACACAGCTTGGAATGAGTCCAGAGGATTTTATTCAGACACTCAGAAGACAGGGAATGACCATTGATGAATACAGGGAGCAGGTGAGACAAAATCTTGTTTTAGGAAAACTGGTCTCGCGAGAGGTTAAGTCAGAGATAAATATAACTGACCAGGAAATACAACTATACTATCAAAAGCATCAGGCAGAATTTAAAACCCCGGACAAAATTCATCTTTATCATCTTGTGATTCGCAAAGGCGAAGCCTCGCGTGAAACTATCTCGCGTATCCAGAAGGAATTTGCGCAGGGCACAAGCTTTACCGCACTTGCGAAAAAATACTCTGAGGGCGAGGAGGCGGAAAAAGGAGGAGACCTGGGATGGGTGGAAATGAATGCGCTCAAGCCTGAGCTTGCGCAAATGCTTAAGAATCTGCAGATCAATGAGCTCAGCCCGGTTTACGAGGATGAGGTTGGGTTGCATCTGTTCTGGATTCAGGGAAAAGACCAGGGAACTCAACTTGCACTAGACCAGGTCAGAGACCAGATCAAGCAGATTCTGGAGCGTGAGCAGTTTGACCAGCAATATGAGCTTTGGCTCAAACGGCTCAAGAGCAAAGCTTATATAGAAATAAGGCTATGAAACCTATTTGCATCACTATGGGCGACCCAGCAGGGGTTGGTCCAGAGCTAATCGTCAGCCTGCTGGACCGGCTCAAGCCAGGAAGACATCCTCACCTTATTCTGATCGGAGATGAAATGATCCTGCGCAGAGCCTTTTACCGCTTGGGAGGCTCCCAGGCAAAAGCTTGGCTTAAAACCGCTCAAATTCTTGACCCTCAAAACATCTCCAGCCTGCAACAATTGAATATCCTCAGCCTTAGCCGACTTTCTCCCGACAGGATTTTCGCGGAGCGCGGAAGCGCAAAACACGGAAAAGCAAGCTGGGAATATATTGAAGCTGGCGTAAAACTTTGCCACTCAGGAATATGCGATGGAATGATAACTCTGCCAGTGAACAAAGACTCATTGCTCAAAGCTGGATGTCCTTTTCCCGGACACACAGACCTGCTCGCGCATCTGGACCGAAAAGACTCAGTGGTGATGATGATGGTTTTAGAAAAAATCCGGGTGGCTCTGCTCACTCATCATACCCCTCTTCAAGATGTTCCAAAAAAAATTGAACAGGAAAAAATTATCTCTTGCTTAAAAATCATAGACCTTTCGTTGAAAAAAAATTTTGGTATCTCAAATCCTAAAATCGCTGTTCTTGGCTTAAATCCTCACGCTGGAGAACAGGGCAGGCTCGGAGATGAAGAGATAAAAGTGATTGAGCCTGCAGTCAAAAAAGCGCAAGCCAACAACATCAATGCAATCGGTCCAATCCCCGCTGATACCGCGTTCAGCCGTGCAAAAAAACACGAATTTCACGCACTCCTCGCAATGTATCACGACCAGGGGATTGCGCCGCTAAAAGCGCTTGGATTTGAACGCGTGGTAAATGTCACGCTCGGCTTGAGCTTTATCAGAACATCGCCCGGACACGGCACTGCCTATGATATTGCCTGGAAGGGAATAGCAGACCCAAATAGCCTCATCTCAGCCTTCAACCTTGCCAAACGCTTAATCACCACCAGTAGCACTAAATAGTGCTCTTGGCAAATAGTTTTGGGTATAATTGGAAAAAAGAACGCAAAAATTCTTCAAGAAATCGTAAATTTAATGACCGAAGCACTGGAAAACTACTTGACAGGATTAGCAAAATGCCCTTAACTAGTGTCCAAGAAATTGGGTGCGATACACCTATAAATAACAGAGATATTCTGAATTAGACCCAAGGGTCAGAGACCCTTGACCTGTTTTTTAAATCAAACATGGTTAAGAGCGTAACTTATTGATTTTAATGCAAAACAAAGTGTTCGGTCCCGCCGAACAAAGCCTTGAAAAATGCTTTTTCAATCGTATATTATCCAGTGGTTATTTTGACATCATTGTTCGCTTCTCATTTAAATGAGAAGCGACTCATTGGGCTTGCGTTATTGGGACCTCGGCGCGAGAAGCTCACCGTCACAACGGCGCAAGATAGAGCCAAGGTAAGGGCACAGCCCTTGACCGGTTCTGAATTGTTGGAAGGATGAGACTTAACGCCAGGCAGGCTAATCGCCTGCACCGCGTTTCGGCTCAACCTTCTTTCTTTCTGAACCGGTTTTCAAGCCTCAAGGACCATTAGATTCAGGATCGGTTCACAGCAAAACATCTTGCGGTTCGGGCGCAAGCTTGATGGAGGTCAACGCTTCCGGTCTTGGGCTTCAACAGTGGAGTCAGCGGAACAGCAGAAGCATTTTAGAAATGCAAACCTGCTAATTACCAGCCCCCGGCACTGATAGAATTGGTCTTTGACAGGGTCGTAACCCTGCACCCAAGGGTTACGCGGCGGACAGCATTGAACAAAATTCCTGCCAGTCGTCGTAACCCTGCACCCAAGGGTTACGCGTCTGAAGGCATAAAATTTCTATTGGAGAACGAGTCCTAACCCTGCACCCAAGGGTTACGCCCCTTGTGAAAGGTCTCCGAAGAGGTATTGGATGATAGAGATTGCGGTTATAGCCGCGGTTTCAGCGCGGAGGATTCTGGGACCGAGTCCGAGAGGAATAAATCCAGCGGAGATAGTTTGTTCTGCTTCTGAATCTTCAAATCCGCCTTCAGGACCTGTGAGGAGCAAAATGTTTCTGATTGCTTTTTTTTGGTTTTGAGCTTTTTCTAGCGTTTTTAGCTCTCCACCTCTGGCTTTTTCCCAGAGGAAGATTTTGGTTGCGTCAATTTTTTCAGAGAGCAATTTAGAGAGCTCTACAGGATAAGTCATTTCTGGGACTTTTACTCTTGAGGAAAGCGCTGATGATTCTTCTAGGATTTTTCTCCAGCGGAGCATTTTTTGTTCAAGGTCTTTTGTTTTGAGATTGACCACCACTCTTTTTGTTAAAACAGGGATGATTTTATTTATGCCTAATTCTGTTGCGCTGGTGAGGATTTTGTCAAAGGCATTTTCTTTGATGAGCGCCTGCGCCAGGGTAATTTCCAGAGGAGACTCTGTTTGAGTGGCACGGGTTTCCAAGATTTTTGCCTTGACATAACTGGGTTTGCTAATAACTATCTCAGAGAGATATTCTTTGCCAGAGCCATCAAACAACACAATTCTCGCGCCTGTGCCAATTCTTAATACTGTGCGAATATGATGAGCACTAAATTCATCAAGGCTCGCGATTAACTCGTTATCCTCGCGATGAATTCTTTTAGGATTGATGAAAAACCTTCGTTGCAATCTTCTCAATTTTTTCTCATCAAAATCGCTATCCATTTGTTTTGTTCCTTTTTCTGGAGAATGCGCATCCCTAGTTTTTTATAAACTTTCATTAGGGGGCTTGCCTGTTCTGGAAGAATGCCGCTGATTGCTAGATAACCTTTATTTTTGAGATGTTTGGCAAAATCCTCAGCCAGCTTTTTGAGTTCAGCTTCAAACAGATTTGCCAGGATCAGCTCAAACTTTTTTCTACCAAGCCGAAGAGCGGAGTTCTCTTTCACGAGTTGTAATCGCACGCGGCTTTTTAGTTTATTCCTCTGAAGATTATCATTAGCAACTTCTAGTGAGAGAGGGTCAATGTCAATAGCGAGCACGGATTTTGCTCCGAGCATTGCTGATGCCATTGCCAGAATGCCTGTTCCAGTTCCCACATCCAGAACTGTTCTTGCTCTTTCCGGCACAAGCTCTTCAATCATCTCCAGACATAACCTGGTGGTTGGATGGTAGCCTGTGCCAAAAGCGAGTCCTGGCTCCATTATAATGACACGATATCCTGGCTTAAGCGCTTCTTTTGGAGGCTTTCTCCATTCTGGCACTACCCAGAATTTCTTGCTCACTTTTGTCGGAACCACGGTTTCCCGCCATTGATTAATCCAGTCAGCATCCTTAATGATTTGAATCCGCGGTTCAGAAAGCTGGTGATCCGGAAATAGGCTTGAAAGCTCTGCAAGATATTTCCTTAACTTAGCCAGCTTAGCTGGAAATTTTTTATCATGCGGAATAAAGTAGGTTATGCTTTCATAACCTGGCTTTTTATTTTGTGGAGAGGAAAAAATTGCGCCACGAGCGCCAATACTATTAAAAAACTCAGCAAGCGTTTCCAGAATAAATGAGGGACCATCTATGCTGATTTCAGCCCATGCCTTTGGTGAATTAGAGGAGTTCATTTTTAGTCAAGAAAAAATTCCTCTATTGCAAAAGAGGCATTGCAACCATCTGCGACAGCAGAAGCCACCTGCCGGGCTCTCTTGGTGCGAACATCTCCAATCGCGAAAATTCCAGGGATATTGGTTCTTGTATCCTCTCCCGCAATTATAAATCCTTGCTCATCCAGTTTCACTAGGTCTGAGACCATAGAACTTGAAGGCTCCATACCAACATAGAAAAAAACCCCCTCAACATTTAAGAGACTTTCCTTGCCTGTTTCTTTATCTTTGACCAACAGTCCTTGCACCATATTATTTTTATCAGCCAGCACTTCTTGCGGGAGCGCATTCAAGACCAGCTGGATGTTTTGCTCTTGTCTTACCCGGTCTTCCAGAATCTTCTTTGCGCGAAACTTATCTCTCCGATGAACAATATAAACCTTTTTGCAGAGATGAGATAAATAAAGCGCTTCCTGAAGAGCGCTGTCTCCTCCGCCTATCACAGCAACATCCTGATTGCGGAAAAAGTTGCCATCACAGGTTGCGCAATAACTCACGCCTCGTGCAAAAAGCTCTGCTTCTCCTTTGATCCCAAGCCTCTTGGGCTTAGAGCCAGTCGCAATAACAACTGCGCGGGCTAGAAACTCTTCTCCATTATCCAGCGTTATTTTGAATCCCTCAGCTTCGCGTTCAACTTTGTTAACACTCATTTGAACGATCTTTGCTCCGAATCTTCTTGCCTGCGCTTCCATTTTTGCCGAGAGTTCCCTGCCATTGATTCCTTCTGGAAATCCTGGATAGTTTTCAATCTGATGAATCATAAACACCATTCCGCCTGGAACCGCAGGCTCAAACAAATGGCAGTCAATCCCGGCGCGGCATAGATAAATTGCGCAGGTCAATCCTGCTGGTCCTCCTCCGACAATCGCCACAGAAATCCTCTCCGGCATCTTAATCCTCCTGGCAGTGATTTTAGATGAGATTTAAGTTTGTTTCCAGCAAGCGTAACTTATTTATGAACCCCTGATTGTTTTTTTTGTCGCTAGGGATACAATAAATTTCAGATGAAAAGGTTAAAGTCAGAGCCGGAGCCTCATCCAGGCTGGTCTAAGGAGCGGAGGTATCAGCGAGTTGGATGTGACCTGAGCGCGCGATTTTTTTACAGAGACCGCTGGCATAAGGCAAAGCTGACCACTTTGAGCGCTGGAGGGGCTTTTGTGGCATGCGCATTCCAGATAAAAACAGATCAGGTGATCTGGGTGGAGTTTGAGGTTGAGGGCGCATCAGTATCTGCGCTCAGCAGGGTTGTCTGGAACACCGGCACTGGGCGGGGAGAGCATCAAAAGTTAAATCCGCGAGGATTTGCAGTAGAATTTGAGAGTATGGAAACCAGGGACCGTGTCTGGGTCAACAGGTTTGTTGTCCGCTCTCTTAGAATTTTACGCGCCCTGAATTATGAGTTGAATCAGCCAGAGCCGGATGAGGATAAAATCCGAAACCTTTTCCTTAGTCTAAGACCAGGAGATTCGCTTCGTATAAACCATATTCGGAAGGTTGTTCAGGATGAATTCCGTCATTTCCGGCTGAGAAAAATCGGATACGGGAAGTAGCTTAAAATTAAATAAATGAGGTGGACGGCAAGAGGTAGATGCGGAACTTCAAATTCGCGTGTAAAAGTTTGACAAACCATCTTTTGCACATAAAATAATTTTAACCCGGGGCATAGCGCAGATTGGTAGCGCACTGGCATGGGGTGTCAGTGGTCGCGGGTTCAAGTCCCGCTGCCCCGACCATTGCTGAATGATAAGCTGATAGACTGATACGAAAATTCAGTCCCTCTTGCCAAGTCGTTCCAAACCCCGGCAAAAGGAAATCTGGTCAAGGACCAAGTCCCTTGCTTTACTTTTCAGAAAAATTTGATAAACTAGATTAAAATAAAAGAAGAGAAAAAGATAAGGAGGAATTCAAGGTTGACTATTGCAAAAGCCAAAAAGCAGGAGTTGATCAAGAGTTATCAGAAGCACAGCACGGACACGGGCAGTCCAGAGGTTCAGATTTCGCTCTTGACAGAGCGGATCAATGATCTGACCGAGCATTCCAAGAGGAATCCTAAGGACCATCATTCGCGTCGTGGCTTGTTGCTTTTGGTAGGTAAGCGGAAGCGCTTGCTGGACTACTTGAAGCGGGAAGATTTGGATCGGTATAAAGAACTGGTGAAGCGGCTTGAGTTCAGAAAATAATTTATCTGACCCCAAACCCAATAATCACGCCTTTTTTAACAGAAGCTCTCTTCTGAAAGGAGTAAATGGATATGCACGCCCAGGCTAGTATCAATTTTGCTGGAAGGGAATTAAGCATAGAAACCGGCGCTATTGCTAAGCAGGCGGACGGGTCCGTGCTCGTGAGATACGGAGACAATATCATTCTGGTCACTGTGGTTGCGGACCAGGATAAAAAAATTGAAGAGCTTGATATGCTTCCGCTTACGGTGAATTATCAGGAGAAATTTTATGCGGGAGGAAAAATTCCAGGTGGATTTTTCAAGCGGGAGGGAAGACCAACAGAGGCAGAGACCTTGAACAGCCGGCTCATTGACCGTGCAATCCGTCCCTTATTTCCAAAGGGATGGAGGTATGACACTCAAGTTATGGCAACTGTATTATCAGTTGATGTTGAGACCCATCCTGGGATGCTCTGCCTGAACGGAGCTAGCGCGGCGCTGGAAATTTCGGATATACCTTTTAACGGACCAGTGGCCGCGGTGCAGGTTGGAAGGATTGACGGACAGTTCGTGATCAACCCTAAGAAGAGCGAGCTTGAAAAAAGCGAGCTAGACCTGGTGGTGGCAGGGAATAGAGAAGGCGTGTTAATGGTTGAAGGCGGAGCCAGAATGGTTCCGGAGGAGCTTTTGCTGGAAGCGATTTTTTATGCGTATGAGCAATTAAAGCCGTTATTGGAGCTTCAGGAGAGCTTGAGGCGTGATGCAGGGAAGCCTAAAAGGGATTTTGAGAGTGCGGGAGAGGATGATGGTCTATTAAAACTTATTCGGGAGCGATATTCTTCGGAGATGCTTCGCGCCTTGTGTATCCGGACTAAATCAGAGCGCAGAAATGCTTTGCGGGCTTTGCGAGTTAAGGCTGGGGAAGAATTGTCGGAGAGCTATCCGGAGCTAAAGGATAAGCCCTGGCTGGTTCTCCCAGCGCTGGAGCAGTTGGAGCGGGAGACTATGAGGAAACAGCTTTTTGAGACCGGGACAAGAATTGATGGAAGAAAGCCTGATGAGATCAGGCAGATCAAATGCGAGGTCGGGGTTCTGCCAAGAACTCACGGTTCCGCTCTTTTCACAAGGGGAGAAACCCAGGCGTTGGTGGTCACCACATTAGGCACGAGGGAGGATGAGCGAAAAATAGAGCATGTTGATGAGGAATTTTTCAAGAGCTTTTATTTGCATTACAACTTTCCGCCTTTTTCCGTGGGAGAAACCTCGGGAAGGCTGGCTCCGGGAAGAAGAGAGATTGGACACGGAGCTCTTGCGGAGCGCGCATTAGTCCGGGTCATTCCCAGTCATACGGACTTTCCCTATACCATTCGGATCGTGTCCGACATCCTGGAATCAAACGGCTCTAGCTCAATGGCAACCGTATGTGGAGGCTCACTTTCGCTGATGGATGCCGGGGTTCCGATCAAGGAGCATATTGCGGGAATCGCTATGGGATTGGCAAAGGAATCTGATGATAAGTTCCACATCCTGACTGATATTATGGGAGATGAGGACCATTGTGGGGATATGGATTTCAAGGTTGCTGGAACCTATGATGGTGTGACCGCGGTGCAAATGGATATAAAAATCCCGGGCATTAGCAAAGAGATTCTAAGAAAAGCCCTGGAGCAAGCAAGAGAAGGAAGGAGAAAAATTTTAGACCAGATGAAAGCCGTGATACCTGCTCCTCGTCCCGAGCTTTCTCCTTATGCGCCTAGAATTGTTACCATTCAAATCCCGGTTGACAAAATCAAGGATGTAATTGGACCAGGAGGAAAGATGATCCGGGAGATCGTGGAAAAAACCGGGGCAACCATTGAAGTAGAGGATGATGGAACCATCAATATCGCGTCGGTCAATGGCGAGGCAAATGAAAAAGCTATCCAGATGATCAAGGCTTTGACGCAGGAGGTTGAGCTGAACGGGGTCTATAAAGGCGTGGTTAAGCGGATAGAGGATTATGGCGCGTTTGTGGAAATCCTTCCCGGGGTAACTGGCTTAATGCATATCTCGCAATTTGCCCATCAGAGAACTGAGAATCCTCGTTCGGTTCTAAAAATTGGAGATGAGGTTGAGGTAAAAGTGATTGGTCTGGAAGACAATCGGATTTCGCTTAGCAGAAAGGCTCTTATGCCAAGACCTGAAGGAACCACAGAACAGAGAGACAGGACTGAGCGCAGAAACTTTCCACATAACCGTTCCTCTGGAGCACGCAAAGATGACAGGGGCGGATTCCGGAGCACTCGGGACCATGAACGAGGCGGCAGACCACCTAGAAGCGGAGGTGGAGTTCCTCCAAACGAGTCCGGAGTATAACACTGAGAGAAATCTCAAATGAGGGGATTAAAAAATTTAGTTTTTCCGCTCGGAATTTTTTTCTTGCTCCCAAGTTCCGTTCTTTCCAGTCCTCCTCCGGGAGCGCCCACTGACAAGGACCCTAATGCATATAAAGGTTTAAGCGCGGATGAAATTGCTCGCTTGAAAAAAGGCGAGATAGTTGTCATCAAGGAGCTTTCACGGGAAGAAACCACCAGTAAGGGAATGGTCCAAGTCGCGCTCATCTTCAACAAGCGGATTGATGAGGTATGGAGCTTAATGACCCAGGGGTTCAGGCAGGAAGAGTATCTCCCTAATCTTGACCGAAGCATACTTGTAAAAAAATTGCCAGATGGAGACATTATTGAAAACCGGCTGAAGGTGTTTTTTGTTGAGCTAAGGTTCTGGGTCAGAGGCTATCATTATCCAGACAGATATTATATCCGGTGGAATCTGGCAGAGGGTTATAAAAATGATATAAAAAACCTGGAAGGCTTCTGGCAGTTTTATTATATTGATGAAACTCACACCCTGGCTAGATATGGAACTCACACAGAGACCGGGTTCGGAGTCCCGGCTAAAGTCCAGGAATTCCTTGCCAGACGCGATATTCCGGAATCTTTAAGCAGACTAAAGAAATGGGTGGAATCAGACGGCGCTTGGAAAAAGCCAGGATATAAGCCATCACCTTCCGACTAATTCCTGCACCCGAAGCGGTAATTGATTAAAGCATCTGACCTTTTTCCCGAACTTGCCAAGCGTGTTCTCAATCACAAAATAGTCAAATCCCGGTATAATCACCTCGTCCCAGGAATCTCCGAATCCTCTTAAAGCAACATCAAGCATCATTACGATCTGGTTCCCAAGAGGCTCATTGGAATTCAGAGTGATTGCTCCATAAAACTCCTGGCACTCGGTATAGCCAGCATTATGCGTGCCTGTGTATGGCTTTAATTTCTCAAGCTGAATATCCCTTCCAGCCTTGCGCGATACCTCTATGCTTTTGGACTTAAAATAATCCACAAGAGCCTGCTCCTGAATTCTAGCTGGCAAATTTTTCTCTGCAACTTCAACAAACGCCCGAAACCCCTCCTGATATGCTCCCTCCACAAGCTCAAACCAGAAAAGCTGGGATTCTCTAACCTTCTTAGGGTCATCAACTGCAATCACGCTTCTCCGAACACACGCTGTCAAGCCATCCCTTTGAGGGCTAACTCCAAGATGAACAAACGCGCCTGGCTTGATAGCACGATTCAAAGCCCTCCCGATCAATGTCCGGTTAGCCTCATCCGAACCAACCATCACCTTAAATCCGTCCCCTTCTGCGCCCATTAGCCGACATACCATCTGACCATAACCAGCAACCTCTGTCTCAAGCATCCCGGGCTTCAAAACCGCTAACATCGCCCGCATTGCAGTATCAGCGATTTTGCTTGCATCCTCAGTTAGACGCATCTCAAAATCGCTCTTCTCATACTTAATCTTCTGATATGCAAGCTGGCAGTCAACAACATTCTCTTTCCCATAACTTTTCTCAAGATACTCCACAAGCGCTGATGGAATAACCTGCCTAACTGTGAGCAGTGCAACCCTTCTAACCCTCCCGCCCGCGGCTTCCTCTAACACATCATCCAGACGCTCCGCCCGAATCGGATAGTCCTCATCAGCCAGCTTGAGCAACTCTACTTTGTGAACCTTTGACCCAGAGCGCTTTGCCAACTGCTCCGCAATATATCCTCCCTCAAGACCAGCAATTATATGAAAACCGGTTTTTCCAATTGCGCCTGCAACCTGCTCAATGGAGATATTGATATTACCTCCAAGATATGGAACATCACCGCAATAATGCTCATCACTGAAAACAATTCCAACATCACAACCAGCTTGCTCAATTGCCAGCTGAACCCGCATCTGCCTGTCCAGAAACTCTGACTTTGGCACGAATAAGGAACTGTCTATATCCGGAGCATCTGCCAGAACCTTCTCAACTAAAGACATTTCTTTCTTGATCCTTGTCAATCTCTCCCGATCCATATTTCCTCCAATTCGTGGAGCTGACACTCTTTGTCCGCACACTTTAGCGTGCAAACAACTTTGTCGCTCTCTTACGGCAAAACCCGTTTTGTCGGAACCGCAGACCACCTCGGAATCAGCCTGAACCCTTCCGCATACCTCACACCAGCCTGATATCCCCTGAACCTAGCCTGAACCTCTACCATCTCAACAACATCTATCCCAAAATGCTCCTTAAGAAATTTCAATTGAGATTTGTGCTTCATAAGCATCTTGAGCTTTTTCGTTAAACTATTTGAAACATCAACATATTCTATTGGCATAAATCCAATGCCAGTGAGGTTGTCCATCTCGTAAAGATATGGCACTTTTGTAAGTGCTGGCGATTGGGTCTTGACATTCTTTAGCGAGGCTATAAAGGCACAGGAAAATGCCAGCCTGTAACCAGCCTGATGGTCAGGATGATAGTCATTTTGAGCATGGCAGAGAATCAAATCCGGTTTTGCTCTCCGAATAACCTCAATCAGCTTCATTCTTGTCGGCTCATCGTCAAAAAGCATCTCATCCCTTATTCCTAGCCAGTAAAAATCCGCTCCAAGAAATCTTGCGGCTTGTTCAGCCTCTTGCTTCCGTATTTTTGCCAGTTCCTGCGCTGAAATCTTCTTATGACCGGCTGAGCCATCTGTTAAAATGCAAACCGATACCCTATCCCCTCTCGCCTTGTATCTGAACAATGTTCCAGCGCATAAAATCTCCACATCGTCCGGATGCGCCCCAATTGACATAACCCTCATTTCATTCTCCTTTTATCTCTCTTAATTTGTTAAAAAACTAAATCTAAAGGTTAAAATCAAATGAAAAAACTTTAACCCTTGCCTCCAGAAATAGGATTCTTTGTTATATTCCAGAGTGTTGGTATTTGTCTTTTTATTTTATCTGGCAGGACTAAGCTGAAAATCCATCCAATAAGAACCACAACCCCGGTTGCCACCACTCCCACCATCATTGGGTCCCATGGGAACAATGGTAATCTCAAATTCCAGTTTCCAGTTTTCAAATAACTCAGGGTTCCCCAGCCAGTAATGAGTAAGCCAGCTATAATTCCTATCCAGGCGCCTTTAGCACTGGCTTTGCGGAAAAATAGCGCAAGCGCAAATAAGCCTGTGATACTTCCTCCAAGAATTGAAAATACACGAAAATAAAATTCCAGAAAAGTTCCAACCTTAATCATCAAAAGAGCGATCAGGATTCCAAGAATTCCCCAGAAAAGCATCAGAAGCCGCGAGACCAGAAGCTCTCTCTTATCATTCCTGGCTGGCTTAAACAATTTAAGATAAACATCAGTTATTACCAGAGTTGAGATGGTGACCATTGATGAATCCAGAGTGGATGTTGCTGAGGCAAAAAGACCGGCAAGTAAAAGCCCGGCAAGACCTTCAGGTAGCTGGGTAGCTATGAAGTGAGGGAAAACCTTGTCCGGCTTGTTTTCAGAAAGGAATTCCGCAACCCTGGGGTCGGGATTATGCTGATAAAAAACCCATAAAAAAGTCCCAACCAGCATAAACAAAGCCCAGATTGGAACCGAGCCAAGAGAGCCTATCAAAGTTGCTCTCCTTGCCTCAGCTTCGGTTTTTGCACATTCATATCTTTGAACCTGATTCTGGTTTCCAGCGAGAAAGTAAAAGAAATTGACAAGCCCTGAAAGGAACAGCACATAAAAGCTTGGACGCGCTAGAGTTGGTGTGAACTCAAACAGCTTGAATTTATGATGCTCTGCCGCAAATTTGAACACTCCTGCGAATCCATCCGGATAACTCAAACCAATGAACAGAATAGCGCAGAAGCCCCCTGCAAAAAGCACAATCGTCTGGATAACATCGTTCCAGATTTCTCCTTCTATGCCCCCGGCAACTGTGTAAATTACAGTGATGACTCCAGTGAGCAGGATCATTGCCGAGATACTGAAGCCAGTGATAGTATGGATCACAAGCGCAGTCAGATACATCACGGTCGCAAGCCTTGTGATCTCAAAAATCACTAGGCATAGCATTGTGTAAAAACGCACTCCTGCTCCGAACCTCGCTTCCATAAATTCCGTGACCGACAGCTTCACATATTTCCGGTAATAAGGGATCACTGCCAGCATCCCGCACGCGACTAAAAGAGGAAGGGTCAAACCCTGAACCAGATACTGCCAGTCGCTCTGAAAGGATTTGCCAGGATAAGCAACATAAGTCACACTGGATATACATGTCCCGAGAATACTTAAGCCAAGCGCCCAGCCAGGAATCCTGTTTCCAGCAAGAAGATAGTCCTTCTGGTCCTTTTGACGCGCGCCAACCAGAATGCCAACACCGATGAGCAAAAGAAAATAAACTCCAAGAATAACTAAATCAATCCAGCTTAATGACAAATCAACTCCTTAATCAATTTATGCGCGACCTCAATCGCGAGCATCTTTAACCATTTTTATCACCCATAAGCCCAGAAGCAACAAAAGACTTCCTGCCGATGCTAGCGAAAACCATAGCCCTATCTCAAAGTCCAGAGGCTGATATATAAATGTTATTACACTTGCTCCGCCCGGGATGCGAACCGCCTGAAATGCATCATCCGCCAAATCTATTTTTCGCTCAACCCCGTTCACATAAGCCCTCCAGCCAGGATAGTATGACTCAATATTAATCAGCCGGGATTCTGCATACGCAATCGCTTTTACCTCAAACTTTTGTGCATCCCATCTCATTATTTTCACCTCACCAGCCTCAGCTTCTCCGGAACCTGTATCCTGTTTTAAAGAAAATCTCTCGCGTGCAGAGTTGTTTTCATAAACCATAACCTCGCCATTATAAATCAACAGAAAAAACCTATCCAGATCTTCCTTCATAAGGCTAATCGCCTCTGGCTTAATCCCTTTTACGCTCTCACTCCGCGCAACAATGTATTTCACTCCCAAAAAATCAAGCCACTGCTTATTCATCTCATTTATCCGGGTCATATTTCTTATGATCATATTGGAATCCGGAGACAGGCTCTTGAGCAATAAAGGAGTGGTTCTTTTCAGGCTAAGGCGGATCGCTGTATACACATATCCTGGACCATTGGAAAGGTCAATGTATCTGAGAAGCTCCTTGTCCAGAAAAAGCGCAGGTGAAACAAAACGAAACCGCGACCAGGGCTCTCTTTTTTTCAAAAATTCAGTCCCTGCGGGCTTGTTAAGAAAAGGCTCCGAGGATTGCGTTGGCTTCATTGACCATGCTGAGCCTAAAATATCCGCCAGAAATACCAGAGAAAGCATTGTCAGGAAACAATTTTTTGACCATTGCTTTTTCGCGCAGAGAGCAAAAGCAATAACCGCTGAAAGCGCCACTGCTGAAAACAATGAGCGCGGCAAAATTGGAATCCGAATAGATGGATGAGAAATTTTGCTTTGAATAATGAAAAAAACCAGCGCCAGAGCAAGGGTGAACAGCGCAAAAATAAAAATAAAAACAAGAGCGGAACGCATTTGCTCTTTGCTTAAAGAGTTCTTGCAAAGCTGGTTTAGCCCTTGACCTGCCGCAATAAGCATCCAGAATTGAAAAGGCGCAATCAGCTTATAATGAGCATCAGGCGAAATGAATTTATGAAGAAGGTGGAAATGATTGATGGGCCATATATTAGCAAGAAAGACCAGATACAGAATCCCGAACCCAAGCAAGAGTTTCAACTCCCAGCGATAAACTGGGGTCCTCCAGGCAAAATAAATTCCGAGCAAAAATAAAAAGCCCATATAAAACGGGGAGGGAACCATTAGGTCGCTCATTGGAAATAAAACCGGACTCAATAAGCCCAGGGGGCTGAAAAGGTAGCCATAAATAGGACCAAACGATTGAGGATCAATCTGACGATAGCTATGAAAAATCAAATTTGCAGAGGGCAAAAGCTGAATCAGAAAGCCAAGCCCGGAAAAACAAATCAGCACAAGCCAGGGAACGAGATTTCTCCAAAAAATCCGCTTCACAAAAAGCAGATAGAAAAAAATGATCAGGTCTTGATAAAAAATCTGCTCCAATTCCCCCGCGCTTAACTGCATCAAGCACACACATAAAAGCCAGAGCGCATTTCCGAGCCTGGGCGCGCGCGCTATGCGCAAACTGAACAGGAACACTAAAGGAATCCAGCAAATAGTGGAATGAAAATGGAGCGAGCCTGCTGAAACATAGGCAAAGCCTGAAAGACTAAAGCTCAGAGCCACAAACCATGACGCAAGCCTTTCCAGCCCTAATTCTCTGCAACAACAGTATGCGGAAAAGCTCAAGACCAGCACCTGAAACAGCGAAAGCCAGTTCAAGCCTCGCACATAATCCATAAAAATAAAAAACAGATTAAACGGATAAAAAGACCCAGCGTGAGGATATGACCCGAGCGGATAACCACATTCCAGGTTATGAGTCCATAACGGAAAATATCCTGCCCCATAGGAATTAGCAATGAACTCCTTATATGGAAAAGTGTCCATCCAACTCTCCATAACATACAAGTCGCTTATCCAGATGCTCTTTCCTGAAAGAGCCTCCCAGAAAAGCAAGAGCCCGATAAAAATTATACTGCCGGGCAGGACATATTTTTGAACCCGCTCAGACATAAAAGCATTTTATCATATAAAAGACTGGAGGCGAAAAATATAAACCAAAGAGCAAAATCGCCATCTGGAATCGTCTATTGTAAAATAAAGGGATTGGGCTAAACTAAAATAGAAAATGATTATTCAGTGCCCGGGTTGCGGAAAGCAATATAAGGTTGATCCGGAAAAAATTCCGGAAAAAGGCGCCAGGCTGACCTGCCAGAGCTGTGGACATATCTTTGCTATTCGGAAGAAAAAAGAATCGGGCACAACCCCTGCTAAAACCCCTCCTTGCCAAATCTGCGGAGCACCATCCACACGCGTGCTAAAATCAGACCCGCCAATGATCCTTTGCGAAAAATGCTTTGAACGCGAGAAGGAAAAAACCAGAAGAATGCTTGCTCCGGACCAAACTGATGCAAAAGACGGAATGCCATCTGTAAGTCCGCAAGAAAAACCGGTGTTTCCTGAGCATCCAGCTTCAGCCACTGAATTCTCTCCGGGAACCGAATTCGTAGTTGAGTCTAAGAAAGGAGCGGAGAAAAAATTAGAATCCCCGGAGACACAATACTTTGACAGCTTTGCGGAAATTCCGGACCTGGATGGCTACCACGCCAAAGCCGCGGAGGGTTCGGAGGTGAAGCCGGAAAAATCCGAAGCGGAGTTAATGAATGAGTTTAAGAAATTCAAGAAAATAGAGGAGCCGGTTTTTGACGAAACTGGATTTGAGGCGCATCCTGAGGCAAAACTGGAAAAAGCTCCTGAAAAACCAGCTCAATCTCCAGAGGAACCTCTACAAACTGAACCTTCTGCCTTTTCTCAAAAGCCCAAAGAATCAGAAGAGCCTAGTCCGGATGAGTTTGTGTTTTCTCCAAGGGAAGTGGAGCATCTGGAGGACACGAGCAAAATCAAGCCTGCTTATTTGCGGGAAAAAATAGAGACAGGTCCATCACCGCTAATTGAAAAGAAAGAAGCAGAGCTGGATAAAGAGATTTTCGGAGAAGTCGCTGAACAGAAAAAACCTGAAGAGCCTGAAAAACCTGCACCGCTTTTTCGGAAAAGCCTCAAGACAAGACTCCCGAGAATCCCTCTCAAAACCGCTTTGGGCATCAGCGCAATTGCGCTCGCACTGGTTGGAGGATATTTTGTCATCACACACCAGAAATCGTTTTTTAGCCCAAAAGCTGGGAATGAGCAGGGAACGCAGATTGCGGAAAAAGCGCTCAGCGAGGAGGACCAGCGGATTTTACAGGAACATTTGACCCTTGCTAAGGAGCTGTATCATCTGGACACTCAGAAAAGCTATATGGAAGCATTGGCGCAAATTCGTTCCGCTTTCAAGATTGATAAAAATTCCATCTCCGCGAACGCGCTTAATATGTTGGTCTCTGGCTTTCTTGCACAAAAATCTCCGGGTTTCATCAGTCTCTCCCGCGCAAGAGCGCAGGCAAAAAAATCTAACCCGGAACTGATGCAAGAGCCGGATTTTCAAGCTGGACGAGCACTGCTTGCTATCGCAGAGAAGAATTATCCTACAGCACGGGTGATGGCGGAAAAATTAATTGAGCAACATCCGGACTATTCCCTTGGATACTGGATTATGGCGCAGATTCAACTGACAGGCGCTATAAAAAAATTTGCCGAGGCAGAAACCATGCTCAAAAAAGCGATTGAGCTTGACCCAAAATTAGTCCAGGCAAGAGTATCTCTCGCGGAACTTTATATTCAGCAAGCACAAAACCAGGAAGCGCTACAGGAATTTCAGGAGGTCTTGAAACTATCTCCCGAGCATACTCAGGCTCAAGCCCGTGTAAAAGAACTCCAGAGCCTGCTTGCTCAAGCAAAGCCTTCTGAGGAAAAACCATCTGGAATGTTATTGGTTCAGCCTGCTCCCGGTGCTCAGGTTCCCACAACCGCAACTCCCCAGACAGGAGCCACGGCAATTGCCCTGATCCCTATCAAGCCTGGCACATCAGTTCTGTCCGGAGAAACCTCTGTCAGTCCTCCATTGCCCAAAGTTGACTTCAATCAGGAGTTTCAAAACTTTATCCTGAATGTCATCTCTGAGACCAGACAACCAATGAGCCGATCCAGAGTTTTTGTTCCCTCCACAACCCCGGTTGCGCCCACTCCGGCTCCTGTTCCTAACCGTCCACCAGAACAAGCCCCGTCCCCACCTCCAACTTCAAGACCTCCGGAAGAAGCGCCCTGAGAATTTGGATTTCGCGGTTCTCTATTGGCTCTTGGCTTCTGGATATTCGGTGTTCGGTTTGCGTTGTAAAAGCTCATAAAAATTATACCGATGATACGGCTGATTATATGCGCTGACCTTAAATTTATTGGATTTTTTCGGGTCGCCTTTAGCAAAGGCAATGATGAAATCTCCAGTCGCAGGGTCATAAGCCACCTGATGCATAGTGGGCTGATATTTCCGGTCATTCTTTCCCTGATACATCCCCTGATAATGAGCGCGCATAATTTGATTCATTGTCTCAAGGTCTAAATTACCATATTCTTTCAGAACCCGTGCCCTCAAATCACGATACCTGGCTGAGGAACTAGAATCGTCTTTTTTTCCGCGTTCTATCTTTCCGCGATGATGGCTAATTAGCTCAGAACTAAGCGGATGATTGGTTCGCAATACCACATCCGGGATCGGCTCATAAACATATTCTTTCCCACGATAGTGATACCGATTGGATTCAGCCGGACCATTCCATCCCCCGATGTAAATTTCCCGTGCATCCATTTCAACCGCAATCGCCCGCGGGTATTTGGTCTGCGCAATCACGAAATTATATCCTCCTTCAAACGGCTTTGCCCCTATCAACCGGATGGCTTCATCAACGCTATTGGCTTTATCCAAGACTTGTTTTACACGAAAAATCATTGGCAGACCCGCGGGATTTTCAAATTTGCTCTGATTGGTCAATACCGAGATAAGGACTCCTTGAGCGTTCATCCCTCCGGCGGAGCCAACAAACCCGGGCCAGTTGAAAGTTAGATAAGGAATCTCTCCTCTTGGCTTGTAAATCACGATCAAACTATTGTCCTGAATTGCGACCCCGGTTTTTGGGTCCACAAAATTCAGCGGATAGTCCAGGCTTCTGATAAAATATAGCTTGCCATCTCTGGTCGCATTGCCCCACGCGGCAACGCTTGAGCAACTCGCCAGAAAGATCAAACCATGCACCGACTGCAATGTTTTTAAATCAACACCTGCTCCCTCTGCTACCCCTCTCAACTCAACCTGATACTTCAGAGGAATATATGGAATTTCTTTAGCATAGGTATACTCATACAAAATCGCACTTGCCACCGACATCGGAACCAGGGGATCATAGTGATGAATCAAGCCTTTTACACAATCCAGACTGAGCCTGACCTCCTTCTTGAGAAGATTCCCTTGCTGGAGTCCCATATCATAATAAGTTCCTTCCAGATGCAGGATCAAATCCCCTTGCTCGCTTTTCTCAAGCCAGCCGCTGCCACTTTCGGTTTTATAAACCCCTAAAACCTCTGCCTGTGCAAATGAATGAAATAAGAATAGGCAAAGTCCGATCAGAAAACTTTTTTTTAAGCTCATTTCCTGCCTCCCTCTAATCGCGCTATCAAGTTTGCTCTGCAGTCTATATTCTCAATACTCAACCTTAAACATATATTGCCCAGAGCCTATCATAAAATTCGCATAGCCTTTCTCCTGGCTAAGAAATTTTACTTCTTTTTTACCTGCATCCGCGCTCGCAGGCAAGATTTGATCCAGTCCTTCATAAATTTTTACTTGCGATTTTCCCATTGTGGGAACGCTTACCTTTGCCTGAGTGTTGCCCGGAATAGTCACAGAAAGTTTCAAGCCGTTCTCTGTCTTTTCCCAGCTCGCAAAAACCTCGCCCGGAAGAATCCTTATTCTTGCCTTTGCCCATTTCAGGTCGCCCTCGGGATGAGGCCTGATGATGATCTCTTTCCATCCCGGAGCTCCAGGTTTTATCCCCACAATCCCGCTGATGAAAAATCTAGCCATATACGCAGAAAACGGATGCGCATAGGTTCCTCCTAACCCAGTCCATCCCTCCCAGGTATTGGTTGCTCCTTTTTTAAGCATATAGCCCCAGCCGGGAAATTTTTCTGAGTTGACAAGTTCGTATGCAAATTCTCCTTCATCAGAATCATAAAGCATCTCAAACAGATTGTATGCAAGAACAACTGAGCTTCCAAAACCTTTGCTCTTGACAAATTTCATCACTGCGTCTCTTTCTGATTCCGGCACCACTCCAACCTGAAGCGCAAGCGCACTCACTGCCTGATGATGCTTTTTTGAACCACTGCAGTCTTTGTATGATTTAAGAGCAGGGACATAAAGCTCCCGATTGATTGCTTGCTTAAGATTCTCTGCCGCGGTTCTATATTTTTTCTCAAGGTCTTCCTTTCCCAGAATCTTCGCTATATCTGCGGCTTTAACAAGGTCATCATAAAACTTGAGATTCCCTACCGTGAGATAATCTCCTCCCTGGTCAACTCTGGCAAAATCCTCAGGCCAATCGCTTATATGCCATCCTGGATTTTTTCGCAGTAGACCATTTTTGTCTATCCATCCGAGATAGAAATTCATCATCTTTTCAACTGCTGGAAATGCTTCTTCAAGGATGTATTTATCATCGTAGTAATAATAGGTTCGCCATAACATTGGAAGATAATGAAAATCCCATTCCGGGATATAATTGAAATCCCTGCGAGAAGATGGATAAAAGTCGTTCAAACTCCCATCCTCAAACTGTCCATCCTTTAAATCCAGCAAGGTTTTTCTTACAATCTGCGGGTAATAAAAATTGTAAAACACTGTTCCACTCTGAATCTCGGCATCTGCATGCCATTGACTCTGCTCCCTGTGAACGCAATCAACTAATTGACCAACCATACCCAGCGCCTGCGTATGAACAGAAATTTTGTAGATTTTATTTAAAAGCTCATTACTGCTCTCAAATTCAGCGGTTTGCGCAAGAGCTGTGCGCATAAATACTCCTTTGATATTTTCCGCGCTCAGCTTGCCAGGAAAGCCTGTTACTTCTATATATCTGAAACCCCGATACCCAAAATTAGGCTCCCAGGTCTCAATCCCTTTTCCAGCAAATGTATACTGGTCATAATAAGTCCTGCTCGGCTCATCAGAAGCGCCTTGATATGCTCTTCCCAAAAACAGCCGGTCTGAATAGCGCATCTTAACTGCAGTGCCTGCAGGAGCTGATGCGCTAATCCGTGCCCATCCTCCGATCTCCTCGCCAAGATCAAAAAGATAAACCCCTGGAGCAGGCTGGCTCACTTTTACTGGCGTAATTATTCCCATCACCTGACTTTCAGGAATTTGCTGTGCCTTTAGATAAAACTCAGGATGAACCACTACTGGTTTTGACCAGGAAGAATCGTCAAATCCAGGTTCAGTCCAGCCCCGGGGCTCCTTGCCAGCGTCAAAAAATTCCGCCTGGGTATGCCTGCGATTGCTTAATGCTGGCGCGTTCTCGTCATAAGGCGTATTCGCAAGAACCATCCATTCCGGACCGCTCGCAATGTTCAAGGATTTCCCGTTTTTGAGATTGACCTCTGCCTCAAACAAAAATCCCGGAACACCATTAATATAATTCTGACCAGAAGCGCCCTTGTAATGCGCTTTTGCCGCCACACAATTTTTCCCCTTATTCAAAAATGGCTTCAGGTCATAAGCCACATAGTACTTGGATTTATAAGGGTCTGTTGGCGCAGGACTTACATAACCAGAAACCTGTTTGCCATTGATATATAAAATGTAATGATTGTGCGCGGAAACTATTGCATAAGCAGATTCAACATCATCCACAAGCTCTACCTCAGTCCGAAAATACGCAAAATCATTTACCTTAACTTTATCATCCTCCCATATCCATTTTCCGAGCAGGTCTTTCTGCTCCATTAAACCGGTTCTGAAAAAACCTGTTTCTTCTTCTGGGAGCAGGTTTCCATTCCCATCCCAGACTTTGACCATCCAGAAATAATTCCGCTTGCTTTTTAAGCCAGGTCCTTGATAGACAATACCAGAGCTTTGCGCGGAATTGACCTTTCCAGAATCCCATAACAATTTCCCGGATTTAAGCGCACCTTCACTCTCTGCCAGCAAAATCTGATACGCGCTTTGCCTAACACCTCGCTCATCACTCTGAATCACCCACGAAAACCTCGGATGCGGATGGTCAATTGCCAGTGGTTTTTCCTGATACTCTACCGCAAGATTCACTACCTTGCTGGACCCGGCTTGAATCATACCCGCGAAAAGCAATCCACAAATTAACACAATTATTTTTCTCATTGTTCCCTCCTCTACGATTCTTTATTCAACCTGCGATACATCGCCCGATTATTTTTATAGATTTCCAAAAACGCTGAAAAAAGCTCATCATATATTTTTCTGTTGTTTGAGTTAGGCTCAAAGGTCTTTTTTATTTGAATCAAATCAGGAATGTCCTCAAACCTGATCAAACCAAGTCCAACCGAGGCAATAAATGCCGCGCCCCGGCTATTCGCCTGCATCGGGTCTTTTACCTGCTTTATGCGTCTATCCAGGACATCCGCAAAAATCTGACACCATAGCTCTGACTTCCCTCCACCGCCAACAATGTTGATTTGGTCCATCCTTCTCCCTATAAATTTTTCAACATATTTCAACGCCCAGCGCGTATTATAAGCCACTCCTTCCATAAACGCGCGGATGATCTCATCAATTCTTGTGGTCATTGACATATTATACAAGCCTCCGCGAATCGTGGTATCATCCACTGGCGTCCGCTCGCCATTCAGCCATGGCGTGAAAATCAATTTATTGCTTCCCGGAGGGACTTTTTCAGCAATCTGGTCAAGAATTTGAAAAACATCTGCTGGCGCAGAGTCCTTGTTCAGTAAATTGTTATAGATAATGTTATTAACCAGAAACGGCAAAACTCCGCCAGCAATGTCCTGCTCATTAACCGCATAATACTTACCTGGAATAGCAGTTGGCAGGGAAGCTATGGAATGGAAAACATCAGTTTTCTTAAAAGGCACAATACATTGGATCCAGGAAGATGTGCCGATGTAAAGATGTCCTTCAAAATCTCTCACCGCGCCAGAACCTATGCATGCGCACTGATGGTCTGGAGAGCCAACAATCACTTTTGTGCTTTGGCTAATCCCGAGTTGATTTGCAACCTCAGGCTTAAGCATGCCGAGAATGTCAATAGATTTTTTCAAAGCTGGAAGTTTATTTTTATCTATACCAGCTTGTTTGATCAGCCAGTCGTCGTAATGAACATTGTTAATGTCGCGCGTATTTGTGAGCCAGAAAAGCATTATTGAGTCAAAGCTCGCGGCAAACTCACCAGTTAGTCTAAAATTCAGATAATCCTTGCTACCTAAAAACTTGTGAGCCTTCTCATAGATATCAGGCTTTGCATTTTTCCAGTACAGAATATGCGCAATGTCATCCTTGCCAGAAAGCTGGGGACCACCCGCGGTTTTCCATATCCAGGGAAGCATCTTAAAAATGTTATAGCCCATCAGGTTTGGAAATCCTCCGAGCAATTCCTTGATATAAGGCGCACCGCGCGAATCCAGCCAGGTAAGTGCATTGCCCAGATGCTTGCCTTTATCATCAACCGCAACAGTTGAGGAAAAAGTTGAGGATACGCACACCGCAACAATATCTTGAGCCAGATTGGAATTCCTTGTCACTAACTTGGCTCCGGTCTCCAGAAGTGCTTTCCACCATTCCTCAGGGTCCTGCTCCGCGCCTCCTCCGGGCAAAAACTGAATCGTCAAATTCTTTGCCTCAAAGTCAACCAGTTCTCCAGCACAGGTGAAGAGAGCGCTCTTAACTGCAGAGGTTCCGTGGTCAATGGCAAGAATGTATTTTTTTAACGCCTTTGAATCAAACATTTTTAGTAGTTTAGCATCATATTCAAGACAAGCGCAAAAAGCAATTCGCAAAGGAATAATTGTGCTAAGGCTCTGCGACCACTGGTAAAAATGGCTGAAAAACTCGCTAGAGACTATAAGTCCGGAGGCACAGAGTTATTTAACCAGTTTAATCTCTTTGCCAAAATTTACGGCACATACAAGGCGCCATCTCCAAGGATGGTATTATCATACCCGCCCCAGATAATCATATAGTCTCCAGTCCATACAACAGAATGCTCTTTTCTTCCAGAGGGGGCATCTGTTATAGAAGTCGGTTGCCAGGAATCAGTGTTCGGGTCATAGCTGGCGCCGGTCTGATAATAAGTGGTGGGAGAAAAAGAAACTCCTCCCCAGATAATCATCCTGGTTCCGGTCCAGATTGCACTATGCTCTGACCTGGCAGAAGGCGCGTTAACGCTGGAAATTGTGCTCCAGGAATTAGAAACCGGATTATATTTTGCTCCATCATTCAGGTCTGCCGGAGACCGCCCTCCCCAGATAATCATCTCTGTCCCTGTCCAGACCGCTGAATGATTCGCTCTTGCCAAAGGCGCGTTAGTCGTAGAAATCGTAGTCCAGTTATAACCAGATGGAGAATAAGCCGCGCCATCGTTTTTATAGCTTGGTGAACTTCCAATTCCTCCCCACACTATCATTTTATCTCCAGCCCAGACCGCAGTATGCGAATACCTTGCTGAAGGCGCATTGCTGGATGGAAGTTGAATCCACTCATTTCCCACATTGCTCGGGTTATAACTTGCTCCGTTATTCAATGGATTACTTCCATCATATCCTCCCCAGATAATCATCTCAGTTCCACTCCAGACCGCAGTATGAGAATTCCGCCCTGATGGGGTGTTTCCGGTTATCTGCACTTGAGTCCAGGAATCACTACTCGGATTATAACGCACTCCGGAGCTTAAATAACTGCCTCCGCTTATAGCCACTCCACCCCAGACAATCATCTCAGTTCCGCTCCAAACTGCAGTATGGGAATATCTGCCATAAGTTGGCAGATTAGCAAGTGAAATTGCAGTCCAGGAATCTGTGAGTGGGTCATATTTAGAGCCACTATCTCCGCCGCCTATTCCGCCATAAATAATCATCTCTGTTCCTGTCCAGACAGCAGTATGTTGTCTCCGGCTTGAAGGAGCGTTTGTCCCAGAAACAGGAATCCAGTAATCTCTGGTCTGAACAGTCCATTTATATTTAGCCGGGGTCGGGTCCTGAATCCCGTTCGCAATTGCCCTTACCTTAAAAATATGCTCCCCATCTCCTAAATTCGTATAGGTCTTTGGTGATTTACATTTCTTCCAGCCTGCCAGGTCCAGGTTGCATTTGAAAGTGCAGGGAGGTGTATTGCAGGAAAACTTGAATTCGGCAGAGGTGGAATGAGAAGGATTCGTTGGCCTAACTGTCTTGCTGATTTTGGTGTTCGGAGCAGAAGTTTGAGAGCTTATGCCAGCTTCAAAAACCTGCTCGGTTTCCCTTACTTCAGACTCATCAACTCCGCTTCCGTTTCCACAACCAAGAACTATCAAGCATCCAGCAACTCCCGCAATCCACTGAATTACGCTTTTCTTTTTCATAATTTATCTCCTTTTCATCATTTTAGCTTTCTTCACGGGAGTGGCGTTTGTTCTCGCGCCAGTTAATAATGCACAAGAAAGCTCTTATTTAAGAAGATAGTCATTAAAAACTAAATATCAACCTGTCAGCAAACTATCCCTTGCGCCTTTTAGATAACTCATATATTGATCTCTTTAATGTTTCCATTCTCATCCACCTGCTCCATAATGAATTCCCCAAATGTTTTTTACACTTTAATCGTTGGTTCAAGAGCATTGCTTTTGGTCCCCGAGCCACTAGTTATATTATGCTTGAACCAGAGGAGTTTGATTTGAATTTAAGGAGCGCTAACACTAAAATGGAAGCTAGGAGGAACAAGGTTATTGAAGCTGAGGCGATTGCTAAAATGACTGAGCTCGGGCTCTTTGCAAAATGTGTTTTTTTCGGATATGATAAAACTAGTGGAAGGTTTTGGCTTCAAGCTGGCGCGGATAAGCGGAAGTCATCATATTTTTATCCATCCGGAGATTCCAGAGTTGATTAACCTTCAAGAGGTTAAAGGGCAAGCCAAGCCTTACCAGATTCGGCAGGTATTGCGCTTGGTTGAGCGCTACAATTTAAAATTGGAGGAATCGGAATGAGCGATTATCATATCAACATTTTTTACAGTGAGGAGGATAAGGGATATATCGCAGATATTCCGGACTTGGAGCATTGTAGCGCATTCGGCGAGACCCAGGAGCAGGCTCTAGCTGAGGTCAAAAAGGCTATGCGCGCATGGCTTAAAGCCGCGAAAAAGGCTGGCAAGCCTATCCCTCCCCCGAGATACCGGCCTTTAATATAACAGACCGGCAGTTAGAACTGATTTCTATTCAAAGCGACCCTTTATACCAAAAATTTTCTCTGTCAATGTCCTCATTTCAAAGATTTAATTCTTTAATGTTTCCATTCTCATCAACCTGCTCAAGCATAACCCCGCTAAAAGATTTTCCGCCTTTTTTCTTTTTGTCCAGCTTCATTACCTTTGGGACAAGAGCGAGGAAGTCAAAAGGATTCAAGCACGCCTCTGGAGGCATTACGCCAGAGCCGGAGACTTTTCCCTCCTGCATAAGTATCGCTCCCATTGCCGCTGGTATGCCTGTGCCTTCGCCTAATGCCTGACTCGCTGATGCTAAATGCGCCCTGTACTCCTGATATTTGCCATCCTTCTTACCCTTTACTATCACGCTTACGCACCCCCGTTGAGAACCAAATCTGGTCTCCTTCAAAATACGCTCCCGCTCACGCAGAATGTATGCCATTGCAAAATCATAAGGCACAACCTTTTTGCCTTTAACATTTACAGGCTCTTTACTCGCAAGTCCAAGCTGGCACATATCACGGATCAAATTGTAATACTGCTCCGGCAGGACAGTGCCTTTATTGGTCACGCGCTTGCATTTGATATATCTCGGAATCGTGACCTGCTCAGGATGAGGATATGGATAAAGCAGAACTTCGCCCAGGAGAGGAAATTTGAATTTCTCCCGGAGCGCAATGCCATCTGGCTCAAAGTATTTAACATATTGAAGCCTGCCATCCAGAAACATCGGTATATCTATGCTCATACAATGAAACCTGTGAGCAATCACGGCCTCGCCCTCAATTGGCTCTCCGCCGTGCGCGTGAAAGATGTCTATTGAATCGGTCTCATCCAGCAAACTGGTTGACACCATCTTCGCAATGATATTGGTAACACCAGGCGAGCTTCCCATCCCGATCAGGGCTTTCAGCCCCTTTTCTTTCACCGCCGAATCCATTTTCAAGACCTCTATGGTCACATCAACATCATCATTTATGTCAACATAATTCACTTTTGCGCTTAATACCGACTTCATCACAGGCTTGGCAAACTTGTAAAACGGACCAGAGCAATTCAAAACAACCGAACTCCCCTTGAGAGTTTCCTTTAATTTCCTCTCGTCAAGAATATCTATCTTCTTAACCAGAACCATCTTCCCCTTAATCTCATCAGCAACTGCCTTTGCCCTCTCAAGATTAATGTCCACAAGCACAACTTCCGAAAAACTATCCTCCGCTCCAATAACCCTGGACGCAACAGAACCAACTGCTCCTCCTGCTCCTAAAATAACTATCCTTGACATTATTCCTCCTCTGGCATTTTTCATTATCCTATTCCAGATGCCAGCAATTTCAACCACAAGGGACTCTGTCCCTTGACAAGGGTCAGAGACCCTTGACCCAATTTTGGGGCTTCTGCGGCACCAGCCGTGGCTGAGAGCTAAAGAAGTGCGAGCGAGCCCTTGACCAATTTATACCCTAACCCTGACCCTTTAAAAATCGGGTGCAGGGTTACGACCCTGCCAAAGACCAATTCTATCAATGCCGGGGGCTGGTAATTAGCAGGTTTGCAAATATAGGACTGCAGGCACTCCTGCCAGGGGGGGCAGGCACTCCTGCCTGCCTTTTCTGCCTACCATTCCTTAATCTGCTTCTGCTGTTCCGCTTACTCCACTGTTGAAGCCCAAGACCGGAAGCGTTGACCTCCATCAAGCTTGCGCCCGAACCGCAAGATGTTTTGCTGTGAACCGCTCCTGAATCTAATGGTCCTTGAGGCTTGAAAACCGGTTCAGAAAGAAAGAAGGTTGAGCCGAAACGCGGTGCAGACGATTAGCCTGCCTGGCGTTAAGTCTCTTCCTTCCAAGCATTCAGAACCGGTCAAGGGCTGTGCCCTTACCTTGGCTCTATCTTGCACCGTTGTATCTGTGAGCTTCTCGCGCCGAGGTCCCAATAACGCAAACCCAATGAGTCGCTCCTCATTCAAATGAGAAGCGAACAATGATGTAAAGAGCAATTAAATTATCAAAAGAACAAGGGACGCAGTCCCTTGACTAAGGGTCGTAGACCCTTAACCCGTTTTTTAAAAAGAAAGGCACTGGTGCCCTGCTGTCCCAAATTCGGTGCAGGTGAAAACCTGCAAGGTCGCAGACCTTGACCATTTTTTTAACCGCACCATATACAAACTTTCTGTTCAGCTAAACCGAACACTCTTAAAAAGCATCACAACCCCTCCCATATATAGCATTTTGTCCCAGCAGGGACTTATGCCAGTGCCAACTATAACTTGCTGATATTAATTAGAAATCCAGAATTTTTTGCTTGAGTTGCAAAATTGCATCTGTTCATATTTAACGAACACTTTTTTCAAAAAAAATTATTTCCTCTAAAAATTCAAAGGCTTATTGAGACAGAGATTTTTGGTTACATTGTTCGTTATTACTGAACAAATTTTTCAGTTTGCCTGAAAAGCCTGATGAAAGAGGAAGTGGGTTAAGGGGCTAAGTCCCTTAGGTCAAGGGTTAAACCCTTGGCGTTGACATCCATCAAGCTTGCGCCCGAACCGCAGGATGTTTTGCTGTGAACCGAACCTGAAGCTCTTGTGGCGCAGACCCTTTTGTTTTTAAGGACTTGCCTATATTTTTGTCTATGTCTATCCGCCTATTTCAGCTTTTATCTCTCCAGTATTCGGATTCGCTTGACATAAGGATTAAACTATAGAAAAATGAGCTAAATAAATTCAGGAGGGATAAAAATGAAGGATGATGCATTTTTCAAATACACTCCTCGTAAGAAGCTGACTGCGCAGGGCTTGACCATTGAGTTCCCGATTCTCTACTATGACCTTCGTCAGATAACAGCTATATTCAGCGCCAAAACCAGCGCTCTCAAGAAGATTCTGCCTCATCCAAATTACAAGCCGATTGAGCTTTTTCCCGGAACATCTATGCTTGGCATCACCTGCTTTGAATACCAAGATACATCCATCGGACCCTACAATGAAATCGCGATCACGGTTCCAGTGAAATTCCCTCCAGGGTTCACGCTCCCGGGGCTTAGCGCGCTTTCAATGATGATGAAAAACGATTTCACAGTTTATATTCATCATCTTCCGGTCACCACGGAGATAGCCTATCAGGGCGGAGTATATTTCTGGAATTATCCTAAATTCATTTCTGAGATTATTTTCAAAGACCAGGGAGAGAATCTGGAGGTCACTTTGAAGGAAAATGGAGAAATGATTTTGGTTCTGCGCGCAAAGAAAATTCCGCTAAACACCTCTGCAAAACAAAACTTTCACACTTATTCCATCAAAGATAAGGTTGTGATGCACGGCTTGGTTGAGGGCTGGGCGCCAAAAATGGGAAAAATAACAATGGGCAAGGTCGCCACTCTGGAGCTTGGCAAACATCGCATAAGCCAGGAGCTTGCTGAACTAAATCTCAGCCAGTATGCCCGGACCGGAATTTACGCAGAAGGAATGATGACCAAGCTGTATGCCCCAGATAAAAAATGGAATGTGGATACGCTGGAATTATTGCCAGGATGAGTGATCAGGGGTAAGTGATTTCTCATTCACTTTCTTCTCATTGCTGAAAATAATTATATTCGCTTCGCTATAAAATCGTCATCTGACTCGCAAAATAGCCTTTGATGACAGGCAAATTTGCAATTGCGGCTCGGTTCAGCTTTTGAGCTTTATTGAATATCTCGGGTTTAGCTGGCATTATCATAGCCCTGCGATACACTCATTTGACTATTTGCCTGCAAGACATTTCTTTACCCTGTTTTTCCCTTGGCTATTTGGACCATTTCATACTAATCCGGAGCTATTCAAACTCCCCGGATATCTCGGCTTAATCCCTGTATTTCTGGCGATATTAACGCTTCCTAAAATAAAAACGCTTCAGAAAAGCGCTCTCTTTTTCTGGATTTATTCGCTTGTGTTCTGGGGATTGATCTATAACTTGCCCCTGTTTTCCTTGCTAAACTATTTGCCAGTTCTGAATCTGCTCAGAACCGCGAAGCATGTTTATTTTGGAATATGCCTTTGCCTCTCTTTACTTTCCGGATTTGGGCTTGACTATTTTCGCAAAAATTCTTTTTCCTTCCGAGATTATGCGATTAGTCTGGGGATGATTTTTTTCACGGCGATATTATCGCTGAGCATAGCTTTGCTCTTTCCTTTCAAAACCTCTCAAGCGCTGGTCTCTCAAAAAGCCTGGATTATTCCTCTGGTATTGCTCCTGTTAACAGGGCTTGTGGGCTTGGGTGGAATCGTTTTTAACAGAAGAAGCGTAGCGAGCCTTATCATCGGTGTTTTTGCATGGATAAATCTTTTGTATTTAAGTTCGGGCTTGAGCCCGACCAAAGAAATCGCTTTTAAAATATGGGGGTATAAAAATCCTGAGCCTCCTGCGGTCTTTTTTCCCATTCTTCAGGACTCTAATCCCAGCCGAATGGTCGGAATTGAAAATGCCACCACACCTAATATTAATGTTTTATTCAAAATTAACGATCTACGGGCGTTTGATGGAATTTATCCTAAAAGTTATGCAGAGAAGATGGCTGAGATCAAAGGCTTGAAAATGGAAAAATTGTTTGAGCAGTATGTGCGTGATGGCTGGTGGTTTATGATTAAAGCTGAAAATTTATCCCATTCCTGGCTAGACCCGCTTGGGGTGAAATATATTATCAGCGAGAATCCTCTAAACCTGCCAGAATTGATGTTTGTGGGACGCGCTGAAGGTTATTACTTTTATGAAAATCCCGGGGCTTTACCACGCGTCCGCGTGCAATACTTTTCTGGAAGACTTGAGCTTCAAGGCGCCCGGATTGAGGAATATAAGCCGGACTGTGTAAAAGTTATACTAAGCGCTGAGGATGCCTCGGAACTTGTTCTAGCAGACCAATATGCTCCTGGGTGGAGAGCATTTAACCTGTCATCTGGCTCTGAGTTAAGGATTCTAAAAGAACAGGGGCTTTTCCGAAAAGTTGCTATTGAAAAAGGGATGTCAGAGATTGTTTTTTATTACCAGCCATGGGGATTCAGGATCGGGCTGTTTTTCAGTTTGAGCGCGCTTTTTGCGCTGATGATTGCTACTGCTCTAAGCTCATCCAGGCTTTGGGTCAAGCAATAAAACCAAAAACCTATTGTTAATCATTGACCTCAAGCGTAATTGATTATATTTTGAAAGATGATGAATATCTGTCTTTTAAGCTATCGCGGTAATCCCTATTGTGGGGGTCAAGGCGTTTATCTTTACTATCTGAGCAAGGCATTATCTGAGAGAGGTCATCAGATAACTGTCATTGCAGGTCCCCCATATCCTCTTGAGATGCCCTGGACGCGTCTTATAAAAATTTCCAATCATAATTTCATCAATAAGCCAGGAAGGTCTGCGATTCCTGCTGAGAATCCCCTTTCGGTTTTATCTGCGGGAAATCTGACAGAGCTTTTTTTGAGTCGGCTGGGCTCAAACCCGGAAATGCTCTTTTTTAGTCTGCGTGCCTTTCAGGTACTCAGAAAAATGATTGCTGATGGGGAGCGAATTGACATTGTGCACGATAATCAGTCTCTTGGATATGGTTTGCTTTTAATCAAAAGACTCGGATTGCCAGTGATTGCGACTATTCATCATCCTTTGCAGGTTGATCGGAGGGAGGACCTTAAGCAGATGTCTGGATTTTTTCAGCGCTTCCGTCGGTCGCTTTATTACCCGCTCTGGATGCAGAAATTTGTTGCGCGCAGGCTGGACAAGCTGGTCACGGTTTCCGCGACTTCAAAAAATCTCATTTGCAGAACTTACGGGATTCCTGCTGAAAAAATAGAGGTCATCCCTAATGGAGTTGACTTGAATTTTTTTAAGCCTGACCCAGCGATAAAAAAAATCCCTGGCAGACTGCTTTTTGTCGGAAGCAGTGAGGACAGGAAAAAAGGCGTTCTATATCTGTTGCGCGCGCTCAAGCAAATCAATGACCCAAATGTTCATCTTGCGATTGTTGATGGCAGGCTCAGGGCTGAACGGGTGTATGCCAAAAATCTGGTAAAGAAAATGGGTTTAAGTTCGCGCGTGAGCTTTCTGGAAAAAATCTCTGGAGAAGATTTGGTTTTAGAGTATAATAAAGCAGAGGTGATGGTTGTGCCGAGTTTATTTGAGGGATTTGGATTACCAGCATTAGAGGCAATGGCAAGCGGTACTGCTGTGATAGCAAGCGATGCAGGAGCTTTGCCAGAAGTAGTGGGCTCTTCAGAAGATGCAACAGGGATTCTGGTTCCATCAGGGAATGACTCAGCACTAAAAGATGCTATTTTGAAATTGCTGGGAGACGAGAAACTAAGAGCAACACTGGTTAAAAACGCTAGAATGCGCGCGGAAAAGTTTTTTAGCTGGGAACAAGCAGGAGAAAAACTGGAGAAAATTTATCAGGAACAAATGAAGAGGAGGGATTAAAAATGAGAAAGAAAACTTCAGAAACAATAGGCAAGACCAAGCCAGCAGTGTCTAAAAGCCGTGCTAGAAAGACAAAACCTATTAAGGTTCTGTTTGCAACTGGAGAGGCTTTGCCTTATGTGAAGACCGGAGGTCTGGCTGATGTGGCTGGAGCGCTTCCTGTTGAATTAGCCAGGCTCGGTGTTGAACCGGTTATCTTTTTGCCTGAGTATCGTGGCATTCGTGAAAAGTTCAATCTTGAGCCAACCGGGATCAAGGTATGGGTTCCGATTCTGGAATATGAAAACACGGTTTTGAAGGAAGGCGAGGTTTTCACCACTGAGAGAAACGGAGTGCGCGCTTTTTTCCTTAAAAACGATGAGTTCTATGACAGGGAATATCTTTATTCAACTCCTCAAGGCGACTACAAGGATAATGCTGTGCGGTTTATTTTTTACGCGCGCGGCTTAATGGAGTTCATTAAGGCTGGCGGATTCTCTCCGGATGTGATTCATTGCCACGACTGGCAAGCAGGATTAGCGCCTGTATATATCAAGACACTTTATAAGGATGAACCCGGGATTAAAGGAATAAAAACTTTGCTCACGATTCATAACCTGGCATATCAAGGAATCTTCTGGGCGTTTGACATAAAGCAGATTGGACTGGACTGGTCTTACTTTACACCAGACCTACTGGAGTTCTATGGACAGGTCAATTTCCTCAAAGGCGGATTAGTGTATGCTGACCTGATAAATACAGTAAGCAAAAAATACGCTGAAGAAATACAGACCCCAGAGTTTGGCTGTAAGCTGGAAGGCGTGCTCACAGCGCGAAGGCAAGACCTGTTCGGAATTGTCAATGGCATTGATTATTCAGTCTGGAACCCTGAGACTGACGAGCATATTCCAGCAAAATTTTCAGCAAAGGACTTGAGCGGAAAAAAAGTATGCAAAGCTGAATTAAAAAAGGAGCTCGGGCTTGAACACGGAGATGCGCCATTGATCGGGATCATTTCCCGCCTGGCTGACCAGAAGGGCTTGGACATCGTTGCTGAATCCCTAGATGAAATCCTGGGAATGGGTTATCAGGTGGTGATTTTGGGAACGGGTCAGGATAAATATCATAATCTGTTCAAGAGCCTGGCTGAGCCTTGCAAGGGAAAGGCCTCGTTCCGCATAGAGTTCAATGACCCGCTTGCGCACCGGATTGAGGCGGGAGCGGATTTGTTTTTGATGCCCAGCCGGTATGAGCCTTGCGGATTGAACCAGCTCATCAGCCTGAAATATGGCACTGTGCCAGTAGTGCGCGCTACTGGAGGACTGGATGACACAATTGAAAACTTTGACCCTGCAACTGGTAAAGGAACCGGATTTAAATTTGTAGATGCGACAAAAGAAGCAATGATGACCGCGCTGAAATCTGCTCTGGAAATTTATCGCCAGCCAAAGCTATGGGAAAAGCTGGTCAAGAACGGGATGAAAAAAGATTTTTCATGGAAATCCAGCGCCAAGGAATATGTCAAGCTTTACAAAAAATTACTGGGAAAATAAATTTATACCCGGAATAATAAAATTCCGGAGAATAGTATTATAAATTCGCTGGTTTCTACACAGGCTCCTAAAAGGTCGCCGGTGAATCCTCCTAGTCTCCTTTTTCCGTCCCAGGCAAAGAGCAGGCTGAGCACCAGCACGATTCCCAATCCTGCTAATCCGGATATGCTTTGAACAAGAGCTACAGGCGCCAGAGCCAGAAGAAAAGCGATTGCCAGATGCCATTTCTTTTTGCCTCTGGCAAAAACTTCGGCGGTGCCTCCCTCGGGACGGGCATACGGAACTGCGCCCATAATCAAGGTCAGGCTCAGCCGTGAAATTCCGGGCGCCAGAGCGAGCATAAGCAAATTTTTTTGCTCAATCAAAATACTGATCGCAAGAAATTTTCCAAGCAAAACAAGCGCAAGCGCGATTATTCCAAAAGTTCCGTGATGAGCGTCTTTCATAATTTTGAGCCTCTGCTCCGGGTTCCTGCCAGCAAAGCTGTCTGCCCAGTCCGCGAGTCCGTCAAGATGAAGCGCGCCGGTGATGATAGTCAGGAAGAGCACGATCACGAACGCGGTTAAATCCGCGCCAATCCTTTGCGCCAGAATCTGGGCAATTCCGAAGCAGAGGAATCCGATGAAGTATCCCACGAGCGGAAACCAGATTGGAGCCTTAGAAAAACTTTTTTCAGAAATCTGCCCCCTCAACGCAGGAAGAATTGTGAGAAAGCTGAAAGCGTCTATAAGAGAGCGGATCATTATTTCCTGTCCGAAACCCCGGCGCTCTGGAAAGTCGCCATTTGATTGTGGCAGGCAAGCGCCGCGTCAACCAGCGCCATTGCGAGACACGCGCCTGTGCCTTCCCCGAGCCGCATCTCAAGATTGAGCAAAGGCTTAACACCCATTGTTTTTAATGCTATCCTGTGTCCACGCTCTTCAGAAAGATGGCTAAAGATCAAATGCTCTTTCACTAAAGGACAGAGTTTTATCGCGGAAAGCGCGGCTGAGCTTGCGATAAATCCGTCAACAAGCGCCACGAGCCGGTTTTTCACCGCGCCAAGATAAAGCCCGGCTAGCCCGGCTATCTCCAATCCCCCTAAAGCTGACAGGGTCTTGAGCGGATCAGAAAACGCATCCCTGTGCTTTTGTAGCGCGCGATTCACGACATCAATTTTATGTTTGAGTGTTTCTGGGGTTATGCCTGTTCCTGGTCCAACCACTTCATCAGCAGACAAGCCAAGGTATGCGCAAAATAGCGCAGAAGCTGGAGTGGTATTTCCAATTCCCATATCTCCTCCTGCAATCAGGCTGATCCCATCTTTTGCAGAGCTATCCGCGAGCTCAATTCCAGTTTCAATCGCGTGTATGGTTTCTTCAATGCGCATTGCTGGCTCTCGCGTGAAATTTTTTGTGCCTTTTGCCACTTTTCTTTTTAGCAAGCCTTTGAGTTCTGGAAAATCATAGTCAACACCAATGTCCACAACCTGAACCTCTGCCCCGACTACCCTAGCAATCTGATTAATGCCAGCGCCTCCATTCAAAAAGTTCAAAACCATCTGCGCAGAGACCTCTTTCGGATATGCGCTCACACCCTCCTCTACTACGCCGTGGTCTCCAGCAAACACGATCACGCGCTTCTTTTTCAACTGCGGATGAAGCTCTCTACGAATGCCGCAGATTTTCACCGCCAACTCCTCTAGCCTGCCCAGACTCCCGCGCGGCTTGGTCAGATTATATTGATGCGCCTGCGCCTGGTTCATAATATCACGGTCCAAACCATTTATTTCAGCAATTGTCTTTTGCATCAGCCTCATTATTTTCATCCTTTGAGTTTAACAGGGAGACCAGCTACAAGCAGATAAACCTCATCACAAGCCTGCGCAAGCATCTGATTAGCCTTGCCCTGCCAGTCCCGGAATTTGCGGCTGAGCGGGTCAGATGGCACAATCCCCTGCCCCACCTCATTGCTCACGAGAATCAGCATTGTCCTTGGTCTAGCTACCAGCTGGCACAGCTTTTCAAGCTCTGCGCTGACCTCTTTTTCTCTCTTTCCTTTAAGCAGAAGATTGGAAATCCAGAGCGTGATGCAGTCCACTATTACCAGCTCGCTTTTAAGCATTGCTTTATTGAGCGCTTGATTCAGCTTCAATGGCTCCTCAATCAAGTCCCAGCCCTTGCCCCGGTCTTGTTGATGTCTTTTGATTTTTTGCTCCATCTCAAGATCCAGTGGCTCAAGCGTTGCAATAAAGGCTTTGCGCGAAAAGCCTTTTGCAAGGGAGAGCGCGAAGCGGCTCTTACCGCTCCGCGCTCCGCCCAGAATCAAAATGCTTTGCGCTTTTTTCACAATCCCTTTCCTGACGATAGATTATAGCTCACTCCAGCATAAAAGCTCTGAGGCATAGTACCATATCCATAAACCTCATAATAATCCTCGTTGAAGATATTCTCAGCGCGGAAATTAAGAGCTAGGTCATCAGTTGCCTGCCAGTTAATCCCGGCATTCACAACCGTATATGGCTTAAGCTCAATCCGCTTTTCTTGAAACATCTCAAAAATCTCATCTTCAGTCTCTCCACGATGAATGCCCCAGACATTAAACTTCAACTGCTTGATCGGATTCCACGCTAGCCCAAAGCCATACTTCTCTCCCCACCTCCGAATCAGCTTCTCATCTGTCTTCTCATCCCGCGCATCCACAAAAGAATAAGAAACGCTTAACTCCAGAGATGGAATCGGCTTTGCTAAAATTTCAGCTTCCCATCCAGGCGCACGCGCTTTATCAATGTTATTATACTGATAAAGCAGATTGTCCCACACAATCAGGTCTGTATATTCAACCTCAAAATATGTTCCGCTCAATTTAAGCCTTTCGTCAAACAATTGCTGGTCCAAGCCAACTTCCCAGCTCTGGCTTTGTTCTGGCTTTAAGTCTGGATTGCCTACCTGAAATCCGCCAACATTCCCATATAGCTGATACAGGCTTGGAGCCTTGAAGCCAGTGCCATAGCTCGCGTGAAGCCGTGGTCCAGCTTTTATTGGCTGAATATATGCGCTGACTTCTCCAGTGGAATGATTTCCGAACTGGTCGTTCTGGTCAGCTCTGCCCCCGGCTAAAAATCCATATTTCTCCTGATGATGGTCCCAGAGCAATAAAGCGCTCCGCGTGATCAGATTTCTACGGTCAAACTTATCCTCATATGGACCCCAATCGCTTGTTCCTGAAACATCGCTCTCTCCAGACTCCTCCTGATACTCAGCTCCTAGAACCAGCTTGTTTTGTAAGTCCGGGGTGTATTCTCCCTGCCAGATAAGTTTACTCAACCAGCTCTGGTAATCACCTTCCATTTCTGTGTTCGGATGAAGCTCATCAGTCTCATCCTTATACTCGCGTAGATGGTCTGTATATTGAAATTCCAGTTTCTGCTTGAAATCGCCTGTAAGTATTGTGCCTGTGACGCGCGAGAGATAGATTCTGGAGTCCGCTGTATAATTGGGGTCATCTTCTGGCAAACCGCTTAAAAGATTAACCGTATCCAGGTCTGTCTTCGCATAGATAGCCTTTCCAACAGCCTCCAGCTCCAGCCAGCTTGCAGGCTTACCACCGCCTAAAAGCGAAAACGATAGATTCTGATACCCATCTCGCTCATCATTTCCAAGCTTATCAGAGGCTGAGCTAATCCCAGAGGTGCTGAAATTACTTAACATAAAATCAGCAAAGTAATTTGACCTTCCTATATAAAACTCCCCAAGCTCCTGATATGTGTCAAATGAACCACCCTCAAGATAAAAATTCCCTCCAGGACCCCCGTGCGGACGCTCACTTAAAATATTGATCACGCCAGATTCAGCGTCTGAACCATAAAGCGCGCTAGCTGGTCCGCGAAGAATCTCAACACGCTCAACGCCTGAAACCGGCAAAAGCTCTGCTGACGCAACCCTGCCTATGCCCATAGGGTCATTCGCCTCAATGCCATCCACCAGAACCAACACCTGCTCTGTCTTGCCTCCACGAATGTAAATCCCGGTTTCTCCACCATAACCACCGGTTTGTGTTATCATTGCCCCTGGAGTGCGAGTAATGACCTCAGAAAGGGTTTTATCTCCAGATGTCTTCAATTCCTCTTTGTCTGAAACTGTTACGCTCTTCGCAACCTCTGAGGTCGGCTTTTCAAATCTGCTCGCTGTAATCACAACATCTATCTTCGGCTCTTCATTCTTTTGCTGATTTGTCTCTTCCTGTTTTTGCTCATCATTTTTCTCCTGTGATTGAGTTTGCTCCTGAGAAAAAATCATGCTTGCCCACACCAATCCAAACGCGATCAAAATTATCTTTATCGTTTTCATTATAATCCTCCTTTGCTTTTCTCTTTGTGGCAGAAAAAACTGCCAATGCCTCTCCGCCAAAATAAAAATCCCCGAATCCAAATCGGATTCGGGGATTTCCCTTTTTAATCCCAGAACCTATATATTGGTTTGCCTGGTCCCACGCAGGCACCAATAATTCGCAGGCAGGTTTTCTGACTCTCGGCTCATCCTAATCCCCGCGCCTTCCCATTCCGCACTTATGCGGAACAGTGGCACAATGCGGGTTTCGTCCCCGATTACAGCGGCGGGCCCGTGCTGGATTTTAACCAGCTTCCCTATTAAGCCTTCTCAGGCTCCCGCGAAATTATTTTCAGCTTAAAATTATAGATAGAACAAAAAATTTGTCAAGTGCTAAAGCACACGCATTGAAATTTAGCCTCTGCTTCCGAGCTTAACAATTTCTGTGTGGATTAACCCGGGCTTAAGTTCAAGGAGCGCTACAGTTGGTTCAGCTTCATTAGTATCATGTCCAGCATACCCGGGGTTTAGAAAATAAATCCCCTTTATTTGCTCCCAGAGCGCTAAATGCGTATGACCAAAAATAATTAACTCTGCAGAAACTAAAGCGTGTGCCCAAAAATTACTGCTTTCACTCCTCTCAAGCGCGTCCTTGAAATCTCGCCAGGACATTGTAGTCAAGCTATGAGTGAGGATGATCTTTTTACCAGCAAGCTCCAAGAGAGAAAAATCCGGAAGAGCAGAAGGGATTTGTTCTGGCTCGTGATTTCCAGACACGCAAATTACAGGCGCAATTTTCTCAAGCTGGGTTAAAACATCCCGGCTCCCAATATCCCCAGCGTGAATAATCCTCTCAACCCCGAAAAAAACCTCTGGAATCTCTGGATGAAAAAATCCGTGGGTGTCGCTAATCACACCAATCTTCATTTTTAGCGTATTTCACCGAGCAACGGATTTCGTTTTCGCTCCACCCCGAGCGTTGTTGCAGGACCATGCCCGGGCAGAATTCTGGTCTGGTCAGGAAATTGTCCGAGAGTCTTTTTAAGAGATTTTGTTAAAGTATGAAAGTCTCCTCCGGGAATGTCCCATCTGCCAACGCCATTAGCAAAAAGCAAATCTCCGCAGAAAAAATTGTCCTCCAATAAATACGAGACTGAGCCGGGCGAATGACCGGGCGTGTGGAATACCTGGAATTGAAAATTTCCAAAAGGAATTCTGTCCCCGTGTTCCACTGGAGTGAATTTTGCAAAAGATATTCCGAGCCATCGCCATCTTTTCTTGATGTCTTTGGGATGTAGATAGCAGGTCGCACCGGATTTTTTTTGAAGAAAATGCGCTCCAGCAATATGGTCCAGATGCGCGTGCGTGATAAGGATCAACTTGAGATGAAGATTTCTTTCCTGAATCTCCATCCATAATTTGCGCGGATTAGCTCCTGCGTCAATCAAGACGCAGATTGGTTCTGACTCTAATTGAATAAGCCAGCAATTGGTCTGCCAGAACCCGAGAATTTTCTGCTCTATCGTGAAATGCTCGTTCATATCAAAATGGCAAATGCATGAAGCTGACGCTTTGTCTTAAAATTTTAATCAGCGCGTATGATGATTGTATCCCCGGGTTTGATTTTGCTGGAAGACAGGTTATTCCATTCCATCAAATCGTTCGGGTCAACATTATAAAGCTGAGAAATTTTCCAGAGAGTATCTCCGGGCTGAACCTGATAGACTTTAGTGCTACTGGTCTGTTTTGCCTGGCTCTGGCTTTTTGCCGAGCTTTTGGATGTAGTCTTGGTTTGCGAAGACTTTTGAGCAACACTGGTAGGAGATTTCTGCACTCCCACGATAAGGGTTTGACCAGTGTGGATGGTATTGCTGGAAAGTCCATTCCATCTTTTCAGTTCTTCAACCGACACACCGTTGCGTCTGGCAATGGAGTAAAGAGTGTCTCCGGATTTGACCTTATATTTGACGCTATTTTTGCCAGGAGCGGATTGGTTTTTTGTCTTGGAAGAGGATTTCTTATCCTGAGGATCGGAATATGCGATGATGGCGCTGGCTTTTCCACACGAGACAGGGATAACCAAATCCTGCCCGGTTTTGATTAAAGATACACGAGATATATGATTAAAAGCCCGAATTTGCTCAACCGTGACGCCATATTTCTGGGCAATCTCGCCCAAGGTCTCTCCTTTCCTAACCTTGTGATGCGCATAAGTTACTCTCTCTTCAGGCTTTAACTTTTGATACGCGGCAAGAAGAACCTCGCCCATACCATTCGGGATATTTATCTCATACTGCCTTCCAGGAGGAGTAATGCCCCGGAGTAATGCCGGGTTCATCTTCTGGATTTCCTCTCCGCTAACTCCGGCAACCTTAGCCACTTTATATAAATCCACCGCGTCCTTAACCAGTAGCTTCTCCAATTGCGGAGCAGGCTGTTTTTCAGGCTTGACAAATCCATATTCCTCAGGGCTTTCAGCAATGATACACGCGGCAATCATTTTCGGAAGGTAATCCTTTGTTTCCTGACGCAAGCCAGTTAGTTCAATCAACTCCCAGTAATCGTCCGAGTCGTTCTCTTCCATAACGCGCGCCACTTTCCCCTCGCCAGCGTTATAAGATGCAAGCGCCAGAGGCCAGGAGCCAAAGCGCTGATAAAGCTCTTTGAGATAGGCTATAGCGGCTCTGGTGCTTTTTTCCGGGTCTCTCCGCTCATCCACCCAGAAATCCACCTCCAACCCAAACCTGCGCGCTGTCCCTGGCATAAATTGCCAGATGCCCCCTGCGCCTCTCCGACTGCGCGCATACGGATTAAAGCCACTCTCAATCATCGCCAGATAAAACAGACTTTCCGGTAGATTATTTTCTCTCAACGCCGATTGGATGTAATCCTGATAAAGCGCAGAGCGTTGAAGATATACTTGAAAATGATTGCGCGCAGGTCCTGTGAAATAGTCAAGATAAAATTGCACACGCGGATGATACAGATGCTCCAGATTTAAGGTTTTGGCAAGCTGAAGCGGAACAGGCTCTTGAACCGGCTCTGGGGACTCCAGAGAATCGTAAATCAAGTTTAGCAGGTCTGGTTTCTGATAAAGCTGGTCCAGACGCTCCTCTAAAGGAAGGCTCTTATCGCTTAGAAGGGCTTTACTGGCTGGATAAGACCCCTGGCTTAGCAAAAAAACCGCAACCGCAACTATCACATTACCGGTTCTCAATCTCATTCATCATCTCCGCGCAAATTAAATTCATCCGCCTGCCACGATTATGCCCAGATGTTATTTTGCTTAAGCCTCTGAGTTAATGAAAAAATTATATCAAAATTCTGTTAATCTGTCAATCTACTCATAAACCTTTTCCAATTCCATCTCCGCGTTCACAGCATCCTTCTCAATATCCCGAACCTTTTTCAGGTCTTCTTCAAGCTCCTCGTAGTATTCGTGCTGGATGAGCGCGGACATAATCTCAGAAGTGCCAGTCCAGATCATTGTCAAGCGAGTGTCACGAAGCGCCCGCTCAATGGGATAAACATCTGTGTATCCGATCCCGCCCATAATCTGCATCGCATTGTTCACAACCTCCCAGGCGGTTTCCGTCGCGAACTTTTTCGCCTCGGAAACGATCCTTCTCGCAGGCAGACCAGAATCAATCACCCTTGCCGCAGTGTAGACCAATCCTCTCGCCGCATCTATCTTTGTTAAACTGTCCGCGACCTTGAAGCTTACTGCCTGAAATTTCCGGATCACTCTTCCGAACGCCTTGCGCTTCATAGAATAGCGAGAGGCTACTTCAATTGCGGCTCTGGCTCCGCCCACAGCGCCTGCGGCAGATGTCATCCGCTCAGGAATCATCATCTGATTGAAAATTAGCGCGCCACTATTCTCAGGTCCAATCATATTTTCTTTTGGAACGCGCACTTCGTGGAAAGAGATTCTCGCTGTGCCTCCTCCGCGCGTGCCCATTAAGCCAAACACGGTCTCCACCTTAACCCCGCGGTCCTTTTCCACCAGAAAAACGCTTATGCTTTTATGAGGCTCTGCTTGGGGAGCGGTCTTGGCATACACCAGAAAATAATCCGCGCCTTTGCCACCAACAATAAACCTTTTAGCGCCTGTGAGAATATAGTCATTGCCATCTTTTCTGGCAATCGTTGTGCATCCAAAAAAGTCAGACCCACCTCTTGGCTCTGTTAATGCCTCCGCGCAGATCAGCTTCCCCTGTAAAGTCGGCTTTAAAAATTTTTCCTTCTGCTCATCCGTTCCAAAAACATTGATCGCCTCTCCAACTATGCTCGGAAGAGAATACTGGCAGGCAAGCGCAGTGCCCAGAACTCCGACTTCCTCCAGAGCCGCAACCTCGCAGGTCCATTTCATCCCTCTCCCGCCCCATTTTTTTGGGAATCTTAGCCCGAGCAAATTTGCTTCTGCCACTGCCTTATCAAACTCATAAGGAAACTCTACCTCCCCCCTGTCCATCTTTTTTATAAGCTCAGATGGAACAGATTTAACAAACTCTCTTACCTCATCCCTTATTTTGAGTTCCTCAGGTGTCAATAAAACCGAATGAATATCCATTTCCTTCCTCCTTCCTGATAAAGTATTTAAAATATGCGAGCGAACTTGCCCGCTATTTATCTAGCCATATTTGAGCATTCTCTGCAATGCTTCTCGCGCCTGTGAACGAATAGGCTCAGGAACAATCACCTGATTGACCCAATTTTTCTCTGCCTGCTCAATCCGCTCAAGCGTAATCGCAAGATTTGCCAGATTTATCTTATACATATTCGGGCACGCAGAGCGCGCAAGCGGATACACATTGTGTCTTCCTTTCTCCTGCTTTGCCAGTCTTTCCACTAAATGAATCTCAGTTCCCACAACAATCGTGCTCCCTTGTGGCTGGGACTCAACATATTTTATTATCTGCTCTGTTGAGCCAGTTGCATCAACCAACTCCACCACCTCTCTGGGCGTCTCTGGATGCACGATAATTTTTGCAGATGGGAATTCTTTGCGCGCTTTTACCACATCTTCGGTCTTAAAAAAGGTGTGAACATGACAGTATCCGTTCCAGAGAATCACCTTTGCCTTTTGAATTTGTGAAGGCTCTGCTCCGCCCAGGTTTAATTCCGGCTGGTATAGCAAGAGCTCTTGTTCAGAAATGCCCAGCCTTCGGCTGGTATTCCTTCCCAGATGTTCATCCGGGAAGAAAAAAACCTTTTCTGCAAAGCTAAACGCCCACTTAAAAAGCTTATCCGCATTACTGGATGTGCAACAGGCGCCGTTATTCCTTCCGCAAAAAGCCTTCAGCTCAGCGTCCGAATTGACATAAGCAATGGGCACGACTTTTTTTATGTCAGTGGCTTTTGCGATTTGTTCCCAAGCTTGCTCCACATCCGAGATATCCGCCATATCCGCCATTGGACAACCAGCTCGCGTGTCCGGAATGAAAACCTTTTGTCCCTCTCTTGCCAGAATCGCGGCGCTCTCAGCCATAAAATGTACTCCGCAGAAAACAATATATTCCGCCTTTTCCTGCTCGCTCGCTATCTTGCTCAGCTTGAATGAGTCTCCGCGAAAATCAGAAAGCTCCACAATATCATCTCTTTGATAATGATGCCCGAGAATGACCAGCTTTTCCCCAAGCCTTGTCTTAACCGCACGGATCTTCGCTTTCAATTCCTCGCTTGAAAGCTGTCGGTATCTGGCAATTTCCTCAATTAAATCCATATTCTGATTATAACAACAAAGCCGAAAAGAAAAAAGTTGATAAGATGATAGGTTGATAACTTGACACGGAAAATGCGAATAGCGAAGAGCCAATGGTTGCGCGAGCGGGCTTGCCCGCGATTCCTTGCTTCCGCGAGCGAAGCGAGTCCCGCGGAACGCGGGATGCGAGAGCCTTCCCTGTGGCGAGCTTGCCGAGCTAAGGCGCGATACCGAACTGTGCGAGGGACTTTAGCAGGCTGTTGAAAAATGGTGCCCTCCCCCTCAGATGGGGGAGGGTCGCTGTCAGACCTGCTCCAAGAAGCGCAACCAAATGCCCTCCCCCTCAGATGGGGGAGGGTCGGGGAGAGGGTGATTTATAACTGATTGAAAACAATAATGATAATCCCCCTCACCCTTGCCCTCTCCCACGGCGGGGAGAGGGAGGGAAAGATGACTTTTTCAACAGCCTGTTAGTCCCGATTTTCATTCCTTTTCTCCGCAAATTTCCCTCCTGCAATTTTTTGCTTGACAAATAATTGGGGGGGTATAATTAGGAAAAATTAAAAAAGGAGGATAAAAATGGCAAGCGATTATGTATGCACAAATTGTGGCTACCGGGGATTTCTAAAAAGGTGGTTAAAGGAAGTTTTATCATTGATGTTATTTTGTGGCTGGCTTTTTTTATACCCGGTTTGATCTATTCTATTTGGAGACTTACCAGCAAATACAATGCCTGCCCCAAATGCCTACAGCCAACCATGCTCCCAACCGATACCCCAATAGGACAGAAATTGATTTCCGGTAAATAATAATCCTCTGCGACCTTCGCATTCTTTGTGGTAAGAACGGATTTATTCTATTAGCTCGCTAATGATGTCCAGCGGGCTTTTGGTTTCAAAGCCGAGGGATTCTATTTTGCGACGGCACAAGCCACAGGCGCTCACAACGGTTTTGGCGCTGATGCGAGAAAGTTCTGCTTTTAAAATTTCCGCAATCTTTGCAGAGACTTCAGCATTTTCTATTTTCATCTCAAAGGCTCCCCCTGCTCCGCAACATTGTTCAATCACTGCTTCTGGCGACAGATTCAATTCTCTAAGCAAGGCAAGCGCAGGGTCTGGCTCGCCTAATCCAATCAAATGACACGCACGGTGATAAACAAATTTTTGCCTGTGCCCGGATTTTTTGATCCGGGCTTTGATCTTCGGAAGCAGGCTATAAAAAGTGATAGTATTTTTAGAAATTTGTTCAGCTTTTGCCCCGAGCCAGAGCGGATAGTGCTCAATAAATGTGAAGACACAGCTTGGACAGTTTGAGAGGATTTGATAGCCCTGCTCAAGGAGTGGAAGAATTTTATCAGCAAGTTTTTGCGCCTGTTTTTTTGCGAGCTTTGGATTCCCCTGGCTAATTGCGGGAATGCCACAACATAAATTATCCAGGATAACTATTTCCGCTTCCAGAGCAACCAGAATCTTCAGGGTGTTTTCAAATTCCTCTGGCTCAAGCGCACTTTCTAAACAGCCAGGGAAATAGATTATTTTTAAATCCGCTTTTCTGGGGCTAGGCTTTAGCTTCATCAAGGATTTTGACTTACGGATTTTATTATGGTCTTTTGCAGAGACCAAGCCCTTGGCTTCGGGATTGATGCCAATTATTCTGAGAGCTCCTCGGGAGGGCTTAGACGATGAAAGTCTGACAATGGGAGAAGGTGTTTTCGTCATCATATTAAGCAGGTCTCCTCCTCGCTCCAGGACCATAGAACGGAGACTGAAAATTTCCTTTTGCCGTTGAAAATTCCGGATTGGGTCAAGAATTCTGGGCACAGAGACCCCGGTTGGACAGAGCCTTAAGCATCTCTGGCAGGAATAACAATAATTGAGCAGAGTTCTTAAGTCCTGAGATTTAAGAATCTCTTCTGCGCCAGCTCCTTGCGCAAGCGCGCGGGCAATGCTCACCTTGCTTCTGGGAAGAGCTAGTTCTGTTCCGGTTCCTAAATAAGCTGGGCAGTATGTTCTGCATAAACCACAGCCGTGACAGCGGAAGAGCAGGTCCATATCTTGCTGAGAAGATAGGGCATAGATATTACTCTGCGCTTGAAGAGTTTGAGAATCCGCTATCCAGTATTTGATGTGCTCAAGTGGGATCATACCTGGTTCTGCAAGAATTTTTCCAGGATTAAAAATTTCCTCTGGATCAAAAATCTTCTTGAGCTCCTGAAAAACCGGAAAAGCGTTTGGGAACTGGGTATTGACATACGGAGCTCTCAGGATTCCGTCTCCGTGCTCGCCAGTGATTGACCCGCCAAGCTGAATGACCATTTTATAAACCCGGTCTGCAAGAATTTGCATCCTTCGCTGATCCTCTTTGTCCATTGGATTAAATTTCGGGTTAAGATGAAGATTACCTTCTCCCGCGTGTCCCAGAATCGGGGCAAAGGTTTTCATTTCCTGAAAAAAACGCTGAATTTTCTCCACGCCTTCAGGCAATTTCTCAGGCGGAATAACAATGTCCTCAATAAAACGAACCAAGCCAGACCCAAGCCGATAAAGGATAGGACTCGCTGATTTTCTAACCTTCCAGAGTTGCTCAGCTTCTTTTTTATCCTGGGCAATAATGGATTTATATCCTAGCTGGTCTTTTCCAATCAGTTCTTCAAAAGCGGTTTTTAGTTTTTCCTGCGCCTCTGACCCGGTCTCGCCACTGAATTCCACCAGAAGCATATCCTCTGCTTCTTCATCCAATAGAGGTCTTAAATCCGGATAGTTCTGCCAGACCAGATGAATGAAATTTCTGTCCATAATCTCAATTGCGAGCGGATTTTGCTCTCGCAAAATTTGAGTGGCTAACGCGGCAAGGTTCAAATCGCGGAAAAAAACCAAGCCCACGCTCTTAAATTTCGGAACAGGCATAAGCTTGAGCCATGCACGAAGAATAAGAGCCAGCGTGCCCTCTGACCCGACCAGTAATCTGGCAAAGTTAATCCCGGTTTCGCTGATTGCGTTCCAGACCAAATATCCACTCGCATTTTTCACCTGTGGTCTGTCAGCGTCTATTTCTCGCTGATGAATTTTAAAAAGCTCCTGAAGCTCAAAAGCAATTTTTTTTGCCCAATCGGATCCCTGCTCAATAATTTCAAAAAAATTTTCGCCCACACGCGCTTTGCTCCCATCTGCCAGGACCACTTCCAGTTCCTCTACATAACTCTGCGTTGACCCGTAAAAGAGCGAGTGAGCGCCAGAGGAATTATTTGCGATCATTCCTCCGATGGTACAATAATCTCCGCTGGAGGGGTCTGGCGGAAAGAATAGGCCAAAACGCGCTAGCTCTCTGTTCAAATCCGCATAAATCACTCCGGGTTCCACTAAAACCTTTTTCTCTTCCGGCTTGATTTCCAAAATACGATTGAAATGCCTGATGAAATTCACAACAACGCCAGAGCCAAGAGTTTGTCCTGCAACCGCAGAGCCAGCTCCACGCGGAGTGATTGGGATTTTTTCCTGGCTCGCGAATTCCACAATCCGAATAGCATCATTGTCTTCCTTTGGAAAAGCAACCGCTTGCGGCTGAATCCGATACAGGCACGCGGCTGACGCAAAAATCTCTCGTGAATAAAAATCTGTTCTTAACTCGCCTTTTAAACTTCGGGCAAACTTTTTAAAACTATCTGAACCCATCAGCTTGATTTTAGCATTTTATTCTGTATTTTGCAGTTTATTTCTTTCAAGGAAACTTTGCATTTTTGAGTCAAAGATTTCAGAAGGTATAATGAAGCTGATGAAATCGTTAAGAGCAATTCCATTCAGGCAATACATAAGCGCATTTTTGTTTTTGCTATTGCTCGTGAGCATTGCTTTCGGGACCCGCTGGTTTCAGGGCAGGAAAATGCTTTTTGAGATTTTATGGGACCCGATTCCTCTCCAGCTTTTTTATCCAGGGGACCGGATTGAATCTCTGGCGCTGAAAAATGGCAAATTAGCACTCTGGGACCCATATCGCGGGTTTGGCTCGCGTTTGATTATGCCTACAGCAATAACGCTTGCGCATCCATTAAAACTCATAGCGTTCCTCTGGGGAACTGATAATGGATTTGAATTTATGCTTTTGCTCAGGCTGGTTCTGGCAGGCTTTTTCAGTTATATACTTGCGCGGGGAATAGGGCTCTCGCATCTTGCAGGGATGGTCTCGGCAATTAGCTATGGCTTTTGCGGTTTTTTTCGCCAGTTCCATAATTTTCAAGACCTGAATGTGGAGATGTTCTATCCACTGGCGCTTTTATTTCTGATCCGTCTGTTCCAGGAATTAAAATTTTTTGATTTAATTTGCTGTATCTGGAGCGGATATTTTTTGATAACAGGCGGACATCCAGAACCCTTCTATTATTTCCCAGGAATGATCATAGTTTCAGGAACATATTACACTATTGAACAATTACTCTGTAAAACTAACAAACCTGAACAGATAATTTTTCCCCGTATGTTTTTTATCATTTTTTTGATTTTATTTTTTCATATGGTGCATTTTATTGTTGAGCCAGGGTTAGAAGTTTTCTTAAGAGGATGGACATATCATCCAGAGGGACTGGGCAAGTTAAATTTTGACATTCAGCATATAATCGCGCTTTTCACTCCACTTTTTGATTTCTGGCTCCAATCTCCCCGGGGCATTCGCGAGCAATTTATCCAGTTCACAGCCATCCCCTCTTATCTGGGCTTTTTTCCTGGACTACTTGCGTTATATTCTATTTTTAATCTCAGACAATCGCGTGGAACACTTACATTCTTCTGGGTTTTCACTATTATTATGCTTGGATTACTTTTCGGCATTCCCGGATTCAGCTGGTTTCTATCTCTTCCGTTTGTCAACCGGCTTCAAAATTTCCGCTATTTCCAGTCAGTTCTTGCGCTTCTGGTTTCAGTCCTTGCAGGATTTGGTCTTGACCAGCTCCGAAAAAATACAAACCTGAGAATTTTTCTTATGCTCCTTTCCGTATTAACCTTGTGGCTGATTTTTCATTTGCTCCGGTTTAGCAATTATCTTTTGCAAAATCCGCGTTTCCTTGTTGCAGGCGCCTTAATAATTTTTTCAATCGCACTTTTATTCATTATTTACTTCTTGCGCCGAGCTTCTAGTGGAATACGCCTTGCTGGCGCATTATTTTTTCTGGTCTCTGCAGAGCTATTTTTCTATTTTATTTTTGTATCTCCTTTATACGGTCTGCAGGCATTTCAGGCTGAAAAGCCAAAATTTTTGGACCGGGTTAATCTGGATTTTCATCTTTATCGTCTTTACAGTCCGGACCAGGATATTCTCCCTCCGGACACTGCTTCCATCTGGAAACTGCGGGACATCCGCGAAAGAGGACCGCTTGTGCCAAAGGAGTATTACCGGATGGTCTCTGGGCTTAACGGCTGGAAAACAGAACAGGATGCGGTTGATGCTTTTCTTCAAAACGGCAGGTTCTATTTGCCTTTTGAATTGGACAGGATTCCAGATCCAGCGCAGGATATGCTCTTCGGGTATCTTCTCACAAAGCATCGGCTGGGAACCAAGAGTTTGCTGGAAAACTTTCAAGCAGGTATTTTATTTTCCCCTGGTCCAAGATATTTATCAAAAGCAAAATATACTGTTGTAAATAAATCACGCGATGCTCTTCTTCTTCATCCCCCGAGCAGGCTCAAGTGTTCTGAGAAAATCCTGACCGGCAATTTGCTCTTTGAGATTGGAATTATGCCTGCGCAGGGATCCCAATCTGATGGCGCGGAATTTCTGCTCCTGGGACAAACTGGTTCAGGGGCTCGTCTACTCTTTTACAGATTCCTGCCTTATTCAGAAGCTGTAAAAAGTGGATGGAAAGAATACCGATTAAATTTGAGAGAGCAAGCTATGCTTGAACTTGCTACTCTGCCAGGACCCAGGGGAAATCTGGCTCAGGACTTTGCGCTTTTTGGGTCAATGGAGCTTGGTGTCGCGGACATCCCAGAATATCAACTGCTTGATGATTCAGGTCCATTTCTTTATCAAAGGATTTCGCGTGTGCCAAGATTCTTCCTTTCCAGAAATGTGGAATGGGTGGAAAGCCAAGAAAAATCTCTGGAGCTTATTCGCCATGGCAAATTTTCGCGTGAAAAAATTTTTTTGAGCGGAAAAAATCCCGGTTTAATCCCCGCTCAGAATTCCATAGAGCCGAGTCTCGGTGATGAGATTTATTTGCAGAAGGATGAGACTGATCTGGTTGAACTGGAGCTTAAGTTAAAAGAGCCAGCATGGTTAATAATGACTGACAGCTATCTTAGTGGCTGGCAGGCTTTTCTGGATGGAGAAGAGAGAAGAATATATCCTGCTAATTATTATTTTCGGGCAGTTTGGATTCCCTCAGGCGCGCACCGGCTAAAATTTTTATATCATCCCTTGAGCTTCCGAATCGGCTTTTTCAAAAGCATAGGCTTCTTAATAGTGGGACTTGTTTTAACCGGCTTGTTGATTATTCGCCGGATAAAGACTGCTGATGGTTCTGGAAAGTTTTCTGCATAAAAAAAGCATATACTGTTCGTGCTATTCTTAATAAGGTCTTGAGCATATCCGGTCTTAGCACACGACGGACATATTTAAAGAAGAATTTTCCCGGGTCGCGCCAGAGGGCCCTGATGCTGACATACCAGTACACTTTATGTTGCAGGCGGTGAAGCATATCCGGGTTGAACTCATCCGTGGTTAGACCGGTGAAACCATAATTCTCATGATACAGGTCTTCCTGTTTGAATAACCCCCTGGCAATTGCCTCCTCATAAAGCCCAGTGCCAGGAAGCGGGTTAAATAAAAAAATGTATATCTTATCCAGAGCAATGGATTTTGCATAATTAAGAGTGTTCATAATCTGCGCTTTGGTTTCTCCTGGAAATCCGATAATAAAAAAGGCGTGTGTGTCTATTCCATGAGCCTTGACCTTTTTCGCGATCTCTTTGCCCTTTTCCAGGTCCAGAGGCTTCTTGATGATCTTATCAACCACTTCCTGGTCCCCACTCTCAAACGCCAGAATAACCTCATAGCAACCGCTTTCTTTCATCAAATCCAGAAGCTCGTCGTCATCCAGCGCCTTGACTAAAGCTCCATTGGGCATATTCCAGTGAAAATTGAATTTGCGCTCAATCATCGCCCGAAACAATTCCTTAGCGCGCCTGGTGTTAGCAAGTAGATTGTCATCCTCAAATTTCAACTCCTCCACACCAAACCTGTTTTTCAATTCCTCCATCTCCGCAAGCACATTTTCAATAGAGCGAAACCTCTGCCCTTTTCCCCAGTAATGACACGATGAGCAGAATCTGCACCTGAAAGGACAGCCTCTGGAGGTGATGAACGAGATGTTGCGTGGGGATTTGGAAAAAAACATAAATGGAGTGTTGATCTTGAAGTATTTTTCTATTGGAAGTAGGTCCCGGGCTGGAAATGGAACGGTATCAAGGTCTTGAATGTATCTGGTCTTGGGATTGATGCGTATAGAACCATTATCCCGCCAGGCAAGCCCATCTATGCTTTCAAGACCAGTCCCTTTGCTCAATGCTTGAAGCAGTTGCGGAAAGCTTTCCTCAGCCTCGCCAATCACAATATAATCCAGATCAGGCGCGCGTGTAAGGCTATCCTCTGGAAGAAAGCTCGGATGAGTTCCGCCAGTGACCGTGATGATCTCAGGGAACCGCTCCTTAATTTTTTTTGCCAGCCTTGCTACAGTAATGAACTGAGCGGAAAACAAACAGGTGATACCAACCACCTGCGGAGAAAATTTTTCAACCTCTTTGACAATCTGGTCTAGGGACAAACCATATTCAAAATAGTAGCTTGTCTCCCATCTCTCCTGATCGTGTCCCTCAACAATGGCGTCCAGCAATTTGACCTCATATTGTGACCGGAGGACGGATCCCAGATAGGAGATGCCCATAGGCACACAAGCCATTTTGTCATATAGCGCGGCTATTCGCACTGGCGGGAAGATTAGCATCACGCGTTCTATTTTTCTTGGTTTCAGCATAGCAGATAAAATAGCATAACTTAACGCTTAATTGAAGCGTGCCTCTTTCTCACTCCTTAAAAAACTCAGAATCGCTGTTCTCAGAGCTTTGGTTACGGCTCTGAAGTTTTTCCGGTTAAGCACTCGCTTGAGATACTTTCCGAACAGCTTGCGCGGGTTCTGGAATAGGAGAAAAACATTTTGAAGAATGGTATATGAATACTGCCATTTCCGTAGTAATTTCGGATTAAACTCGCTGGTAGTGAGGGCGTTGTAATAATAATTGGTCTCAAAAACCTGCTCTGGCGTTATCAATTTCTGCTCAAGGCATTTCTGATAAAGAACGCTTCCGGGTAGCGGGTTGAAGAGAAAGAAGTAAGGCTTGTCTATTTTCATTTTTCTAGCAAAGCGGAATGTATTTTTGATCTGCTCTCTGGTCTCGCCAGGAAATCCGATGATAAAGAAAGCGTGAATGTCAATGTCATAATGTTTAAGAATTTGCACTGCGCGCTCAGCTCTGGAAAGGTCTAAAGGCTTATGCACAATGTTGTCAAGAACATACTGGTCTCCGCTCTCAAACGCCAGAATAACCTCATAGCAACCGCTCTCTTTCATCAGCTTGACCAGTTCCTCGTCTAAAAGCGCCATAATGTATGCGCCATTGGGCATATTCCAGTAAAAATTAAATTTCTCATCAATCATTGCCCGGAATAACTTTTTCGCGCGTTCCTTGTTCAAAAGCAGATTGTCTTCCTCAAACTTGAGCTCCTCTATACAGAATTTCTCCTTCAGCATCCTCATTTCAGCCAGCACATTTTCAAGCGAGCGATACCTCACCCGGTTTCCCCAGTAATGGCAGGAGGAGCAAAAAGTGCATTTGAAAGGACAGCCTCTGGAGGTGAGGAAAGATGTATTGCGGGGGCTTTTGGAATAAAACATAAACGGGACATTTATTTCAAAGTATTTTTGCATAGGCAAAAGGTCGTATGCTGGAAAAGGAATAGAGTCAAGATTTTCTATGAACCTGGTCTTGGGATTGACTTTGACCGAGCCGTTTTCTCGCCAGGCAATGCCGTCTATATGAGAGAATGTAGAGCCTTTCTCAATGGCTTCAAGGGATTGAGGAAAGCTCTCTTCAGCTTCGCCAATCACAATATAATCCAGATCAGGCACACGGCAAAGGCTGTCTTCTGGTAGAAAGCTAGGATGAGTGCCTCCTGTGACCGTGATGATCTCTGGATATTTAGACTTGATGAGTTTGAAAATTTCCGCAATAACTGGCAGTTGAAAGGAAAACAAACAGGATGCGCCAACAACATCAGGCTGAAACTTTTCCACTTCTTGGAGAATTTGCTCAGCAGAGAGACCGCACTGAACATAATTCCATCTCAAATATCTCTCTTGTTCCCTGCCCATTGCAATCGCATCCAGAATTTTCACATCGTATTTGTCCCTGAGTACAGACGCAAGATAAGCCAGCCCCATTGGTTGACAGGATACCACATCGTAAAACGATGAGATCCGGATCGGAGAATTGATCAAGAGTATTTTCTCAATACGATGCATTGTCATTATTTATTATAAATCATTTTCCCGGAATAAAAACACAAAGGCTGGAGACATAGATGATAAAATAAATTGGGCGGACAGTCAGCGATATCCCATCCTTCTGACCATGTCCGGGTTTTTAGTCCAGTTTTCCAAGACCTTGACGCGGAGCTGAAGGAATATTTTTATGCCCAGAATTTGCTCAATTTCCTTGCGGGCATCAGTGCCGATCTTCTTTAGCATACACCCTTTATGTCCGATGATAATTCCCTTCTGGCTGTCCCGCTCCACATAAATCGTTCCCAGAATTTTGATGAGCTTTTCCGTCTCTTCCCATTCCTCAATCGTCACCGCAGTCGCATACGGTATTTCCTGATGCGTGAACCTAAAAATTTTTTCCCGCACAATCTCTGCTACCAGGAATCGCTCGGTCTGGTCTGTGAGGATGTCTTGCGGGAAAAGCGCGGGACTTTCAGGTAGATAAGGAATGGTTATTCTGATAAGCTCCTGAATTCCGTCTGCTTCTAGTGCAGAGAGCGGGATGGTCTCCTTGAAAGTGAGCAGTTCTCGTGATTGGTCAATAATTGGGAGCAATTCTGATTTACTGGCTAGGAGGTCAATTTTATTTATTATGAGAATAATTGGTAGGGTCAGCTTTTTTAGATGTTTTAGAGCAAGAAGGTCTTCTTCTGCCCAGGGGTTATTTGCTTCAATCATCATGTAAATCAGGTCTGCTTCTTTTGCGCATTTAAGAGCGGTTTCAACAAGATATTTGTTAAGGGCTTTTCCTGGCTGATGTATTCCGGGGGTATCCAGAAAAATTAACTGCGCTTGTGGTAATGTCTTCACTCCCAAAATGCGGTTTCTAGTGGTTTGTGGCTTTTCAGAAATAATGGCGATTTTTTGACCAAGGATTTGATTGAGCAAAGTGCTCTTGCCTACATTGGGCTTACCAGCGATGGTGATGTAGCCACATCTGAATTGAGGGGTTGAATTCATCATCAGTAAGCCATAAATCAGCGGTATTTTTCCCAGAGTGTTGCTTTTTTGGCTTTGATCTCAGCAGGATACCAGTGGAAATGTTTGAAATACCAGCGATGCTTATATGTCATTACTTTTCCAAACGGTAAAGTATCATCAGAGAGAATCCATATCTGGACCCAGGCTTGCGTCTCATCTTCGTTCATTTCAACACTGAGTATCTGGAAATCAATGATTCTGTTTCGTTCAAACTTTCTTTCCCACATTGCAGGCAGGATGGTATCAAGGAAAAAGTAATAATGGTCTTGGTCTTCAAAATGTCCCTGGATTTCCATTTTATCTGCAAAGCTGTCAAGGTCTTTATACTGGATGAATTTGTAAAAAGCTATTATCTCCTGATAAAGCTCCTGTGGTTCTGGATTGGTTAACCCAGCAGGCTTTTTGTAACAGGCGCTCAAAAGAATAAGCAATGCCAGGCTTATTTTTATTGAAATTCTATTTCTCATCGCTTTAACATTTTAACTGGGAAAAAAATTAAAGCAAATCCGGGGTTGCTTGATTGAAAAATTCTGGGCTATAATGCTTGAACAAAGATAAAAATGGAGGTCAAGCTAATGAGAAGAATCACAGGGATTTTGATTATTTTTGTTTTAGGAGGGATTTATTCTCAACAGTCTAGCGCTGAGGTTAATAAGCTGATGCTTAAACACGGCTGGTCGGTTCAGTCATCTGCAAAAGTTAAAGAGGGTGGCGAGGCGATTTCAAAAGTGGGCTTCAATGCTCAAACTTGGTATCCAGCGACCGTGCCAAACACGGTTCTTGCGGTTCTGACAGAGAACAGGGTTTATACAGATGACCCATATTTTGGGATGAATTTGCGTAAGATTCCGGGGAATTTTCCAAAGCCGTTTGACACTTATGTTTTTCCAAAAACTTTCAATAGCCCTTTTCGCAAGCCCTGGTGGTATCGGACTGAGTTTCAAATTCCAGATGAGTATGATGGAAAGAGAATATGCCTGCATTTTAATGGTATAAATTTCAAGGCGAATATCTGGCTGAATGGGAAGAAGCTGGCAGATTCAGAGGATGTCTCAGGACCGTTTCGGGTTTTTGAATTTGACATAACAGAGCTGGTTCAATTTGGAAAAACAAATGCGCTTGCGGTTGAGGTTTTTGCTCCGACTGGACAGGATTTGGCAATCAACTGGGTTGACTGGAATCCTGCTCCGCCGGATAAAAATATGGGATTATGGAGAGAGGTATATCTAACATTCAGCGGTCCTGTTATTTTAAGGTATCCTGCGGTTCTTACAGACCTTGAGGTTCCATCGCTCGCTGAGGCGCATCTAACGGCTCTTTGCGAGGTGAAGAATCTAACGGCTCAAGAGGTTTCTGGAATACTCAGAGGAGCTATCGGGGATATTAAACCTGAATCCTGCGTGAATTTTGTTATATTATAGCCCTGCCGAGCTGATTTTTCAAGCAAAATCGGCTATAATCGCCTTTGTTCAGAAACATCATTTTTAATTAGGTTTCTAAACAATGCGCT
>Ga0315298_1000285_pt1 | contig 101318 bp, 68 predicted proteins | sample WHS_1_MG_FD_203077 | JGI IMG/M metagenome (GOLD analysis project Ga0315298, IMG submission 203077) | Extremophilic microbial mat communities from Washburn Hot Springs, YNP, Wyoming, USA - WHS_1_MG | ecosystem: Environmental > Aquatic > Thermal springs > Hot (42-90C) | place: USA: Wyoming...
AAAGACTGCTGCTCCGGTCGCGGCTGGTGGTGCATCCCTTACACCTCCGCTAACTCGATTCCTCCACCCATCCATCTCTCCTCCACCACCCCCAGCCTTTTTCAGCAATCACATTATCGCGATCCTGGCGGCAATCTTGTTTCCGGTGTTCGCCAGGGCCCGCGAAAAGGCGCGAATGGCGTCGTGCCAGTCCAACCTAAAGCAGCTAATGCTGGGCATTCTCATGTACCAGCAGGACTACGATGAAAGGAACGTACATTTGTTCATTTCGCTCCAGGGCGCGGTGTGGCCGATGCGCCCAGTGGACGCGACGGAGCCGAGCGACGGTGTAGTGCCGCAGGCTTTTTCCTGGCGGGCTGCGATCCAACCTTACGTGAAGAACCGTCAGCTTCTCGTCTGCCCGTCCCAACCTGACCTCAGCTATAACCTCCGTCGCGGGGCCTGTGGGCAGGGCTGGTGGGGACTCAGAGGCGGCTACGGCTATAACATGACCAACGTCAGCGGCCGGCCCGATGGCCAGGCGCTGAGCTGGTTCAAGAAGCCTGCCCAGACCATCGCCCTCGCCGATGTGAATTGCTGCGGAAAGGAATGCTTTGCGATAAGCTGCTGCGTCGGTAGCGCCCCGCTTCAGCTCAGCCAGGTGACACAGCAATGGCTCGACGAAATGGTTTGGGACGGCATCGTGTCCAGGCGGCACAATGAAGGCGCCAACTTCGCTTTCTACGATGGCCACGTGAAGTGGCGGAAGTACATGTCCACGGCCCGCAAGGAATACATCGGCGCTTACGACGGGCCATAGCTCGATGCGATTGCCCTTGTTACCTGCGCGTCGGGTTGCCGTGGACACGGCAACGCTTGTCGGAAGAGCTGTGTGAGGAGGGCGGGAAGCCGGCTGGGGGCCGGCTTCCCATTTTTGTGCCTGTTGTTGTGCGGTCGCAGAAGCTAAAATGCGGAGGCAGCCTAGGCTGTTGTAGTGCGTAAGTCACTGCGCGGCCTGGGAGGGGCGAGGCATATGAAGGCGACGCTGGCCTTTGCATTAGCCGTTACGGCTCCCGTTGTCTTGGGCGCCGTTTACCACGTTGACCAAAATCACCCGGCGGCTTCGGACGACAACCCAGGGACTGCCGAGCGGCCATGGAAGACGATTTCCAAAGCCGCCGCCGTGATGGAGCCTGGCGACCGGGTGGTTATCCATGCCGGGGTTTACCGGGAGTACGTGGAGCCACGAAATTCAGGTCGGCCCGGTGCGCCAATCGTCTACGAGGCGGCCCCTGGCGAGCAGGTAGTCGTCACCGGCGCCGACGTTATCACCGGCTGGCAGCGCATCGAAGACCCCCGCCCAATCTATCGCGTTCCTTGGCCGCACAAGTTCATTATTGACCACCGCGACGGAAAGCCCGTCTACCACCACCCAGGTGACGACGAGCACGTCCGCAGCGGCCGGGCCGAGCAGTTGGTCGTGGACGGGAAGGTCTGGGACTGGCCTCAGCTTGTCCTCTCCCTCGAGGAAATGAAACCCGGCACCTTCTTTCCGGATGTGGACAACGCCGCTCTCTATATCTGGCTTGAGGATGGCTCAGACCCCGCCGGTCATACAATCGAGGCGGCCACGCGGGGAATGATTTTCGGCACCAATCCGTGGGCGCGACCCCAGGGCTTCGACTACGTCGTCGTTCGAGGCTTGATTTTCCGCTACTGTGCCACCTTCCCCCAGCGGCCTGCGGTTTGGCTCTTGGGCAGGGGTAACGCGGCTGAGGACTGCGTTATTGAGTGGATGAGCGGCGGGGGCATCGGCGTTGGCCCACAGGACGGCGTGCTCCGCCGCTGCATCATCCGAAACTGCGGTCATGTGGGGGGCTGCGCCTACGGCCGCAACTTCCTCAACGAAGATTGCGTCTGGGAAAACAACTCCCGTAAGCCCATCAATCGCGGCTGGGACGCAGGAGGCGTCAAGCTCGCCGTCTCCCGCGACGGCATCTTTCAGCGGTGCATCTTTCGGGGAAACGGCGGACCGGGGCTCTGGTTCGATATTGACGTCTGCAACGTCGTCGTCCGCAACTGCCTCTTCGAAGACAATGAATTTCAGGGCCTCTTCGTCGAGATTAGCCGCGACATCTACGTCCTGAACAACGCCTTCTTCGGCAATGGCCTGCGAGCCACAGGCTTCACGTGGAGCGTGGCCGGTCTCACCATCGCCGAAAGCCGCCACTGCGTCGTCTGCAACAATCTCTTCGTTAACAACCTCGACGGCATCGCGCTTCGCGAACAAGGCCCCAGGTATCTCGACACCGAAGACCTCGGCCGCATCGGTTTCAAGAACGAGGGCCACGTCATCGTCAATAACGTGTCCGCGCTCAACCGCCAGTATCAGTTGGGCCTCTGGTACGACACTGCCTTCTTCGGCCGCCATCCTGCGGACATGGAGAGGTATAAGTCCGAGGAAGACTTCGCCGAGGCCATCCAGCGCGACAAACCTGAGTGGTGGTTCGATCCCTTGGAGCAGGGAATCGTCATTGACCGAAATATGTACCTGGTCGGAGATGGACAGAAGCTAATCCTTTACGGCGTGCCATGGCGGGTCCGGCATAAGGAGTTTTCCCGGCTCAGCGACTTTTTCGCCGCCACGGGCCTCGAAGGGCACGGTATCGAGGGTAATCCTGGTCTTGAGGAAGTTGGCCCAGGACGCTGGGAGCTCAGGCTCGATGGTGGAGCCTTCCTCGACGGCATCGGTCCGAGGCTGCCAATCGCCGGCTTGTAGCATTGAGGCTGCACGTGGCATCGGGGCTGCGGATGGCCCCCGGAGCCGCGGTGCCAGGGAACGCAAATAACCGAGGGTTTTGCTGGTCGTCCGTCTGCCTGGGTCGCCTTGCCAGTACGGAAGGGCGGAGAGCTTGGGAGCGGCGGATTCACCGCAGGGCCTTTAGGATTGTCAGTAGGCCCAGGTAGAAACAGCCGACAACCATCCCCACTCGGAGGCGATTTGGATCCAGAGCGCGGACGGTGGCTGCCCCGAAAACCGCGGCTGCCGCGCCCCCAGCTAAGAGGCCCACCACCAGGGGCCAGTGGAGGGCCTGGCCGCCCGCGAAGTAGCCCAGAAGGCCGCCGGCGCAGGTGAAGACTTCGGAGAGGGACGTAACGGCCACCGCTTCTCTGGGTGCCACGCCTGCCACCACCTGTCCAGCCGTCACGATTGGCCCGTAGCCGCCGCCCATGAAGCCTTTGTTGGCTGCGGCTACGAGGCCCAGGCTCCCAGCCCGCCACCACGACAAAGTGCCCCGAAGCCGGCCCGAAAGGAGCACCAGAAGGCCCATGGAGAGCACTATCAAGCCCGTCACGAGTTTCACCGTCTTGTCCGGCAGCCGCAGAGCTACCGACGCAGCCACCGCTCCCCCAACTACCCCGCACAGCCCGAGCAGCAAAGCTAGTCGGAGTGCCTTGCCCCGCAGCCGCATGTCAGCGTTGCCCAGGGCATGATGTGCTGCGGCATTCAAAGCGCCTGAAGCCAGCTCTTGGACAAGTACGGCCGGCACCACAACCTTTGCCGGAAACCCTAGCAGCAACAGCATGGGGGTGAGAGTTGTCCCGTAGCCCATCCCGAGCGAGCTGTCCACGTATTCGGCCATGAAAGAAAGCGGCACCGCGAGAGCGAGCGCCAGCCACGGGCCATGAGCAGCAACACGCTGCCCGAATTCCTTGCCAAGCAGTGTGAGAAAGAGAGCGCCGGCGGCCATGACTACCGCGGAAGTGAACCATGTCACTACCAGCGTGCGCCTGACCTTGGCGCGGGCCTCAGCGGGAATGCGTTGTGCTATGCTCACAGCGCGCTCTTTTAGCACTCCTATAATCCTCTGTCAATACTCCCGCAGGGCGTAAGCTCCAACTGCGCCTTTCTTCCTCCAGGTGGCTGCGTTTCGTCAGTGGAGGCTCAGGGAGGTAGCGTGAGGCGTCCCGCATGCCGAGGCAGGACTGATGGCTCTCAAATTTCGCCAGCTACTTGACCTGAAAGGATAAGAGGTTTAGAATTATGCTGGGCTGGCTAGAGGAAAAGGCGGGCTATCGTTCGTGGGGTGGGCCAGCCTAAAGGCGTGGGGATGGTGTAGTCCCCAGATTGTGCGTATGCAAACGTGTCCAGACAACAGTAGTGACTTGCCTCACCCACGGCAGGGCTTTGCCGGGCCGTGGCCAGGCGGGTTGACGGGGGCTGCCGCCATGCCGTAGGCGCGAGCGGAGAGCGTCCGCGCTAGCGTGCCCCGCCTGGGAAGGTCCCGGCGGGGCTTTTGTGTGCCGGCAGGGTGGGCGGGAAAGGATGGTGAGCGGCGATGGTGTTCTTTGGCGAGGCATACCTGTCCGCTCTGCTGCGCTATGGCGTTTACGATTCTGAGGGCCGCCGCGTTGGCCGCCTCGAGGACGTGCTGGTGCGGCCGCACGAGCGCTTTCCAGAGGTGACAAGGATAGCCGTGCGGCCGAAGGGGGCGCGGGAACCTATCTACGTTCCATGGTCCGATATCCGCACGGCCTCGGCTGAAGGTCTTCGCTTGGTGCCTGGCTATCGCTCCTCGCCCCACCCGGAACCCGACGAGATCCACCTGCGGCGGGACGTGATGGACAAGCAGATTGTAGACATTTCCGGCAAGCGGGTGGTGCGGGTCCACGATCTCAAGCTTGGGGCCATCGGTGGGCGGGTGCTCCTGACCCATGCCGACGTCGGCGCCAGGGGCATTTTGCGGCGGTTGGGCTGGGAGCATTTTACTCTGGGCCTTTGCCGGCTGCTCCATATCCATTTCCCCGAGCGCCTTATCGCCTGGGAGCACCTGCAGATACCGCCCACGGAGGATGAAGATGCTCTTAAGGCCGACCGTGCACGAGAGGCCCTCAGGCGGATGCATCCGGCTGACCTGGCCGACATCGCCGAAGAGTTGAGCGCTCCCGAGCGAGCGGCCTTCCTTGGCTCCATGGATGAGGAAGTGGCTGCCGATGCCATGCAGGAGATGGAGCCGGAAGCCCTGGTGGCCATGGTCAACGAGCTGGATGACCGCGAGGCCTCGGAACTAATAGATGAGATGGACCCCGACGCTGGGGCCGACCTGCTTGCCGACCTGCCTCAGGAGCGCGCCGAGGCTCTCCTGGAGCTTATGGAGCCCAAAGAGGCAGCCGACCTGCGCCGCCTGCTCGCCTATCCCGAAGACACCGCCGGCGGCCTGATGACCACCGAACAGGTCTCGGTGCCTAGCGGCATCACCGCGGGCGAGGCCATAGAGCTGGTGCGCGAGCAGGCCAAGGAGATTGACCCCATCTACTACGTCCACGTGGTGGATCCTGACGGCAAGCTCAAGGGCGTTTTCTCCTTGCGCGAGCTGATTCTGGCCTCGCCTGATACCCTGGTTGACGAGCTTTCGCCGCGCGAAATCGTCAGCGTCAAACCCGAGACCCGCCAGGCGGATGTGGCAAGGCTGGTGGCACGCTACAACTTGCTCGCCGTGCCGGTGGTGGATGACGAGGGCAAGCTCCTGGGCATCGTCACCGCTGACGACGCCATTGACGCCGTCATACCCACGTCTTGGAAGAAGCGCATACCCAAGGCCTTCGGGCGGTAGGTGGCGTCCGGGCGGGTAGCTTGCGGCAAGGCGAGCGGCAGCCAGGGGGTGCATCTGGGGCGGCGGGCCTTACCGTGGTATTGGCGGTCGGACGTGGCCAGCGATTGTTGTCCGGAGATTATTCCGCCGCGCGGGTGTACGGGCGCACTCGTGGGAGGGTACGATGCTCGGTCTTCGCGGGTCCATGAGCCGCAGACGCTTGGGAACCCTGGCGGCTGTTTTGGCCGTCGTGGGGCCAGGTATTATTACTGCCAACGTAGACAACGACGCGGGCGGGATAGCAACCTACTCCCTCGCTGGGGGCAACTTCGGCTACTCTCTGCTTTGGTCGCTGATACCCGTCGGGGTGTTTTTGTTCGTTGTCCAGGAGATGTCGGCCCGGCTGGGCGCGGCCAGCGGCAAGGGCCTTGCCGACCTCATCCGCGAGCGTTTCGGGTTGCCCATAGCCTTCTGGGTATTGGTGGGCATCGGCCTGACGAACTTGGCTAATACAATGAGCGAGTTCGCTGGCGTGGCGTCGGCCGCGGAGATTTTTGGCCTGAGCAGATACGTGGCTGTGCCCTTGGCCGCTATCTTCGTGTGGGTCATCGTTATCAAGGGCACGTATTCAAGTGTCGAGAAGGCCTTCCTGGTGGCTTGTCTTTTCTACGTGGCCTACCCGATTTCGGGATTCTTGGCCAAGCCGGACTGGGGGGAGGTTTTTCGGGCCGCCGTGGTGCCGCAGTGGTCTTTTTCCGGCGCCTATGTAATGATGCTCATCGGGATTGTGGGCACCACGATTGCGCCTTGGATGCAGTTTTACCAGCAGGCGGCGGTGGTGGATAAAGGCATAACAGCCAAGGACTACCGCTGGACCCGCCTCGATGTCCTCGTTGGGTGCATCGGGGCCTTGGTAGTTGTGTTCTTCATAGTTGTCACGTGCGCTGCCACGATTCACAAAGCTGGGCTGCGCGTGGGGACGGTTGAGGACGCTGCCCAAGCGCTACGGCCTCTGGCCGGACCATACTGCGCGTCCCTATTTGCCTTCGGGCTGCTCAATGCGTCGCTGTTTGCCGCGTCCATCCTGCCCTTGGCAACTGCCTATCAGATAGCCGAGGGCATCGGTTGGGAGCGCGGCCTGGACCGCAAATTCCACGAGGCGCCGGAATTTTACATCATCTATACTTTGCTAATCGTACTAGGGGCCGGCCTGATACTCATCCCTGGCGCACCGCTGCTACAAATCATGTACCTTTCTCAGGTTCTCAACGGCTTGCTGCTGCCCGTGGTGCTAGTGGTGATGCTGATTCTCATCAACGACCGGCGGATAGTTGGTCAGCACACCAACTCGCGCCTTTATAATTGGCTGGCGTGGGTGTGCGTCGTGCTCGTCTCGGCCTTGGCGTTGTATCTTGGCGTAAGTTCTTTGTTCGGGTGGGCGTGAGGGCCGCAGGGCGGGGCGCCCGCCCGGCGCAAGGAGGTAACCTCGTGGGCATCAGTACAAGGCTGGCAATCCCTACGCTCATGATGGGCATGGCCACTTTGGCCTGCGCGCAGCGATGGCGCTTGGAGAACGGCCACTGGTCGGTGGAAGGAAATGGCTCGCGCGTCACGTCTTTGCGTGCCGACCCGTCAGGGCAGGGTCACTACGGCGCGAACATGCTAATCAGCCTGGGCTTCCGCGGCCTCGCCGACACGGAAAAGACGGAGGTGGCCATCGGACCAGCGGGCGCAGAAATCACGGGCCTGCAGGCCGTCGAGGAGTACGCCATCGAGGTTGAAAATGGCGGCGTGCCGGAGCTTCTCCAGCCTGGTCACACTCTGGGGCAGAGCTTTCGCGTGGCGGCGGGCTTCGTCACAGCGCTTGAGGTGCTCCTCCCGACTTGGGGCACGGCCGAGTCTTCTGTGACGCTCAGCCTTCGCCGCGGCGGGCCCGACGGTGAGGTAATAGCGGCGCGGCGGCTTGAGAACGTACCCGACAACTCTTGGCAATCACTAACCTTTCCGCCACAGGGGCCAGGCGAATACTATGTTGAGCTTTCCGAGCCGGAGGGCCAGATTGGCTGGTGGAGCAGCCGCGACAAGAGATACGCCGATGGACAGGCGTACCGCGACGGCCGGCCCGATGCCTCAATGGAGCGGGCCATGCGGGTTCGGGCAGGCCGTCAGGTCGGCGCGGCGGAGCTAACGGTGAGTCTGGCCGGCCCGCGGTTGGTGCTTTCAGTAGCCTTTCGGCCCGACGGCGGGGAAGGGCCACGCGCCTTTCCAATGGCTATGGTGGTGCCGTGGGACAATGAAGGCTACGACTGTACCGCTGCTGCCGTGCCGTTTTTTCGTTTTTTCACCGATACCATGCGCTACATGCCCGTGGAGCAGCTAAAGCGGTGGCGCGAGCGGGACGGCTGGTATGAGCTTTCTTTCCAGGCTGACCGGTGGATTGAAGCCGAAGGAACGGGCGCGATAGACCTGCGCTTTCTTGGTCGGCGGCCGTGTCTTCGGTGGCACTTGGCTGGGAAGCAAACCACGCTTGAGGTCACGGTCGGGAGGACGCCGGCCGGCGCGGTCTCGCGCACGGAGGTGGCCATTGAGGTCCTTCCGCGCGAGGACAGCATCCCTGCCGACTGGCCGCGCTTTGAAATGCCCTCTTCCCAGGAAGCGCAAGAAGCCAATGCCTTCTTGTACGAGCGTGCCTTCACTTATCCGCCCGTTTGGGGGCCGGCGGCCTGGTTTGAATGGAACGCCCTCGCTCGTTTCTGGCACGGCGGCCGCCACCTTGCGGAAATCGCCCAATCGCTGGAGAGCTACCCCATCAGTCCGGAAGGGTACGTTCACACCTGGGGCGCAGGCGCGGGCTGGCCCTTCCCCGATAACGCCCGCTACGACACCCGCCATTTCGACACCAACGCTCGCTTCATCCTGGCCTGCTGGCGCTACGCGGCTTGGACGGGCGACGTGGATTTCCTGAGGAGGCAGGCTGAGCGGCTTCGCAAGGCAATGGAATATCAGTTGACCGTTCTGAGGGGCGAAGAGGGCCTAATCGTGACCGCCAGTAAGGACGTGACCGGCCGTCATCAGGGCGTCGGCAATAACTACTGGGACATCCTCCCCTTTGGTCACCTGGACGCCTTCGCCAACATCGTCTGGTATGCATCGATAGAGGCCATGGCCCAGATCGAGGAGATGCTGGCGGCGGCCGGCGGCGTCCAGACCACCGTTGCTGCGCGTTCGCCGGAATACTATAGGGCGCTGCGCCAAAAGGCCCGCCGTGCTTACAACGAGACTTTCTGGGATGATAGGGCAGGCCGCTACATCGGCTGCGTAGACGCTGACGGCAAGCGCCATGACTATGGTTTTACCTTTGTCAACCTTGAGGCCATGGCCTACGGCCTGGCGGACGAGGAGCAGGCGCGGCGCATTTATCGCTGGATGGAAACCGAGCCGACGAGCACGGGCAAGCCCGACACGTACACAGCCTATGTCTTCGCGCCACGTTCCAATACCATTCACAACCCTATGTGGCGGCCGGATAGGGGGAAAATTGAGGACGTCCCGCAGGAGCCGTGGTGGCATTTTGGGTGGCTGGGCACGCCCTATGGGGACGTGCAATGCCAGGACGGCGGCGCCATCCTTTACACCAGCTTCTTCGACCTGATGGCGCGCACGAAGCTGGTGGGGGCCGACAATGCCTGGCGGCGATGGCAGGAAATCTTGGGTCGCTGGCGCGAGCCTGACCACCTCTGCGGCGGCCCGCCTCTTTTCAAGGGCGAAATTCCGCAGCAGATTAACCCAGGCGCCGTTGGCACGGACATTCCCTTTCCTGAAAGCGGCCTGGTGCCGTGCTGGCTGCTCTATGGGCTTATGGGCGTCGAGGCAACGGCGCGAGGCTTGGAGATTGCTCCGCAATTGCCCGAGGGCTTGCCCTGGCTAGAAGTCCGCAATCTTGCTTACAGGGGCCTTCCGCTGACGCTTCGGGTGACGCGCGAAGAGGCAATAATCACTTGCGATGCGCCGGGATACGAGTTCCGCTGGGTAAGAAGGCTTGGGGGCGACGGGCGCGTAATTTTCAATGCTCCTCCCGAGCCGGTTAGATTCCCCGAAAAACCCTTGTGGGAGGCCGCAGCCGGCCCTTGGCAGGGGCGTTGGATTTGGCTCGAAGACAGCGAGGCGCCGCGGGCCTTTTTCCGACACCTCTTTGCCCTGGGGGCTGCACCCGAGAAGGCTTGGCTCGCGGTGACGGCTGATAACTCCTTCCGCCTGTATGTGAACGGGCGAGACATCGGCAGTGGCGGCAATTGGGCCGAACTCTTTGCATTCGACCTGGCGCCGCACCTGCGCACCGGCGACAACGTCATTGCTGTTGAAGTGGAAAACGCTGGCGGGCCGGGCGGTCTGGTAGCACAGGGCGAGATCCTTCTGGCGGATGGACAACGTGTGCTCATCGCGACGGGCAAGGCCTGGCGCGTAACCGACCTGCCGACGGCGGGCTGGGAGGACTTGTTGTACGACGACGGCCACTGGCGGCAGGCTACCGAGTACGGCGCGCCGCCTTCAGGCCCGTGGGGGGACATCGGTGACCCAGCACCGCCGGAGTGATGCCCGATGCTCGGGAAGGTGGGAAAGCGAGGTTGCAGCCCCGCGGGGTGACGCTGAACGGGCATAAATGAGCAAGATACGCAAGTGGGGCGGCGTAGCTGATAGGCCGCCGCATGGGAGCTTCCGGCGGGTAACCGAGGGCCGGGCCGCCGCAGCTGGCAGGGAGTGCGGGGGCGGCGTCGTATGACGGAAAGCTATGACGTAGTAGTAGTTGGGGCGGGCTTAGCAGGCCTACGGGCCGCCATTGCGGCCGCCGAGGCTGGCGCGCGGGTGCTCGTCGTCGGCAAGGTTCCGCCGGATGGAACCACTTCCGCTGTTGCGTGGGGCGGGGCATCCGGGGCCGTCGGCGGCGCGTCCGTGGAAGATTATCTGGCCCTCCTTGAGCAGCACGCTCACGGTGTGGGCAACCCTGCCCTACGGCGCGTCCTCGCCCAGGATACGGCCTTTCGCTTGGAAGAGCTTGAGCGGTTCGGTGTGCCGATAATAGCTGGGCGCGGGCATGTGCGCGTCGAAGGGCCATTTTCGCGCCCTGCGACGAGCATGGTCCGCCCAATGCTCGATTTTGCCCGATCCGTGGGCGTGGAGACAGCTTATGGCTTTTGCGTGACGGGCCTGCTGCTTGCGGAGGGTGGGGCTGCCGGCGTCATCGTGGGCGGCCAGCGGCGCCGCCGAGAAATCCGTGCCGGCGGTGTCGTGCTGGCTGGCGGAGGTTTTGCCGGTCTTCTGCCGCGTAACGACAACCAGGGCCGCAACCTGGGGGATTGCATTGCTTTGGCTCTCCTTGGCGGCGCCCGCGTGGTAGACATGGAGTTTATTGTTTTCCAGCCACCAGGCCTGGCCGAGCCGGGCCTGCGCATGGACAGCGTTTACGCACGGCCCATCGTCACAGCGGGGCGTTGGCTCACCCTCGACGGCCAGCCGCTAGACCCACGCAGTGCTGACGAGTATTTCCGTCGCCAGGCCCGAAAGCTCTCACGGGACGATGAGCGGTTCGACCTGCTTTGCGACCTGTCGCGGCTAACAGCGCAGGATTGGGAGGAGGAGCCACTTGGGCAGGCGCTGGCGGAGTTCCTGAGGGGCCGCGTGCCCGACGGCCCGCTGCGGATAGCACCCCTGGCTCATTACACCCTGGGTGGGGTCGCAATTGATGAAGACGGTTTTACGGGCGTGCCGGGGCTTTATGCTGCTGGAGAGTGCACGGGAGGCGTGTTCGGCGCGGGCCGGCCTGGCGGCGGTGCCCTGGCTGATTGCATCGTCTTCGGCGCCCGTGCGGGCGCGGCGGCGGCCAAGGCCGCCGAGGCCTGCCGCGAAGGTGAGGCCACGGTCCTGGAGTTGAGAGCAGCTCCGGTGGAAGAGGCGGAAAAATTGGCTCGCGAAGCTGGATGGGCGCTCTGGAACTACGGCGGCCTGTATAAGCATGAAGAGGGTCTTAGGGCGGGCCTGGCCTGGCTGGAAGGCGTGGCGGCCCGTCTTGCGGACGCACCGGCGCCTAGTGACGACGAGGGAGCTTCGGCAGAAGCTTCGGCGGCGGTTCTTGTGGCGCGGGCGGCGATGCTGGCGGCGCTCAAGAGGGCTGAGACGCGCGGTGCTCATCGCCGCCTGGACCATCCTCAGCCTGCCCCGGCCTTCGAAGGCGCCAGCTTTGCCTTCGCCCTCGACGAGCTGGACCCTGGTCGTGTGGCCCTTGCGAGGCGGTGATTTCGGCGAGCGCCGCAGGCGTCACTACTTCGCCGACTGACCAAGGCCGTAAGTTGTCCGGCGGCCGCTGCGGTCTTCTCAGCTCCTGGACTTCTCATAAATGGCCAGGTACAGGGCGTAACGGTCGTCCCAATAGGCCTGCTGGCGCGGAGTATGCTCGACAAGCTGGGTGGAATTCCGGACGACCTCGCGCACGTCCTGGGGCCCGCTCAGGTATCCCCGTGCGCAAGCTTGGACAAGGATATTGCCTGCGACGGTAGCTTCGGCTGGGCCAGCGTAAACCGGTAGGCCTGTGGCGTCGGCGGTGAACTGGCAGAGGGGGCGGTTCTGGGAGCCGCCCCCGACGATGTGCAGGACCTCGTACTGCCGTCCTAAGAAGCTTCCAATCTGCTCCAGCGCCTGCCGATAGCACAGGGCCAGGCTTTCCAGTATGCAGCGGCAGGTGGCTGGGACTCCTTCCGGCGGCGCTTGGCCCGTGCGCACGCAGAACTGTGCAATGGCCGCCGTCATGTCATCGGGGGCCAGGAAGATGGGGTCGTCCGGGTATACGATTGGCCCACCCGCCGGGGCCTGCTCGGCGAGTGCCGCCAGCTCCGCGTAGGTGTACTCCTGGCCTTGGCGCGCCCAAGCAGCGCGTGCCTGCTGGAGCAGCCACAGTCCCATTATGTTGCGCACGAGGATTAGGCTGCCGAAGGTGAGTTCGTTGCACGTCCGGGCGGCGTAAGGGCCCGGTCCAGTGACAACGCGGTCGGAAAGTGACCCGACAATGGACCAGGTACCGGAGCTTATGAAGGCCCAGTTGTCGCCTCGCGCCGGCACGGCCGCCACCGCCGCCCCAGTGTCATGTGTGCAGCCATCTATCACCAGGGCCTCTCGCAGGCCCACCGCCCGACAGACCGACTCCCGCAGTTCCCCTAGCACCGTTCCCGGGTCAACTATGGGCGGCATGATGTCCAGAGGCAAATCGAAGGTCTCGAATATCTCCCGACTCCAATCGCCCAGGCGAGGGTCGTAAAGCTGGGTTGTAATGGCGTTGCTGCGTTCGCAGACCTTTTCGCCAGTCAGAAAATAACCCAGCAGGTCGGGGATCATCAGGTAAGTTCGGGCTGTGTCCAGGAAGGCCTTGCGCTTCAGGCGGAGGGAGAGCATCTGAAAGAAGGTGTGGATGGCGAAGACGGCGAGGCCAGTGATCTCCGCCAGGCGCTCCGGCGGCATCTTTTTAGCCGCTTCCTCGACCATGCCCTCGGTGCGCCGGTCGCGGTACATGATGGGATTTTCCAGCAGATGACCGTCCTCGCCCAGCAGTCCGAAGTCTATGGCCCAGGTGTCTATGCCGATTCCATCCACGTTCTCGCCGTGGCGCGCCACGTAGGCCCGCATCCCCTTCAGCAGGTTGTTGTAAAGCGCGAGGATATCCCAGTAGCGGGTGTCGTGGACCTCGACCGGCTCGTTGAGGAAGCGATGGATTTCCTCGGTCTCTAGGCGGTCGTCGCTGAGCGTGCCGACGACGGCCCGGCCGCTCTCGGCGCCGAGGTCGAAGGCAAGGAATCGGCGCTCTGGCATCGCGGTCACTCCTTCTGATAGCAAGGTAGTCTGCGCAGCGGAGGAGTTTCGGCGGGGCGAAGGGCAGTCCTTTTCAGATGCCGGAAAGAGCCGGTCACGAAGCTTTGGGCTGTGGCACCACAACGTGTGGGGCGCTGCGCCAGGCGTGTTTCGTGCCGCAAGGTGGCGGGGGCGCCTTGCGCGGAAGTCACACCCATGCACACGATAGAGGCATCTGAGCCAAGGCGCCGACGTCCGAACACACCGGCCAGCTTTAGGCCCTTTTCCAGCAGGGCGGCGTCACTGCGACCCCTTGGCCGCGGTTTAGAAACGAAGGCCTGTGGCGCGGTTAGCGTGACCTATCTTGTCTGCTGGCCGCCGACGACCTTGCCGGTCACGGCGTCCACGTATACTTCCATCCACGCGCCTGGCACGAAGCTTTCGTAGTCGAAGTGGACGATCCAGCAAGGTCGCAGGGGTGCGCCGCTAACGATCTTGCCGCGCCCAGCCACCTCTTCCCAGTAGTTGTTGGCCGGCGCCTGCGCCTCATGCGCTTCGACTCCGATGACCTTCTTCGGGTAGCAGTTGATGCTCTTGAGGTACTCCGTTGCTATGGCAATGGCTTTCTCTCTTGTTACGGCGCCTACAGGAGGCTGAAGCGGCTGTGTGCCCGCCACGGCGATTTGTAGCCTTTGCCTTGATGCGTCCCATGTCACTGCTGCGCCGAGGGCGGCGGCCGCAGGCCGTACCGGCCCGCACACCACGCCACCTCGGAGCATTGGCGCCAAGGGTAAAAGGATAGTTCGCCCATCCAACAGCGCCTCGCGCTTGCCGGGCCACAGCCTAAGCACGCTCCGGCCCCTCACGGCCGTCAGCGTTTTGGTCTTCGCGTCCCAAAGCAGAGTGCAGCCCATGGCGGCAAGGATAGGTTTAAGGGGGGCCACTACGTGGCCGGCCGTATGCGTTGCTGGTGGGGTCAGGGTCACTTCCGCTGAGTTGACGACGACTCGTATGGGAGGTGCCGCCGCGCCCTGGCCGGTCAAGCCCAGTAGCACCGCGATGGCCGCCGTCGGGAGCGAGCATCTCAGCGCCGCAAATGCGCGCCTCATAACCTTGTACCCCCTTGTGATGAAGGTGGGGCGGCCAGCGACTTGTGCACCGGCCGCCCCAGCCAATAACTGCCCTGCGCTGCCTGCTATTATTGCCTTGGTGGCTGCGGTGGGGAGCCGGGCCAGGTTTCTTCGGCCTTATCGGCGACGGCTGAGACCTTTTGCATGAAGGGTATCTCGGCGCCATCGAGGCGGCGGACGGTGCCCTCGAAGATGTAGACCGGCTCGATTTCAGTCTGCTGGCGACCGATGGCTTCTGCCCAGAAGGCTGCGCGGGCCCTAGTAATCCTGACCTCGCGGACGCGGCCGCCGGCTTGGCGGGTCAAGCTCCACATGCCCTTGCGGCGTAGCTCAGCCACTGCCGATCCGGCGCTGCGCGTGGTCACTTCCCGCCCCTCCTCAACCTCACGCCAGGCCTTGTAGAAGCCAATGACCTCGCCGCCCTGACCCAAGACGACAGTGGCCTTGGCCCCAGGTCCCTCGACCGGCTTGCCGCGAAGCTTGAATTCGTAGTTAACGTGCACCTCATGGGGCTCGCTGGACGTCTGGTCCCCTTGTTGGTTCTGCCGGAGGAGGCTGACGACCTCGACGTTGCGCCGGGAAGCCGACTGGGGCAGCAGGTCGTTATTGCGCACGAACTGGTCGGCCCTGGATCCGGCCTGGCCGGTGTTAGGGAGGCTGCGGGCGCCGCGGGCACCTACCTGAGAGGTGTCCTCATAGAACATGGCTCCCGTGTTGGGATCTATGCGAAGTATCTTCGATCCCTGGTCGAGGGCCAGGACTCCGCCGCGGGCGGAGGGCTGGCCCTGCATGCCGAAGGCTCTAGTTATCTGCTGGAGCCTCTCCGGCGGCAGGTTGGGCCGGACTGGCCTGTAGACCCTGACCCTTTGCTCGTGAGTTGGCAGAGTCGCCTGGATGTTGAATTCCGCATCTCCGGCGCCAGCCTGGGCCGAGAGCAGCAGCGGCCACAAAAGCTGGACGGCCACTACCCCGCCCAGCACACCGACCGCGAACAATACAGTTTTGGTCACTCGTGTGGTTCTCATCGGCCATCTCTCCTAACCGCAGGGGTAGCGGATATACCACAGGTAGGAAATTGGGTAAGGGTCAGGTACCTGGGAGCCGTACCCCGGCAGGTAGTCGTTCCAGGCATCGCCGCCGGAGCCAGCCGCGCCCAGGATGGCACAGTACTGGTTGGAAGGCAGCGCCCACCAACATGCCCACCGCCAGGCTTCCTGGATGGTCTTTTTGCTGCCGGAGGAAGGCCAGGCCGAGTCGCCGGTCATGAACTGCACGAAGAACTTGCCGGCGTCGGTGGTATCGGACATGGTGGTGTCCATGCCCATGATTAGGTGGAGGCCCTTGAATACCGGCCAGCCAAAGCGGTTGAAGACCGCACCGTCGCTGTAATTGAGGCAAAGGCAGGAAGAAAGGACAATCCACTCCAGGTCTTTGTCGCCCCAGACGCAGTCGTTGTAGTGGACTTGATAGTCATCCTTGGATACGCCGAAGTAGAAGCCGCTCTGATTGCCGTGGCCAGAAAAGTAGGCAAAGTCCACGTTGTCGGCCCAGGAGGTGTCGGTGCCTCCGCCGGGCTTTTCAGGTGACTTGAAGTCCTCTTCCCAGGCGTTGTCGTCGCCCCAGTTGAAAACCTTCGTCCAGCCCTTGTTGCCAAGGGCGTTGTAGAAACCGCCAGCGTCGTCATCGCAAGCCGCCAGGTTCGGGGCCGTGCCGTGATAGTTGTTAACCCATTCGACGCCTACTTCTTTAACGTTGGCGTCGTCCTGTCCGCTAAGCGCCGGCCATAGCATCGTTGCCGCTACGCCTAACGCAAAGCCCATCAAGACATACCTCAACTTCCCTCACCTCCCAACGGATGGAGACTATTCACTGCCCCGCGACTCACCTCGGGACCTGCGCTCGGCGGTATCTCACCTCCCTTCTCCCTCTTCATTGAACGCTGCTGGGGCTTCGATGAGTCAACCTTGCTTGCGCGCAGCTGTCCGGCGTACTTCGGCTCTAAACCCACGGGGGAGGGCCAAAACCTCGACGGCCCGCCTGTCTGGATTTTGTTGCCTGGGATATTTTACCACAATTTCGGACTAAAAACGCTCGCATCTGGGAAAAGTTTGCCAGCTTTCGACCCGCCGCCGGTTTGCTCGAAACACGTGTAGCTGGTCGGAAGGCTTCTGTGTGACCTGTCGCCCAGGGGACAAGCCTGGGCGCGAGTAGGAACACCGTGTCCTATTCGGCAGAGTGAAGGGAGGCCAGCGGGAATGTGGGCGGCGGCGACGCTGCCGGCCCGCGCTGAGCGGCTACTCTCCCTCTGGCACGGCCTGCACGGAAGGAGTAGGCGTCGCCATGGCTTTCAGGTTAGCAGCCAGCCCCCATACGAAGTTCAGCAGCACGTATACGATTGCAGCGAGCGCCACCAGTATCATCCGCTTGCCGAGGTCGTGGGTGTCGGGGTCCTTACTAAACAGGAACACGAGGCCGAGGACGAAGCCCAGGAGCGGGAAGAAGAAGCTTGCGAGGAGCATACCGGCGACGGTGAAGGCGGAGAGGCCGACCACGGCCGGCCGGCCGCCGAGCTTTATGTCCTGGATGGCCTGATGGGCCGCGTAGGCCCAGTGGAGCTGGCCGACGAACACCAACAAGCCTGCCAGCCCGAGAGCGATACAAACGGCTGCCAGGAAGGGCGCCTCGAGCATGCCTAAGATGCCTGCGGTGCGCAGATATGCGGGAGTAACCGCTTTGAGGGCCACGCCCACACCGCCGTTTTTCGAAGCGATGCCTAGGCCCATGAGGAGCATTGCCAGGCCGATGAGAAGACCGAGGATGGCGCCGACGATGGCCGCAGAACGGCCGGCCTGGAGCTCTTCGGCGAGCTGCTCATCGAACTCGCGCAGGCGGGTATCCTGGCCAACATCGGTGGCGATGCCGGCCGCTGCGGGATTGGTTATTGCGACCGCGGGTCGCTGGGTTGGCGCGGCCTGAGCGGCGGTTTCGGTAAGTTTATGCGCCGCCTCAATTAGGTCGAGGCCGCACCCCATGCAGTGGGTGTCGGTTGGCTGCACGGCCTCGCCGCAGCGAGGGCATTTTTGCAATCGCACGCTCATGGCTGCACGCGCCTCCGATACGCGTCCTTGCCGCCGTCGCCCAACCAGGCGCACGCCGAGGTAGTTTGCCTTATACCACTATGAGCCGTTGAGGGCAACGAACCCTGTGGCGCGGCCTTGCTTCGTTCCCGCGTCGGAAGGAGCCGAGGCGCCGTGCGTGAACAGGTGGGTCGCAAAGGGAAGCATGAAGCGGAGGCCGTAGCCTGCGCAATGTGGCTGGTGACTGACTGGCCCGACCACGGGAAGTGGAGGGGGGCGGGTATGTCCCTGGCGAGGAGAAGTTGCATTTTAGGTGCGGTGTTGGCGGCAGGCCTTGCGATGCTGCCGACGAGGCCAGCCGAGCCCCAGGAGGAAGGCGCGTGGCGTGTGGTTTGTGACTTTGACGATGTGACGCGCATCTGGATGCCCGAAACGGGGCCGGCCGACAACGTCCGCATCAGCGATGAGCAAGCCCATTCCGGTGGTCGGAGCCTCGCCGTCACGCTGAAGCTGCTTGAGGGCCGCATGGTGCGCGCCACTTGGCAGACTGAGGTGGGCGACCTGCGCTGGTCGCCGGAAAGCCGCCTTCGGTTTTGGCTCAAGGGCAGTCCCCTGTCGCAGATGCCCCACGGCGGCATCATTTTAGTTGAGGCAGGCGGGCGTGTGGGCGGCGGCGACGCCCACTGGATGCTCCCTATCCCTGGAGAGACCTACGCCGATCCCAACTGGCACCAGTGGACCTCTCCGCCACTTCGAGAGGCCACGAATTGCGGATGGGCACCGGACGCGGATGGCCGGTTCGACCCCAGGCGGCTAAGCAAGCTTCTTTTCGTTGCGCAGGAAGAAGCGCCGCCGGACCTGCTGAAGCCCTTCACCATTTATCTCGACGACCTGGAGGCCTGCGACGTGAGCCCCTTGGAGGTCACCTACACTAACGCGACCGTGGAGGAAAGGCCACGCCATGTAACACCGATTTGGCGGGGCTTCAAGGGCCGCAAGCGCGAGCATCCGCCTGCGGTGACCTTCGACGATGTCACCGGTTGGCGGGTTGCTCAATACGGCGACGCGCGGGCCGTCCTGGTCCGCTCCGAAGAAGAACCGTGCTACGAAGACCTGAGGTATCAGGCCAAAATCACGTATCATTCCGAGGGCGGGTCAGGCCACTTTGAGCTTGTGCCACCGGAGCCGGTGCCTATATCGGGACGGTTCAATGCGGCCTGTGCGTGGGTCTACGGGAATAACTGGGACTGGGTGCCCGACCCGACAACGCCTCAAGTGCGAATATGGGTGCGCCTAGCTGATGCTGCTGGCCAGCGGCACCGCATTTGCCTCGGCGTCGTCAATTTCAAGTTCTACGGCTTCCTCCACAAACGCCTGCGCGACGACCCACGGGGCGACCCGAATCATCTTTATTGGGGCGGCCCCGCCGACGGCAAGATTCATCCCCCCGCCCGCCTGGAGGCCATCGAGGTCCACGGCGGCACAAACCCTGAGCCGCGCACCATCTATATCGAGTCCGTGGCCTTCTACCAAGATGACATGCACCCGCCGGCCTTCCGCCCTGAACTGATTGAAAACCTGCCCTTTCCAACCACGCCCGACACAATTCTTCCCACCCTCGCCCAGCCCACCACAGTCGAGTTGGTTCGCGATGGAGATAGCTATCTTTTCACTGCGCAGGGCGACGAACGGGTTGTGTGGCGATACACGCCGCGGACGGGCACTTTGTCTGACCTCGTCGTTGAAATAGCTGGCCGGCCGCCTTTCAGCCCCTGCGCCGGCGCAGGCCCTGCGGTGTTGCTCGGCGGCGAAGAAAGGGAGCTGACTTGTCCTGACCTCACGCGTGAGCTGCTCGGCGTTTCCGATGATGGCGAGCGGGTGACGACTCGCTGGCGCTTCTCCCTGGGTGGCGAATCTTTTGAGTTCACGCTTTCACTTAGGGCGAAGGGCAAGTCACTCATCGCCGAGTGGGCTTCTAATGATGCTAAGGCCACGGCGCTGCGGCTGGGACGGGTTGAAGGACTGCGCAGTCCAAGGCTTTTCCGCGTCCCATATCTATCCATCTATAACGCGGGCCCCCACGTGCTCCTGGAGGGCGACACCTTCCTGCTGACGCTGCTGGACTGGTACAACACCGAATCGTCGGCCTTTTACGTGGCCCATGGGGTTGAGGGTGGCGCAGCGACCCTTAACGGCGGTGCTTGCTACTTCCCCCTCACTGATGGCACCCGCAACCCCCTGGGCGAGCGCCAGTTCATCAACGTCTCGTCGCGGTTCGAGGAGGTACTGCCCAGCATCCCCAACCCGCCCTCCACTCAGGCGGCAGTTCTACGCGAGTACCTCTACTGCCACATCGGCGGGACGGGACCTGACCGCTTTGACCGGTACCTCAAACTCTGGCGCCGCTTCCACCGCTACGGCATCGAGAAGGTGCGGGTTTCGCACCACGAGGACGCTTGGACCGATGGAGCGGATGTGGGCCAAGGGCCGCAGGAATATACGATGTGCCGGGAGGCTGCGCCGGAGGTTGGCGACGAAAAGCTGATTGCCTACTGCCGGGCCATGCGGGAGATGGGTTATTACATCGGCCTGTACGAGAACTTCACGGACTACAATCCTTTGGGTAAGTCGTGGGACGAGCGGAACTGCGCACGGAACTCGTGGGGGGAATTGATTCGGGTGTGGCCGCCGACGTATGCGATTCGGCCCCTCAAGGCTCTGGAGATGGCCCTCTACTATCCCCGTGAGGTTGCGAGAAAGTTCGGCACGAACACGGCCTACCGAGATTGCCACACCGCCTATCCGCCGTGGGGGCAGGTGGACTACCAGGCCGGTACGCCTGGCGCGGGCAAGTTCGCCACCAACTTCAAAGCTTGGGGCGCCTTGCTCATGGACGGCCATAGGGCGTATGGCAGCCCGATTTTTAGCGAGGGCGGCCATCATTTCTTCTTTGCTGGCCTGGTGGACGGCAACTATGCCCAGATGGGCATCCCCGACGCACCCAATCATCCGCTTCTACTTGAGTTTGACCTGCTCAGGCTCCATCCCCTGGAAGCCGACATTTCCATGATACCTGGGTGGGTATGGGGCCATGGCCTCTACGACTGCCAGGCCCATACCATAGCCTACGGGCATATAGGATTCCTACCCTTCACGGACCTGGCCGAGGCAGGACGCTACTACTACACCATGCAGCAGCTACAGTACCGGTACGTGATGGTCCCAGTGCGCGAAATCCTCTATCACAAAGGCGGGCGCTACATGGACATCACTCAGGCGCTCAAGACCGGCGCGAATGCCGCTAAGCAGGTCGTGGTGAGGTATGCCAACGGCCTTGAGGTGGCGGTCAACTGTAATCCCCAGGAGCGGTGGGTGGTCGAGTTAGGCGGCAAGCAGTACGACCTTTCTCCTTTTGGTTGGGCAGCGCGGGACGGCCAAGGTTTCGAGGAATATTCAACGGAGATAGAAGGAGCACGGGTGAACTTCGTGCGGTCGCCCGAGTACCTGTTCGCCGATGGTGGAGGGCAATGGCGGGATTTCGGTCCGGTGGCTACCGATGGCGCAGTCGCGGTGCGGAAAACTCCCCGTGGCGGCCCGGAGGTCCTGGTCATCTCGAAGCCCACACGCCTCGCGATTGAGGCTGGCGAAGGGGCACAGGTCGAGGCTCTGGACGAGGATGAAAGCCCGCTCGGTGCTCCCGCTGTTGTGCGCGAAGGACGGCGCCTCGTGTTTTCGCATGTCGAAGGAGCGGCGTCGTACCTGATTAGGTAGCTTTGCGGCCCGCGAAGGCATCTGGTCGGGCTGCGGAGGTGGGGCTTCAGGCGTGCGGAAGGCCAATGGGATGGGTGGGTAGGAGTAAGGACAGCGACTGAACGGGTTTGTGGTGAGTGGCGGGCTGACTGAGAAGCACGGCCGTGGGCGGCAAGCCACGGTTCTCGGTGAGGACAAGTAAGCAAAGGAGGCTGCAGGACAGTGGAGAGGGTTCGGGTTGGTTTTGTTGGCTGCGGGGGACATTCCACGTCGGCTCTATACCCCAACTTTCGGCTGGTTCAGGAGCTTGAATTGGTGGCTGTGTGCGACCTTCAGGAGCAGCTGGCGCGGCGTAACGCGCGGCTTTTCGGGGCGTCGGCATGGTACACGGACTTTGAGACGATGCTGGCCAATGAGGAGCTGGACGCGGTGTTCATCGTGGGCCATCCGTCAATGCACGAGGAGCTGGGCCTGGAAGCCTTACGCCGTGGTTACCACGTGTTCACCGAGAAGCCGACCTCTCTGACAGTGCAAGGAGCCCGGCGGCTTGCGGAGGCCTGCCGGGAAAGTGGCCGGGTGGGTCAGTGTGGCCACATGATGCGCCACGCTCCGGCCCTCGTGCTGGCCAAGCGCATAATCGAGTCAGAGGAATTCGGGCCGCTGAACTTCCTTGAGAGCAAGTACTTCACGCCAGGACCTAATGAGCCTATCTGGGGCATTGAGTCCGCGGACTGGAGCTATATGCTGTGCCAAGCCATTCATCCAGTTGACTTAGCACGCCACATCGGCGGGGAGATTGTGCGCGTGGCCGCAACGCGCTGCCGGCCACATCGGCAGGTTTACGTCGTGGCCGTGGAGTTTGCCAGCGGCGCGGCGGGGTTGCTCAACCTCAATGGCGCTGCGCCTAGCTGGGAGACCCGTTTGGAGGCCACGGGTGACAACTTTACCTTTGTTGCCGTCGAGAATATGACCCACGTGCGCTATGAAACTTCAGCGGCATGGCCGGCGGAATTTGGCTCGGACCTGGTCCAAATAAGCTCTCGCAATTGGCAGGTGCCCACCCGCGACAACAGTGAAGTGCGGGCTGGCTATGCCGAGCAGATGAAGCATTTCGCCCGCGCCGTCTTGGAAGGCGTCGCTCCCTACCCAACCTTCCAAGATGAGGTGCGCAACTTCCTCGTCTGCCAGGCAATTTTGCGCTCATGCGAGGAGGGCAGGGCGGTGGAAGTGGAGGAATGAGGTATGCGGCGGTATGTGGCCTGCGCGGTGCTTGGGCTGCTAGCTGTGGGCCGGAGTGGAGCGCAGCCCGACGAAGGCGTCTGGGACTTCGAAACGCCCGACCAGGCCGCCTGGCATTTCCTCATCGAGACCGGCAAAGGGGAACTTCGCTGGGGGCTGGCCGGCCCAGAAGCCCAGCCACACTCCGGCCAGGGCTGTCTGCGGGTGAGTTTTCAATTCGGCGGCGAGCCGGAGAACCACCTCAAACTGGAATGGTATCGCGAGCGCGGGGCATGGGACCTGCGCGACTATGCGGGCCTGGAGATGTGGGTAAAACCGGTTGGCGGGGCAGCCCGCGCGCTGCGCCTCAGCCACTGGTTCAACGATGGTGGCCACTGGTGGCATTATCGCACCCGCGGTTGGGATGACCTCGAGGACGGTCGCTGGAATCGCCTTACCATCGCCTTTGAAGAGGGAGTGGAGTATTTCGGGCCGGATGCCAAATATGATCCCACGCGCACGACGCAGTTCATCTTGGTATTCTTAAGCCGCGGCGGCTTTGAGACCGCTTCTGGCGTCGTCTACATTGACGACATCCGCCTTATCGAGAAACCTGGAGCGCGGCTGCGATATCGCCCCAAGCTCGGTGTGTGGTTTGTGGCAGCTTATAAGCCCGACGAAGGGCCGAACCGTGTGCTCAACTGGCGCCTGCCGAAGATGCTGGGCCTGCGGCCTCAGATCGGCTATTACGATAGCGCCGACCCGGCGGTCATTCGCTGGCAACTGGCGGGAATGCGGCGGGCAGGCATTGATTTCCTGGTGATAGACGTACCACCCCTTGATGTGCTGCCGGCGCCGGTGCGCGCCGTGCTGGCTGAGCTGCGGGCCCAATCCCTGGACGAGAAGCGTTTGCAGTATTGCTTCCAGCTTGAGGTCTACGGGCAGACGCCGTCGCCGGAGGTGCTCCATGTGGCGGCGGAACGGCTCTGGCAGGAGTGTGGCTCTGACCCGCTGTACTTCCGATATAAGGACAGGCCGCTGCTTATTGTGTTTGTGCCTGCCGAAGCCCCGGCCGACCGCTGGGACGACGGTAGGTTCACCGTGCGGTGGATCGGCCCGGCCCCTGGGGACTGGAAGTACTTCGAAAACTATCCTCAGTCCGTCAACCGCGAGTGCATGTGTGTTTCGCCAGGGGCATGCAACCTGCTGGAATACCTGTGCGCACCGCACGTGGTCGGCCAGATTTTCAGCGTGCCACGGGAGGGCGGCGCCTATTTGGCACGCCAACTCAAGTGGGCCCTCGATAATCAGCCCGACATCATCTTCGTGTCTTCCTGGAACGACTGGGCCTTCGGTAACACCATTGAGCCGTCCGAGGAGTATGGGCAGACCTGCCTGGATATCATTGCTGAGATGTTGGCGGCTAATGCTGGGGTCAGGGTCCGTCCGGAGTAGGGCGCGGGGTTGCACTCTTCAAACGAGAACTTCGCCGTCGCGCATTACCAGCCGGCCTCGGAGGAAGACCATCACCGCTCGTCCCCTCAGTTGCCAGCCATTGAACGGAGTATTGCGCGATTTTGAGTAGAACCGCCGCGAATCCACGGTCCAGGTTGCGTCAGTGTCTATGAGTGTCAGGTTGGCGGGCATCCCGACGGCCAAGCGCCCGGCTTCAATGCCCAGAGCCGCTGCGGGATGCCACGTCATTTTGCTCAGGGCCTGTGACAGTGTCAGGATGCCGGGCCGCACCAGATATTCCAGAACCAGGCCCAGAGCCGTCTCCAAACCCACGATGCCGGCCGGTGCCGCCAGCAAGCCGCGCGCCTTTTCATGCGAGGCATGAGGCGCGTGGTCAGTGGCGATTACATTGATGAGGCCGCGGCGCAGGGCCTCTTTGGCTGCTTCCACGTCGGCAGCGGTTCGCAGAGGGGGATTCATCTTGGCATCTGGACCGGCCGTGCGGAGGGCATCGGCGGTAAGAGTGAAGTAGTGAGGGCATGTTTCAGCCGAGAGACGACGCAGGTGGCTCGACTCGCTGAATTCTTCGAAGGCGGCGATGGCCTGGGCGGAGCTGAGATGAGCAATATGCAGGGCCGCGCGGCCTCGGGAGGGAAGCGTGGCCGCAGCCTGCTGCCATGCGCGGATGCCCTCAGCCTCTCGGGCCGGGTCTGCGTAGGGTATGCCCAACTCGGCGGCGACTTCCGGGTCTCCACAAACACCATCCCCGCCGACGCACTCAAGCTCGGGATGGGCGATAAAGGTAAGCGAGGCGTGCTCCGCCGCCAGTAGCGCCCGCCGCATGACGCCTAGGTCTTGCAAAGGCATGGCATCGTCGCTGATGGCCACTGCGCCGGCTTCCTTGAGTGCTGCAAAGTCGCTGAGCCGCTCGGGGTCCCGGTCGAGAATGGCCGCCGCGATGGGGTGGACCTCACAGGCCGCGTCGCGGCGGAGAACATCCAGGAGCAAGCGCAGGCGCTCTGGCCGGTCGAGGGGCGGGTCGGTGTTGGGCATGCAGGCGACGGTGGTGAATCCGCCCGCGAGGGCAGCGCGGGTGCCGGTGGCGATGGTTTCTTTGTGCTCGCCGCCGGGCTGGCGCAAATGGACGTGAATGTCCACGAGGCCCGGACACAACACCAGGCCATCGGCGTCTAGGGTCTCTGCCGCTGGCAGGGCTTCATCAGGCGGCGCGATGTCCAGTATGACGCCGTCACGCACGTAAACGTCCGCGGGCCGCTCAAAGGCCTCGGCTGGGTCAACGACTTTGGCTCCGCGAATTACTAGGTCAGCCTGCATGGTGCGTCTCCGGTATCGAGGACATGGCCGGCAGCGCCAGATATGGCCACCCTCGCTTGGGCTGTTGGCGGCTTCTGCGGCGGGCGTCTGCTTGCCCTGCTGCGGTTCGGTGCGGCCGGCCTGACGCCCGCCGCGCTGGCTGGGAAGGAAAACGCCCCCTTGGCAGGGGGCGTTGTCTCGATGCTGGGCCAGCCCCGCAGGGCACTACTCAACGAGCACGTTGACATGAGCCACCTTGGGCGTGAGGATACCGGCTGCGTCCTTCACGGTGAGGGTTACTACGTAGTAGCCGGGCTGGTCGAATTTCCACGTGACGCTTGGGCCGGTGAGGTCTTCCTGGATGCCATCGAGGTCGTCGAAGTCCCAGGTGTAGCGGGCCTTGACGTCGCCTTGCTGAGGCGCGGCCTCAAAACGTACTTCCTGCCCAACCGTCACCCGGCGACGACGCGGCCCTGGGTCGGCGACCAGGGGGGTGTCTTCCTGGACCAGCCAGGCGCGGCCAACGTAGAAGTGGCCAGAGTTATCACCGAAGAAGGCCACCTGTTTGACTTGCGCACCAGCGGTTTTGCCTGGCCCGGCGAACTGCTCGACCGGTATAAGGACGCGCACCCAGTCTTCAGCTTCGATGGCCGTCGGGTCAACCTTATGCGCGCCGCAGTCAATCAATCCCTTGTCGGTGACGAGTACCACCCGGATGCGCTCGACAGCCGGTTGGCTGGCGGCCGCGAATCCTGGGCCGCCCATCTCCATTGGGGGCTGGCCCGGCATCATCGGTCCCATGCCGCCCGGCCCCGGCATACCTTGCTGGCCTGGCATCATCGGCCCCATACCGCCCGGCCCTGGCATACCTTGCTGGCCTGGCATCATCGGCCCCATACCGCCCGGCCCTGGCATACCTTGCTGGCCCGGCATCATCGGTCCCATGCCGCCCGGCCCCGGCATACCTTGCTGGCCTGGCATCATCGGCCCCATACCGCCCGGCCCCGGCATACCTTGCTGGCCCGGCATCATCGGTCCCATACCGCCTGGCCCTGGCATACCTTGCTGGCCCGGCATCATTGGTCCCATGCCGCCTGGCCCTGGCATACCTTGCTGGCCCGGCATCATCGGCCCCATGCCACCCGGTCCTGGCATCATTGGCCCCATGCCGCCTGGCCCCGGCATGCCTTGCTGGCCCGGCAGCATCGGCCCCATTCCTGGCTGCTGTCCTTCGCCGCGCCAGCGCCTTCCGCCCGTTCCGCCTGGCCCACCAGAGCCCCGTCCTCCGGTCCGGGGCACCTGTACCACCAGCACCAGGTAGCTACCCGATGGCTTCGTGAGGAAGGGACTGATGTCTATAGGCCGCTGGAGGTCTAGGCGAGCGCCCTCAAAGTAGCCCTTTGTATCCACCTCGATGGCTGGCTTGCCGAGGAAGGCGACCTGGTTGGAGGCCGTGGCGCCTCCTCGGCCCCAGGAGGCCAGTTTAACCTTGTCCGGAGAGCCGTCGTAGAGAGTGGCCTTGGTGTCGCACCAAGCGAGAGTGGTGATGAGGAGAGCCACAACCGTTGCACACAACCCCACTCGTCCGCTCATGAGTGTCGCCTCCCTGGCACCTCGATGACTCACGAATACCGACGCGGCACTAACCCGCTGGTTCCTTTTGTTGGCGGCCCCGCGCTCTCAGGCAAGCTCCTCCATCAGTCGCAGCGCAACTTGATTGAGGAGGGCCAAGCCTTTGGGCGTGGGCTTGACTTGGCCGTTATTGAACCAGACCAGGCCGTCCTTCGCAAGGGTGTCGAGGGTGCGGTGTAGTCGCACTACCGCCTCCTCAGGAGCGCCCGCAGTCAGGTGCGCCAGCTCAACACCCCGCACCAAGCGCAGGCCCACCATCGCCCGCTCAATCATCTTTCTCTCGGCGGGCAGGCGTTCGCATTCCTCCACGGGCGAAGAGCGGGAAAAAAGGCGCGCGATGTAGGCCGAGGGGTCGGCAACGTTGCCCCAGCGCTGGTCATCGCGATGGCTCCAGGCGCCTGCCCCCAGCCCCAGGTAGTCGCCACCCAGCCAGTACTTCAGATTATGCCTGCACTCTCGCCCAGGCTGCGCCCAGTTGCTCACCTCATAGCGCTCGAAGCCTGAGGATTGAAGAACGTGGTCCGTAGTCTCCAGGAGGGCCAGGGATGTTTGCTCGTCGGGCATCTGGAAGTCGCCGCGTTGGTAAAGCTCGAATAGCCGCGTACCCGGCTCGAGGGTAAGGGCATAGCAGGACACGTGCTCGGGGCCTAGGGCGACGACACGGCGCAAAAGCTCACGCCAGCTCTCCGGCGTGTGCCCTGGTAGACAGCGCAAGAGGTCCACATTGATGTTGCGGAAGCCTGCTGCGCGGGCGCAATGGAAGGCGGCGAGAGCATCAGCGGAGTTGTGGATGCGGCCTAAGAACCGCAGGTCGTCATCATCCAGTGACTGGACGCCCAGGCTGATGCGATTGAAGCCATTGGCGAACAGGTATCGCAGCCCCGTGGTGTCAACGGTTTTGGGATTGGCCTCCACGGTCACTTCGGCGGCCGGCTCAATGATGAAGGTGTGGCGAAGCAGGTCGAGGAGGTCGGCGAGGATTTTCGGGGAGTAAAGGGTTGGCGTGCCGCCACCGAAGTATACGGTGTCGAAGACAACACCCTTCCATTGTGGGCCTAGGGCCGCGACCTCCCGGCGCAGGGCCTCGAGATACTCGTCGCGCTCCCGCGGCCCAGCGACTTTTGAATTGAAATCGCAATAAGGGCACTTGCGCAGGCAGAAGGGGAAATGGACATAAAGACCAGCCTTCCGCCTGTCGGACGGCGTGGTGTCCTGCGACATGGTTGTAGCGCCTCTTAGCTTATATGGATATGAATGAGAGCGGCCTTTCGCTCTCGCGGGCCGGAGCCGCTGGCCCGGTCCGGACGGTCCTGACTATCCAGTTCTCAAAACGGCCAGAAAAGCCTCCTGCGGAATTTCGACGCGGCCAACCTGGCGCATGCGCTTCTTGCCCTCGCGCTGTCTTTCGAGGAGCTTGCGTTTGCGCGTAATGTCGCCGCCATAGCACTTTTCCAGTACATCCTTGCGCAGCTCTGGGATGTCGCGGGCAGCAACGATTCGGCCGTGGATGGCCGCCTGGAGGCGCACACGGAAAAGCTGGCGCGGTATTACTTCGCGCAGCTTGTCAACGATGGCCCTTGCGCGGTGGTAGGCCGCCGAGCGGTGCGTGACGACCGCTAGTGCGTCCACTGGCTCGCCGTTGACGAGGATGTCAATCTTCACCACGTCGGCTTGCTGGTAGCCTGCCAGTTCGTAATCAAGGGTGGCATACCCGCGGCTGACGGTCTTTAGCTGGTCGAAGTAGTCCACGATTATCTCAGCAAGGGGGAGGCGGTAGCGAAGCGTGACGCGGTCGGCGTGTAAGTAATCCATGCCCAGGAACTCGCCCCGGCGGGCCGCGGAAATCTCCATGCAAGGGCCGACGTAGCTCTGTGGTACGATAATGGAAGCCTCTACGACCGGCTCCTCGATGGAGGCGATGCGGGTTGGGTCGGGGAAGCGCGCAGGATTGTCAACCTCGATGACCTCGCCGTCTTTGAGCGTGATGCGGTAAATGACGCTGGGGGCGGTGGCGATAAGTTCCAGGCCGTGTTCCCGCTCCAGCCGCTCCTGGACGATTTCCATGTGGAGCAATCCCAGGAAGCCACAGCGGAAGCCGAAGCCCAAGGCCGCTGAGGTTTCCCGCTCGTAACGAAGGGCCGCATCGTTGAGGGCGAGTTTTTCCAGAGCGTCGCCTAGGGCCTGGTGTTGGTCATTGCTGGTTGGATAGAGGCCGCAAAAAACCATTGGAGTAGGCTCGCGGTAGCCTGGCAGGGGCTGGGCAGCGGGCCGGGCGGCCGAGGTCACCGTGTCGCCGACGCGGCTGTCGCGCACGTTTTTGATACCAGCGATGAGGTAGCCCACGTCGCCGGCGGCCAACCGCTCCACGGGTCGCGGGGCCGGCGTCAGTACTCCAACCTCTTGCACGATAAATTCCTTGCCAGTGGCCATCATCAATACCCGGTCGCCCGGCTCCATGGCTCCTTCCATTACCCGAAGGTACACCACCACACCCCGGTGCTGGTCAAATTTCGCGTCGAAGATAAGCGCCCGCAAAGGAGCATCCTCGTCGCCGGAAGGCGGCGGCACGCGCTCGACAATCGCCTGCAAGAGCTTCTCGACGCCTTCGCCCGTCTTTCCGCTGGCGTAAAGCAGCTCGTCGCGTCGGAAGCCGAACACGTCGCACATCTCTTCGGCCACGGCCTCAGCGTCAAACTGGGTGAGATCTATTTTGTTGATGACGGGGATGATGGTCAGCCCTTGCTCAATAGCCAGGTAGACATTGGCCACGGTCTGGGCTTCGACGCCTTGGGAGACGTCCACCAAGAGTACGGCTCCTTCGGCGGCCTTCAATGCCCGCGAAACTTCGTAGCTGAAGTCTACGTGGCCGGGCGTATCAATGAGATTCAGCTCATAGGTGCGGCCGGCAAGCTCGTAATCTAGCCGCACGGCACTGGCCTTGATGGTGATGCCCTTTTCGCGTTCCAGCTCCATGTCGTCGAGGACGAGCTCGGCGCCGGCCGAAGCATCAATGGCCCCGCAGTACTCAAGGAGGCGGTCGGCAAGGGTGGACTTGCCGTGGTCAATGTGGGCCACGATGCAAAAGTTGCGAATGCTCTCCTGCCTGCCCATTGTGATGATAAACCCACCTGCGGCTGGTCGGGTGGCAATCCCAGCCACCGGCCCAGCCGCGCGGCTTAGCGGGACGCGTCGGGGGCCTGCCCGTCATCCCTTCGGCTCCTGCGGCGGCCGATAGCTCTCACGGCCATCCGCAGCTCCCCAAGTCCCAGCCAGTGGGCCAAGGCCAGGTAAGAGGCCCCACCCACGCCGCCGCCAACTGCCAAGGCCAGAAGGCAATGACCCATGCTGACAGGCCCCGGCCCGCTGGTCAAGTGCGCTCCTAGCAGGCACGCTACCACCAACGCTGCCGTCGGTATTGCCAGTTCCCGCACCATCCGCAGCACCTCCAAGGTGCCTGCCCCACCTATTCTGCGACTGAGGATGAGCCATAGAGCCATCGTGTTTACCGTTGCCGCCAGGGCATTGGCCAGCGCCAGCCCTGATACGCCGAGCACGTGCATCAGCGCATAGCCGCTGGCGGCGCAGAAAAGCAAGCTCCCCGTCCCTATGAGCACCGGTGTGCGCGTGTCGTGGCGTGCATAAAAGGCTCGCGCCACCAAATAGTATACCGACAGGGGAATAATGCCGAAGGCGTAGGCTAGGAGGGTGGAGGCGACATACTCAGTGGCCGTCGGGTCGAAGCTGCCATGCTGGTAGAGAAGTGTGACGATGGGGCGGCGGAGAAGCATAAGGATGAGTGTAAGCGGGAGGGCCATGAAGATGGTGGTCCGAGTGGCAAATACGAGGTCGCGACGGAAGCGGTCGGCAGCACCTTCGGCGTAGTGGTAAGCCAGGGAGGTGAACAGAGCGATGCCGATGCCGCCGCCGATGATGCGGGTGGGTGCGCGCCAGAGGAGGTTGGCGTACATCAAGCTGGTCGGGCCGCGGGTTGGCTCGACGTAGGTTGCCAGAACCGTCGTCACGAGGAAGTTCAGCTCCGCTATGGCGAGGCCAAAAATGACTGGACCGGCCAAAAGAAAGGTCTTGCGCAGCCCCTCGTCGCGAAGGTTGAGGTACAGCTCAAGCCGACCGCCGACGCGTTGCAGCGGTGGCAGCTGGACGAGGACGTTGCCGATGGCTGCGCCTACGGGGACGGTCAGGGCAACGAACCACAAGTCCTGAGGGCCAGTGGAGGCGGCGATGGCGGCGACCACTAAAGAGTTGTAGATAATGGGGCCGAGGCCGGGCCAGAGGAAATGGTGTCGGGCATTGAGCGTGCCCATCAATAAGCCGCCGAGCACAAAGAAAAGCTGGGCAGGGAACATGAGGCGCATGAGGCGGGCCGTCAGCGGTAGCAGGTCGGGATGCTCGCGTACCCAGCCTGGGCCTACCGCAATGGAAAGCTGCGGCGAAAATATCATTCCCAGACCGACTATTGCGCCGCCGATGAGTAGGAGGGTCCAAAAGAGAGCGCTAAAGCTTCGCCAGGCCTCGTCGCGACGGCCCGATGCCCAAAGCTGGGCGAAAACCGGCACGAAGCCCGCCCGCAGCGCTCCGCCGGCGATGAGGAAATAGACCAGGTCCGGTATGCGAGAGGCTTGGACGAAGGCATTAGGTGGCCCCTCAGAGCCGAACCGCCACGCGAAAAGTACGGTGCGCACGGCTCCAACGAGGGCCGACCCGAAGGTCACTACGACCATCAAAAGGGCCGCCGACGCGAGACCCTGGGATGGCTTGTCTGATTGCTCAGCGGTGTCTTTAGCGTCCTCCACGCAGGTTTTCCCCTGTGCCTTGATGTCGGTAGCATTATAACCCAGCCTGCCGCTGTGGATATCGGCTTGAACAAAGCCCGCGTCTGAGCGTCCGAACGGCTAAGCGCTGGCGCCTTGCTTTAGAGGGCGACGCGGATGAGACACGGCGGCCTGGTAGGCCATATCGCATTGACAGGTGCAGCGGGTCAGGGTATAAAACCGCGCCCATCACGGGCAATATGGCGGCGTGGCCGCCAAGAACCCTCCCAGGAGGTGGGTGCAGTGAGACGTGGTTTTACACTTATCGAGTTACTGGTCGTGATCGCGATCATCGCGATCCTGGCGGCGATACTCTTTCCGGTGTTTGCTCGCGCCCGCGAGAAGGCCCGGCAGGCAAGCTGCCAGAGCAACCTCAAGCAGTTGGCCCTCGCCTACCAAATGTATGTGCAGGACTATGACGAGCGACTCCCGGCCATCGCTACCGCTTGCTGGCCTGATCCCCCCTACACGCTTTTCTCCAAGATACCTAATTACCTTCGGCTCGAGCCCTACGTCAAGAACTGGCAGCTTTGGGCATGTCCGAGCGGCTGGGGCGATTGTGCCAACCAGAGTTCGCATCACACCGCCGTCAATACCGCAATCGCAATGGGTCTGGTGCCGGCCAATTTTCAGATTAACTACATGGTGCCCGAGCCCATCTCTGCGAACGGCTACTCCCTGGGGCGGTTCCAGTACCCTGCTCAGACGGTCCTGCTTGCCGACGCAATTGCCTTCCCGCGTTTGGCGGCTGTAGCCTACGCCAACGTTTGCGCGGCGCATTGCAACCCGGACCGTCAGGTGGACAAGAACACTCGGCACAACGGTGGCTCAAACATCGCCTTTATAGATGGGCACGTGAAGTGGCTATCGGCTGGGGCAATAATGCGCAGCGAGAACCTGTACTGGGACGCGAACTGAGAGCCGTAGGTTGACAGGAGAGCGTGGTCGCAGGAGGGCGCCCCTGCCAGGGGAGGGGGCCTGACTTGCGACCGGCGGCATGTATCTGTACAATAGCGGGGTGTCTAGGATGGGCGCCGGCACGAAGGCAGTGCCGGCGCCGTCCTTCACAGGAATCGTTTTGGCATCGGGGAGAGGACTGAATGCCACAGGAAAAGTCGAGGGAGAAGGATTTGCGGCGGAGCCTGGTGCGCCGTCGCCTCAATCGTGAGCGGAAGCGCGCCATGCGGATGGCCGTTCGTGCAGCTTTGGACGCAGCCGTGAGGGGAAGCGAGGAGGATCTCGACCAGGCTCTCCGCAACGCCCAGCGAGCCATTGACCTTGCGCGACAGAAAGGGCCGTTGCACCGGCGTGCGGCCGCCCGGCGCAAGTCGCAGCTTATGCGTCGCATAGCGGCCTTGCGTGCCAGGGCCGGATAATCCCTCTGTGCGATAGCGTTGTCTCGCCGAGATGGCCCTGCGCCGTGCGGCTTTTCACCAGCTAGGCCGCCAGCTTGGGACGGCGGCGTGTTGAAGGCTTTTCTATGCAGGTTGGCGGATGGGAAACGTGGGCTGGCGCGGCTTTGCGACGGTACCCTGCTGTCTTCTTGGATTCCCCGTAGTTGGCTGGGGTTGGCATGTTCTCTGGGCAGACCTGCGGGTGGGACTGGAACGCGCTCGGGCGCGGAGGAGCTAGAGGTGCGATTTGTGGATGGTGCTTTGCCGCCTGGCGCTCCGCAGGGGGGCCGGGGATTTCGGCGTGGGCCGATGCTCTCTGGGAATAGAGATGTCTCGAATCCTCTGCCGCGGCCCCTGTTATGGCCGTCCGGCTCGATGAGGACCTGCCAAGACTTTCGGCGTGTTGTTCACTGGCCCCGACCGGCGAGGAGGGCGCGCGTGATTTCGGCGACGTGGCGGCCCTGGTATTGAGCAATGGTCAGCTCGTTTTCGCTGGGCATTCGGGAGCCGTCAGGGCCGGCCAGGGTCGTGGCGCCGTAAGGCGTGCCGCCGCTAATTTCGCTCATGTTGAGAAGTTGTGAGCAGGCGCAGGGCACGCCGACGACAATCATGCCGTGGTGCAGCAGGGTGATGATGAAGCTCAGCAGAGTAGTCTCCTGGCCCCCGTGCTGAGTGGCGGTGGAGCAGAAAACGCTGCCGACCTTTCCGGCGAGAGCGCCTGTCATCCACAGCTTACCAGTCTGGTCGAGGAAGTTTCGCATCTGGGCGGCCATGTTGCCGAAGCGGGTAGGGGTGCCAAAGATGACGGCGTCGGCGGCGGCGAGGATTTCGGGCGTGGCGATGGGGATGTGAGCGAAGGCCGCGCGCGCAGCGGCGGCCCCAGTGGAGTCAAGCAACTCTTGCGGCACAAGCTCGGGAACCTGGTATAGCTCCACCTGGGCGCCCTCCACCTGCCTGGCCCCCTCGGCCACGGCTTCGGCGAGCCGGTAAACGTGGCCGTACATGCTGTAAAAGACGATTGTGACCCTCACGACTCTCCAACCTCCTTGACGCCGCCTGCGGCCAAATAGTTGGGCGAAGGCTTAGTGATGGGCGTGGCGAAACCAATGACTGGGCGTGTCGAAGGGGGCATTCCCGACGCGGCAGGTATCTCCTTTGTCGAAGGAGTGCCATGGGGTCAGGTCCGAGGAGAGAAGTGCGATGCAGCCAGTAAGCTTTCTAGTGATGGCCCTGGTAGGGGTGGTGCCGCCGAATCTTCCGCCAGCGGTGACGGTGGGGCGGACTGAGCAAGCGCCGGTGGTAGATGGTGCGATGGGCGACGCGTGCTGGCGCGCGGCTGCTGTGGCTGCGCCCTTCGTTCTGCTAGGCACGGCCGACCTGCCAACGCAGCAGACGGTGGCGCGGATATGCTACGACGCCGGCCGTCTGTACGTTGGGTTCTGGTGCTGGGAGGATAGCATGGCCGCCCTGCACCTGGAGGCCAAGGAGCGGGATGCCGCCAACGCCTGGGCAGATGACTGCGTGGAGGTCTTTCTGGCGCCGGACGGACGGGGAGAGGTCTACTACCATATCATCGTCACCGCGGCCGGCGTCGTGGCCGATGAGAAGTGCTTCCGTCCGGGGCCTAGGCGGGACTCCGCTTGGGACTTCGGCGGAGAGGCGGCGGTTGCCCGAGCCGCTCATGGGTGGACGTGCGAGGTTGCCGTGCCCTTTTCCGCTGTGGGCGCAGGGGGCCTTTCCTCCCCATGGCTTGCCAGCCTGGCGCGAGGCGAGCATCCCCACAATGAATGGTCGGCCTGGCCCGCCCTGGTTGGCGGCTTCCACGAAACCGAGCGTTTCGGCCAGATACTGTGGGGCCAGGCGCCAGCGGTCACTGGGTTGTCCCTGCGCCCGCTGCGCGTCGGTCTCAACGTGGTGCAACTCTCGTCGCCCGCCGGTCAGGGGGGTCTACGGGCTGAGGCCATCGTCGTGCGCGACAGCGTCCAACACCGCAAGCCCCTGCGCGCTGACGATGACCGGCTTTCCTTCTGGCTGAGCGAGGAAGGCGAAGGCTTCCTGCGTTTGACTGCACAGACCGCGGCCGCAGTGACGTCCGAGGCTCCTGAACCAGGCGGCTTCTTTGCCACGCCGCCGATACATTTCAGTATCCTGCCAATTTCCCCGCTGCTGGACGAGGCGGCACAGCGATTGGCAGCCGCCAGCGCAGTCCTACAGCCTCTGAAGCGTGACGTGAGAGCGCTGCGGGCGGACCTGCGTCGCGCTTATGCGGCCCACGCGGAAATCAGCCAGGACCTGGCGTTGGCTAAGGCCCAGGCGGAGACGGACCAGGAGGAGTGGGTGGCTCTGCGCGAGCGAGCCCGCGCGCTTACACGCGAGGCCTTCTTGCTGCTGGCGCGCGCGCACACAGCCGCCCGACTGCCGGAAGGGCCTCTGCCCGCCTTTGTTCTGGGTTGGCAAAATTCCCTGGTCAAGCTCCGCAGAGACGATACGCGGGTGAATTTAGGCGGTCCCATCATGCTTTCGGCCTGCCGGGGCGAAGGGGAGAGTGCTCAGGTCGTGGTGATGGCCCTGGACCAGCCTGTGCGAATCGAGAAGGTCACGGTGGCCGCCTTTCGACGAGAGGGCGGCGCAGATGAGCTGCCGGCGCGGAGCGTGCGGCTGTTTCGCGTAGATTATGTGCACACGCGGCCGCCGGCTTATCCGGTAGACTATGTGGGCTGGTGGCCGGATCCGCTCGTGCCACCGGAGCCGGTTGAGGTGGCAGCCAGAGAGCTTCAGCCTTTCTGGCTGGCGGTTTACGTGCCGCCGGACGCCCGACCAGGTCTTTATCGGTCGCGGGTGTGGGTGAAAGATGGGGCGGGAGGGGTGCTGAGCTGGCCGATTGAGTTACAGGTGTGGGACTTGTCGCTGCCGTGGCCCAGCCGACTGAAAACGGCCTTCAGCATGCTGCAGCGATATGACCAATGCCGCTGGTATGGCTTCGAGGGCTTGCCGCCGCGCGATTACCGGCTGCGGCTTTATGAGCTTTTGTTTGAGCACCGCCTCAATCCCATGTCTCTGTACACGGACGAGCTTTGGCCGCCGCGTGAGGACTTGGAGTGGTGTGTCAAGCGCGGGCTAAACGCTGTCAACATCCGCACCGTCAATAACCCAGACCCAGGCGTGCTGGCGTACGTCAAGCAGCAGGCCGACTGGATGCGAGAAAAGGGCCTCTTGCCGCTGGCATATGTGTATGGTTTTGATGAGGCGGGGCCTGACCTTTGGCCTGCGCTGCGTGAGACTTATGCGGCGGTGCGGGAGATAGTGCCGGACCTGCCGAGGGCGTGCACAGTTGCGCCCAACGAGGAACTCGACGGCTACGTGGACATCTGGGTGCCGCTGACGGCTGCCTACAATCACCGTGAGGCCGAGAAGCGCCGGCGGGCGGGCGACGAGGTCTGGTGGTACATCTGCTGCGGGCCGTGGCATCCCTACTGCAATTGGTTCATTGACTATCCAGCCACCGACGCTCGCGTGCTTTTCTGGCAGACGTTCAAATACCACGTGACGGGCTTCCTATACTACGAGATTGCCATGTGGCGCACCAACATGATTACCGAGCCGTCGGCCGACCTGACCCAGATACCCCATGAGGACGAAGCCGTGCGCAAGGCCATCGCCGAAGGCAAGCGTTGGCCTGAGGTGCCGTGGAATACCTTCACCTTCGCGCGGTTCAACGGCGACGGACTGCTGATATATCCGGGGCGTAACCAGACGCCGCTGCCGTCGCTGCGGCTTGAGGTCATCCGTGATGGCATCGAAGACTATGACCTGCTGAGCCTGTTGCGGGAGCTTCGGGATAAGGTTTTGGCAAGCCCGGCGCGGCACAAGCACCGCGGCCTGATTGCGCGGGCTGGGGAACTGTTGGCGGTCCGGCCCAGGGTCGCCCGAGACTTGACGCACTACACCAGCGACCCATTAGACATCATCCGCGAGCGCGAAATGGTTGCAAAGACGGCCTTGGCTCTTCAGGCGGCGCTCGGTGAGTGAATCGTAGTGGCAGAAGTGGTGGGGAGGCCGCGGGGGCTTCGGCTGGTTGCGTGGGAGCTTGAAAGACCGCTGAGGCGCTGCGAGAGAGGGACCACAGATGCGGGGTTATGTGAAGTTGGTAGTTGCCCTGGCCCTGGGAGGCTCACTGGTTGCCTGGGTGGCCGGCGTGCCCTCGGCCCAACAAGGAGGTGACAAGGCGCCCGCCCTGGCGATAAGGCGTACTCTTGCCATCCCATGGGTTGGCGCGCAGGTTGAGTATACGGCCGCTTTGACCGGCGCGGAGCCTGGCTCCCGGTGGGAGATTGTGCTGCTTCGGCGGCAAGGAAAGAATGAGCAAGTGCTGGGGCGTGGCCTGGTGGTCGCCTCAGCCGCGGGTGAGGCCGAGTTGTCAGTGAGCACGGTTTTTCGCAAAGCGGCCTGGTATACCGTCGAGGGGCTGGCGACAACCGCCGGCCATCAGCGTCTGAGAGCAGCCCTCCAGGTGCCTGTCACTGCTCGGCGCGTTGATTTTGCTTGGTATCAAGCCGAGGCAGGCCATGAGCTTCGCTGGCCCACCATACAACTCACGTGCACCGACGAGCACAAGGAGTACTGGAAAAGCCGGGGCGTGCTGCCGGCGCGGTGGTGCGGGGCTGCCTGTGGCGCCGACAAGCCAGTTGAGCATTTCATCCGCGGCTGGAGCAGCCACGAGGCCATCGCCATTGACGAATTTGGTGGATCGCCGGAGCATTGCGAGAAGTTTTATCGGGCGCTGGTTGAGGCTCGTAGGCTCAATCCCGCCGGATTCATTGCCGTCTGGTTCATGGGTGGTGGAGAGTATTGGCCCAAGCTGCGCGATGTAATTGACCTTTTCTTGCCGGAGATTTATCTCAACTACCTCGGCTTCAATCTCTCACGGTTCGACCCTGTCATCCGCCACGGGCGTGACAGCGGTTGTTTTGACAAGATGCTGCCGGGCTTGGGAATAAACGTCGTGACCGATGACAAGGGCAATGTGCGCTGCCGGCCAACGCCAGAGCAGGTGGTGGCGCAAGTACGCTACCTAAAGCAGATAGCTCCAGACCTGCGCGGGCTGGCCTTTTTCACCTACAGCAGTGCGGAGCCGGCCGTGAGGGAAGCGGCTGACCAGGCCTGCGAGGATTATTTCCTGCGGCCGGTGGCTGACCTCGTGGATTTGCAGATAAGCCCTGAGCGTGGCAAGCCAGGGACGCCGGCGACGGCTGTATTTGTCGTCCGAAACGCTGGTGGTATGCCTGTGAACGGCATGCAGGTGTGGCTCGTGGATGGGGCCGAGAGGAGGCTGGCGTGGAGGGGCGACCTTGACGCCGGAGCCGAGCGCAAGCTCTCCTTCGCCTGGCGTCCACGGGCGGGGTGGCGGGAAGTGACGCTGCGGATTGGTCCGGCGGCGGGCGTGACGGTGCTTCGCGGCGAAGCTACGGCTACCGTGGTGCGGGTGGCCGCGGATGGAGTCTTTGCTCTCGCGCATCCGGCGGCGAAAGGAATCGGCCCCGCGCCGGTTTTTCTGCCGCTCCCAGAAGGTCTTCTCGTAGGCGCCGCGAGGGCGGTGAGGGCGGATGGGAATGTGATGGCAACCCCGGCTGCGGTAGTGCAGGTCGTTGATGGTCCGGACGGCCGGCGGGCGGTGTGGCTTGACTGCGAGGCGGGCGACGAGCCGAAACTATGGCAACTTTCCCCCGCACGACCTCTCGGCGGCGCGCCCCGTCGGCCGCAGCGTGACGGAGGGGTTTTCACCATCGCCGCCGGCGAGACCATTTTTACCCTGGATGCGTCGCAGGATGCCTTGAAGTCGGTCAGATTCGGCGGGAGAGAAATCCTGGCCTCGCCGTGGAGAATGAGCTGGGATGCGTGGCGGGGCTTTGGTGAGCCGGCCGTGGAGACAGGGCCACTTGGCCCCATCGTAACGGTGCCGGTGCGCAACGAATTGATCGAGGGCTATTCGCGCTACGCCTTCGTCGGCGGCTTTGTCGAGATTACACGATGGTTCCGGGCACTGGCCGGAGAAGTTGAGGTACAACGCGCTGGGGAGGGGGCGCAGTTGGAGCAGCGGCCGGGGTCTTATGCTTCGATGTTCGGCCTGGGCAGTCCGGTCGGCCGTGGCCGGCTGCAGGTGGGGAATGAGTATCGGGACCTTTATTTCGGTCAGATTTCGCTATCGCCGGAGCATTGTGAACGAGCTGGATGGCTGGACTTTTGCTGGGACGAGCCGCATGGGGTGGGGATGGGTGTGGTCATCGGGCGGAAGTGGGCCAGGCAGGCGTCGCGCGTGGACTACGACGTGACGCGACTTTATGACGCGGCGGACTGGATAGAGATAGCCTACGTTTGGGGCAAGCCCATCGCGGTGACAGAGGAGTGGTCGCGGGTTTATCTGGTGCCGCATGGCCCTGTGGCGCTCGACGAGGGCCAGCCGCCGCCGGCCCAGGCGCTTTACGAGCGTGTTCATACGCCGGCGAGGCTGGTGAGGTGAGGGGCGGCTCTATTGGGGGGACGTGGGGCGCACGACAGGCCCAAAAAGGCGCTTGCTGACCGCGTCGTGACGGCTCCACGGCTCCGGCCTGCCCAAGGACGCGGCCTTGCACCTGTATAAGGGCGCGAGAGCTATTTTGAAGCCGCGAAAATCTCGTGGCAGAGGTCCAGGTAATATCTGAAGTTGGCGAGAGGGACGTCCGGTGGAACTGCGTGGTCAACCATGGGTGAGTGGCCGCCGTCTTTGACCAGGGCCGGCACTTTGCTCATGACTTCGGCCTCGACTTCTTGCTTTGTCCCTCGGAGGGCACGCTTGTCAATGCCGCCAATCATCAATAGCTGGCGGCCATACTGGCGGCGATAGGCCAGGGGATCGCAGCCCGCGGCGATCTCCAGCGGATATACGCAGTTGACGCCGACTTCCAGCCACAAGGGAATTAGCTGGTCAATGTTGCCGTCCGAGTCCACCATGTGGATGTCAATGCCGGCCTCCCGCAGGAACCCGACGACTTTTCGATAGTTGGGCGACATGTACTTGCGGAATAGCTCCGGGGAGATGAGGGGGCCGGTCTTCATGGCCATGTCCTCCCAGTAGGTGGCGAAGTCGAGGTCAATCTCTTCCACAGCGCGGCGGATGACGGCCAGCACGAAGTCGCCAATGTAGTCCGTCATCTCGGCGACTAGGTCTGGGTCGTCGTAATATAGTACGGCGAGGTTTTCCATGCCCATCCAGTTGCGTATCCAGCCGTAAAAGGAGCCGCCACTAATGCCCAGGGGATAGTCGCGCCCCTTGTAGCAACGCTTGAGGTCGTCCCAGTAAAGCGGGTAGCGGCAGGGCGAATTGGGGTTGAGGCGGCGCTTGAACTCTTCCCAAGTGGCACGGTCGCGGAGCGGGTAAGAGAGCCACTGCGGCATGCCGATGCCGCGGTCCTTCCAGACTTTGCGCCGGCCGCCCAGCTCGTCCTCGATAATGCGGTGCTCAGCGTTCTCCTCTACCGTCTCTTCCTTGATGGGCGGGATGAGGCCAAGATTTATTGGGACGTGCTCCATGCGGTCGAAGCCGAAATAAGCATTGAAGTGCACGTCGGCGGGCATTCCTTCACTCTGCCAGCGCTCGATGGTCTCCGCGAAGACCCACTGCGACATCATGAAGGGCCTGTCCGGGGAACCGAAGCGAAACGTCTCCAGAAAACGCTCGCGGGCGGTCATGGTCTGACGCCTCCCTTCTACAAGCAGGTTGGGGCTAGGGTTCCCTACCACCCGCGCAGTACCTTCGTGGCACCAATAACCGGTGCGTAGAGGTGCTATGCTCCGGAGAGGCGCCGCCCCAGGAGCCATTCGCAGCCCAGCAGTGCAAGGCCGAGGAGCGAGAGGATGGGGGTCACGTCGGCTGGGCTGGGCGGCTCAGGCAGCTCCATCCCCGATGTGAAGTTAACCACCGTGGTGGACGTGCCCCACGCAGCCCTGAGTTCACCGGCGGTAGCCGTCACACCTGCGAGCTCGGCCGGCGGAGGATTGTCTGCCTGCTCGCTAGGCGGAGGAGCCTCCGGTGGGAGCATCTCTGTGAGGCATGCGAGGATGAAGGCAGCGAAGGCGCCGCTGCTGACGAGGTCCGTGGCGTCGGGCGTGGGTGGGAAGGCAAGAACAAGGACTGGCTGCTGGCCTGCCTCGCTCCACGCAAGGGCTGGCGCTCCGTCGCTGAAGCGAGCCAGGACCCACCAATCGCTGCCGAGCTGCAAACGCGCCGGACGGAAAAAGGAGGCACTCTCAAGGGCGGGCCGGAAGATTTCTAGGAGGGGACGCCAGGCTGGCGGCGCATCGGCTGCGGTGCGGAGCCGCAAGGCCTGTTCAGCGGAGAGGGGAGCAGTCGGCCGCAACTCGCCCTGCAACCCGAGCGCGTGCAGCCACTGGGCGCTTTTCGGTCCGGCGAAGAGGAGTACACCCCCGCCGAAGGAGAAGCCAGCGGGGGGCGAAGCAGTGCCGTCGGCGATAAGAGCTTGAGCCTTTGCAAGACCGGATACGAAAAACGGTCGGCCAGTGCCCCAGGGGTCAACGGCAGCAACGAGAAACCGAGCTGCCCGCTCATCGGCCACCACCGCCACACCAGTCGCCTCGCGCACTCGGAGGCGATACTTGCGGGCGGTTGGAAGGACTTGCTGGCTGGAGCCTGGTCCGCCCTTGCTACCAGTTTCAGCCCAGGGGCCGGCGGAAATCTCAAGTGTGTGGACGCCTGGGGCGAGCGTGCCCAGGGGAAGGAGAGCACAGCACGTGCCTGGGGCCGCTCGCGCGGCGCTTGGAGGCACGCCCTTGGCTGAGGCGCGAAGGAGCGTCTCTTGCCGTGACGGTCTGAGGTAGCAAGCCAGGGTCACGGGCAGGCCGGCTGTGGGCTGTGGAGGCCGTGGGCGCACAGCGTAGATGCTGGCAGCGGGTCGGGCGCAAGCGATGACCGCCGCAGCGACTGGCAGGGAACCAGGAGGCCAGCGCCGCGGGAGGACGCTGCTTGCGTCCAGGTCCGTGATGACATACAACGGCGCGTCGGCCAACGCCAGGCCTTGGCGTATGGCGGCTGTGACTGCGTCTGCCAAGGCTCCCTGCGATGGTGACGGCTGCGCCGGTATGGGCCGGCTGGCGCTACTACCAGGATGTTGAGGAGGCCAAATAATAACCTGCGGGCGCTGTTGCCTGGCGGCGAGAAGCTGGGCGCACTCAATTGCCTGACGCCAGGCTGTGCCCTCTCCGCTGCCCATGCTCGCCGAAGCGTCTAAGAAAAGCACAGGCGTCCCTGGAGAAGACAGGAGCGGCAAGGGCCGCAGGGAGCGGGGGCCAGCGGCGACGATGGCTGCCGCCGCCAGGGCCGCGGTGCGCAGGAGCAAAAGCAACAGGTGGCGCAGTCGGACCGCGCGGCGCCGCGCGGCCATCTGGCGTAGAAGGTACACGCCGGGGAACACAAGGTCCCTAGGCCGCGCAGTGCCGAGGAGATGCAGCAACACCGGAAGGGGTGCGGCCGCCAGCAGCCACAGAGCCTCGGGATGAGCAAACATTGCTACGCCCGCCTTGAACCTCCCTTTGACCCGGCGGATAGTCGTTGCCTAGTGCTCGGTTGTCTGCGGGTTTCGCGCAACCTCGTCCATCACGCGCCTGACTCGCTGCTGAAGCTCCTGGCCGATGGCGTCGCGGCTTTCTGGGCTGTCTCCTTCCCAGCGCATGGTGATTTCTGGGGCCGTGTTGGAGGCGCGCACCAAAGCCCACCCCTCGGGCTTCTCCACGCGGACGCCGTCCTCAATAATCACCTCAAATTCGCGTGCGTACTCTTCAGTAAGGCGCTCGACCACTTTGAATTTGACAGCGTCGTCGCAGTGCCACCGCAGCTCGTCAGAGGTGCAAAACTGAGGAGCAGAGGCGATGATTTGGCTGAGAGGCTCCTGGGAGCGGCTGAGAGCGCCCACCAGCAGCGCCGCCGCGAACACGGCGTCGTCGAATTTGATGTCCGGGTTGCGGAAGTAGTAGTGGCCGGTGGTTTCAAACCCTATGGCCGCGCTCAGCTTGCGCATCTTGTCCAAAATGAACGGGTAGCCACACTTAGCCATTGCTAGGTGCCCGCCGCGCTCCTCGATGTATCGGATAGTCGAGCGGCTGCAACGCACGTCACTTACGAAATGCTTTTCTCCTTGGGCCAGAGCCTCGCGGATCAGCGGCAGAAGAGCACGGTCGGCGGAGATGGGGCTGCCCTTTTCGTCCACCACCGCCAGGCGGTCGCCGTCGGCGTCAATGGCGAGGCCCGCTTCGGCGCCGCTTTGTACCACCCTCTCACATAAAGCCCTCAGCGCGCCCTCTGCTAGAGGGTCAGGCCCCCGGCCTTGAAAACGTCCGCCATCAGGCTCGCCAAAGAGAATCTCAGGCTTGCAGCCCAGCCTCTCGAATAGCGCCGGTGCCGTAAGGCAGCTGGCGCCGTTGCCTAAGTCAAGAACGAGGCGGACGGGACGGTGGAGTTTGAGGTATGTCAGCGCGGCTGGGAAATATTCGGCGTAGACGTCACGGGCGACAAGGCGGCCGCCGCCCCGCACCTGGGGTGGCTCCAGAGCTGCCTTATAAAGTTCCTGGAGACTGTCGCCATAGAAGGGGCCGTCGCCCGAGCGGAGCTTGAGGCCGTTGTGGTCGGGCGGCAAGTGGCTGGCAGTGATGACGAGGCCCCCGTCGGCGCCCCAGCGACCGATGGCGAAGTAAACAAGCGGCGACGGCGCCACACCCACATCCCACACCTCCGCCCCGGCCGCCAAAAGCCCGTCCATGGCCGCCTCAGCCAAGGCCTTGGAAGACTCGCGCAGGTCGCGGCCGAGCACCAGCTTTGGCGAAGGGTTGAAAAACCTGGTCGCGAACACCTGGGCGATAAGGCGCACGCGCTCCGGCGTGATTTCGTCGCCGATTGTGCCTCGGATGTCATACGCCCGGAAGATGTGCCTCGGTAAATCTCCTGCGGACAACTTGTACCACCTGCCCTGTGCCACTGGGGTGCCTCTTGGTCTGTGCCTGGGTGTGGGCGCTGGTTCGGCGGGGGCAATCATACATGGCTTGGCAGCCTGACGGAAGGCCAGGGAGCGGCCGCGGAGAATTTGTCGCAGGCGGAATGGGAAGCTAACGCCATACGGTTAGCAGGACAAGCACGCATCGGAGACGGGAGATAGTGGCGCAAATGGATGCAGCCACCCCGACCACGGGCAAGACGGACGGCCCCCGGCTCACCTTCTTTGGCGCAGCCGGAGAGGTCACGGGCTCTTGCACACTTGTCGAAGCAGCCGAAAGTCGTCTGCTGGTGGACTGCGGACTTTACCAGGGTAGCCATGAGGCCTCTCAGCTCGACCGGTTTACTTTCCATCCCTGGCAGATACAGGCCGTCATCCTTACACATGCCCACCTCGACCACGCGGGCCTGCTTCCGTGGTTGTGCCGGTCGGGTTTCGCTGGTCCAGTTTTCGCCACGCCCGGCACCCGTGACATCTGCCAGGTGTTGCTTACCGACAGCGCCAAGCTTCAGGAGGAAGACGCCGCCTATAGCCAGCGGCATGGGGGCAGGCCCCATCCGCCCCTGTATACGCGGGCGGACATCCCTGAGACGATGAGCCGATTTGTAGCTGTGGAATACAATTGGCCCTTTCAGGTAGCGCCAGGGATTCGCGCAGAGTTCTACGAGGCTGGCCACATTCTGGGCGCAGCAAGCCTTCATCTGACCATCCGGCGCCAGGAGGTGGTGTTTTCTGGGGACATCGGGGAGCGGGGCCGCCCCATCGTCCGCGACCCTGAGCCCCCGCCCCGTGCCCAGACGGTCGTGACAGAGGCCACCTATGGCGACCGCCTGCACCTGCCCATCGCCGCCAGCGTTGAGGCTCTTGCTCAGGCCTTGCGCGAATTGGTCCAGCGGCGCGGGGTGGCCATGGTGCCGGTATTCGCTGTCGGCCGAACCGAGACTATTCTTTACGAGCTTGGAGAGTTGACGCGTGCCGGTCGCATTCCGCCGGTGCCCGTGTATCTCGACAGTCCCCTCGCCCTCGAAGCCACGGCGGTGCTACGCCGGCACTTGCGCTACTTCGATGAGGGATCGCGGGCTTTGCTTGCCCGCGGCATTGACCCGTTGGCTTTTCCCTCCCTGCATCTGGTGCGCACCCAGGAGGAGTCCCGGCACCTCAACGACCTTGAGGGGCCGGCCGTAATCCTGGCGGGCAGTGGGATGTGTACGGGCGGCCGCATCCGCCACCACCTCCGCAATCGTCTGCCCAACCGCGAGGACATGGTCATCTTCGTGGGCTACCAGGCTGTGGGCACGCTTGGCCGCATTCTTGTGGAGGGCGCTGACGAGGTCAAACTTTACGGCGAGAAGGTGCCAGTGCGCGCCGAAATTAGGTCCATCGAGGGCTTCTCAGCCCACGCCGACCAGAATGGTCTCTTAGCGTGGCTAAAGTCCGTCAAGGGTGTGGAGCGAGTCAAAATCAACCATGCTGAGCCTGCCGCGGCCGCCACTTATGCAGAGGTGGTGGAGCGTGCTGGCCTGCCTCGCCCCCTGGTTGCGGCCCTTGGTGATACCGTTGCCCTCCCTTAGATGAGCGGCCGACGGCCTTGGCTTGACGATGGCGAAGGGCGGGGAGGAGGCGATGGGCGCCCCGCGTTGCCAGCGGGTCGGAAGCGGTGTTATGATTGCGCGGCCGTGGCCCGGCGGGGCCGTGGCCAATCCAGTCTAGGCTGCGGAGGTGAAATGCGTGGCTAAGTCGCCGGTCGTGGACGCCGACACCTGCACGGGCTGCGGCCTGTGCGAGCAGATTGCCGCGAATACGTTCCGGGTAGGCGACGACGGTGTGGCCGAGGTTGTAAACCCTCAGGGGGATGACGAGGCGACGATCCAGGAAGCCATTGATAGCTGCCCGGTAAGCGCCATTTCGTGGCAGGAGTAGCAGGCAGACTTTTACAGGCCAACGTGGACGGCGAGCAGGGTTGCGTCCCCCTCGCCGTCCTCGTCTTTGCTCGACAGTCTGCGGCCTGGCGAAAACGGCGGGCTGCACGCTGCCAGACGGGGCGATACGAGTGAGGCTTACGGCTAGGACGCTGCACAACTTCGACCGTGCCCTTTCCCTCGAATGGTTGGAGACGAACGGGCTGGGTTCTTTTGCGTGCGGCACGGTCATCGGCGCGAATACCCGGCGATACCACGGTCTATTAGTTCTTGCGCAGCACCCGCCTGTGGGGCGGGTGTTGCTTCTCAGTAGCCTAGAAGAACAGCTTTTAGTCGGCTCCGAGGCGGTGGATTTGAGCTGTCACGTCTATGTTGACGTGCTGCATCCGTCGGGCTGGCGAAATCTGGTTGCCTTCTCCACCGACCCATGGCCCACTTGGGTTTTCGCGGGCGAGGGCTGGCGGTTGCGTAAGGAAGTCGTGCTTCCCCACGGCGTGCAGGCAACGGTCATCCTCTACACGCTCGAAGAGGCACGCCATCCGCTCACGCTGGTGGTGCGGCCGCTAATCGCCGGACGCGACTATCACTCCCTCCGGCAGGCCAGCCCCGACGCCGTCACCGGCCTTTATTCCGAGCCAGGGCGTATGACCACCATCATGGACGGACGGGTGCCCTGTGTGCTTCTGGCGCCGGGCGCGGAAACCTTTACCGACGGCCTCTGGTACTATCGGTTCCGCTATCCGGTCGAACAGGAGCGTGGACTGGAGTATTTGGAGGACCTCTTTTCGCCGGGGATTTTCCGATGGCTTTTGGTGCCGGGTGCTTCAGTGCATCTTGTGGCATCTGGCGAGGAGCTTGACCTTGCGCCGGCGGCGGTTTTGGCCGCGGAGCCAGAGCGCCGTGAGGCCTTGATGAGCGCCGGGGGGCGTGACGATGTTGGCCGGCGACTAGTACGCGCCGCCGACCAGTTTGTGTGCCGCCGGTGCGTGGACGGCAAGCTGCGGCCGACCATTGTGGCGGGGTATCCCTGGTTTGTGGACTGGGGGCGTGACGCCCTTATCTCCATGCCTGGCTTGTTTTTGGCTACGGGTCGCTTGGCCGAGGCGCGCGAGCTGCTTGAGATGTACCTCGGCCACCTCCACAGGGGTCTCATACCCAACTGCTTCACCGAGGATGGCTCCTGGGCGTGTTACAATTCGGTTGACGCCGTCCTGTGGTTGTTCGTAGGGGTGCGTGAATACCTGGCGGCTTCACGGGACAGGGCTTTCGTTGCCGCCGTCTATCCGGTCCTGACCGAGGCGATACGGTGGCTCCGCGACGGCACGGACTTCGGGATTGCGGGCGATGAGGATGGGCTTCTGCGTGCTGGCAGCCCTACCACCCAGCTGACGTGGATGGATGCGCAGGTGGGAGGCGTGCCCGTGACGCCGCGGTGGCATAAGCCGGTGGAAGTCGAGGCGTTGTGGTTCAATGCTTTGCGGACGATGGAGTATTTGGCGGCGGGCAGGGGACATGCCACAGATGAGCGCAACTATGCGGCCATGGCTAGAAAAGCGGCCGCGGCTTTCCGGCGGTTGTTTTGGGATCCTGCGCGCGCCTACCTGGCTGACTGCGTCAGCCCCGCCGGGCCGGACTGGTCGGTGCGGCCGAACCAGGTCCTTGCCCTGGCGCTGCCGTACAAGCTCGTGCCTGACGCGATAGCCCGCGCTGTGCTCGCGACGGTCGAAGAAAAACTACTTACGCCTTTCGGGTTGCGTAGTCTTTCGCCCGACGACCCTGCCTACGTTGCGGTTTATCTCGGTGGCCCGCCGGAGCGGGACCGGGCATACCACCAGGGGACGGTGTGGCCGTGGCTGCTCGGGCCGTATATCCGTGCCAAGGTCAGACTGCTGGGACTGGGCGAAGACGTCCGGCGCTGGACAAAGCAAGTCCTCCAGCCGCTTATTGCCCATCTGGATGACGCCTGCCTTGGGCAAATAAGCGAGGTGTTCGACGCAGCCGCTCCTCATGCGCCCCGGGGTTGTTTCGCCCAGGCTTGGAGCGTGGCGGAGGTGTTGCAGGCGTGGATGGCGTACCGGCTGTGGGAGGTGAAGTGAGTGGAGGGAAGGGGCATTGACGTGCTGGCCTTGGGTGAGGTGAATGTTGACCTCATCATGGGCGGTTTGAGCCGCCTGCCTGACTGGGGCGCAGAAGTGCTTGCAAGCGGGATGGATTTGCGCCTGGGCGGTTCGACGGCCAACTTCGCCTGTGCGTGCGCCGCCCTGGGCCTGCAGGTTGAGCTTGTGGCCTGGGTGGGCCGTGATGCCTTTGGGGAGTTCTTGTTGGGCGAGCTGGAGCGCTATCGGGTGGGCCGCCGCTGGGTGCGTCGGACCGATGAGCGTCCTACGGGCCTTACCGTCTCCCTGTCCGGGCATCAGGACCGGGCCTTCGTGACGGCCCTGGGCACCATAGACTACCTTCGGGCGGAGGACGTGCCGCCAGAGGCCCTGGCCACCGCTCGGCACGTTCATATAGGTAGCTTTTTCCTGCAGGCGGCCTTGCAGCCGGGTCTGGCCGGCCTGCTGGAGCGAGTCCGCGCCACGGGCGCCACCATCTCGCTGGACACCGGCTACGATCCGCATGAGGAATGGGACAGCGGCTTGCGAGAAGTGCTTGGCTTGGCCGACGTTTTTCTGCCGAATGAGGTCGAAGCTTGCAATGTGACCAGCCTGAGCGACCCTCGGGCAGCCGCCCAAGCTCTTGCGGCTACGGGCGCCCTCGTGGTCGTTAAGCTTGGAGCCGAGGGGGCGTGTGCTCACGACGGCACAAGGCTTTATGAGGCGCCGGCCTTCGCCGTTGAGGTGGTGGACACCACCGCCTGTGGCGACGCCTTCAATGCGGGTTTTCTTTGGGCCTGGCTGCGCGGTTGCGGCGTCGCAGAGGCGCTAAGGTTTGGCAACGCCGCCGGCGCGCTAATGGCTGGGGCCAGCGGCAATGACCCGACGGTCTTGTCTGCGGCGGCTATCGAGGCCTTGGCCGCCTCCTGATGTTCCGGCCAAAGTTATTCTTTGCCAGGTCTGCAATCGGGGAGAGCTTCGCGTCGTGCTTTCACCCTGCCAGGGGTTTCACCGCCCGTACCGCTCCTCGAAGTCCTCGTCAGCGAGGACGGCGTGGATGAGACCGTAGTAGAAGCGGTGGTAGTCTCCCTTGGGGTAGGCGTCGGCCTTGATTTCCTCGTCTAGCTGGGACGCCAGTACGTCGTTTCGATGGACGACGCGGCAGTAGTAGATGAGGCCTGCCTGGGCGATGCCGGGCGACCGAATCCCCTCGACCGGCAGGACTGTGAACCCACATTCGGCAAACTTGTCCACGTCCCGTCCCGATGCCGTCCCACAGAAAAGAACCTGGTCGTCGAGGTCTGAATAAGGCACGGAGATGGTGAAGTCGTTAGTGAGTTCGATGCAGCCGAAGGTATACCGCGACGGCCTCACCATTACGGTGGCAATGGGGCGGCCCCATTCGATGCCGAAAGAAGCCCAGCCAATAGCCATGGCGTTCGGGCGACCTTGGCTGTCCACGGAGCTGAGAAGCAGCCCCTTTCCCCTCAGGCCCGCTATCGTCTGGAGAAGGTACTTGTCCCAGTCAACTTTGACCTTAGCCATCTGCTGTCCCTCCCGGAGGGGATGAATACGCTGCCCTTTGTCCATGCATTTTATTGTACCTCACTCGTTGCGCAGATGACATCGGGGCGCGCGGGTGATAAACTTGAGCTTCCAGTTAGGTGGCCAAGCTGGTAGTCAAGTACCAAAAGCGGGAGGGAGTATGGATGGCGCTGAAGGGAAACGCTCTCATCGGCCAGTCTGGCGGGCCAAGCCCCGTTATCAACGCCAGTGTGGTGGCCGCAGTCGAGGCGGCGCGGCAGGTGCCGGAGATCGAGAACTTCTATGGAGCACTCCACGGCCTCGACGGCGTACTCAACGAGGCCATGATTGACCTGTTCCGCGAAGACCCCGAGACGCTCAAGGGCATTGCTCGTACACCCTCGGCGGCCCTCGGCACGTCTCGCCTCAAGCCTAAGCCAGCCGACCTGGAGCGGGTCTTCGAAGTCTTCAAGGCCCACAACATCCGCTACTTCTTCTACATCGGCGGCAACGACTCTCAGTTGGCCTGCCACCACATCTCCGAGCTGGCCAAGCAAGGCGACTGGGAAATCCGAATCATCGGCATCCCAAAGACCATTGACAACGACTTAATGGTCACCGACAACTGTCCAGGCTTTGGTAGTGCTGCCCGCTACGCCGCCGCCGCTACGGCCTTCGTGAGCAAGGACGCCGAGGCCTTCGGCAACATTGAGGTAGTGGAGGTCATGGGCCGCTATGCCGGCTGGATTACCGGCGCCACGGCGGCCGCGCGCCACGAGGAGCGGGACGGCCCTCACCTGGTCTACGTCCCTGAGTTCAAGGTAGACCCCGAAAACTTCCTTGAGGATGCCAGGGCCGCCTTCGCCGAATACGGCTATCTCGTCGTGGCCGTGTCTGAGGGCTTTGCCTTCTCCGAAGCTGAGCTGGCCACGGTCAGCGATAAGGTGGACGAGTTCGGGCATAAGCGATTGGGCGGCGTGGCTCAGGCCCTCGCCGAGATGCTCGAAAGTGAGCTGGGGGTGCGCGCCCGCTTCGACCGGCTCGGTAACCTGCAGCGCTGTTTCCAGTACTGCTTGTCGAAGGTGGACTGGCAGGAGGCTTATGCCGTCGGCCAGGACGCCGTGCGCCGCGCCGCGGCTGGCGAAACCGACGTGATGATTACCATCCAACGCAAGTCCAGCAGCCCCTTCACCTTCGAGTGCGAGACCACGTCGCTGCTGTCGGTCGCTGACAAAGTCAAGCTCGTCCCGCGCGAGTGGATAAATGAGCGCGGCAACGGCGTGACGGAAGAATTTCTTGAATACGTGACGCCGCTTCTCGAGGGCGAGGACATACCCGGCGGCGGCCTGCCGCGCTATCCGCGCTTGCAGGGCCACCGCGTCGAGGTCAAGCTGCCGCCCTACGAGCGCCCCAAATAAGCAGTTTGTCCAACGGACCGGGACGGAAGTGGCGGGCGGAGTCCCTCCAAAGGCCTGGGGGTTCCGCCCGCTTTGACTTCGGCGGGCGTATTCGGGGTTGCTGGTGGCGTGCTGATGGGGCTACCGATAGCCAGCTTGCCGCATCTGCCACGTGGCCGTGTAATAGTAAGCTATCTCGTCGGCTGAGAGAGCGCGGTTGAACACCGCAGCCTCATCTATCTTCATGGGGAAGGGGCTGCCGAAGGTCAAATCCTGAAGCGCATCGGCCTCCTCGAAAGGACGCCCGGCTATCCGGACGCTGAAGACGAGCCTGCCGTCGGTATAAAGCTCGCAGAGGGACGCGGCGGTAATGACCAAGGCCGTGTGGTGCCACGCGTCGGGGCTTAGGTCCAGGTGGGCGGCGAGGTCGAAATCGTAAATGCCATTCACGTTCTGTATGCCGGGAAAGTAGTAAACCTGGAAGACGCCGGCAGGTTTCTGAAGGGCACACCACTCGCCTTTGCCGCGTGAGAAATGGGAAACTATTCCCCTACCCTGTAGGTGAAGGATGCCGAAGCACGACTCTGGCTGATGCTGGCCGGCGAGTGCCCACCAGAGAAAAAAGGTAACGGGTCTGTGGGGCGAGAAGGCGGGGCTTATGAGGCGGAGGGCCTGCTCGTTGGTGGCGATCAGGGCGCCTGGCCCAAGAAAGCCATCGGGCGTGACGGAAATGCGGCAGCGCGGCTCGGCAGAAACACGATTAACCTCAGGGAGACCGTCGGGTTGCGAAAAGCCATTGTAGTACACCAAGCGCGTCTCGAAGGCTGGTGGGATGCCCAACCAAGGCAATAGTTCCACAGGCCCGGTAGCCGACTCCGGTGCGGCCAGCGCTTCAGCCGCCACCACTGCAAGCAGTAGCGGGACTAGCCCGCCTAACGCGCCCAACCTCATCGGCGTGCACCCCCAGCAGGTCCTGATTCTTTAGCCGGCACGGTGTCCAGGCGAGTGCCTGTGGGCGTCAGGTTTTTGACACGTTGCCGCCCGACCGAGACCTCTGGCACTTCTAACCCCTGCCGGCCGGCGTTATGCGAAATAGCCGGAGATCGTGCTTCTTGATGGTAAAGGCCATGATGTCTTTGCGGGCCTGTCCTCCGGCGGCTCCTGCGGCACTGGCAGGGGCGACCTTCATAACTTCCCCCGTCTCGATGTCTTCGACGCGATAGCCTTTGGCGAACCCAAGCTCCGTCGGGTCAATCGTCAGCCTTGCCTGCATGTCCTGTTCGGCATAGCTCACGACGGCCACCACTGCTTGCCTGCCCTTGAGTGCGTAGACAATAGTAGGCAGGTCCTTGCTGTCGGCGACGGCGGGTTGGGGACGCTCGTCCCAGTAGCGATAGGCTTCGTAACCCGGCTGCGAGATGATTTCGTCAATGGGCTTGAAGAGCGCGAGCTGGGCCTGGCCTGCCGGAGACCAGGCTGGGTAGGGACAGTCAAGTTCGTGAACCATGGCCACCGCCGCGAAGGTGCGCGACACCCAGGGGTCGTCGGCCTGCGGCCCGTGGTCGTTGAGGAGCACGGGCCAGGTGCCGGCCAGCTCGCCGTTGGACACCAGGAGAATATACTCGCGTGGGAAGCGGTACTGCACGTCGCCTTCGGAGTACTTCCATTCCCAATCGTATTGTACGGTGGCGAAGGAGTGGAGCGGGAGGATGTTAGTGGAGGTCATGTGAGGCATGGTGATGGGCAGCATCCCGCGCTCGTTCATGTACTGGAAGGTGCGCTTGCTTAGCTCTCGCAGGCCCCAAAGGCCCGTGGAGGGGCGGATAGTGCCGTCTTCGCAGCGGTAAGCCGAGGTCATCATGCGGTTGTAAGAGCCAATGAAAAACCAGTTGTCCCAGTACACGCCCTGGTTGCCGGCAATGTCGAAGGACTTGCCGTACCAGAAAAGGTTGTAGTCAATATACGAGTCGCTGGGCACCACCTTTATTTCCCAGATGCCATTGCCCGGCCCGACGGTGCGGTAATCGTCCAGGCACCATTCGTCCTGGAAGGTCTGGAACTCCTCGCAAGCCTGATAACTGGCGCGGTTGTAATAGAAAACCATCTTGGTGCCATAGCGGGCGCGGAGGTTGTAGCGGACGTGGTTTACGAAGGCGTCGAGCCAGTCGCCGTAGGGTTCATAGTACTTGCGGCCGCGTTGAATGACGGCCTCGATTTCCTCATCGGAAAGCTGCTCCCGGTTGCCTCGGCGGAGCATCTCCCACAGGTACAGGTCTTTGCCCGCGGGGTAAACCGAGCCGCAGTTGCCCAGGGCGAACCAGTTGATGTCCGTGCCCAACAGGGAATAGTTGTCCAGGCGCCAGCGGTGTCGCCACGGCTCAAGGCGCGGTTTGACGGGGGCCGCCAGAAGCCCGAAGGTTATCCTGCGCGGCGTGGCGATGGCGGTTGGCCGGTTGATAAGATGGACGCGCAGCTTCAACACGTCACCCGTGCGCTCAAGCTCCAGATTGGGCTTCGACGGGTCCCAAGACCACCCGCGGTCGTTTTCAGCGAACCAGCAAAGCCCGCGCACAGGCGTGCCCAGGAAGATATAGCTACAGAAATTCCGCGGCAGGTCATTGACGGCGACCTTTTCCGCCGTCCAGACGACGCCCTGGCCTTCCGGCACGTACTGGTAGATGGTGTTGCGTATGCCGTCGCCCATGGCGTGCATCATGCTGGCGGCGGCGTTCCTGAGCGGTATCTCCAAGATGAGGCCGTCTACCGTCTTTCCGCCGGTGGGCTGTAGCGTCAAATCAACGCGCATCAAGCCGTCGTAATCCCACGTACAGGTCGCCTCAGCTCGCAGCGGGCCGGCGGAAAAACTCGTCTTCGCCACCGACCGGTAGCCATTGATGCGAGTGAACTTCAGTGGCCCGGCCTTCAGTGCCACTGGTGTGCCGTTGACCGTCGCCGCATAACGCATTGGAGCCGCAAGCAGCGGCTTTCCCTTGGCCATCACTTGGTCCCATAGCCCTTGGGCATTCATAATGTGCTCGCGTAGCACCGTCCAGACACGCGCGCCCTGTACCTTGATGGGTGTAAAGGGTGGGTAGACCTTTTCTTTTGCGCCGAGGCCCAGGTGTTCCCATTCGAAAACCCGCCGCTCGAAGGGTTTCACCAGCTCGCCTGCCGGCACGTTCTTGCCCCAGGCTTTCATGGCGATTTCGTATTCGCCCCGCAGCGGCGGCAAATCGAAGGCAAGCTCTTGGCGGCCGCTGGCGAGCTGGTCGAAGACTACCGTCTTCACCACCTGGCCGCCCCGCCGGCGTATCTCGCAAGTCAGTCGCTCAAGTTCGGCTTCCGGAGGCAGATTGGTCACGTCGGCCAGTATTCGCATCTTGTTGAGATATGGGTAGTAGCCAAACTGAAAGTCTATCGGCGGAACTTCCCTCTTCACGGCCACCCAGCGCCACGGCTCGCCCTTCTTCCAGCTAACGGAGCGCGAATAGTAGGTCTTCGTCCCATCCGGTGAGGTAACTGAGAGCAACAAGTCGTACTTGCGCGTGGCTTCGTCTTTTGCCTTGAGGCTGAGGGTTCTACTTTCCTCGGGCGCCAGGGTGAGCGTCTCGGCGGTCTTCAGCTCCGGCATCACGTCGCGCGTGAGGAGCATCGCCGCCTGAACCTGGACGGGCTCGGCGGTGGGATTGCTTAGCCGCAGGGAGATGTCCAAGTCGCCGACAAAGGGGTCGCCGCGGATTTCAGGAGCTACTGCAAGGGCGTCCGTGCGCGAGAAGGTAAATATCAAATCCTGCGGTGCATAGCCTCGGCCGCCGATGGAGGAGAAGTTCCAAGGCTCTTTCCAGTTGCGGCACAAATTTATGGCCCAGCGTCCTTCGTCGGACCTCCGGCCTGGAGCAATGGTTTGAACGGGTATCTCAATTTCGCAGTGCCAGTAGCCGTCGTGAAAGCCATTGGCTTCGTTCCAGTTGCCGCGCCAGGCAGGGTCGGCCTGCACGTTGCCCCGCGTATGGACGACGTAGCCTTGCCGCCCAAGGGGATTGGTGAGCATCTGGAAGATGCGACCATGCTCAGAGCCTGGGGTCGGGTCAATCCAGACCTCGACGGAGTCGTCATACACAATCTTCTCGGTATCCAGCTTCACCTGAGCGACGAGCTCGCCTTCGTCGGGCAACTGAGACTTGAAGGCGACGTAGATATGGCTCTCGGTGGCGCCCACGAAAGCCTCAATCCGCCGGCGGTCGAGCAGCCCGTCCCAGGCAAACCCCGCAAAGCCTGCGGACACCGCCCACTCCGTCGGCTCAATGAGACCGTCAATCTTCGGCGCCTGCGGCATCAGCGGAACCCGGTATTCCGCAGCGCCGGCCGGACCGCAGAAGGCCGAACACAGCAGACCTAGGGCTGCGCAGATGCTTGCACGAAACATGTTTGACCACTCCCCTGTTGGCGTCTTTCCCAATCTAGGCTGCCGACCCGCGCACCACCGGCGGAAATCCTATGTGCTTGCTGGCCCTGGCCGATTGGCTGCGGGCCGCTACCCGTGCGACGTTCCCTCAGCGATAGTAAACCTCCAATTCAGCGATTGACGTGAAGGCCGCCGAGCCGCCCGGCCGGCCGCAGATGCGCACGCCGGCACAGACCACTGGCTCGAAGGTCAGCTTAAAGCGCGAACACGGCACGCGGCCTTCCTGCGTGTCTCGGAAATCGTAGGCCGGCGAAATCTGCACGTTGCGGCAATCGCGCCAGGTGAAACTTTGAGGGTCGAGGTACTGAGCCGTTAGGCTGAGCCACCATCCGCCGTCGTGGAAGTTGTTCCCCTCGACGTATTGAAGCTCGTTCACGCGCGTGCGGCGGGCAAAGAAAATAGCGTACCAGTCCTCCTGCGAAGGATTTACGCCGTCGAAGCTGTCGTAATTCTGGTTGGCAGTGATGCCGTCGGCAATCACGCGCAGGTCCTTGAGGCCGCTGCCGGTGGGACGGTCCACGGCCGCGTCGGGGAAGGCCCACGGCTGACGCGCCAGATTGACGTCGCTAGGTTCGTTTAGTGGACCGCCGGCGAGTACGAAAGACTTCATCGGCCTGCTTCGACTTCGCAGGCCGTCGGCCATCCTGACCTCAAGCGTGTACGAGAGGAGCCGGCCCACAGGAGCGCCGGAATCCTCCCATGAGGCGGCCTGCCGAGAACTGAAGATGGTTTCGCCTAACTCTTCAGGTGCCAGAGACCGAAAAAGGCGGTAGCGCGCTACACGTGCCAGCGGCCGCCAAGACACTCGCACGCCGCGCTTGCCCTCGATGCCCGGCAGCGCTCGCGGCTGGAGGTCGTGATCAACGTCTACCCACTGCTCGAGCTTTGCCGGCGGGCGAGGCGCTTGTCGGCGCACGTGCCAAACTTCACCGGCTGCCGTCCTCTCGATGCGGCCACCGTTGGCTTCGATTATGCGTCGAGCCAGGCCCGCACATGCTTCGCCCAGCATGTTGAAACTGTACTCGGTGAAGGCGAACTTCTGGTCAGCGATGGCCGGCAGGCCTGCTCGGAAAGCCTCAGGTATGCCGGCGTAGCCCAAAAGCGTGCCCAGAACCCCGCCTGCTGAGGAGGCATTGCAGTCGCTGTCCTGTCCGCAGCGCACGGCCAGCTCGAGCGTGCTCTGGAAGTCCCCACCGCCGTAGAGCAGCGCGAGGGCCACGTAGCCGCCGTTGAGCTTGGCGTCAATGTTGAAGGGTTGGCCGCGTCCGTCCGGACAAAGATCCTGCGGCGCCCATTTTTCCTCAAGCATCCCCCAGCAGCCCCGCCAATCTTCCGGCTTGCGCCGGTGGTAGGCTAACACGTCAGAAATGAGGCGGGCATATTTGCTCTCCGCGGGGATGCAGCGCAGCCCCTGCTCCAGTACCTTTTCCACCTCGCGCTCGAAAAAGGCAGCGCTGTACGTCCCTGCGATGAACATCCCGCCGTAGACACCGTCGCCGTAGTTCATGATGTGGCCGAAGCGGTCGCAGAGGCAGGTCATGGCGGCCGGCATGCCAGGCGTAATCAGACCGAACACGTCAGCCTCGATCTGGAAGTCTATGTCGTCGGCGTGGGGGTTGTAGTTGGGATGGCCGGAGAGCGGGGGCATTATTCCTCGGCGGCAATTTTCGCGGCCTGTCGCATTGGCGTGGGCCAGGCCGTACCGTGACGCGGCAAAAGCTCGCCCCGCCTGTTCGTCGCTGATATTCAGACCATGTTCCTGCAACGCCCTCAGGAAGGTCATTTCCACGTAAAGGTCGTCCTGGCCCAGGGCGTTGGTGACAAAGCTTGGTTCCCAGTCTCGAATCGGTCCGTCGTAGATGAAACCAGCCGCAGTGAATTCGTAGACGGACCCATAGCTGACGCCAATCATCTGCCCCGCCCAGCCGCCGAGCACCTTGTCCATGTAGGCTGGCAGGGTGAGGCTGGTCATCTGAGGTCGCGCCCATGCCGCACTGAGCAGCAAACAGACAACCGTACCGACCGATGCGAATCGCAGGCCCGTGCTCACGCCTCCGGTGGCTAAACGGCGAGGCGATGAGAGCGCTTCCCCAATCGGGTGCACTTTATTCACCACCTCTCCACGTGTTTTCCCCAGTTTTCTGCACCACCTCCAGTCGAGCCGGCAGGGGTGCTTGGCCCGAATCTACAATTTCTGCCCGCCATCTCTGCCGTATCACAGCTTCGTAGGTGGGATTGATTTCATAGCCGATGCTGTTGCGGCCCTCGAGAGCAGCGGCGATACAGGTCGTCCCGCTGCCCAGGAACGGGTCTAGAACGGTCTCGCCCCAGAAGGTATACATGCGGATGAGGCGGGCGGGTAAGCCGACGGGGAACATAGCTTGGTGGGATTCCTGGCGGACTGGTGGGATGTCGTCCCAGATGCCACGAAACCACGCCGACCGCTGCTGTTTGGTGAGGCGGGAGAGCTGCTTGGCCTGCCGGGACGGTGGCCCTGGCGGGCGGCCGGGCTTGCGCAGCAATACTATGTACTCGTGCTCATAGGTGATGTGGCCGTCCCGTGGGTAGTAGATTGATCCCATCCATACGCCGCCGCCGCTGGTGAGCGTGGTGGTGATTTTGCGCCAGATGATCGTGCCCATATAGTCCAAGCCGAGGCGGCGGCCAATGTTTATCACGTCGGCGGCTATGGGTTGAAGGCGGTAGCGGCCGTGCTCAGCTCCCCGCAGGAACTGGTCGCCGATGTTCACGGCCATCCGACAGCCACGGTGAAGCGCGCGTGCAGCCTCCCGCAGAACTAAACTCAGGTCGTCCAAGTATTGTTCATAGCTCTGTCCGGCACCAATCTGGTCGGGATGCGCGTAGTCCTTTATGCACCAATAGGGCGGCGAGGTTACGACAAAGTGCACGCTTTCGTCGCCCACTTCTTGCATCTGGCGGGCGTCGCCAATTATCACCAGGTGCTGGGTAGTCTGCGTGTCGGCTGGTGAGTTTGGTTGGGCCTTGCCATGGTCTTGCGGCACGGGAGCTGCTGGCCTCGGCAGGCCCATGGGCGTCGCATCGCGCTCGCTGCTTCGTACCGCAAGAGGCGAGGGTTTTGACCGACCGCGTCTCATCGTTGGCTCGGCCGCACCAGGAGCATTCTAAAGGCCAGCGACTGCAGCGGGAAGCTTATGACGCCGCGCTCGGCGGCGAGCGTGGTGCCGTCAATTACGTCCTCGACGACGACGTTGGAAGGCAGGCCCAGGGCCCGCAGGTTGAGAGTTACGCTGGCCTGCACGTGGCTGCGCCCCAGGTTGCTGACGACCACCAGCGCCCCTTTGGCTCCACGGGTGTAGATACTTGCGAGCACGTCGGGGTTGTTGGTTGTCACGAATTTAGTGTTATTCCAATACGGCAGCCACTGGGCTTGCTTGCGCCCAAAACGCTCCGCCGCGAGCCAGATTTTCGACGCCAGTTCGACGTTGCCGGGCCGCACCAGGACGTCGTGTGGCAGCGTGATGGCAAGGGCTTCCTCGTAGGTGTAGGGCCGACCGTAGCACAAGAGTTCTGCCGGCACGCCCCACTGGCGCCCCATGAATTCGCAGCGGAAGCTGTCCAAGGGGAGCACGTCCAGGGGCCAGGTCTTTTCGGTGCGGTCAATGCCGCCGAACTGCTCCCCGTCCCATGACGACGTTGCCCAGGCCAGGGTAGGTATTGTCATACACGTGCTGTTGTGCACGTTGACCTGGCCCTGGGGCTTGCGCGATTTCACGATGGCGTAGATGCGCTTCATCATCTCGCGCGTCTCGAAGAAGGTATACGTGGGATGGAGCTGGCCGTCGGCGCCCACGTAGCCGCAGCCATGGCCGAGGTTGCTGCAGCCCCACGGGAATTCGGTGCCGTCAAGGTAGACGCCATCCATGTCGAACTCGTCCATGGTTCGCGCGATGGCCCAGGCGAGGTAATCCTGCCAGGCGGACTTGTAGCAGCAGATGTAGGCCGTCTGCTCGGGCAACCGTTTATAGCCGCCTGCACGGGGATAGACCAGGGCTTCATCGCTGTAGACATCCCATTCGGGGGCGATGTTGGACATTTCGTAGCCATAGTAGACGAGCAGAGAAATGCCGCGCCTGTGGCAGGCCTGAACCAGGCTTCTGAGGGCTTCGGGGTCGGCTGGCGCAAAGTAATTCTGGATGGAAGACCAGTGTTCGTGGAAGCAAATGGTGCGGACGCCCAGGTTCTTGTAGTAGTCCAGGGCCGGCATTTTTTCGCCGCCGGTGCCCACGGCGGCTGCTTGGCCGAACCTGCCGCGGACTAGGCCGACGGCACCGCTGGCCCTGCCGGGGCCGCCGAGGGCTTTCTCGGGCGCTGTCGTCCAGGCTCCAACGGTGCCAGGGCCGCGCCGGTCAAAGCTTTCAAGAAGCAAGGTATGCTCGTCAGGGGAGAGAGGTCCTTTGTGGCCTCTTGGCTCGCGCGCAATGTCGGAGATGCAGAGGTCGTCCACGTCGAATTCGCAAGGCCCGAGGCCGAGGTCAATGGTGCCGCCTGACAGGTCGCCCGGGAGCAATCCGCTCCATTTCTGCTCGCCGACGAGCTGGCCGTCTACGTACAGGCGGATGGCGTCCCCCCAGCTTGCCGCAATGTGGTGCCATTCCCCAGCCTTCCAGTCACTGCGGGCGCCGAAACAAATTGGATACTGCCCGTCGGGCGTCCGCAGGACAAAGCGCATGCCTCGGTCGTCAATATTCCAGTAGTAGATGACCTGATTACCACCGTACTGCAACCAGATGAAGTCGCGGTTGAACCGCCCCCTGGACGGATCATCGGGAGCCACCTCAACTTTGGGGTCGAAGGCTGGCCGCACCCATGCCTCTATGGTGCCCTGTTCAAGCCGGATGTTGCCTTTCGCAGGCCACCGGATATTGGCCGAGGCGTTGTACTCTTGCTTCTCCAGCCCATAGTTGCCGGCGTGAATGATACGATAGTCCCAGACGGTTTTTTCGTTGTGCCGCACGGGCGTGGCCTGAAAGCCAAAGGTGCACTCAAAGGGTTCGTCGAGGGCGACTGGCTGCCCAACCATATTGATTCTCAGGACGACCTCGCCGCCTTTGCGCACGACCTCGGTGATTTGGTCGGCCTTGGCGGGCCGAAAAGGCTCGTCCGACGGGCAGAACCACGCCAGGCCCCGGTCCTCATCGCCCAGCCAGACGTAGGGCCGAAAGCCCATGGTGAGGTCCTTGGTAAACGCATGGGCATTGAACGCTGAGGCCCAGGCTCCGGGGAAGTGATATATATACTTCGCATGGGCAGCCTTGACGGGCATCTCAAAGACGAGCTGCTCGAGTTTCGCTCCGGTCTGTTTGGCGATGAGGCGCCAGTCACACCGCACGCAGCCATCGTATTCGCACCAGAGGCTTCCACGCAGGAAGGTTTTCGGGCCGACGGCTTCGGTCGTAAATTCCACCCGCCCAGGCGTTTTCTTCGTAAACGCCGGCGGCTTGGCCGTCCAGGTCTGAGGCTGGCCATCCACTACGGCCACGAGACGCATCGGACCTGCGAGAACTTCGGCGCCAGCGGTGGACACCTTCTGCGGGAAGGGCAGGCCAGCCCACGTGTAAACCCGTCCCCACGGCATGACGCTATTTCCCTTCACCTTGAGCGGTGTCCACGGCGCGAGCACTTTCTGTGTTATTCCCTCGCGGTTGCCGAGCCATTGAGGCTTCTGTGGGATGGTCAGGTCCTCGCTGTGTTCGGCCACGGGCTGCCCATCCGGCGACAAGGCCTGCACTGTAAGGCGGTATCCTCCCGGCGCCGCGCCTGCGACGTTTAGCCAGACTTCCGCGCGGGCGGCCGCGTCCAGGGCAGCTTCGGCCGAAGCCGCCGTCCGCCCGTGGTCATCTGCCAGGGTGGCCCGCAGCTTCTCGACCTTCTCCTGCGACGCCGCCTGTGCTGCATTGGCCTGCACGAGTATCTTGTCCGTGCGCAGTAGGAACTTGCGCACGGTCACTTCCATCGGCGCTGGCACCTTCATGGGTATCACCGCCCGGTAGATGGTCGCTAGTCCTTGGGCGGCGCTGGCGACGGCGATGTGCTGGCCGACGTCTCCCGGTAGCCCGCCCTCTTGCCTCACCTGCGCCACCGCCCGCCATTGGTGCTCTCCACCTGGCGCGGCCTCGACTTGTTGGACCTTCGACAGCGCCCCTTGATGACCGAAGTCAAAACTCAACAGAACGGGTTGGGACTCACGAGGCCGTACCGAGGCTTGCCACTCGAGGCGCCCGCGTTGAGGTTCAACCGCTATTTGGACGCTGCCTATCCCCGCTGCCGACGGCCAGAAGCCAAGCTCGCAGAAACGCTCCGGGGCATGGTAGCCGGCGTCCATGGCGGCCCAGGAGCAATCCAGCGGCAGGGGCGTCCTGCGGTCCCAGGCGACGTTGAGACCCCACACGTCTCCCTCTGCTGGCGCGCCCCCGACCGCCGCAAAGGGTATCTGCATCTCCACGCTCCAAAAATCGTCACTCTCGCGCGCCAGCACCGCTGCCCGCCATGAGGCGTTCCATGCTCCGTCCTTGCCAGCCGAATCCCACTGTGTCCCCGCCGCGTTGACGATGAACTGGTAGTAGCGGGTCTTCGTCCGGCCTGGGTCTAGGAAGACTTCGATAGCGTCGTCTTCCCAGACCGGGCCATCGCGGAGGGTCACGTCCGCCTTTAGGGGCATACCGGCAAGTTTCGGCAGACGCGCGCCCACGTAAAGGTTAGCGGCGTCTCGGCACACCAGGAACGCTGGCTGAGCTGGTGCCACATCCATAGCGCCGAGCCGGAGGAAGGGTGCTGGCTGCTGGGCTAGCCGCCAGGCATCTTCCTGAAGCACCCCGTCCACCACGATGGCGCCTTCATCAATCATCGGCGCCGTCACTAAGGCGACCGGCTCGAGGGCATGACACACCAACGCCACCGTGATAGCATGGAGCACTGGCCTCGCCTCCCGAAGTGGTAAGGATAAACTTCGCGCGGCGGCGGCACCAACCTTCACCCGGCTCTGCCGTCATGAGGGGCGGCCACTCGCTGGCGGCCATGCGTATCAGCGTCGTCATACCAGCGTACAACGAAGAGGGCACCGTTGAGGAAATCCTCCGGCGGGTGTTAGCCCAGAAGGGCGTAGCCGAGGTTGTCGTCGTGGACGACGCTTCTTCGGATGGTACTGCGGCGGCAGTAGAGCGCGTGGCCAGGCAAGACCCGAGAGTGCGCCTGGTTCGCCACAAGCGCAACACAGGCAAAGGCGCCGCCGTCCGCACCGGCCTCGCCGCCTCTTCCGCAGAGGTCGTCATCGTCCAGGACGCCGACCTGGAGTACGACCCAGCTGACTATCCAGCCCTTCTGGCGCCCATCGAGCAGGGCGAGGCCGACTTCGTCCTAGGCAGCCGCTACCTCGCCCGCTCCGACACCAGGCGCCTGTTCGGCCTCGGCAACAGGCTTATCACCTGGTGGTTTAATCTCCTCTACGGCACCCGCCTCAGCGACGTGCTCACCTGCTACAAGGCCTTCCGGCGAGAGCTTGTGGGTGCCTCGGAGCTTCGCTGCGATGGCTTTGACTTCGATGTGGAACTACCGGCGCTGCTGGTGCGGCGCGGTGCGCGTGTTGTCGAGACGCCCATCCGCTACGAAGCGCGTGGTGCGGGGCAAGGTAAGAAGATTCGCTGGTGGGTGGGCTTTCGCCTGGCCTGGGTCGCCCTGAGGTTTCGTTGGCGCTGAAACACTGCCCGCCACCCCAAAAGACCGTCGCCCTGCTACTTCAGGCCAGCTCCCGCGGTCTTGTTGGTATACAAGATACTTCGCGCTATCCGAACTTGAAGGAAACCCCAAAGCCTCCTCGCGGGTAGCGCCAGTCAATGTTTTCGTAGGGGCAGACTATCTTGCATACCCCACACTCCACGCAGTTCTCGTAGGCAACCTGTAGACGGTCGCCCTCCCAGGAATAGACCTCGGCGGGGCAACGGTTTATACAAGGCTTGCGTTCGCAATCACGGCAGGTTTTTTGATCCTTGATGACGAGGTGGGATTCTTCGTCCACCTCGTACTTGAGTAGATAGAGCTTGTCGGCTAGGCCTTCGTTCATCGCCATGCCTCCGGCTGACAACCAACTTGCCCGTAGCGCTCACTGAGGGCTGGTGCGCGCGCCTACAGCAGCCTCAGCGCGTCGAGACCGTCGTAAGCCATGCCGAATATCGAGCGCGCCCTCAGCGCTTGCCGCAATATCCTGAACTCCTTCTCGCGCTTCGAGGCGCCGTCCACCGTCATCATCTCGCGGGCGGCGTAGCCCGCCAGCTCCGGGTACACGCTCAACACAGCCCGGTGGCGGGTTGGGTACTCCATGGCGGTGCGATACTTCCGCAGGTCGGAAAGGGTGGGGACTTCTTTGAAGAGCCTGTGGTAATAGCTGGCGAGGGTCCGGCGCGAGAAATCGCCCTTTTGGTGCGCCTCGATGGCCGTCTCTGCGGCGAGTTTGCCCGACCAGATGGCGTGATTGGAGCCTTCTCGGTGGACGGCGTTGACGAGCATGGCGGCGTCGCCGCAGACCAAAACACCGTCTCCGTAAAGCTGCGGCAGCTTCCGCCAACCACCTTCGGGAATCATGTGCGAGGAGTACTCGCGTACCTCCCCGCCCTCGATTAAGGGCGCGATCATCGGATGGGCTTTCAGGCGCTGAAGCATATCATGGGGCGTGATGTCCGTGTTCACGTAGTCGTGCAGGGCTACACCCACGCCGATGGATATGGTGTCGCGGTTGGTATACAGCCAGCCCATGCCCAAGAGCCCTGCCGTACTGTCGCCAAAAAGCTCGATGGTAACGCCTTCGTCGGGACCGATGTGGAAACGGTCCTGGATTACCTGAGGTGGCAGAGCGATGACTTCCTTGGTGGTCGAAGACATGTCTTCTAGGCTGATTTCGCCCTGCATGCCGAGCTGCTGGGTGAGTTGGGGATTGACGCCTTCGCAGATGATGGTAATGGGGGCGTAGACCTCGCCTTCGGGCCGGCCTGTGCGCACGCCGATTACTCGTCCCTTGTCGGTGAGCACCTCTTCCACCTTTGTGTTGGGCACGATAAGCGCGCCGGCCTCGGCAGCCTTCTTGGCAAACCACGGGTCCAGCCGCGCCCGCAGCACCGTGAAGGCATTGGGGGGTTCCTGGGCGAACTGCTGGCTGCGGTAGCCCAGCTTGATGGCCGAGTCGGGCAACAGGATCCAAAGATTCTGTTCGACCACGGGCCGCTCAAGAGGCGCTTCGCGCCAGAACTCTGGATACACGCTGGCCGTGGGCTGCGTGTACAGAACGCCGCCCATAACGTTCTTGCCGCCGGGCTTGCCGCGCTCGATGCAGATGGTGTTCAGGCCCGCGCGGGCGCACACAGTGGCGGCGGCAAGGCCCGCACATCCCCCGCCCACCACGATTACGTCGAATTCCAGCCTCCCAGAGACCTCCTGCGCAGTTTCGGCTCTTCCCTGGTTGGCCATGGCTTTACCTACCTATTGGTCTGCTGGGGCCATCCCCAGGCCTTAGCCGATACCCATCAGCACTTCCCGAAAGTTGCGCTCCTTGGCCTGGCGGATGAGCTCCGGCACCACTTCGTACAGATTGCCGACGATGCCGTAGTCGGCTATCTGGAAGATGCGGGCGTTTGGGTCGGTGTTGATGGCGACGATGATGTCGGAATGCTCCATGCCGACGCGGTGCTGGATGGCGCCTGAGATGCCGCAAGCGATGTATAGGCGCGGGCGGACGGTTGTGCCGGTCTGGCCTACCTGATGGGCATGGTCAATCCAGCCGGCATCCACGGCGCCGCGGGATGCCCCCACTACTCCCCCGAGGACCTCCGCCAACTCCTCCAGCAGCTTGAAGCCCTCTGGTCCGCCAAGGCCTCGCCCGCCCGACACGATGACCTCTGCATACTGCAGATTCACCAGTTCGCTCTCATCGTCGGGGAGCCATTTGCGTATTTTGGTTCGCACCTGTTCCTCGGTGAGGCCCAACTGCTCGCGGACAATGCGGGCCTGGCGGCCCTCCTGGCGTGGCAGGGCACGCATGACCCGCGGGCGGACGGTAGCCATCTGAGGCCGGTGTTCGCGGGTGAGGATGGTGGCCATGATGTTGCCGCCGAAGGCTGGACGCGTCTGGCGCAAAAGGCCCGTAAGCTCGTCAATGTCCAGGCCGGTACAGTCGGCGGTTAGTCCGGTGCCTACCTCCGTGGCCACCGAGCCCGCCAAATCCCGCCCGGTGGTTGTCGCGCCCATCAGCATTATTTCGGGCTTGTACTTGCGGATGAGAGTTACGATGCCATGCGTGTACGGGTCGGTGCGGTAATCGGCGAGCACGGGGTCGTCTATCAGGTACACCACGTCCGCGCCGTACTCGGCGGCGTCGGTGGCAAGGTGCTCGACGTTGTGGCCCAAAAGCACTGCACCAACTTCCTGGCGACGGGCAGCAGCAAGCTCCGTTGCCTTCCCCAGAAGCTCCCAGGAGACCGGATGGGCCTCCCCTTGGTGCTGTTCAACCCAAACCCACACGCCTCGGTACGTCGCCAGACGCTCGGCCAGCTCTTGCTGCCTACGGCGCTCCTCGGCTTCCCAATCGGCTTCTTCGGATGGCGGGGTTGGGGCTGCGGCGGGTGGGCCGACTTCACGAGCAACCTCGGCCCTTGGAGTTGGTCCAGGCTCTTCGGCCTTTGCCTGGGCCTCCGCGGCCTTTGCAGCCTCCCAAGCTGCCAGCTCCTCTGCCGACGGCGGCTCAAGAATTAGGCACTCTGTTGGGCAGACCGGCACGCACTTGCCGCATGCAATACACTTCTCGTAGTCAATCTGCGCGACGCCGTCCACCACGTGAATGGCGTCCACCGGACAGGCGCCTTCGCAAAGCTGGCAACCAATGCACTTTTCTCTAATTAGTTTTAGCTTCCCGCGCGGTTTGCGTGCCATCGAAGCTCATGCCGCCCTGATGGGATGGGACGTAGGCCTCCGGCCTAGCCTGGCGCCGTCGCCGCCTCGCGTATCCGTGTCTGAATCCTGTCCAGCAAGCCGCTGACCTTCTCTGCTACGTCGGCGCCTTCTATGATGTCGCCCGGCTCGCGCTCGGGTGGGGCGAAAACCCTGGCCACAGCAGTTGGCGAGCCCTTCAGGCCGCACTGATTCGGGTCAGCCTCCACATCGGCAGCTCCCCACACAATGCATTGATACCGGATGGCGCGAATGAGGTTTGGGAGGGAAGCGTAACGCGGCTCATTTATCTGCTCCACGCACGTGAGCAAGCACGGCAGGGGGGCTTCGACGGTCTCGATACCTTTTTCCAGACGGCGCTCGGCCACGACGCGGCCCGCCGCCTTGTCAACCTCAAGGATACGGTACGCGTAGGTAATCTGAGGGAGTTGGAGGCGGCGGGCGATGCCGGGGCCTACCTGTGCAGTATCGCCGTCAATGGCTTGCTTGCCGCAGAGTATCACCTGGGCTGGCCCCCATTCGCGTTCGGCCCGCCGAATGGCCCGCGAGAGAGCATAGCTGGTAGCCCAGGTGTCGGCCCCTGCGAAGGCTCGGTCTGAGATGAGTACGGCACGGTCGGCGCCCAGGGCGATGCAATCTCGGAGCGCTTCGGCTGCCTGCGGCGGCCCCATGCTGATGGCCGTCACCGTACCGCCGTAGCGTTCCTTGAGCCGCACCGCCTCCTCGCAGGCGTGGGCGTCGTAAGGGTTGAGGATTGAAGGAACACCCTCTCGCACGAGGGTTCCAGTCTCAGGGTTGATGCGCACGTCGGTGGTGTCTGGAACCTGCTTGACGCAAACAATAATGTGCACCGGCGCGCCCTCCAAAAGAATTCATGATCCCTGAGCCGACCGGCCAAGCCGCACCATTTTACTCGCCCGAGCTTCTCAGCGCAAGGCACTCCACCGCCCCTGGCCGTGCCGCTTTTTCCCTCTCCAGAAGGGAAACTCGGCCTTCCGAGGAATTATTGCACCCCTTACCATGCGTGGGCGGCTTCGGCGGGCCTGGCATCGGAGGAGAGAAAAGGTATGGGGTTAGATTTTCTGGCCGCGGAGGGCGACCTAGTGTGAGTGGGGCTTGTCTGTTTGCGGCCACAGCGTGGCTACTTCAGCCATTCCTGTCCCCCCAAGGCTTGCTGGAAGGCGTCAGGCCTTGGGACCGCGAAGGGACAAGGCCTGGAGAAGAAATCGTCGGCCCGGACGGGAGCCCGATGGTCTGGGTTCCCGCTGGCGAGTTCAACATGGGGTGGGAGCGGGGCTGCTACGACGAGAAACCGGTCCACCGCGTGCGCATAACCAAGGGCTTCTGGCTGGGCAAGGTTGCGGTTACCAACGCCCAGTATCGTCGTTATTGCCTGGAGACGGGTGCCAAATTTCCCGAAGGCAGCGCCCAAGGCGATGACCATCCGGTAGTTGACTTGAGCTGGGATGACGCCGTGGCGTGCTGCAGACACTATGGGCTGTCGCTGCCAACGGAGGCCCAGTGGGAGTACGCGGCGCGGGGGCCGGACGGTTGCATCTACCCGTGGGGCAACGAGTGGGATCCGACGAAATGTTGCTGGGAGGGCAACAAAGGCCCTGGCGGCGAGACTTATCCCGTTGGCAGCTTCCCCCAGGGCGCGAGCTGGTGCGGTGCCTTGGATATGGCTGGCAACTCCTGGGACTGGTGTCAGGATTGGTATAGTCCCACCTACTACGCCAGCGCCCCCAGGGCTGACCCACCAGGTCCCAGCACGGGCCACTGCCGGGTTTTGCGCGGGGGTTCCTGGCACTTCGTTGTGCCTCGGCACCTGCGTAGCTCCTATCGGCACTTTTGCGGCCCGACGGCCCGCGATTCGTATGTATATGGCTTTCGCTGCGCTCGCACGTTCTGAGGCTTGCCCGGGCGCCCAGACGACCCGCTCGCGGCCCTGGACGTCCCGCCCGCGGAAAACCGTGGGCATGAAACACACGCTTACCTACTCGAGCGGGTTTCTGCGCACAGATAGGCGAGGGGGTGGGGAGGGGAGAATGGGAATTGCGGTGGAAGCTAATGATTGTTGTTAGGGGGTGACGGCGGTGGCCGGTTTGGCGCTCGTGACGTTGCTAACAAATGCCCTGTGCACCCAGCAAGTTGGCCCTGGTGGATATAGCGTGGAGACCTTTGTCCCTCAGTTATCCGACGATGTCCTCTTCAATCCTCGCATGGGCCTGTATCTATTCTATCCGCCCCAGGATGCCCGCCCAGAGGAATGGTTCATGCAGATTGCCGACATCGTCTATTTCCGCCCCGATTGGGCTGAACTCAATCCTGAGGAGGGTGTGTACCGCTTCGATGAGTGGTACGGGCCGATACACGACCTGTGGGTCAAGAAGCACGGCAAGCGCGTGGCCTTTCGGATAATGTCGCAGTCCATGCATTCCAAGGGCAGGTACGTGACGCCCAAGTGGGTATTCGACAAGGGTGTGCCGGGTGTTGCGCATATCAATCTCTACGGCGAGGAGCAGATTGACCCGGTCTTTTGGGACGAGCGGTACCTAGATGTGCACTGCGAATTCATCCGACGGCTGGGAGAGTACTTCGACGGCCGGCCGGAGCTGGAGTTCGTGGATATCGGCTCCATAGGCGAATGGGGTGAGATGCACCTCGCCCGCTGGACGCCGGAGCAGCTTGAGGAGACCGGCTACAGCGAGAGCCGCTATGTTGCCGCTTACCGGCGGGTCATTGACGCCTTCGCGGCGGCTTTCCCACGCACGCAGGTGTTTCTCAACGTTGGCGGGCCAGAGCGCCTTACCATCATGGACTATGCGGCGCAGCGCGGGATTCACTTTCGCCAGGACGGCCTTACGCCAAGCGGCGCGAGCTATGACGTAGGCGAATGGCTCTACAAGCCCTACTCGCGGCGTGGCGTGGTTTGCAACTTCGAGTTTCACAGCGGCTTGGAGGAAATGAGGCAGAAAGGCTGGGACCTGCGGGCGACAATCGAGAAAGGCCTTTCTGCCCCGATAAGCTACCTCAACACCAACCTGGGCTATTACCGCACGCTCCCGGAAGAGGCCCGGGAGCTGTTGGCGCAAGCCGCCCGCAGAATCGGCTACCGCTTTGTTCTTGGGCGGCTGGATTACCTGCCGCGGTTTCGCTTGGACGGCACCCGCCCGGGCCGTGTTTTGTTGACTTCGGTCTGGCGAAACGACGGGGTCGCACCTTGCTACGACAGTTTGGCCGTCGAATGGAGCTTGTTGGACGCGCAGGGCAGGACGGTGGCAACGCAACTTGATTTTCCGCCCAATCCCACTACCCGTTGGTGGCCCGGCGAGGAACAGACCCTCCGGTCGGTGATGCGCGTGCCGGCAAGCACTCCGCCAGGGGAATATCGCCTGGCTGTCAGAATGCTGCTGCCTGAGACCGGCCAGCACATTTTCCTCGGCATTGCCGGCCGAGACGAGCAAGACCGTTACCTGCTCTGTCCCATCGAGGGCGTGCGGGCTGAGGCGGCTGGAGCCGTGGCGTACGAGGAGGATTTTGAGGGCGGCCAGACTCCCTGGGGAGCCGTGGAGGGAATCACCGTCGCCCTTGGCCCGCCCGGTCACTCTGGCCAGGCGTCTCTTCTTATCGCCGGCACTCGCCAGCAAGGTTGGAACTACGCTTACCTGCGCCTGCCAGCCACTATTCCTCCGGCCAGCAAGGTCCGGCTCACCGCATGGATGCTCGTCGAGGAAATCGAGCCGCGCAGCCACCCACCTTATATAAAAATCGGCGCCAACCGAGCCGATGGCAGGTGGATAGAGAACTACAACACCAACAAGTACGATCTCTCCCGCATGGGCACGTGGCAACCCCTGCAGGGCATCTTCGAGATCTCGCCTGAGGCTGCAAGCTTTGACCTCTGCGTCGAGACCGGAACTTATGAGGTGCCCATCACGGTCCGCCTTCGGATAGACGACGTGAAAATCGAAGTCCTGGAGGCACCTTAGGGAGCGCTTCTGGCGGAGCATTAGGTCGGTGGCGGGGCGCGGGGCAGGTCTGTAATAAATGCCGGAGATGTCTGGCGCGAGGGCTCGCAGGCCGTGGCGGGGAAGTGTGCATGGGCAAGCCGACAGTGCTTTTTCTTTGCACGGGCAATTCTGCGCGGAGCCAGATGGCCGAAGGCCTGGCTCGGCAACTGGCGGGACAGCGTCTAGAGATTTTCAGCGCCGGAACGCATCCCGCCAGCCGAGTGCACCCCAGGGCCATCGAGGTAATGGCCGAGGTCGGCGTTGACATATCTACGGCCCGCCCGAAGAGGATCGAAGACTTGCCCGTGTCCCGCTTTGATTGGGTCATAACGGTTTGCGACCAGGCCAGCCAAGAGTGCCCCGTGTGGCTTGGTGGGGGCAGGCGGCTGCACTGGTCAATTCCTGATCCGGCCGCCGTTGAGGGAACTGAAGAAGAAGTCCGTAGCGCCTTCCGCGCGGCAAGGGATGACCTGACAGCGCGCATTGAAGGCTGGCTGGCGGAGCAGGGCCTCTAACCTTTGCAGCCAGCCGCGCTCTTAGGTTCCCCTTCAGGCTTGATTTACGCGGGCGGAGACGCTTCCTGGCGGAGAGGGTTCCTCGGCAATAGCCTCGCGAGGGGCGTGGTGTCATGGACTACGATGTTGCGCTGACCCAGTTGGTGCACCAGCGCGCGCGGGACTTAGGCGCGGATTTGGTCGGCATCGCCGGCGTTGAGCGCTATCGCCATGCTCCGGCGCTGCTTTCGCCCCAAGGCCACTTGCCTGAGGCCAGCAGCGTCATTGTAGTCGCTCTCCATCACACCGACGGCGCTGTGGAGATGGGCGGCCGCTCTACACCTCACGAGATGGGGCCATACGACGTTCAGGGCGCGATGAACGCTCGTAACGAGCACATTGTGTGGTGCCTGGCCCGATTCATCGAAGAGCATGGTTGGCGTGCCCTGCCCATGCCCGCCACCAACATTTGGCGCTTTCGCCCCTACGGAGGTCTTCAGCGGCCCTTCGTCCCCGACATTTCCAACATCCATGCGGCGGCTGCTGCCGGCCTCGGGGAAATCGGCTATTCAGGACTTCTGTTGACCCCCGAGTTCGGTCCCAGGCAGCGCCTCTGTACCCTCATAACCGATGCTCCCCTCCAGCCGACCCCTCTGTATCGGGGCCAGCCCCTCTGCGACCGGTGTCTCATGTGCGCCCGCCACTGCCCGACCCAGGCCTTCGACAAGGAAGTCCAGGGCGAGTGCGAGGTAGTCATTGAGGACAAGGTCATGCGCTACGCCAACAAGAACATGTGGCGTTGCTCTTGGGCAGAGCATTACGGTCTCAGCCTCGACCTTCCCATCCCCGAGGTTGTCACCGAGCAGATCCTCCTCGACCACCTTGCTGCTCACGGACGCAGGGGCGGAGAATTGGGTTCGTGCCTGCGCTTTTGTCTCCCTCCTCAGCTCCGCCACTATGACCCAGGTTACACGGATACGGTGCGTCGCCGCCTGGACACCTCTGGCGAGGGGCGCGAGTTGGACAGGCCCGCGACCTGGCAGGCCCACCGCATAGCCTTCGACTGGGGAGCTGTGGTGGTGGCCGTAGCCGACGAAGCTGCTTGCCGCGACGCCGGCATCAGCCTCTCCGCCGCTCTGCCAGACGGACGGCGTCTCGTTGCCTTCGCCTTCTCCTGGCCCCAGGGAAGCTCTGTTGACGCTGATGAGGGCCAACCCTGCGGTGAGATTGCTGCCGCCCTCGGCGACCTGAGGGATTTCGCCGAGCACGACATCGCCCGCCAGCTCGAGCGTCTTGGCTACGCCGCTATTCCCCACACCGGCGTGCGCGCAGCCGAGGCTGTTCGTGCCACGGGCATGGGCCGCCTCGATGCCGCGGGGAATGTGGTTGTGGACGGTCTCGGTCGGCGTGCCTTCATCGGCGCCGTCATCACCAGCGCACCGCTGCAAGTCGGCAGAGCCATCAACCCCTCCCCACGTTCCCGCGACCTCTGGTCTCTGTTGCGCTGCCTTGCGGGGCGGCGCATTTCTCGCGGTCCTTCCGTGGCCGAGGGTGAGCAGCTTGGTGGTGACTGGCTTGCAACAAGGTTTCTGGATGCTCTTATGGGCACCGTGGACCTAATCGGGGTGGCACCGGTTTCACGCCTCGATGAGCTGGTCTCCCAGCTTGATGGGAAGCTGGACACTGAGGCCATGGGCTTGGCTGCCGTGGACAGGGGTGATGTCCATGGCCCGGTGAGACCGGAGGTCCAAGCTCGCCGCGAGCCGGTCCTGCGCCGCCCCGCCGAGCTATTGGAGGGAGCAAGCTCTGTGGTCGTTCTGGGGACCCAGGTGCCTGCCGTAACGCTCCAGCGGGCTACAGAGCCTCCCGCGGACGCAGTGGGTCCTTGTGCTTACGCCGTGTGCCAGGCCCGACGCGAGCTGCGCTATGCGGCCTACTGGCTGGCCCAGGCCCTTGGCGAGAGTGGCTACCGCGCGACCGTCGTTGACGACTTGCTGGGCACTGGCAGCCTCCAGGCGAACCCTCGCGGCCCCCAGCCAGACTTCCGGTGTTCCGCCTTGGCCGCCGTCGCAGCGGGCCTTGGGCACCTGCTTCATACCGGCGCCGTGTGGACGCCGGAATATGACACCCGCGTCTTATTCATCAGCGTTGTCACGGACGCTCCTTTGCCCCCGTCACCGCTTCTGGATGAGGCGGCCCCTTGCGCGGCCTGCGACCGTCCCTGCGTGGCGGCATGCCCCACGAAAGCTCTCAGCACCACCACGGTTACCGTGGAGATGGAGGGCCGCGCTATCAGCTTCGGCGCCCTTGATTGGCTGCGGTGCGAGTGGGCCAAGCGGTATGGTCTTGTCGGCGCCGAGGGGCCGCGCTGGATAGGCAGCCTTACGGACATCTATCCTCCGGACGGCGAAGTGACCCCTGGCGATTTGCTCTCGGCCTACGCCCAGCTCGATCCCAGCCAGAAACATTTCCTCTGCATCGTCGAGCCGTGCCTGCGCGCCTGTCATCTTCACCTGCGTGGCCGTCAAAACTGAGACACCGGCGCTGGCGGCGCAAATTTGGCAGCTTTCCTTTGAGGCCTGGGGAGGCCTGCTGGGGTTTTGCGGCTGGCCTATGGGACGAACGCGGCAGCCTGCCTGGACTTTTCAAAGATTTCGGTCACTGGCCGGCCGTCCCAGGTGGGGTCAAAGGGGATGCCGAGCGCGTATAGCGCCGTGGCGGCAGTGTCGTAGATGTAAACCTGCCGTTGGATTTCGCCCGGTTTTATTATGCCTGGCCCATAGGCAAGCCAGGGTATGGTCATGTCGCGCGGATCGCGGCTGCCGTGGGTTTTGAGGTGGCCGCCGTGGTCGGCGGTGACAATGAGGACGACCCTAGTGGCTCCTGCAGCCCGAATTCCCTGCCACAAAACGCCGATTGCCTTGTCGCACTGCTCTAAGGCGGCCCGTTGCTCGGGACTGCCCCAGCCTTTGGAATGGCCGGCGGCGTCTGGGTCGCCGAAGTGGACAAACATCAAAGCGGGTCGGTGAGCGGCGAAGTAGCGGGCCGCGGCTTGGGCGACGGCTCGCGCCCCGCCACCGACCACCTGGAATTGGTCTACGGTGGCTGGCTTGGCGATGTGCTGAAGCTTGCTCTTGGCAACAAACATGGCGGTTCCTAGCCTGGCTCTCTTGGCCAATTGAAAGCAGGTGGTTGTGCGCACGTAGCCGGCTTCCTCCCGGAACTTGTCGTTCCAAGTGATGCCGTGCTTGCTCGGCTTGCAGCCGGTGAGCATGGAGCAATGCGCCGGCAGCGTTGAGCTTGGGTCAATGGTCTGCGCCCACCACGTGTAGGCACCGTTGGCGGCAATGTGGCGCAGGTTGGGCGTGTTGCTACTCAACACCACATCCGGTCGGGCCCCATCCAGGCTCACGATGACTACGTACTCTGCCGGGGCTGCAAGCAAAACGACATGCGATGCTGCCCACAGCGCGGCGAGAACGAAAAAGACGCGTGCCCGTGCCGCCATCCTGTCACGCTCCTGTAACTGGGGGATTCGGACCTGTTCGAAATAAATAATGCCAGGCCGGCCAGTTTCAGCCTCATGCCCCGTCCTTTGCCCTTGCACGTGAAGCCGTTTACGGGCCTATTCTGGCCCATCGGGCTTCGGGAAGCAACCGCTCAAGCCTGGTGCCTTCATCTAAGCCGATGGCAAGAAGTGTCGTCCAGACTTACCTATCGGCCTTGCAGTCGCTTGACCAGGTCGCGGGCCTGCCGAGCCGCGGCACCTTTAGGGTCTGCCTTGATGCACTCCTGGAAAAAGTATTGGGCTACGAGCGCGTCCCCTTGGGCTAGCCGTAGCAGGCCGTCATCAAAGAGCGCTTCGGCGTATTCGGGCTTCATACCCCATCGCTGCGCTCTTCGTGCCGCTTCCTCGCATAAAGAAATCGCTTGCATTATGTTTTGCTCCGAGGCCTGCTTTTGCGCCAGTTGCAGGAGAGCCGCGATGCCGAGACGCCGTAGGTTCGGATCGTCCGGCAGAAAACTCCTGGCGTTCTCTTCGGAGCTCGCCAGCACCGCCAGCAGGTTGCCGGCGTCGAGGATTTGCTCCATGCCTGGGAAGTATTGCCCTGAGTAATGCGAAAGTCTTGCTCCTTTGGATTGCAAGGTCCAGGCGATTTGCTGGTAACGCACAAGCTCCTGCGGGTCGGTGCCAAACTGGCAGCGTAACACAGCGCGGTCTAAGGGTGTCCAGCCCTCTTCGTCGGCCGCGTTCACGTCCGCGCCATTGTCAACCAGAGCCTTCACCGCTCCAACGCAACCGTGCAGCACAGCCAGGCGCAGTGGCCTGTAACCATCCTCGTCCACGGCCTCGACGTCCGCTCGGTGCGCTACGAGAAGCTTGACTATGGCGCCGATCTGTTCTGGCGTGGCACGGTTGAAGTAATCTACATATATCACCTTATGCAGCGCGGTCTGGTTGTCTTTATCCCGCGCATTCACGTCTGCTCCGGCGTCTAGCAAATGCTTGATTTTTCGGACATCTCCCTCCCTCACTGCCTTCATCAAAACCGGCTGGCCGTCCTTGTCTCGGGCATTTGGGTCGGCTCCGGCGTCCAAAAGCAGTTTCACCATATCCGGGGAAGCATATTCGATGGCGAGCATCAGCGGTGTGCGCCCGTATTCATCCTTGGCATTGACGTCCTCTCCGGCAGCGATAGCCTGCTTGGCCCTCGTGGCGTCGTCCAGAGCCGTCGCCCACATCAGCGGAACCGGGCCGGCAACGGAAAGCTTGCTCTCGCCGACCAATGTGCCATCGAGATACGCCTTAGCCACGTATTCGCCAGAATAGAAGCTGCCCACTTGGCCAACGCATGGCCACACCCACAATCCCCCAGAGTCAGGGTCAATCCGCACAACCTGTGTGTCGTGCCACACCAAGCGGTTCAAGCCAGTGTGGTAAAGCTGGATGCTGAGAAGATGTGACCGCCCGTGCTCATGCTGCTGCAGATTGTCAATGTCAACCAGGCAGTAGACAAAAGCGCTCCGCTCGGCCCCGCGGTCAAGGCGATCAACAAAGGTGAGCTTCTCGACGGGCGGCAGGTCGCTTAGCTGCTCCTGAGCTTTAAAGAAGCGGACGCTTTGGACCTTCACGCCTAAGTCCGTGAGGGGCACCTGCTGCACTGGCTTGTCGAAGCGCCGCAAGTCCGAGAGGTTTTCGAGTACGAAAATGCCCAGGGTATCCTTGTGGAGCACGTAGAGCACGTCGTCGTGCAGAGCGATTCGGGCGCCTGGTAAGTGCATGAGGAGGTAGTCGGCTCCCCTCTCGCCGATGAAGCCTATTGACGTGCCGGTGTTGTAGAAAAGCCCCGTGCCCGGAAGCCATGCCAGTTGGTCAAAGTGTTGCCCGTGGTGGGAGTAGACCTTGTTGACGGAGCCGTCCGGCAGCACAACCTTGACCACGAGGCCTTCTAGGGCCACGAAGGTTGTCCGCCCGTCGCCCGTCACGGCGGTAACTCGCGTATCACTCGTGAAAACGCGGACAAATCCGCCGAAGGATAGTTGCTTTGGCGCGTGCACGAAAACATCGCTGCCGCCGTTCGGCCTATCCGCAATGAAGTAGAGGCAGTCGCCCACCCCTCCCACCATTCTGCTACCCGAGGCCGGCAGATTTGCAGCTGGTTGGTAAACGGCACGAGCGCCGCCCTCGCTTTTTTCAGGTCTGTCCGGCGGCACTACAAAACCATAGTCGGTCTCGGTCGCCAGTAGTAATGCTCCGCTGGCCGTGCAGGCCATCCAAGAATATTGCACTGGGACTTCGACATGGAGCATCTTCACGGGGTTGACGAGATGCCGCCAGTCGTAGCCAATCCAGGGCGTGCCGTCAAAATCAATCGCCAACTGGAGATTGCTGGGAGACGTTTTTGCCACCACGTCCTTGTCCAGGGGCGCGCATAGCCACCGGACCTTTATACTGCTTCCCTCTGGCAGCGTAAGGACTGCATCCGGGAGGGTTTGAGCAGCCGAGGGCGGCCGGCTTCCTGTGGCGGTCTGCTCAGCCGATGGCCTTTCTGCAGCGGCAGCAGGGGGCTTTGGAAGCTCCTTCTTGTCACTAAGGGCTCCTGGCTGGCCCCCGAGGACAAATATCGCCGAAAGAGCTAGTGCCACCAGTTTCGTTGGCATCGTTCTCAACTCGTTTTCAGGTCACATGGGCTTTGAAGCCAGTCTCTAGGCGGCTACAGTGCCTGGCCGCTCGCGCCGGGCCGCGGAGGGAACGCCGCTATTCCTCCTTGCCCTTCGGAAAGCCAAAAAAGTCTAAATAGCCGTTTACCCACACATTCTGCCTGCGGCGAAGCTCGGCCCAGTCCTTTTCTGGGTCGTACTCCAGGCCCACCGCCGCATACGCCTGCGTCATAGTGTTGTCCAGAAGATGGGAAGCAAGTCCCGCTACGAATCGCCCGCCCCAGAGCGCGAAACCCGCTTGCGGCATCTCGATTTGCCCGAACAGCCAGTTTGCGGCCTCGGCCACTGCGGAGGAAGGGCCTTCTTGTTTGTAGGCGACGGCGATGCGCGCCACCCCTAGGAAGTCTCCATAACTACTCTCCTCGCCTAGAACGTGTTCGGCGAGAGCCTCGCCGGCCGTGTCGAGGCCTCCCTCCGCCAGGGCGCTGAATTGTTCACCGAGCCAGGGGCCGAGGGGGTGGACGGTTGGGGTGACCGAAGGGTCGAGCGCAGGTGGTTGCGGCAGCCAGTTGGCCGAAGCGCCGGGCAGAGTAGGGGTTTGTGCAAGGCCTGGCGGGGTTGGGAGCGTTGGGAGCTTGACTTGTAGCTGGTACCGCTGGAGCGGAGTGAGGTTAGGACTGCTGACGGCCTTCGCCCAGACGGTGGTTTGTTGCGCGATGGCTTTTTGAGCTTTGTCAATGTCGGCGGGTTTGAGGGGCTGCTTGCCGTCAAACAGCGCGTCGAGGGCAGCCCGTGCCTTCTCCATCTCGGTCCACTCAGCATCCGTCAGGGCCTGGGGCTTAGTTGGCGCTCCAAAGAAGGGCGTGCCGCCGGGAGCCAGGCTGATTGCACTCGTGGCTGGCTGGAGCTTGATGTCGGGCACGCGGAAGTACTTGCGGAGGAAGTCGCTCGACCTCATGTCGGGCGGGACGGTGGGCGAAGTAGGTTTTTGGCCGGTTGGCCGGCTCTCCGTTGGCGTGGGTTCCGGGGCAGAAGGCTCGTGTGGCGGTTGAGGCTCCTGCGAAGGCTCGGGCCGCTCGATTGTTGGCTCAGGCACCGGGGGAGGCTCCGGAACAGGCCCAGGAACCCACCACCACTCATCGTCGCCGAGGGGTGCCCACGCAATTCCCATGCTCAAGACAAGGCAGAGCAAACATGCCACCACCGCGAGGCCTTGGTGCGGTTGCCGACAAGGGGGACGGCAAAGTCGTTTCATTTTCTCTCACCACCCTCGGCTACTGGGAGGCTGCAGCACCGTTTCCCTCGACCCACGGCGCCAGTAGCTGCTCCAAAGCGCAGGGCGCCCTAACCCATGCGAGCTGTGTGGTAGCTCGGAGCAGCGCCAGCGTCATGTAACAACATTTTTACGGCTATTAGAATCATACTGTTGCCCGCGCCGCTGTCAAGTACTGCCCTGGCCGCATTGAGGGCGTCGCCGGGGCCTTCTGTGGCCCAAGCCAGGAACTTTGGTTGCGGCCCTTCGTTATAAAGGGTAACCTATCTGCGACAGGCAGTAGTAGATAAGGGCAAGGTTCTGAGGAGTGGTGGGGAAGGAATGGAGTGCGATGCCCAAGGTCACATCATGAGCGGAGGCGATCGAAATGCGCACACTTGCAGCCGTCCTTTCTGCTGTTCTGCTTATATCTGTGGCTGCCTATGTCTGGGCCGGATATACGGTGGAGCAGATAAAGGCCAAGCTGAAACAGAAGGTTGAAGAGCGATGGGATTGCACTGGTCTGAAAATCGACCTGGAGCTGTATCCGGATCCGGCGAAACTGGACCAGGGGTGGTTCAAGTCGGTGACCATTTCGGCCACCTCGGCCACACGCCGGGACGTCCGGCTTGCTCCCGTGGTCACGAAGGTCTGGGACGTCCGCCTAGACCTTAACAAGCTATTCCGCCAAGATGAGGTCGTGTGCCTGCAATACGGGAGGCGCTATTACTACACGAAGCTGTCTGAGACCGACCTGAACCGCGCCTTGAGACTGAAGCACGACATGCCCATCGAGGACGTGCGCGCTACGCTGGCCAACGGCCTAATCACCTTTACGGGCAACTACCAGCTTGGTTGGGGTCATAAGCTCCTCTTGGCTGGCCGGCTCGTCCCGAAAAATCGCTACGAGATTCACTTTGTGCCCACGAAGGCATCCGTGAACGGCATTCCGATACCCGCAGGCCCTCTGCGCACGCTCCTCAACAAGCTCAACCCACTCCTGGACATGAAGGACGTGCCGCTGCAGCCAGAGGTGCGCAGCATAAGAATATATTCTGGCGTGTTAGAGGTTCAGGGATAGTGCTCTGAGCCGGCGTCTTTACAGGCGGTGGGAGCGTCAGGCGGCGAACCGTGTAGGGTGTGGTCGTTGAGGTGAGAGTGGCGCCGGCCCGCCCGATTTGGGCGGGCCGGCTTACCTTGGCCTATAGGCGCCTTTGCCCCAGAGAGGCGGTTATCCGTGTGGGTCTAAGGCGGACGGGGGCAGGAGGGTGCTGCTGGCGGCCACGGCTACGGTGGCCGCAGGGCGCGCGGCTCTTGTGGGCAACTCAGGCAGATCGGCCAGGAGAGTTGTGAGCAGGGGGCGCAACGATGGCACTCGCGAGGCCGCTGCTTCTACCAGCCGCGGTGTGAGGTCCCACGTAGGCGGATTCCAGCCTATGGGCTTGTGGCCCCAGCGCCGCTTAGGGGGTGTCCAATAGAGGGGCACGCAGACCGTCCGAAAAGTGCCCCAGGACCTGCATAGCGCGTGGTGGCCCGTCACACACACGTCGAAACGGTACTGGCCCCTTACGGCTGCTCCGCTGTCCTCCACTATGAGGATTTCGTCCACGGGTGGCCCGATGTAGACCACGCTGCCCGGCCCCCACCAGCGGGGATCGGCTGCCACTATCCCCCGCCGCAGACGGGTGCCCCAGCGCGTTCTGGTTCCGCCGCCGTCGGGGCAAAGCTCGCAGTAGGTTGTGCACCGGGCGGTCCGTGGCTGCTTCGAAAGCCCGTTGAGCACCAGGGGGAGCTTCCACGGAGGCTGCTTGCCGGCCTCGCCCGATAGGATGCGCTGGGCGACCTGAGCTAGCGGGTGGTGCCCGGCGCTGCTTGGCGGTTGCGTAGGCACCGCCAGGGAAAGCACTACTGCTGCCAGTAACATGCTGCTTCTCCTCCGACTTCTGCTGACGGCGCCTGGATTTGCCTGCCGCGGCTCACGCTCTTGGACCCGCGCTGCGAGAATGGCGGCCGTGGGCCAGGTCACAGGCGACGCCGTCAGGGCGCGCCGACTTGCCTTGTGAGGCCTTGGCTGACCGGCGGTTAGGTTGCCACTGCCAGCTACAGCATCCAGCCAAGACCCCCCTCGTCGGCGTTGCACAGTTGTCACGGGTCCTGAAAAACACGACGACAAGCCACCTAATGGCAGCTTGCCGTCGCGCCAAGTAGAACCGAAATGAGAAGGCGTGTCAAGTCCGTTAGGCGAACATGCGTTCGCTAATTGCTAGCGCGGTTGGTCATCCGCCGGCGCTGCGTCAGTGCCCCCGCTGCTTTGCTTTCCCGCTTGAGCTGAGTTTTCTTTTTTCTACTGCTGTACGACATACACGTTGACCCCTTGCTTGCGGAAGCCTATAATGTGCATCGGAGAAAGCCCTTGGCAGGGCGGGAGCTTCCAGACCTAATATAGACAGGGGGGACGGCTCCAATGAAGAGTGCCGCGCCCACGATTTTGGTAATCACGGCTACTTGCACGGTATTGGCGGTTCTGGTTGGTGGTTGTGGCGGCAGCACGGAGCCGTACCTTTACCTGAATGTGCGGGAGCGGCCGTCGTGGGGGCCTGGGGGGCGCATAGCTGTTTCCGCCGTGGGAGGCGACGGCAATCTATACATCTGGACCGTCAATGAGGACGGGGGCGGCAGCAAGCTCCTCACGCCCGCCCCAACCAACGTAGGTGACCCCGCTGGCGGCATGCATCCCGCTTACAACGTCGTCGGCGACCTTTTGGCTTTCTCGGGCCGCCGTGGCGCTACGCCCATCATCTACAGCATGAGCAGCTCAACTGGAGAGAGCGGCGGCCTGACGGCCATTACGCCTGATGCAGGGCAGGGCCAGGACGTTCAGCCCTCCTGGTCGCCCGACGGTTCGACAATCGTGTACTCAAGCAACCGCACCGACGGCGACTACGACATCTGGCAGGTCACCGTTGGCAACCCCGGCTCTGCCGCGAGGCTTTCGGGGGTTGACGACCCCAACATGTGGGAGATGTGGCCGTCGTACAACCCGACCGGCAATGGTCGGATAGTTTTCGAGAAGCGTGATCCCTCGGGCGTGTCCTCCCATATCTACATTCGGGAGACCAACGGAAGCCTGACGGGGCCTGTAGTAGGCACGGCCTCCGATAGCTTCCACGACGGAGCGCCTGCTTGGTCGCCGGACGGCAACAAGATCGTCTTCCACTCCGACCGCGGCGGCAACTATGATATCTGGATCGTCAACGCCGATGGTACCGGCCTAACCAGACTCACTGCCTCCAACGATAGCGATGGCTATCCGGTGTTCAAGCCTGGTGCGATGGCCGATACGCGCATAGCCTTCATCCGTGGCAACGAGCTTTGGACTATGAAGCCGGATGGCACCGACCAAAAGCGCATCACGAGGGTTTACCGCTGATCGCGAGCTGGGTTGCTGCGGTGGGGAAATTGCGCCTCGGCGGCCCCGGGGAGGTCTCCCGGGGCCGCTAGATTTGGGCTAGGGTGGCTGCTTCCTCCCACCTGGGGAGGTGGTTGAGGGCAGGGGGCCGGCTGATTTTCAGGGCCGCCACGGCGGCGGCCAGGCGCCCAGCTCGCTCCGGATCCAGCCCCCGAAGCAGCCCGACCACCAGGCCCGCATGGAAGGCGTCCCCAGCGCCAATGTCATACCTGACCTGCACATCGTAGGCAGGTATAAATGTCACTTGCCCATCGTTCCATAGCCAGGCGCCAGAAGCTCCGGCCGTCACGGCTACCACCCGCGGCCCCAGGTTGCTCACTTCTCGGGCTGCTGCCTGCGGGTCAGCCACGCCCGTGATGAGGCCCGCCTCATCGGCGTTCATAACGGCCGCGTCCGCCGCGGCCATCGCCCGGCGCTGGGTGGCAACCATTTCCTCTTCCCGCCCAGACCACCCACTGGGGCGGTAGTTGACGGCATAGCTCACCGTGCAGCCGGCTTGACGTGCCAGGCGGGCCGCCTCGAAGGCCGCTGAGCGCAGCGGCTCGGCTCGGATCGTCGCCTCTGCGAAGTCGAACCAGCGTGCGCCATCGAACCACTCCCGCCGGACGTCTTTCGGTTCCAAAGCCCCTAGGGGGTCGCAGTAGCCTGGGAAGCGGTAGAAGTAGAAGGTCTTGGCACCCTGCCGGTCCATCCAGCAGAAGGAAACGGTGGAGTATTGGTTCGGCGTGACGCCGATGTGGCGCACGTCTATCTCCAATTGGGCCAGCTTGGTGCGCAGCCACTGCCCCCACTCATCGTCCCCGACGCGGCTTACAAGGCCGACTGCGACGCCGAGGCGCCGGGCCGCCACGGCGAAGTTTGTCGCTGCGCCCGAGGGCAAGGGTAACAGCATCTCTGCCTCTCGCAGGGGCTGGCCCTCCTGCAGTGGTGTTATCTCCACCATCACGCTGCCCATCGTCAAGAGTTCGGGTGCCAATGTCTCCCCTCCCGTCATAGCGCCAAACCTGCACGAGCCTTCAGCGCTTCCGGCCGAGTATTACAAGTTGCCCATGGTCACCCCGAAAGGGCGTGCCGGCAAAGTCACCGTAAAGGCCCTCCACCGAAAGGCCAGCGGCTTCAAACATGTTTTTCAGCTCGCCTGGTCCGTAGAGCCGGATGGAAGCGATATAGACGGTCTGGCCCGTGGCGGCAAGAGACCAGATAGTATTGAGTCGGCGGGTGGCGCTGTCGTAGCGGCTCGAACAGCACACGACGCGGCCGTCGGCCAAGGTGTCCGGTTCTCGGTAGGGGGCGGTGAGGATTTCAATAGGGGGATTGCGCGTGTCAAGCAGCAACGCCCCCCCGGGCCTCAGGCACCGGCTCGCCTCCGCTATGACTTGGCCATTTTCCTCGTCGTCGTCAAGGTAGCCGAAGCTATTGAACAAGCAGACGAAGGCGTCGAAAACGTTGTCGGCAAAGGGTAGTTTTTGCATCAGGCCGGCCACCAGCATGGGTCGGGCGCCCGCCCGCGCCGACTTTTCCACGGCCAGCCGCAGCATCCTCGGTGAGGCATCCAGGCCCACGGCGGTACAACCGTGACGAATCCACACCGGCATGTGACGGCCCGGCCCGCATGGGACATCAGCAATGACCGTTCCGGGCCGCAGCCCTAGCAACCGGGCGACCTGCTCCGCCTCCTGCTGCGAGGTTTTGGCATCTGGGAACCGCCCGAGCCGGAGGCAGTCCGGGCTGTCGAAGAACTGCCGCCACCAGGGTTCGCCGCTGGCTGGGAGTATGTCGTGGTTGGGAGGGCGCGCCATGGCCATCTGCGGCGAGAGCTCGCAACCTCAGAGAAGCCGATTTATCTCGATGAAGCGCTCCGCTGGCGACGGCTCAGCCTGCTGTTCGAGCCACTGGCCGAGGGGGATGGCAGCTTGGGCCGCGATAAGGGCCAACAGACTAACGGTCTCGTCGCTGAAGCCTCCTGGCTGCCGCCGCGCACACAGAAGGCAGCCGATGGTCGTGCTGGCAGCGCGGACGGCAAGCACCACGGCACCACCTAGCCCCAAGGCGGCTAGGTGGTCGTCAGTGGGCGCTGATCCCAATAGTAAGTCCGTAGCCAGGACTGGGTGGCCCTCGGCCATGGCCGCCGCGAGGAGAGGCGACGTAGGTAGCACACACCCCTCCTCCACGCCAGCGCACGCGCCGCAAACCGCGGCTACCTGGAAGACACCCGAGCGGTGCGCCAACAACGCTGCCAGGTGAGCTCCGCTGAGACGCGCCGCCGTTTCGCACAGCACCTGCAGCGCCCCACCCGGCTCGTGCGCTGCCGAAAGCTTGTTTGGGAGCTCGGTGAAGGCGGCCAAACTCGTCTCGGCCTCGCTCACCTTGCCCTCAAGGCTGGCGCGGTGGGCCTGGAGCTGCTGGGGTAAGGTCGCCAGCTCGCCGGCGAGCCGCAGGTTCGAAAGCACCACCTCTCTTCTTTCCAGGCCGCGCCGCAGGGCTTGGAGAAGCTGCTCGCTCGTGAAAGGCTTGCAAAGGTATTCGTAAGCACCCCGGCGCAGTGCAGTAAGGGCCGTGTCAAGGGATGCAAAACCCGTCACCACGATGACCACGGCGTGGGCGTCCCTGTCGCGGATGTCTTGGACGAGGCTGAGGCCATTTCCATCCGGTAGAAAAATATCTAGGATGGCGGCTGGGAAACTCCGTTCGGCGAGGAGAACACGGGCCGCGGCGGCTGAGGCCACGCCAGCAGGCTCATATCCTGCGGCAGATAGATCGCCACAAAACGCCTGCCGCACATCCTCTTCTCCCTCGACTACCAGCACGGCTACGGGTTTGCTGGCCAAAAGCCCCGTCACCTCGGTGGTAGGGCCACACGGGCTGCCGGCCGCCGGCACCTGCCCTAGGCCGGTCGCCCGTCCTCGGCACCGTCGTCTGAGGAGCTGGGCCTAGGACGAGCCGGCCCTCCTGGCTCAGGCCTCGAACCCCCGCGCTCAGTCGCCTGAGGAGCTCCAGACCGAGGGTGCCACGGCGAAGGGCACCGGCAGGTCGCCGCGAGGGGCGGACCATTCAGTGTAGACGTCGCTGACGTGGGCCATGGGCGGTCCACGGCGCAACTCCTCCAGCAGCCGTTGCAGTGCCTCCTCGGGTCCCTCAGCAAGCACCTCGACCTGGTTGGAGCCACGATTGCGCACCCAGCCCGACAGCCGCAGGTTGTTGGCGGCCCGCTGGGCAAAATACCGGAAGCCCACGCCCTGCACGCGCCCCGATAGTACCGCTCGGAGGCGCCGTTTTGGTTCTGAGCCTGACCTGCGCGTGCTCAACCTGACACCGGCGGCGGTCGGAGGGCTGCCGCCACCATGTTGGCTCCGCGCCCGGCCACCATGCCCGCCAGCGCCCCCAACACCAGCAATCCGAGAAGCTTCACGGCTAAAGCCGCGGCGATTGTTCCGACTGAGGCCCCGCCGGGTCGCGCCTCGACCGTCCCGCCGGCCGGCGGCGCCTGCGCTGCTCCACCGCCGCTTTTGGGGCTGCCCGGCTCCTTGGCCGGTGGCCCGGAGGCCTTGACCGCCGGCCCCGGCCGCACCTTCGCAAACTCTCCGTCAATGCTGGCAAAGGTGTATCGCGCCCAAGTGAACACCAGCGACAACATCACTATGCCGACCATGAAGGTCGCCAGGCCGATGCCTGCCGCCAGCCACGTGAGGCTTCCTGCTGGTCTGTGTTTCTGGTCGGACGACACTGTCCTCGTTTCCTTGCGTTGGGGCGGCTGGTCTCCTACTTGCCCAGTTGAGCCTCCAGGGCTGCGGAGAGGTCTTTTTCCTCCGTCAGGCCGACCCTCCGCCAGACTTCCTCTCCGCCGCGAATGATTACCAGCGTTGGCACCGCGTCAATCTTATACTGCTCCGTCAGCTTGGGGCTTTTGTCAATATCCACCGCCGCGAACACTGCCCTGCCCGCGTACTGGCCGGCGAGCTTTTCGATGATGGGCCGTTGCTGCTTGCACGGTGGGCACCAGGTAGCAAAGAAGTCAACCAGGACGGGTTGGTCGGCCTGGAGCACCTTGGCCTGGAAGTCATTTTCGCCGACCTCCATGACCTCTCCTGCTGGGGCTCCCGCTGCCGCGGCAGCTTCAGCAGCTTCCGTCGGCCCGCCCTTCTGGACTTGCTCCAAAAGTTTTGCGGCGGTTTCGTCATCCTTCGCGCCGGCGAAATAGGCGCTAAGGGACACCGGGAGCTGCATTCCGGCCATGTCGGCTGTCATCGAGATTTCCACGTCGCCCGCCGTTTGCCGCGTCATTCCCGTGCTCAGATCCACCACCTGGCCTGCCACCCGCGTCGCCAACCTGCCGTCACTGACCGTCATCTGCGTGCCAGGCTGCAGCGGATTGGGCATCTGGAAGGGCGGCATGGTGGCTTGCGTTTCTCCGGCCAAGGTCGCTGCGTCGCCGTCTACCTTCACCAGCCTGCACGTGAAGTGAGCCGTGGCACCAGTGCCGAAGGCGGTGGGCATCTCCGCCTCGCCCGTCCATTGTTCACCGACCGCCACCTCTTTTTCGGGGAACCAGGCGGCAATCATCGCTATGCCCAGAATCTGTACGGGCACGCCTGCGCTGGCCATGAGGTCGGCGGCGTCCAGGCCTGCCTGGCCCTCGATTTTGACGATCCGGCCAAGCTCGTCCACCTCAACAACCACCGCGGGCGTCGGTGGCGCGCCCTGGGGCGCCCCGTTGAACACCGCCTTAACATCACTCAGCTCGATTTTCAGCCGGAAGGTTTTCTTATCCTCGTCGTGGGAAAGGACGGTGACCTTCATGTTGGCCTGGACGCTGCCCGTCACTCCCATGGACGTGCCGCCCAGCTGGATGTCCTTCAGCTCTGCGCGAATGGCCATGCTGGTCGTCGTACCGTCGGGAGCTGCGAATTTCAAGCAATAAGTCTGGCCGGCCGCCGTCAGGGAAAGCACAAGCCCCAACACTGCTGCGCATGCGCTCATAGTCCAGCCTCCTTGGGCGAGTTAGGAAAACAAAACGCACCACCCGCCGCCGGGTTTCATGGACAGCATTGTGCTAACCTGGGCCTCGGCCGTCAATACAGCCCTCCGCCGTATCTATTCGGCGCTAATGCGGACGAGGACGCCTGCGGGCCAGGCGTCGAAAACAGCTGCGCCGTCTTGCATTCGTGCCGAGAGGCGTTTTAGTTCGCGCCATTTGCCGCCGACATATTCTCCAGCCAAGGCCGAAACCCGCGCGGCGCCGGATAGCCGCAGAGAAATGGTCACCGGCGCGTAGGCGTCGTGGGCGATGGGCAGGGAAACCGCCAGTAGCTCGTGGGCCTCGGCCAGGGGGCGGCCATCGAGGCTCACGGCAAAAACCGGGTCTTCTGCGGTGGCGCACTGAAAGCCGCCACTGGCAAGCATTCCCACTCCCTCGATAGCGTAGGGCCGGCCGGAGGCATCCCAGGCTACCAAGCCCCAGCCGCGTGGTGGGAGGCCCAACCGCGCTCCGGCGAAATTCACGGACCGCACCGGTCCTTCCGTGCGCTCATCATAAAGCGCGGCCAGGCCGCCTTGTTTCTGTGGCGGCAGCATGAGCGTGAGGTCGGGCGGGTCGGGGTCGGCGGCGATGATTCTCACTCCCGCGCGGGCGAGAACGTAGCGATAGAAGTCGCGGGGTGGCGTGAAGCGCAGCTCAATGGGGTCGGCGAGGTAGAAAACCTGCCCTGCGCCGAGGGCGTGGCGGAAGAAGACCGGCTGGCCAGCGGCGTGGGCGAGGACTTCCGCACCGGCGGGTGCAAGTTTGAGGCACGGGGCGACGTCCAGGGCGGGCAGGCCTTCAGCTGCCGGCTCCATCCGTGCGAGCTGAGGGGGCGCCTCGCCTGGCGCATAGGCCACGTCGCCGGCCTGCACGCCACAAAGCTGTGCCAGGCGCGTAGTGCGATTCCGCTGGTGGCGCTCGTCGTAGCTAAGGTCTCCGGAGACATAGAGAGTCCCGCCCGCTTGCACGAAGTGGGTCAGGCGACGGTAGGCCTCATCCGAGACTGCAAAGGGCGCGGGATAAAAGACGGCGCGGGCCTCCGCTGGGAGCTTCTCGATGTTCATGTCGTGCAGCACGCCAAAGGGCACTCCACACCGAAGCAGGGTGTCAATGGTGCGCAGGGCGGGCTGCCATTCGGCGTCTCGGCCGCCCAGGAGATGGAAGTCGGGCAGGAGTACGTACACTTCCGGCGGCGCGTAGGTCAGGCGCAGCTTCTCCAGGCAGTGGGCCAAGGCCGAGAAGACGTACATCTGGCCCTTCGGCACCAGGTCGCACGGGTAAAGCAGGCCCCAGGGGAATATGCAGGATTCCATGTCCTTCCAGTCCCAGTTGCATGCCAGGGAGCCGCCAGCGCCGAGGCAAGCGTGGACGAGGTGGGAATACCAGCGCCGGACTTCCTTCTCCGGTGCCCAGCCCCAACCGCCTTGTTGGGCAAAGCTGGGATGGCTGCGGCGTGAAAACTCCCCGACCGCAAAGCCCATGCCCTCGGCGGAGTGGTCGTAATACTTCAGTTGGGCGGGCTGGTCGAGCCAGTAGCAGTGGATGTTGACGAAGTCGCAGTGGCGGTTGGAGGGTCCGGCGTCGCCACCTGGGAGGAGATAATACTCGTCAGTGATGGCATGGCGGGTGTTGACGGCGCGCATGGCCCCGCAATTGGCCGCGAACCAGCGCTCCACTAGCTGGCGGCGAAAAAGGTTGAAGTCCAGCCAGCGCAGGTCATGAAAGCCTTCAGGATTGGGTGGGTAGGTGAAGGGGAGGGTGCCAAAGGCCGCCTGCTCGCCCCAGGTTTTCCTCAGGGCTGCCTCGTCGCCGCCATAAAGCGCCCCCAGGAATTGGTTGTACAGGCCGCGCAGCTCTGGGTGGTCGTTGGCCTCCACAGGTGCTTCGTTTTCGATATTGATGATGAAGCCGGGCACGTCCTTGTAGCGCTCGGCGAGGATGGCAGCGAAGCGCGACTGCCTTTCGAGCACGTCGGAGGGTATGGAGATTCCGCCCAACCAGTCGTGCATGCATGGAAAAACGGCGATGCCGTGCCGCTGGCACATCTGCACGAAGGCGTCCCAGCGGCGAAGGAATTTTTCGTCGGGATTGGTCAGGTCGCCGGCGTAGGCGGAAATATGAAGCACGCGCAAAACGCGCAGGCCCCAGTCGCGCATCGTGGAAAGCTCCCGTTCCCAGGTCAGCGGATTTTCCCACCATGCCACAACTACCACGCCCGTCTGGTTCGTGCCGCACAAAAAGGTGCCGGCGTCAGCGTCGCCCAGATGGAAGTGGTTTTCGCGCCAGCGGACATCGGGGCCCGCGGCTATGACCTCAGGGCGCCACATCACGAAGCCCGTGCTCACTTCGTCCACGATTGCTCCGCCCACGCTGGCTGTGAAGCGGATTTCATACAGGTCGCCGCGAAGGGGCAGCACGGGCCAGCGAAACTCGAGCGTCTGCACCGCGCCGGGCTTGAGCGTTGCGGTCTGAGTAAGCTCTTCGGCCACCGGCGCGGCAGTGCGGGCGTCGCGGAGGGTTGCCCGGACGACGACTTCTTGGGCCGCGCGGCCGTTGTTGCCCAGCAGCACTGTCGCCGCCGATGCTTCGCCGTCGCGATAGCACATCAAGGATGGCTCGGGAACGCTAAGGTAGATGCCCTTCAGCAAGTGGGCCACGACGCGTCGCAGCAACTCTGCGGCATGGTCGTCGCCGCGAGGGAACAGGTCGCGGTCGGTGGCGCCGAAAAAGGCCCAGGCCGACCCCTTCCAAGGTCCTGCGTGATGAAAGACCAGGGCGCCCACCGTGCCGGCCAGGTGGCCGTACTCGTCATAGGCGCGCAGCAGCGGTATCCATCGTGCGCGAGGCTTGGGCGCCACCGGCTCGTTCGAGCCCCAAAGGGCGGTCGCCGCATACCCCTCCACAGGCCCCGCCAGCACGAAATCGGCGGGTACCACGTGTTGCGAATCGCCGGCTCGAACCTCGGCCACTCTGTGAAGCCGGTAGGAGGGGTCGAAAATCGGGATCTGGTCTTCGGTTGTGTGGAGCATATCGCGCGGCGTGGCGTGGCGGGTGTTTATGGATGGCGGAATAGGCCTTAGCTCGACGTCGTCAAACCACGCCGTCCCACGGCCGTAGAGCAGGCAGTTGACCGACATGGAGGCCGTCCCGTCTGGGACTGCGAAGGTTACCGCCACGCGCCGCCAATCATCGGTCTTAGCCAGGATTTCGGTTTGCACGAAGCTTATGCGCTCGCCGGTGTCGCGGTAGAAATCTACGGCGAGGTAGCCGCCAGGCCCGTCGCGGATGTCCGCCACGCGAATCCAACCGGAAAGCTCGTACTTTACAGTCTTGTCGGGATTGTCAATGCGCTGGCGGAGGATGTACCAGTCTACGGGCGCTGAGGGGGCGACGCTGATTTCGAGAGCCGCGGCGCCCGTGCGCTTCGTGTCGGTGACCCGGCGGAAGGTCACGTCCTGGCGGGCCCGCTCCGTAATCCAGCCTGCCGGCAGCTCACCTTCGCCCGCTTCCTCGAAACCGCCGTTGGCGATGCTCCGGGCCTCGCGCCCTGGTACGGCAAAGTATGGCTCGTCGAAAGCATAGCCGCCCACGCTCAAGAATCGCCCACCGTCGCGGAGGTATTCGCGGAACGAGTCGGCGGCCTCGCCAGGAAACCTGGGGCCGTAGGGCAACACGACCAGGTCAAACAACTCCGGGCGCAGCAGCTCCGGCATTGCGAGCTGAGACGCCGTCAAGTAGTGAACGGCGTAGCCGTCCCGCCGCAGGACCTCACCGATGTATTCCGGGTCGCTGAAAACTCCCTCCTGAGCTGGCGGAACCCGGTCACGGAAAATGGCGATGTTGCCGCGCTGCGAAGGTTTCCAGTCCATGCTCTTCAACGCCTCCTCGACGGCCCTGCGGCGCAGGTCTTCCTCGCGCCTGAGACGCGCAGAAACCTCCGGCGGCAGCTCGAAAACGATGTCGTCCACCAGGGCCGCAAAGTCTCCGTAGTTGCAGCCGATGACTAAAAGGCTGACATCTTTCAATGCCGGTTGGCGATTGCCACGCGGCTGGAAGCTAAAATCGCTCAGGGGGAGACGCACGGTGACGGGTTGGCCGAGGAGGGCCGCAAGCGTGTCCGCTCCACCGACGCGCACTCGCGCCAACCAGCCATCTCCGTCGCCTTCCATGAGCCAGACGTGCATTACCGCTTTCGCGTCGGCGCGCTCGACGAGCAGTCGGAAGGTCACCGCCGTTTCTTCGCCGGTCATGGCCACGGGACACTGGATGTTGCCCCAGCCGGCAGGGCCGTTGGTGTACTCGATGCGCAGGCAGCGGCCAGCGCCCAGGCCGCCATCGGCCAGGGCAAATTCGGGCACCTGGCCACCGTCCGCCCGAGGCTCCCAGCGCAACTCGCCCTCGAAGTCGTCTACCAGTCCGTCAGCTCTCGGCCTCATGACGCCGGCGACGGCCGGTCCCGCGAGCATTACGACGAGGACTGACGCCAGGGTGTACCGAAAGGCACGCCAATCGTCGGTGCGCCCACCGGGCGGCATCGGCTTCACCTCCGGGGAGGGCCGTGTGCTAGACCTGTTCTTTGCGCCCGGGGACACCCCTTCCCGGCTTGCATCGGTAGCCCTGAGACAGCCCGAGAGGGACGATGGTGAGGGCGGCGAAATAGGTTATTGTCCGACGGTGGCGGCTGGCCTATAATCGGGGTCGTCATTCCAGGCCTTGGGGAGGTTGTGCAATGGCTGCTTACTCCGTCCGGGCGGCGGGCGTCGCGATAGTTTTTCTCCTGCTCGGGGTGCCTTTTGGCTGCCAGCGCGGCCAGCCTCCTACGCAGCCGGGTGGGGTTGGAGGGGGAGGGCAGGCAGCATCTGCCCAAGAGCAAGCGCTGCAAGAATTGCTGAAGTATGCTCAGGAAACGGGCCAGACTCTTGAACAAGTCCGCCAGGACCTGGAGCGGCTGGCCGCCACTCAGCGGGAGCGTGGAACCTCGGCGGTACAAACGGACCTGCATGTTCTCTCTGTGCTCCTGAACCAGGCCAGGGAGGCCGTTGCTGCCAAGGACAGCGCGAAGAGCCAGGCGTTGCTGGCCCGGATGGGCCGGGTGGGGCGAGGCTTGCTGGCCGAGCTGCCTGGCCAGAAGGCGGCCTTGTGCATAGAGCGGGCGGTGGCCTTCCTGTCGGCAGAGGTTCCTGACACGGCTGCGGCGCGGGCTGCTCTTGCCTCGGCTGCCGACGCTCTCGCCCAGGCGAAGGACACCGGCCTCGTGCCCAATGTCGGCAAGAGCCTGGAGAGCGCCCGCGGCCTCATTGACGCCAAGCCGGAAGAAGCGCGGCGGTGGCTGGAGGCTGCCCTGGATGAGTGCGCCAAAGACAAAGTTGCCACCTGGGCCTACAACATCACCCTTGACATCACAAGCGCCTTCCAGGCAGTGCAGCGGGAGGCGTGGCTGGTAGCAGCGGCCGAGCTGGACCAGGTTCAAACGCTTATCACGAAGCTGCAGTCGGCGGCGTCGGCCACTCCCGCGCCGGCCGTGCCGGCCCAAGGGCAGCAGCCGGGTGTCGCGCCTGCTGGGGGTGGTGGACAGGCGCAGACCCCGCCAGCCGGGGAGACATTGGGTTCTGGCGGCGCTAGTGGTTCTCCAGCGCCCTCGGCGGCGCCGGCGGCTGGCCAGCAGCTTCCACCGTCTGGGGACGCCACGGCACCTTCTGCGCCAGCACAGCCGGCCGCTCAAGGCGGCGCATCGAGGCCCTGAGGAGTCTTCGACCGACGCGGCAGGCCGAAAGTCGTGGCTGGCCTCGGTGGTGGATGCGGGCGGGCATCAGGGACTACGAATCGGAGCAAGGGTGGGAGCGCAAGACAAATGGCTACACCTTTCGTCCATCTGCACGTTCATACTGAGTACAGCCTTCTTGACGGCGCCTGCAGGCTAGAGGGGTTGACGGCGCGGGCCGCGGCGCTGGACATGCCCGCCCTCGCCATCACTGACCATGGCGCGATGTACGGCGCCATCGAGTTCTATCAGGCCTGCCGCAAGGCCGGTATCAAGCCCATTATCGGCTGCGAGCTTTACATGGCCCGCCGCAGCAGGAAGGAAAAGGAACGCCAGGACCGGGAGGCTCACCATCTCGTCCTGCTGGCCGAAGACATCTCCGGCTACCGCAATCTGATAAAGATAGTTACCGCCGCTCACCTGGAGGGTTTCTGGTACAAGCCGCGGGCTGACTTCGAGCTCCTCGACCGCCACCGCGAAGGCCTGATTGCGCTCACCGCCTGTAAACAGGGAGCCGTGGCGGAGTGCATCTTGCAGGGCGACGACGCGGGGGCTGAGGCTTATGTGGGCAAGCTGGTTGAAATCTTTGGTCGGGACAACGTTTATTTGGAATTGATGGACCACGGCTTGCCCGGTCAGGCCGAAATCGTTGAGGCCAAGCTTAGGCTTGCTGCCCGTTTGGGCCTTTCCACAGTGGCGACCAACGACGTTCATTACATCTCCCGTGAGGACGCCGAAGTCCACGATGTCCTGCTTTGCATTCAGACGAGCGCGACCCTCTCAGCTCCCAATCGCCTGCGTTTCGAGGTGCCAGAATTTTACCTGAAGTCGCGCGAAGAGATGTTGGAGGCCCTTGCGGTGGCGCCGGAGGCCGTGGCAGCCACAGCCGATGTGGCCGACCGCTGCAACGTGGAGATTGAGCTGGGCAAGCTCATGCTCCCGCACTTCGATGTCCCCGAAGGCTATGACCTTGACAGCTTCCTGCGGGAGCAGTGCGAGCGGGCGTTGCCTGGGCGCTATCCCGATGCCGGTCCGGAAGTACGCAAGCGGTTGGAGTACGAGCTGAAGGTCATCCAGGACGCAGGTTACTCGGGCTATTTCTTAATCGTGGCGGACTTTATTCGAGAGGCTAAGAAGCGCGGGATGCTGGTGGGCCCTGGGCGGGGTTCGGCGACGGGGAGCATTGTGTCTTACTTGCTCGGCATCTCCGAAATTGACCCTCTGCGCTACGGTCTGCTGTTCGAACGAATGCTGAATCCCGAACGTGTCAGCCCGCCGGACATTGACCTGGACTTCCCCGACGACCGGCGCGACGAAATCATCGAGTACGTGCGGGAGAAGTACGGGCGGGACCGCGTGGCGCAGGTATGCACGTTCAACACCTTAGGGGCAAGGGCAGCAGTTCGTGACGTTGGCCGCGTCTTGGGGATGGACGCGTCGCTGGTGAACCGGTTGGCCGGCCTAATCGGGTCTGCCAAGACCATCCAGGAAGCCATAGAGACGGTGCCCGAGCTGGCCGACCTGCGGGACGGCGACCCTGTGGTGGCGCGGTGTCTGGAGATGGCCAGCAAGTTGGAGGGTATCGCGCGGCATGTGTCGGTACATGCGGCGGCGGTGGTGATTGCTGATGCACCTCTTACCGAATACGTCCCCCTGAGGGGTGAGCGCGACGGGACCATCACCACCCAGTACGCCATGGACGCCGTCGTCGCCGTTGGCCTGGTGAAAATGGACTTCTTGGGCCTGCGGACGCTTCAGATAATTCAGCGCACCTGCGACATGGTGCGGGAGAGGTACGGCGTTGAAATCAATCCTCTGGAAATACCGCTGGATGACCCGCCGACCTACGAGCTTCTATCCCGTGGAGACACTATGGCTGTGTTCCAGTTTGAAAGCGATGGGATGCGTGAGCTTCTGCGGAAGCTCCAGCCGGACCGCATAGAGCATTTGATTGCCTGCGTGGCGCTGTTCCGGCCTGGCCCCATGCGCTACGCGGATGTTTTCTGCGCCGGGCGCCATGGAGCGCCGGTCTGCTATCCCCACCCCAAGCTAGAGCCTATCCTGCGCGAAACCTATGGCGTCATCCTCTATCAGGAGCAGGTCATGCAGGCGGCCTCAGAGCTTGCGGGCTTTAGCATGCCGCAGGCCGAGAAAATCATGCGGGCGATGTCCAAGAAGCAAAGCGCAGAGATGGAGCGCATGAAGCCCTTGTTCATCGAGGGTTGCATGGCCAAGGGCATCTCCCAGAAGGTGGCTGAGGACATCTACGCCCGCATGGAAAGCTTCGCCGGGTACGGCTTCAATAAGTCCCATTCGGCAGCTTACGCCATGGTCGCTTACTGGACGGCCTACCTAAAGGCGCACTACCCAGCCGAACTGTTGGCGGCTCAGCTCACGGCGGAAATGGATAAACTCGAATCCGTCGCGAAGTACGTCTCCGATGCCTGGCACATGGGCCTGGAGGTCGAGCACCCGTCGGTGAATACGAGCGAAGTGGAGTTTACCGTAGAAGGTCGTGGCATTCGGATTGGCCTTGGTGCTGTAAAGAGCCTGGGGCGCCATACGGCGGAGGCGATAGTACGGGAGCGAAGGGGCGGGCTGTATAGCAGTTTGTGGGATTTCTGCCGTCGGCTGGCAGGGCCGGAAGTACCCAAAAACGCTGTCAAGACTCTAATCGAGGCCGGAACTATGGACGAACTTGGGGAGAGGGCAGCCCTCTTGGCGGCTCTCGACGCTGCCTACGCCGACGGCCAAAAGTACCAGGCCGACAGGGCCCTCGGAGCCCGCTCCCTCTTCGAGAGCGAAGCAGCGCATGAACCTTCCCTGCCCCAGGTTCCTCCGATGGCCGACGCCGAAAAAGCTTGCCTGGAACGCGAGTACTTGGGCGTCGCGATTCGCCACAACCCTTTGCTGAAGTATCGCGAGAAGGCCAGCAAGTGCACTACGGCGAGCGTGGCGGAACTGAGCGCCTTGGCTCCCGGCACCCCTGTGGTCGTCCACGGTGAGGTCCGCCGCTTCGAGCCGAGGCAAAGCCAGCGCGGCAATGAATGGCTTCAGTTTCAGCTCTGCGACCTCAGCGGCTGCACTCGGGTCGTGGTCTTCCCCGGGAATATGGATAAGTGCGTTGAAGCCGTACTGCCCGGTGAAGTGATAGTGGTTGAGGGAAAGGTGCGGCGCGAGCTGTCGGAAAGCGAGGACGCCTTAGGCACCCCACGTGCGGAAGTTGAGGCCCTTCGCGCCGTGCCGCTGGCAGCCGCGCGGCCCGTTAGCGACAAGAAGCGCGAGGCTACGGCCAAGGGTAAAGAGCGCTGGCAGCAGGCCCAGAAGATGAAATCCACTGCCAACAACCATGTGCTGCGCGTGCACATCGAAATGGATGCTGAGGCCTCCGACAAGAGCCTTATGCAAAGCCTGCGCGAGCTGTTGCTGTGCTATCCAGGACCGCAGCCCGTCGTACTGCATTTTCTAGGTCCGGCCGGCAAAAAGCGCTCCGTCTGCCTCGGCAACGGCTATCGCGTTACTTGGGTTGACGAACTGGTCATTGCGCTGAGCAGGCTTCGCGGCGTGTTGCAAACTTGGGAAGAGCGCGAGGCCTCGGCCAGCGGGCGTCCGCTGCGGGCGGCTAGGGCCTGAAATCGCTGGCTGGCGGCCGGCTTCTGCGTCTCGCTGCGATGGCTCCAGCGTGCACCTGAAAGCTTGACCGGCAAGGTTGGGCAGGCCTATACTGATGATGGCAGCCGGCGGATTGGCTGAAAACCGTGCCCAAGAAGGTGGCTACGGTGGCGAGTATATACTGTATAGAGTGCGGCTTCGATAACGAGGAGCATCGCGCGGCCTGCCTGATGTGCTATGCCTTCCTTCGCGACACTGGCACCGGCCGGTCCTGCTCTGCGTGCGGCGGCGATAACCCACCTCATGCGAGTTTTTGCCGTCAGTGCGGTGCCCAGCTCGACCTAACCGCCGCCCCACCCGTCCGCCGGGCGGAACTCATCCAGGCGGTGCTGGAGGGTATTGGTGGTGGCCTGGTCGGTGGCGCCGAGGAAGAGGAACTTGCCGGCTTGCCTGGCGAATCGAGCGAGTTTGACCTCGTCGGCCCCATCGGGCCGGTGGAGGCGGCGCCTGAGGCCCCTGCACCCTCCGGCCCTCCGGTTGAGGCAGCCCCGCCAGCCGCGCCCCCGCCGCCTCCTCCGCCAACCTCAGCAGGACTAGTGGAGGAAGAGGAAGAGCTGGCTCCCCCTCCGCTCCTGCCTGGGGATTTCGAGCTAGAGCTGCCGACCGCGCCGCCTCCACCGGAACCTCAGGCTCCCGTCGGTGCGGAAGAGGAAGCAGGGCCGCGGGTCTCTTCAGAGGATTTTGAGTTGGACTTTGCCGCACCGCCACCGCCTCCCCCTGGGATCGAGGACTTGGCGCCTCCGCCTCCTCCAGCGCCTGCAGAACCAACTGCGCCAGCGCCGCCTTCTGAGGAGCCGTCTGAGCCAGCTCAAGCTCCCCCGCCGCCTCCGGGCACCATCGAGATTTTGGAGGACGAAGACGAGTTCCGGGGCTGGGAGCTAGACTTTGGCGATGCCGGTGGAGAGCAGAAAGACTGAAGTTGGGGCCGCGGCTATCGAGGATGCAATCCGCAGCAACTGGGAGGCGGTTGTAGAACGAGCCGGGGCGGCTGCTTCGCGGGCTGGCCGCGACCCGCAGAGCGTAACAATTGTGGCCGTCACGAAGACCCACCCGGCAGAGGTGGTCGCAGCGGCGGTAAGGGCGGGGATTACGGATTTGGGCGAGAACTACGTCCAGGAGATGCTTGAAAAGCAAGAACGGGTGGCTGGCGAGGTCGGTCCTGGAGCGGTGCGGTGGCATTTCATTGGCCACCTGCAGCGCAACAAAGCAAAGTACCTCGCCGGTCGTTGTCACTTGGTTCACTCGGTGGATAGCCCGGAGCTGGCCGCAGAGCTGAACCGTCGGGCCGGTAAGGCGGGCGTGCGCCAGGCAGTCCTAATAGAAGTGAACGTAGCTGGTGAGGCGAGCAAGTTTGGGGTGGCGCCGGAAGCTGTGGTGGAATTGGCTAGCCAAGTGGCGGGCTTGGAGCACCTTGACCTGCAGGGGCTGATGACGGTGGAGCCGCTGGCTGAGGATGCCGAGGCATGCCGGCCGGTGTTTAGGAGACTTCGAGAGCTGGCCGAAGAATGTGTGGGAGCAGGTTTGCCGCCGGAGACTATGAGGCATCTTTCGATGGGGATGACGCAGGATTTCGAAGTAGCCATTGAGGAGGGGGCGACGATAGTGCGGGTGGGGACGGCTATCTTTGGCCCACGGCGGGCATGACGCGGCGGCCCCGACGGTTAGGGGGCTTCCGCTGCAGCAAGTAAAGCATCACAAATCGTAGCCAGGGAGGGAGCAGCAAATGCAACGCAGTTTCGCGCAGAGGCTCTTCGGGGGATGGGGGCGGCATCCACGCGACGAAGACGAAGAGTGGGCTGAAGACGATCCGGGCCTGGACGACCCTGAAACCTATCAGGAAGTAGCGCCTCCTTCATCGCTTCGGAGCCATTTCGCCCCATCCTTGTATCGAGCGGAGCCGCGGAAGTTGGACGAAGCCGAGGCCATCGCCGACCGCCTCAAGCAGGGCAATCCGGTAATCGTGAGCCTTGAGGGCGCCGACGCCACTGAGGCCCAGCGCATCCGGGATTTTCTTAGCGGCGTCTGCTACGCCCTGGGCGGCTATATCCGCAAGGTCGCGGCCCGAGTGTATGCATGCGCGCCGGCCACGATGCCCATCGAGGTACTTGGCCAAGACCGTTCCTCTAGGGCCGAGGACGCCGGCCTGTACGGCGGCGCGACGCCTGCAGGGGGCCGGGGCGGCAATGTCTGGCCAGAGTGACAACCAAGCTATCCCGTCGCGCCTGGGCGTCATTGGTACCGGCGTGATGGGGCGTGCCCTCCTCGCCGGGTGCCTTCAGGCCGGCGTGGTTGCACCGGGAAACGTCATCGTCTATGACGCTGACGCCGAGGTACTTGCTCGCGTGCGCACGGACCTTGGCGTCGCCGCGGCGGACAGCAACCTTCAGGTCATTTCCTCCGCTGATGCCGTGCTGGTTGCCGTCAAGCCCCAGCAGCTCGCCGCGGCCCTGGAGCCTCTCCGGGACGCCTGGCGGCCCGACACGCTCCTCATCTCCGTCGTCGCTGGCGTAAGCATTGAGCGGCTGCAAGCGCTTACCCGCCCCGGCCTGCCCGTGGCGCGGGTGATGCCCAACCTCCTGTGCGTCGTGAGAGCGGGGGCCTCCGGCGTCGCCTTCTCGGCGCAGGTGAGCGAGGCTCAGCGCCGCTACACGCTTGGCCTGCTGGAGGCGGTTGGCATTGCAGTGCCCGTCGAGGAGGGCCTGCTGGATGCGGTTACGGGCCTTTCAGGCAGTGGGCCTGCCTTTGTGGCCCTGGTCGTCGAGGCCCTCGCCGACGGGGGTGTGGCGGCCGGCCTGCCTCGGCAGCAGGCCCTGACCCTTGCCGCCCAGACGGTCATGGGCACCGGCAAGTACGTCCTTGAGCGCGGCGAGCACCCTGGCCAGTTGAAAGACCGCGTCGCCTCGCCCTCCGGAACGACCATCGCCGGCCTCAAGGCTCTAGAAGCCGGAGGCCTGCGGGCAGCGCTCATGGAGGCGGTCCTTCGGGCCGCTGAACGCAGCCGCCAGCTGGGCCAATCCTGAGACGCCATGCTAACCGCCTCAAGCTCCCTAGCCTGGACCATTCACAAGCTTTTCAATGTCTACTACCTAATCATCTTCGTCAGGGTAGTTTTCAGTTTCCTGCGCCTGCCGCCATGGCACTGGGCCTCGCGTACCATCGGGGCGTTCTGCTACGCGGTCACGGAGCCTCTTCTGGCCCCTCTGCGGCGGCTGCTGAACCCATACCAGGGACGCACGGGGATAGACTTCTCTCCGCTGCTGCTTTATGTCATCCTCACGCTCGCAGAGCAAATGATTATCCGTGCGCTTTTGTAAAGGCGGGATACAGAGCGGTTGGGTACACGGCGAGAGGCATTCATCAGGCTGGCTTTGGTAGCAGCGGTGCTGGCGTGCGCCGTGGGGCTGGTGATGGGTGTTTATGCACCGCGCGGCGAGCCGCTGCAACAGCCGGGGTGGGCTGGCCTGGGCACTACCCTGCCGGCGGATGTGCTTTACCGGGTCTCCCTTGCCCTTCCTGAGGCTGGCTTGGGGCGGTGGCCACGGGCGGGGGTGTGGTGGGCACGCCAGTTGGCGCTGGTGCAATATGAGTGGCTGGCATACTCTCTTGGCCCGACGGCCGCCTTTGCTCGCGCCAAGTTGGCCCTCATCTACGGCAGAGATGGCGACCGCGACCAGGCGGCTGCCATGCTCAGCGAAATCCCGCGGCTAGCTCCAGAACTCGTCCGGGCCACGGTTTTGCTCAATTGGCTCTATGGGACAGGCTCCAAGCCCCACGACATCAGCACCGCCTTGGAAGACCTACAGGCGATGTTTGAGCCGTGGTTTGTGCTGCAGTGCCGGGCGGACCTGGCCCGACTGGAGGGTCGGGGCAGGGAGGCCGAAAGTCTCCGCCTCGCTGCCCGCAAGAACGGGCGACTGTTCTTGCGGGGGCTGGGGGCTGTGGCGGCAGTCTGGCTGGCCCTTGTGCTGGCGGGCTTGGCCGCGCTAGTTTTCTGGTTTGCGCGCTGGTTTCTGACGCCAAAGCCGCTGATACCGGTAGTTCAGGCGCCTCTACTTCGTCCATGGCGGCCGCTGGAGGCCTTTGAGGCGTGGGCCTTTTTGCTGTTAGCAGTGGTGCTGGTACGGGCTGGGGCGCAGCTTCTTCTCGCACGGGGCGAGCTGCCCGCAGCGGTGCGGGCTATCGGAGACGTCGTGGCGTATCTGTCGGCCAGCGCCTTGGCGGTGGCTGCCATGGCGCGTGCCCTGCGCGGCCAGCAGCCGCGCCCAGCGGTCCTTCTAGGTCTTGTGCCCTTGCGGGTGTCTGGGCTGGCCCTTGGTGCTCTGGCCTACGGCGTCTTCGTGGCCGTGGTGGGTCTGGCGAGCGTTGCTGTCAGTGTTCTCTTCGGTCCTGGGCTATCGGTGGGTGTTGTGGCGCAGAATCTACCGGCAGCGCCGGTGCGCGAGCCAGCGGCCGCTGCCATCTACGCGGGCCTAGCTGTGCTGCTCGCGCCGGTCCTTGAGGAGACCATCTTTCGAGGCTTTGTGTATCCGGGCCTGCGCAGGAGGCTCCCGCCGGTCCTGGCCATGTTTGCTAGTGCCCTCATGTTCTCCGTCACGCACGTGGGTCTGCCTTTGCCCGCCCTCGTAGGTCTGACTTTGCTGGCTGTCGGCTTGGCCTTCGCCTTCGAGCGCACCCGTAACCTCTACGTTCCCATTGGCATGCACATTACCCATAACGCCTTGGTGTTTGCTCTCATGCTGTTGGCCGCGCTATGATAGGCTCAGTACGGGTGAGGAGGCGGGTCACGATGGCGCGGCTGGAAGTGCGTGTCACTCCGAAGGCCAAGCAGAATCAGATTGTCGGCTGGCATGAGAACAGGATGCTGG